>Ga0209415_10006189_pt1 | contig 21383 bp, 19 predicted proteins | sample PeaSoiSIISIP2007_FD_187696 | JGI IMG/M metagenome (GOLD analysis project Ga0209415, IMG submission 187696) | Peat soil microbial communities from Weissenstadt, Germany - SII-SIP-2007 (SPAdes) (version 2) | ecosystem: Environmental > Terrestrial > Soil > Wetlands > Peat | place: Germany... | reverse complement strand
ATGAACGAATCCACGTGCTCGGGCAGCACGCGGACGTGGACGAGCGTGACGTGCATGGCTACTCCTGCGGCAGTGGATGGTGCTCGAGCGGGACATCCCAGTGCGCGTCGAGCAGTTCGAACCGGCGCTGCTCTTCCGCGCGGAACGTGGCCTGGTCCGGGTACAGGCGCCGGGCGATCTCGAGCTCGGAGTGTTCCTCCATCGCGGCCCAGTCGCGGTACGTGATCGTCACCATCAGGTCCCAATCGGCGCGACCGTCTCCGTGGAAGCGCGGCTGGTACATCTGCACGTCGAGCATGCGGCCGCTCTTCATCTGCTCGCGAAGGATCGGCCAGTGGTTGCGCTGGAACAACTCGACCCACTCGTCGTGGTGGCCCCACCGTACCCGGTAGAAGTAGGCTGCCGTCACCGACTTGTCCGCCATCCCGACCTCCCGTCGCCCCGTCGCCCCGTCGCCCCGTCGCCAGCGGACCGTACCACGCACCGCCGCGTGCAGGCGCCGCCCCGGCTATCCCGAGCGCTGGAGCGCCGCGTCGACGACCCGTTGCAGCGTCGGGCGAAGCGCCGTCAGGGAGCGGGGCGCCCCCCGAAGCGACAGGAGCAGGGTGAGGCGCGGCTGAGCCCCGCGGAGCTCGACTACCACCACATTGCCGGCCTCGCCAGCGATCGCGGCGACCCGCTCCATCGCCGCGGCACCGGCCGCGTCGTAGGTCACCATGGCCAGGCCGCGGCCGGGCAGGTCTCGCCGGGAGCCGCCGGCGGCGATCGCGGCCTGCAGCGCAGCCCGCCCCGTCCGGTGGCGGGGGTTGGCCACCAGCCCGGCGCCACCCGGCATGCGGTCGAGTTCTGCCTTGAGGTCGAGCAGGTCTCCGCGGCCGCGCACCGTCCACAGCGCCCACGCCAGCAGGGCCTCGCGAGGCGCCATCAGCACCGTGGCCACGGTCGCGCCGGCCCCGCGAACGGGACGCTCCGCCGTCAGGCGCACGATGCTTCGGCCGAGCCGCTGCACCCCTGGCGGGCTGGCCGGGCCCGCGAGCTCGTCGCGCAGCCCCGCCACCAGCGCCCGCATACGCCGGGCGTTCAGCACCCCGCCCACTGCGTAACCGCCGACCATCAGCGCGGCCAGCGCGACGACGACCAGCGCACCGACGCTCACGTCTGCGATGGTACTGGCCGCGTCTCAGGCGAGCGCTGCTGCCGGTTCGTGTCGTACAGTCTCGGCGGAGGTGCCAGATGGCGGACAAGACACCCAAGCGCCCACCGAAGCCGAAGCAGCCGAAGAAGCCCAAGACCTGACACCCGGGCGGCCGGCATGACCGCCCACCAGCCTGGCAGATCGCCCGGCCCCGCGGCCCGGGCCCCGGTCGTCGTCGCCCGCGAGGTCGGCAGGGGGCGCAGCGATCTCTGCGTGCGACCATGATCGCCGGCATCGACCATCTCGTCATCGCCGTCCGCGACCTCGCGGAGGCCGGCGCGACCGTGGTCCGGGAGCTCGGTCTGGACATCAGCGCAGGCGGGCGACACGTTCAGTTGGGGACGGCGAACGTGCTGGTCTGGCTCGGAGACAGCTACCTTGAGCTGCTCGAAGTCACCGACCCACCGCTGGCGGCCCGCTCGTGGATCGGCGTGCCCGCCCTTGCGTCCCTCGAGGCAGGGGGCGGCCTCGCCACCTATGCGCTGGCGTCCGACGCGCTGGCGACCGACCTCCGCCTGCTCCGAGAGCGGGGCTCGACCATGGACGGACCGCTTCCCGGCGAACGGCTGCGGCCGGACGGGCAGTCGGAGCGCTGGCAGCTCGGGCTCCCTGCGGAGCTCGGACCGGACCGACCGCCGTTTCTGATCGAGCACGACCTCGAGAGCCCGGACTGGCGCGCGGATGCCCGGCTCGAGCGGGCCGCCCACCGGCACGCAGCACGGGGTCGAGCGCGGCTCGCCCGGCTCGACCTGGCAGTGGAGGCCCCGGCGTCCCTTGCAGCGGCGTTCTCGAGGGAACTGGGCATATCCACCGTGACGGCGGACGTTCCCGGCGGCCAGCGCCGTCAGGCCGCGCTCGGACCGCACGCGGTCGGCATCGCGCGGTCGGCCATCGGCCGGCCCGCCGCCACGATCTCGATCGCATGCGACGGCGGAAGCGGGCGCGAGGTCGAAGTCCTGGGGTGCCGCTTCGTGCTCCAGCGTCGCGACTGACACCCAGGTCGCTGCCCGCACCGTCTCACGGACCAGAGGGCCGAATCCGCGAGATTCGTACGAACAGGCCGCCCGGCACTTCCCTTTTCGCACCGGGGACCCCCGAATGGACCATTCGGTGCGCTGTGACATGGTCCGGGGAGGGAATGCCATGAACTCGGGCGCGGGCGGCACGGCTGCCACGGACGCGGGCAGGATCCCGGCGAGGGACGCCCCCGGAGGTTCGTCGACCACCCGATCCGGCGAGCCGGGCGAGAAAGGGCTGCGCGGCGGCGTGCTCGGCATGGTCGCCAGCACGGTCATCGGCGTCGCCTCCACGGCCCCGGCGTACTCGCTCGCGGTGTCGCTGGGGCTGGTGGTGGCGGCCGTGGGGCTGCAGGCGCCGGCCGTCATGCTGATTTCCTTCGTCCCTATGCTGTTCATCGCGGCGGCCTACTACTACATGAACCGCGCCGACCCCGACTGCGGCACCAGCTTCACCTGGGTCAGCCGGGCCATGGGGCCGTGGGTGGGCTGGATCACCGGCTGGGCGATCATCGTCGCGGACGTCCTGGTGATGGCGAGCCTGGCCGAGATCGCCGCCATCTACACGTTCAGCCTGTTCAACATCGACACGGCGGCGTTCGGGTCCGTCGCCATGTTCGGGCAGAACGTGTCGGTCGGCAACGTCGCGATCGTGTCGCTCGGCATCGTCTGGATCATCGCCCTGACGGTGATCTGCTACGTGGGGATCGAGGCGTCGGCGCGCACGCAGTTCGTCCTCCTCAGCGCCGAGATCCTGACGCTGGCGCTGTTTTCGGTCATCGCGCTCGTGAAGGTCTACTCGATGGGGATTCCCGGCAAGGTGCTGCCGTCGGCGAACTGGCTCAACCCGTTCGCGATCTCTTCGCCGGGCGCGCTGGTCAACGGCGTCATCGTGGCCCTGTTCATCTACTGGGGGTGGGACACGGCCGCGACCGTCAACGAGGAGACGCGCAACTCCCGGATCACGCCCGGAAGGGCGGCCCTCTTCTCCACGGTGATCCTGCTCGGCACGTACGTCATCGTGTCGGTCGCCGCGCAGGCGTACCACGGGGCGGGGTTCCTGTCCGGCCTGGGCGAGGAAGACGTGCTGGGAGCGCTGGCGGCCGACGTGATGGGCTCGCCGTGGGACAAGCTGCTGATCATCGCGGTGCTGTCCTCCGCGGCGGCTTCCACCCAGACCACGATCCTTCCCACGGCGCGAACCGCGCTCTCGATGGGCGCCAAGGGCGCGCTCCCGCCCTTCTGGGCCCGGGTGCACAGCCGCTTCCAGACGCCGACCTCGGCCACGATCTGGATGGGCATCCTTTCGATCGCCTGGTACGTCGTCATGAAGATGATCTCCGAGAACCTCTTCTCGGACGCGATCTCCGCGCTCGGACTGATGATCGCCTTCTACTACGGCCTCACCGGGTACGCGGCGGCGATCTACTACCGGCACGAGCTCATGAAGAGCGTCAGGAACTTCCTGTTCATGGGGCTCGCGCCGCTCGCCGGCGGCGTGATCCTCACGTGGGCGTTTGCCGTCGAGGTGGTGAACCTCGCCAACCCGGCCAACAGCTACTCGGGCGTCGCCTGGTTCGGGTTCGGTCCGCCCCTCGTGATCACAGCCGTGCTGATGGCACTCGGCGTGGTCCTTATGGTGCTCCAGCGGCTGCGCCAGCCGGCATTCTTCCGGACCAGCCCCGAGACGTACGACGCATCGGCCGGGTTTGCGTCGGGCTCGCCCGACATGGCGACGGGCGCGTAGGCCGGCTCGCCGGGACCCGGGTCCACAAGGCGGCTCCACGGTCGCCGGCTGGAGCGTGCGGAATCCGTGGAGCCGTGCCCGCCCTGACGCCGAACTCGCGGTTCGAAGGGCGTCCACGATGCGATAATCGCCGGGATCGGCGGTCGAGCGACACGGTGCGGAAGCGCAAGGAGATGCGGAATGAAGGTGCTGCTGGTCGGGGCCGGGACCGTGGGCGAGTCCATCGCGAAGCTGAGCGGCGCCCGTCCGTGGCTCGAGCACATGGTCGTCGCCGACTACGATCTTGCCCGGGCGCAGCGGGCGGCCGCGGCCGCCGGCGGTGCGGCCGGCTTCACGGCGGAGCGCATCGACGCCTCGGACCGGACGGCGGTAGCCGGCCTGGCGAGGAAGCACGGCGTCGACCTGGTTATGAACGCCGTGGACCCCCGGTTCGTCATGCCCGTGTTCGACGGGGCGTTCGAGGCGGGCGTCGACTACATGGACATGGCGGTGAGCCTGTCCGCCCCGCATCCGGCCGACCCGTATCGCCTGACCGGCGTGAAGCTCGGTGACGAGCAGTTCGCTCAGGACCGCGCATGGCGAGAGCGCGGTCGCCTGGCGCTCGTCGGCATGGGCATGGACCCGGGCCTGTCCGACGTCTTTGCGAAGTACGCGTCAACGCACCTGTTCGACGAGGTCCACGAGGTCAACATCCGGGACGGCGGAGACCTTCGTATCGAGGGCTATCCGTTCGCCACCGTCTTCTCGATCTGGACCACGATCGAGGAGTGCCTTAACCCGCCGGTGATCTGGGAGCGGGATCGCGGCTGGTACACGATGGAGCCGTTCGCGGAACCCGAGATGTTCTCCTTCCCCGAGGGCGTCGGACCGGTCGAGTGCGTGCACGTCGAGCACGAGGAAGTCGTCCTTGTCCCCCGGTGGATCGGCTGCCGCAAGGTCACGTTCAAGTACGCGCTCGGAACCGAGTTCATCGAGACCCTGAAGACGCTCCACGCCCTCGGCCTCGACAGCACGCACCCAGTCCGCGTCAAGGGCGTGGACGTGGCTCCGCGGGACGTCGTCGCCGCGGTCACGCCGGACCCGGCCACCCTGGGCGACAGCATGGTCGGGCTGGCGATCGTCGGCACCCAGGTCACTGGCCTGAAGGACGGTCGACCGCGCGAGGTGTACCTGTACCAGACGTCAGACGCGCAGGAGACGATGCGGAAGCACGGGCTGCAGGTGGTGGGCTTCCAGACCGGGTTCAACCCCGTCCTCGCCATGGAGCTGCTCTCGGAGGGCGCATGGAAGGGTGAGGGCGTGCTCGGGCCCGAGGCGTTCGACCCCGACCCCTACTTCGCCGTGATGGACCGCTACGGCATCCACCACGCGATCGAGGAGCGCACACCGGCCGAGAAGCGGATCGCAGTGGGGTCGCCGCAGTCCCCCGCGTGACGCGGGCCTGCTGCGGCCCGGTGATCCGCCGCACGGCCTGTCGTGCGACGCCAGATTCCCCTGTTTGGGTGGTCATCCGGCCCTGTCCGCACCTCGCCTGCGTCCCTTGCTGCCCGGTAGCCCCGGGCAAAGCATTACGGACAGTGGCTGGCCAGGCCGACGGGGCCGCGGACGCAAGGTGCACGGCACCGTCGTTGCGGGAGCCTCCGCGCGCGGCCTGACGGCGGGCTCGATGTGATGCGGGAGGTGGCCGGTGACCCAGGTCCAGCTGGCGCCGCCCAGGATCCTGGATCCGGCCCGCGGGTCGATCAAGCCGGTGATCGGCCGCGCCACCGCCGTGCCGCGGCTCGAGACGTGCGTCCAGTGCGTCACAGTCGGCGGCTCGTGCGCCCCGGCAGCCGACAGGGATCACACCCCCGTTGGCATCGCCGGTTGACGTCACTTGTCCGAGCTCGCCCGTGGGCTGGCCGCGCGGTCGGAGCCGCTCGTGACGGGCGTGGCGCAGCGGCGTGTCGAAGACGAGCTCCCGCTGGCACCGCGCAGTGCCGGGGTCAGTCGCTTCGTGAAGCTGATGGTGGCCTTCCTGGCCATCATCATCCTGCTCAGCGCGACGCTTGCCGGAGTAGCGGTCGTGTTCATCGGCGACCGAGTCGTGGCGGAGGCCCAGACCAGGGTGGTCTCCGATCTCAACGCGGCCGACGAGATGTACCGTGCCTACTCGGATCGCCTGTACGACCTGATCAGGCTGGAGGCCGGCAGAAACTACCTCCAGGATGACCTGCTCGCCGGCGGCGCCTCGGCGGCCGCCCCGGAGTTGACCCAGACGATGAACGCAGAGCAGCTCGACTTCCTGACCGTGACCGACGCGGCGGGCATCGTCCTATTTCGAGCCGGGAATCCCGGTGTCGCCGGCGACTCTCAGGCCGGGCAGAGCGTCGTGGCGACCGCGCTGGCCAAGGCGACCCCGGGGGTTGCCACGGCCGTGTTCACGGCGGACATGCTTGGGCGGGAATCTCCCCGCCTGCCGCAGGCGGCGAGGCTCGAGCTGGTGCCAACCCGCGGGGCTCGACCGCGGACCGCCACGGTTGAGACGAACGGCCTGGTGCTGCTGGCCGCGGCCCCGGTGGTCGACGACTCCGGCAAGGTCATCGGTGCTCTCTACGGCGGGCGGTTGCTCACTCGCCGCTTCGAGATCGTGGATTCGATCAGAGACACCGTCTTCGGAGGGTCCCAGTACGAAGGCAGGGCTATCGGCACGTCCACCATCTTCCTCGACGACGTGCGGATCGCCACCAACGTCCTCAACCAGGACGGAACGCGGGCCATCGGCACGCGGGTGTCGGAGGACGTGTACAACCGGGTTGTCGTCGGCGGCGAGCGCTGGGTCGGCCCCGCATATGTCGTGAACGCCTGGTACATCGCCGCCTACGACCCGCTCCGCGACGCGGACGGCCGCGTGGTTGGGATGCTCTACGTCGGCACGCTCGAGCAGCCATACGTCGATCTGCGGGTTCGGACGAGTCTCCTCTTCCTCGGCATCACGCTGACCGCGGTGCTGGCCGCAGTCGCCGTCTCGTACATCTTCTCCCGCCGCCTGTCCACCCCGCTGCGGGCCCTCGTCGAGGCGTCTCGGCGCGTGGCCTCCGGCGACCTGGACGCGACGGTGCCGGTCACCTCGAAAGACGAGATCGGGCAGCTCGCCAGCTCGTTCAACACGATGGCGGCCTCCCTGAAGGCGCGAGACGACCAGCTCAAGGAATTCGCCCGCAGGAAGGTCATGGAGTCTGAGCGCCTGGCCGTGGTTGGCCAGCTCGCCGCCGACGTTGCCCACGAGCTGAACAACCCGCTCCAGGGAATCGTGACCTACTCGCACCTCATGCTCGAGCGGATGCCGGCAGACGACACCCAGCGATCGGCGGCGGAGAAGATCGCGAACGAGGCGACCCGCTGCGCCACCATCATCCGGGGTCTCCTCGACTTCTCCCGCCCGAAGAAGCCGCAGAAGAAGCTGACGGACATGAGCACGACGATCGACGAGTGCCTGTCGCTGGTCGAGGACCGAGTCATCTTCCACAACATCGAGGTCGTCCGCGACTACCGGAAGGACCTGCCCGCGACGGTGATGGACCCGGCGCAGATGCAGCAGGTCTACATGAATCTGATCATCAACGCCGCCGAGGCCATGGGCGGAGTCGGGCGGCTGACGGTGACCACGCGCCACGACGTCGAGCGGGGCGTGGTCCAGGCCAGCTTCCGGGACACTGGCCATGGCATCAGCGAGGAGAATATGGGGCGCATCTTCGACCCCTTCTTCACCACGAAGGAGATCAGGCACGGCACGGGCCTCGGCCTCGCGATCAGCTTCGGGATCGTCAAGGAGCACGGGGGCACGATCACCGTCGAGAGCGAGGAGGGTGTGGGGACCACGTTCACCATCGAGCTGCCGGTGAACGCGCCGCAGGAGGCAGGGCAGTGAGCGGGCAGCCGCGACGCATCCTGCTGATCGACGACGAACCAATCGTCGTCGACTCCTGCCTCGCGATCCTCGAGGAAACCGAGCACGAGGTCGCCTTCGCGTCGAGCGGCGCGGCGGGCCTCGACATGGCTCGGGCATTTGAGCCCGACCTCGTCTTCGTCGACCTCAAGATGCCTGGCATGTCAGGGCTGGAGGTTCTCGAAGCGCTCAGATCGCAGGACCCGACGATCGTCTGCATCGTGTTCACCGGGTTCGCCACGATCGCCGCGGCTGTCGAGGCGATGCAGCACGGCGCCTACGACTTCCTTGCCAAGCCATTCACCCCCGATGACTTCCGGTCGATGATTCGACGTGGCCTGACGCAGCGGGACCTGCTGGTGGAACGGGCCGCACTGCTCCGCGAGCGGGAGGCGCTGCGCGAGAACTTCGCGGCCATCGTGTCCCACGAGCTGCGCTCGCCCCTGGCGGCCGTCCAGCAGAACCTGTTCGTGACGATTGCGGAGCTCGACGGGGTGGTCTCGGAGGATCAGAAGCGGCGACTGGAGCGGATGAGCAGCCGCGTCGGCGAGCTCCTCGCCCTGGTGAATCGGTGGCTGCGGGGCTTCTCGACCGACGTCGCCCCTCTCCGGGAGAGCTTCCGACCCGTCGCGATCTCAGGGCCGGTGGCCAACGCCGTGGAGAGCGCCCAGACCGAGGCCGTGCGCAAGGCCATCGAGATCGTTTCCCAGGTCGACCCGTCGGCAGTCGTGCTGGGGGACGGGGGTGCGCTGACCGAGGCCGTGCTCAACGTGGTTGGCAACGCGGTCAAGTACTCGAGGCAGGGCGGCCGGGTCTCGGTCTCGGCCGTCCGTCGAGACGGGAAGGTCGCGATATCCGTGGCGGACAGCGGCGTCGGCATCCCCGCGGCGGACCTGCCCTGGATCTTCGACGCGTTCTACCGGGGGCAGGCCGGAGCGAGCGGGGTCGCTGGCGTTGGCATCGGGCTGGCCCTTACTCGGCGCATCGTCGAGGCGCATGGCGGCTGCATCACCGCGGCCAGCGACCCGGGTCGGGGCAGTGTCTTCGTGATCGAGTTGCCGGCGCTCAAGACGCCGGTTCCAGGACCGGGGGTCGCGCCTCCGGAGCAGGTGTCGAAAGGAGAGGCGGCATGAGCGAGCGCAGGAAGGTGCTCATCGTCGACGACGACCCCGACTTCGTCGCGGGGATCCGGGCCATCCTCGACAGGGAGTACGACACGGTCGTGGCGTACAACCCCAAGGATGGCTGGGACGCCCTGAAGAAGGACCGCTACGACCTGCTGTGCCTCGACATCATGATGGGCAGGGGCGCCGAGGGCGTGATGATGGCCCGGAAGATCCGCAGGGACAAGGAGCTGCGGAACATGCCGGTGCTCATCATCACTGGCCTGCGGGAGCAGATCGCCTTCCTCTTCCCGGGCCAGGCCGTCCACCCGGGTTTCGTGCCGGTCGACGAGCTCATGGAGAAGCCGGTCGAGCCGGACCTGCTGCTGCAGAAGGCCGCCGCCCTGATCGGCGCCAGCGAAGCCCGGCAGGGCAGGTAGGGTCCCATGGTTGTTGCCTCGACTGCGGGCACGATCTCCTTCCGCGAGGAGGTTGAAAACCTCCTTCACGCCGAGGAGGGGGTCTCGCTCATCCGCTGCATCCAGTGCGCCACGTGCTCGGCCGCGTGTCCCGCCGTGGAGTTCATGGACCACACGCCTCGCGAGCTGATCGCGCTCATCAACGCCGGGATGAGAGATGAGGTCATGGCGTCCAATACGTACTGGACGTGCGCCTCGTGCTACGCCTGCTCGGAGAAATGCCCGGAGGGAATCCGACCGGCCGATGTCATGTACGCCCTCACCCGCTACTCGCTGTGGAAGGGCACCTTCAACCGGGACTGGGTGGCGCCGGATTTCTCCCGGCGTTTCGCCCGGACGATCCTGCGGACCGGCAAGTCCTACGAGCCCGGCTACGCCCCGGCCTTCATCTTCGAGGGCGGTTTCCCCGGGATGGTTCGGGAGATGCGGATGGCAGTGCGACTCCTCAGCAGGGGAAGGCTGCCCCTGATCCCATCCCGGATCAAGCGAATCCGGAACCTGCGGGCCGTGGTGGCCCGCATCCTCCCCCTGGACGGCATCGAATGACTCGCTACGCCTACTACCCCGGCTGCTCTCTGGAGACCATGGCCGCCTCCTACCACGTCTCGTCCATGGAGGTGGCGGACAGGCTCGGCATCGAGCTCGAAGAGATCGAGGACTGGAACTGCTGCGGGGCGACGGCCTATTCGAAGGTCGACGAGCTGCTGGCGACCGTGCTGTGCGCTCGCAACCTCGCCCTCGCCGAGAAGCAAGGCCTCAACATCGTGGCGCCATGCAACGCCTGCTACAAGAACCTCTGGACCGCGAACGCCGCGATGCGGCGGGACCCCGACCTCGCCGAGCACATGAACTACGCGCTCGAGGCCGACGACCTGCACTACGGCGGCACGGTGGATGTCAGCCACATCATGCACGCCTTCGTCACCGACGAGGCTATGGAGTCGATCCGCCGGCAGGCCGGCGAGCGCATCAAGGGCCTCCGCGTGGCCGCGTACTACGGCTGCCAGATCGCGCGCCCCCGCCGGCCGGGCGTGGAGATCGCGGACGTCGACAACCCGACCTACTTCGAGTCCCTGCTCAGGGCGGCCGGGGCGGACGCCGTAGCCTTCCCCTACAAGCTGCGGTGCTGCGGCGCCGCCCTGATGGTGACCAACCGGCTCGCGGCGGTGCAGATGTTGCGCGACCTCCTGCAGGGCGCCGTCGACGCCGGCGCCCAGGTCATCGCGACGGCGTGTCCACTGTGCCAGACCAACCTCGAGTGCTACCAGGCCGAGGTGAACCGAGCCTACGGGACCAGCTACGCCGTGCCTGTTCTCTACTTCACCCAGCTGCTCGGGCTGGCGCTCGGAGTCGGCGCGAACCGGCTCGGGATCGGCAAGGAGCTGGTCTCGACGGAGATCGTGCTGAAGCGGCCGATTCCCGCGCCAGCATGCCGGGGAGCGTAGCGTGGGACGCGGGCCTTCCGGGGTTCCGCCCGAGTCGCGGCGTTCGGCCCGGACCTCCGGGGTCCCATCGGCACTGTCACGGGGTAGGAGCAGCGGCGAACACTCACCTCAGCGTCCCGAAGCCGGTCGGCGCCCCGACCGGAGTGGGAGGCGGCGTGACGCACCCGTTGGTCGTGGGCAGGTCAGGGGCCAATGCGCCGCAGGAGCGGCAACCGGGCTGGACCGCCGCAAGAGGGACTGAATGATGGCGACGGCGGCCGTGCTGCAGACTCCCGACATCACCCTTGACGGCCTCCTTGGCACACCCGCGGGCCGCGCCCTGCTGTCCTGCATCCAGTGCGGAACCTGCGCCGGCACCTGCCCTCACGGCGACGCGATGCGCTACACGCCCCGCCGTCTCATCGGGATGCTGCGCGAGGGCTACATCGAGGAGGTGCTCGCCACCGACGACCTGCTCAGCTGCGTCACCTGCTACGACTGCTGGGCCAAGTGCCCGCGGGGGCTGCACCTCACGGACATCCTCCTGCCGGTGGTCAAGGAGCAGGTGTTCCTCCGGCTCCGCGAGGTGCCGCCGGAGCTGCAGGATGCGCTGGCCAACACGATGCGCTACGGCAATCCCATGGGCGAATCGCCGCGCAAGCGGGCGGCGTGGGTCGACGGCGCAGGCGTGCCGGTCCCCATCCTGCGCGACCTGGGGCGACCGGTCGACGTGCTGTGGGTCGTCGAGTGCTACGCGGCGTACTACCCGCGCGGCCAGGACAACGCCCGGGCGACCGCCCGGGTCCTCGATGCGCTCGGGGTCGACTACGCCATCCTGGGCCCCGAGGAGAAGTGCGCCGGGGAGTGCGCCCGGCTCGTGGGTGAGAAGGGCCTGTTCGACAGCCTGCGGGAACAGAACATGGCCACCTTCGGGAAGTACGAGTTCGGCTCCCTGCTGACGTCGGACCCCCACGCCTTCGACGCGTTCCGCTACGTCTACCCGGCGTTGGGGCTCGATCGGCCCGTGGACCATACGACCCCGTTCCTGGCGGCCCATCTCGACGCCCTCAGGCCGCGCCTGACGCGGAAGCTCGGGTACACCGTCACCTACCACGACTCCTGTGTGCTCGGCCGCCACAACCACATGCATGACGAGCCGCGTCGGATCCTCCAGGCCCTGCCCGGCGTGAGCTTGGTCGAGATGACCCACAACCGGGACAACACGATCTGCTGCGGCGGGGGCGGGGGCGGGATGTGGCTCGACACCCATTACAAGTCCAAGGGGCTCACGCGCCTATCGGACCGCCGCGTTGAGGAGGCCGCCGCCACCGGGGCCGACGTGCTGGCGGTGTCGTGCCCCTACGAGGTGCCGCGATTCGAGGACTCGCTGAAGGTGCTCGGGTACGACGGCCGCATGGTGGTCCGGGACGTGATGGAGCTGGTCGCGGAGGCCCTCGATGGCTGAGCGACCGCGACCGCCGGCAGGATCGAGGAGCGAGGAGGACGCGCTGGCGCCATGAGGATCCTGGTCCTGATGAAGATGGTGCCCGACATCGTGGAGGAGCTGGAGGTCGCCGGCGACGGTACCTCTCTGGACCGGGAGTATCTGCGCTTCATCGTCAACGAGCGCGACGACTACGCCCTGGAGCAGGCGCTCCTCCTGAAGGATCGCCTGCAGGCCACCGTGACGGTGGTGGCGCCGGCGGCCCCGGAGGTCGACGACATCCTCAACACCGCGCTGGCCAAGGGCGTCGACCGGGTCATACGGGTGTCCGGCATTCCGGCGACCTCGGGAGCGCGGGCGACCGCCTCCGCCCTGGCGGCGACGCTCCCCGGCATCCCCGGCGCGCTGCCCGCGGACCTGGTGCTGAGCGGCTGCCAGGCGATTGACGATCTCGACGGCTTCACCGCGCCGATCCTCGCGACCGCGCTCGGGCTCCCCTACCTTGGCCTCGTAAGCCGGATCACGGTCGATCCGGGCGCCGGCAAGGCGATAGTGGGCAAGGAGTACCCCGCCGGGGTGACGGGGCGCTTCGAGGTTGTCCTGCCCGCGTTCCTCGGCGTGCAGGGCTGCGAGAAGCCGCCACGCTACGTCCCAGTCGCCAAGGTGCGAGCCGCCATGGCCTCGGGCCGCATCGAGGAGGTCGCGGCGGTGAGCGGGCCCAGCGTGCCTCCGCTCGACGTCACCGCCATGGGCAAGCCCCAGGAGACCGGGCACGCGGAGATGCTGGGGGGATCGGTGCGAGACGTTGCGGAGCGGGTGGCGGACATCCTGGCCGCCCGCGGACTGCTCTGAGGAGATGGCGATGGCAGGCAACGTCTGGATCGTGGCGGAGCAGTGGAAGGGAGCCGTTTCCGACGCCACGTATGAGCTGCTCGCGCTCGGTCGCGGCCTGGCTGATTCGCTGGGGGTGCGCCTCGAGGCGGTCCTCCTTGGCCATGGGGCGCGGGGACTGGCCGAGTCGCTGGGCCCGGCCGACGCCGTCCTGTACGTCGACCATCCCACGCTGGCCGACGCGACCGGTCTCCAGGCGAGCCGGGCGGTCGCGGCCCTGGCCGCGACGCGGCAGCCAAGGGCCATCCTCGTGCCGTCGACCAACGTCAGCTGGGACCTGCTCGGCCTGCTGCCAGCGCGCCTGGGTGTGCCGTTGATCAACTTCTGCCGGGAGGTCCAGGTGGTCGACGGGGCGCTGCAGGTCCGTAGCCTGCTCTACGGCGGGAAGATGACGGTGACGGTCGCGGCAGGTGCGGGACCCGTGGTGCTGGCCATCCTCCCAGGGACCGTCACCGCCGCAGCCCGGGGAGTGGCGCCGGCCGCCGTCGACGACGTGTCGGTCGACCTCCCGGACGATCCCGGGGTCCGCCTGATCGAGTACGAGGAGCCTGAGGCGGGCGACGTCGACATCACCCAGCAGGACGTGCTCGTCGCGGTCGGGCGGGGCATCAGCAGCGAGTCCAACCTCGAGGTGGCCGAGGACCTGGCCACTGCGCTCGGCGGCGCGGTGTGCGGCTCGCGACCCGTGATCGACCAGGGCTGGCTCCCCCTGGGCCGCCAGGTCGGGAAGTCGGGAGTGACGGTCAAGCCTCGCCTGTACGTGGCCGCCGGGATCAGCGGCGCCCCCGAGCACCTCGAGGGCATGAAGGACGCCGAGTTGATCATCGCCGTCAACACGGACGCCGGCGCTCCGATCTTCTCCGTCGCCCACTACGGCATCGTCGACGACGCCACCGACGTCCTCGAAGCGATGGCCGCCGCGGTCCGGAAGCGCAAGGGGTAGCAGTCATGCCGGATCCGACCACCTCGACGCTGCTCGGCATCCCCGGCTTTGTCTTCCTGTGGGCGCTGACGGCGACCGCGTTTGCCCTGTTCGGCTGGCGCGTCTACCGGATCCTGCGAGCCCTGGCCCGCGGGCGCGCCGAGCCACGCTGGGATCGGCTGCTCAGCCGTGTCTGGAACGTCGTGGTCAACGTCGCCGGCCAACGCCGGATGTTCGACAACCCGGGGGTCGGGCTGGCCCACCTCGTCATCTTCTGGGCCTTCCTCTTCTACGCAGCCAGCTTCGCCTGGAACCTGCTGCGGGGCCTGCTCCCGTTCCTGCCGGTCCCGTACGCCGACGCCTTCGTCTGGGTCACGGTGCCGATGGTGCTGCTCAGCGCGGCGACCCTGGTGGCGCTTGCCGGGGCGGCCATTCGCCGGTACGCGGTCCGCCCGCCCCGCCTGGCGCAGTCGCGCGATGCCGGGCTCATCCTCGCCCTGATCTCTCTTCTCGTCGTGACGTACCTCGCTGGCCAGGGGGCGAAGGCCGGCGTGGGCGGCCTGTCCTCGTCGTCGGCGGACTCGGTGTACGTCGCGATGTGGTGGGTCCACATGGTGACGGTGCTGGCCTTCCTGGCCTACCTGCCATATTCGAAGCACCTCCATCTGCTGGCGTCACCCTTCAACGTCTTCACCGCGTCCTTCGACCCCGGGGGCATGCCCGCGCCGTCGGAGGGCGCCGCGCACCTCCCCGAGTTCACCTGGCGTCAACTCTTCAACGGCCTCTCCTGCGCCGAGTGCGGCCGCTGCGACCGATCGTGCCCCGCCTTCGCGACGAATCAGGTCCTGTCACCCCAGGACCTGATCCACGACGTGAAGCTGATGGTCCTGGGCGCCGCGTCGGGCCGCGACGGCAATGGCAGCCTGATCGACGCCGTGGGCGCCCAGGCGGTCTGGGCCTGCACCACCTGCATGGCCTGCATGGCTCGCTGCCCGGTCTTCAACGAGCACATCCCGCTGATCGTGCAGATGCGCAGGCAGCTGATCGGCCAGGGCGAGGTCGGAACCGGCGTCCAGGACATGCTGATGGGGATGACCCGCTACGGCAACTCGTTCGGGCAGTCGCCGCGCAACCGGCCGAAGTGGACGCGGGACCTCGAGTTCGAGGTCAAGGACGCTCGCCAGGAGCCCGTGGAGTACCTCTGGTACGTGGGCGACTACGCCTCGTTCGACCCCCGGGTCCAGGCGGTCACGCGGGCCGCGGCGCGCATCTTCCAGCGCGCCGGCCTGGACTTCGGGATCCTCTACGACAGCGAGCAGAACGCCGGAAACGACGTCCGCCGCCTCGGCGAGGAAGGTCTCTTCGAGATGCTGCGGGACAAGAACCTGGCGTCGCTCGAGTCCGCGAAGTTCGAGGCCATCGTCACGACTGACCCCCACACCTACCACGCGCTCAAGCGCGAGTACGGGCTGAACGGGAAGGTGCGGCACTACACGGAAGTCATCGACGGCCTCATCTCCTCGAGTCGGCTGCCTGTCTCGCCGAACGGCGGCGGCCGCGTCACGTACCACGACCCCTGCTACCTCGGTCGCTACAACGGGGTCTACGAGGCGCCGCGCCGCGTGCTCGGGGGGCTGGGGCTGGACGTCGTCGAGATGGCCCGCAACCGGTCCTTTGCGTACTGCTGTGGCGCCGGCGGTGGGCGAATCTGGATGGAGGACGCCGCGGCCGGCGGCGAGCGCCCGGCCGAGAGCCGCGTGCGCGAGGCGGCGGGCCTCCAGGGCGTGGGCACGATGGTGGTGGCCTGCCCGAAGGACCTGGTGATGTTCAGTGACGCTCTGAAGACGACGGGGCTGGAAGGGACGTTCGAGGTGCGAGACATCGCGGAGCTTGTCGAAGAGGCCATGGGCGCGACGCAGAGGAGTGGCATATGAACCCGGCCGACGGGAGCGGCAACGGCCAGCCGAAGATCGGGGTGTACGTCTGTCACTGCGGCACCAACATCGCGGGGATTATCGACGTCGAGGCGGTGCGTGCCTACGCGGAGGGTCTCCCCGGGGTGACGGTGGCCCGTGCCTACAAGTACATGTGCTCCGACCCCGGCCAGGAGCTGATCAAGGAGGACATCCGGGCCAACGGCCTGGAACGTGTCGTCGTCGCCTCCTGCTCTCCGACCCTCCACGAGGCCACGTTCCGCCGAGCCACAGCCGAGGGAGGCCTCAACTCCTACTACTTCCAGATGGTCAACATCCGGGAGCAGGACTCGTGGGTGCACACGGACAAGGCCGAGGCGACCCGCAAGGCCCAGGACCTCGTCCGCGCCGCGGTCCACCGGGTACGGTTCCACAAGCCGCTCGAGCGCTCCCGGGTTTCCATCAACCCGGCCGTGATGGTGGTGGGCGGCGGCATCGCCGGCATCCACGCCGCCCTGACCATGGCCAACGCCGGCAAGCACGTCTACCTGGTGGAGCGGGAGCCGTCGATCGGCGGGCACATGGCCCAGTTCGACAAGACGTTCCCCACCCTCGACTGTGCCGCCTGCATCCTGACACCCAAGATGACCGAGGTGCGGTCCAACCCCAACATCACCCTGTGGACAATGGCGGAGGTCGACAAGGTCGACGGCTACGTGGGCAACTACACGGTGACGGTGCGCCACAAGCCCCGGTTCATCGTCGAGGACGCCTGCGTGGGGTGTCTGGAGTGCATCGAGGCGTGCGTCTATGTGCGGGGCAAGACGCCCGACGAATTCAACCTTGGCCTGAACATGCGCAAGCCGGTCTACATTCCCTTTCCGCAGGCGGTGCCGCCGCTGGTGGTCATCGACCGGGACGCCTGCATCGAGTTCAAGTCCGGCCGCTGCAAGAAGACCTGCGTGGAAGTGTGCGCCGACCGCAACGCCATCGACTTCACCCAGACCGAGACGTTCGACACCGTCGAAGTCGGGTCGGTGATCCTGGCTACTGGCTTCAAGACGTTCGACCCCAAGCGGACCCCTTCATACGGGTACGGGGTCTACCCGAACGTGTACACCGCCATGGAGATAGAGCGGCTGGTGAACTCGTCGGGGCCCACCGAGGGGCACGTCACGCTGCGCGACGGACGGACGCCGCAGACCGTGGGCATCCTCCACTGCATCGGCAGCCGGGACGTCAACACGAACGTGTACTGCTCCCGCGTGTGCTGCATGTACTCCCTGAAGCTGGCCCACCTGGTCAAGGAGAAGACCGGGGCCGAGATCTACAACTTCTACATCGACATCCGGGCCGCCGGGAAGGGCATGGAGGAGTTCTACAACCGGGTTGCGGAGGAGGGGGTCCACTTCATCCGGGGCAAGGTGGCCGACGTGTACCCGGAGGCCGGCAAGACCGGGAGGGTCGTGCTCCAGGCCGAGGACACGCTGCTCGGCCGGGTGCGCAAGATCCCGGTTGACATGGTGGTCCTGGCCACCGGCCTCGAGCCCCAGGCCGACGCCGAGGACGTGCGCCGCACCTTCAACATCACGTGTGCGGGGGGTGGCTTCTTCATGGAGCGCCACCCCAAGCTCGCGCCGGTGAGCACCTTCACCGACGGCATCTTCCTGGCCGGCGCCTGTCAGGGCCCCAAGGACATCCCGGACACGGTGGCCCAGGCCGGCGCGGCTGCCTCCGAGGCGCTGGCCCTCGTCGATCGTGGCTACGTCGAGATGGAGCCGAACACGGCCTACGTGATGCGCGAGGAGTGCTCGGGCTGCAAGACCTGCATCCCCCTCTGCCCCTACACGGCAATCAGCCGGGTGGACGGCAAGGCCCAGATCAATCCGGTGCTCTGCAAGGGGTGCGGCACCTGCGTCGCCGCCTGCCCGTCGGGGTCCATCCGGCAGAACCTGTTCGAAGACGAAGAGATCTACGAGGAGATCCTGGGGGTGCTGGCGCATGCCTGAGCCGATCGAGACCTCGCAGGAGAGCGCCGCCGGCTGGGAGCCGAGGATCGTCGCCTTCTTCTGCAACTGGTGCACCTACCTGGCGGCCGACCTGGCCGGCACCTCCCGCATGAAGTACGCGCCGAACGCGCGGGTCATCCGCGTGATGTGCTCCGGCCGGGTCGATCCCCAGTTCGTCATGGAGGCGTTCGCCAACGGCGCGGACGGGGTGCTCGTGGGCGGCTGCCACTTCGGCGACTGCCACTACCAGTCGGGCAACCACAAGGCACTGCGGCGGTTCCGGCTATTGCAGCGCGTCCTTGTCGGCATGGGGATCGAGGAGGAGCGAATCCGCCTCGAGTGGATCTCGGCCGCCGAGGCCGACAAGCTTCGTGACGTGATGAACGACATGGTGGCGCGCGTCACGGCGCTGGGGCCCCTGCACCTCGAGGTGCCGGGCGAGGGGCCGCGTGAGGGCCCCCGCGAGGAGCTTCCCGAGGTCGCCGAGTTGCAGGAGGTGACGGCATGAGCGACAAGCCCAAGGTCGCCTTCTACTGGTGCTCGTCGTGCGGAGGCTGCGAAGAGGCGGTCGTTGACCTCGCCGAGAAGATCCTCGACGTCGTGGCCGCCGTCGACATCGTGTTCTGGCCGGTGGCCCTCGACTTCAAGAAGGCCGACGTGGAGGCCATGGCGGACGGGTCGATCCTCGCCGCCTTCGTGAACGGGGCCGTCCGCACCACGGAGCAGGAGGAGATGGCCCTCCTGCTGCGGCGAAAGGCGAAGGTGCTGGTGGCCTTCGGCTCCTGCGCCCACCTGGGCGGCATCCCCAGTCTGGCCAACCTGTGGGACCGGCGGGCGATCTTCGAGACCGTCTACCGGACGACACCCTCGACCGTCAACCCGGATGGGGTGATGCCCCAGGTGGCGGTTTCGCACGACGGCCAGTGGGTCACGCTCCCCGGCTTCTACAACACGGTCCGCGCCCTCGACCAGGTCACCTCGGTGGACTACTACATCCCGGGCTGCGCTCCCACGCCGAACGTGATCGCGGGAGCGGTGCAGATCCTGCTGAGCGGCGAGCTGCCGCCTCGGGGCACCGTGCTCACGCCCGATGTCGCTCTCTGCGAGGAGTGCCCCCGCCTGGACACCAAGCCGCAGGACCTGAGCCTGGAGCGGTTCCGACGCCCCCACGAGATCCTCATCGACGAGGACACCTGCCTGCTGGCCCAGGGGCTGCTCTGCATGGGACCGGCCACCCGCACGGGCTGCGGCCAGCTGTGCATCAGGGGCAACATGCCCTGCACGGGCTGCTTCGGCCCGACCAGCAAGGTGCACGATCAGGGCGGCAAGTACCTGTCGGCCGTAGCCTCGATGCTCTCGGCCACCGACGAGGCAGCCATCGGGATTGCCCTCGACAGCATCCCCGATCCGATCGGCACCTTCTACCGCTACGGCCTGGCCGGCTCGCTGCTGCGCCGGCGCACGATGACAACCGTCGACGCCTGAGGAGCCCCACCACATGTCCGACCAGATACCGGCCCAGGAGGCGTGGACCAGGGGCTCCCAGGGAGCCCAGGCCGCCTACGCCCGTCGCCGCATCACCGTCGATCCCATCACCCGGCTGGAGGGGCACGGCAAGATCGACATCTTTCTCGACGATGCGGGCGACGTGGAGCGGGCCTACTTCCAGGTCCCCGAGCTGCGCGGGTTCGAGAAGTTCGCCGAGGGCCGCCCAGCGGAGGACATGCCCCAGATCACGTCGCGCATCTGCGGGGTCTGCCCCACCGCCCACCATATGGCGGCCACGAAGGCCCTCGACGCGATCTACAAGGTCGATCCACCGCCGGCAGCGAAGAAGATCCGGGAGCTCGTGTACTCGGCCTTCATGGTCGAGGACCACGCCCTCCACTTCTATTTTCTCGGCGGCCCCGACTTCGTGGTCGGTCCGGAGGCGCCGGCGGCCCAGCGCAACATCCTGGGAGTCATCGCCGTTGTCGGCCAGGACGTCGGCCTCCGGGTGATCACCATGCGCCGCCGCCTGCGCGAGATCATCACCCTCGTCGGCGGCAAGGTGATCCACCCGGTGCTCGGGCTGCCCGGCGGAGTGGCCAAGCGGGTCACCGCGGAGCAGCAGGCCCAGATCCAGGAGGTCGCGGCCGACGCGGTCGAGTTCGCCCGCTTCACCCTGGGCACCTTCCGTTCGGTGGTCCTGGGAAACCCGGCCTACGTCGACCTCATCGCCTCCGACGCCTTCACGCACCGCACGTACTACATGGGCCAGATGGACGAGCGGAACCGGCCGAACTTCTACGACGGGCAGATCCGGGTGGTCTCTCCCGAGGGAAGCGAGTTCGCCACGTTCGCGGCCGCCGACTATCTCGATTACGTGGCAGAGCACGTCGAACCCTGGTCCTACGTCAAGTTCTGCTATCTCAAGCCGCTCGGCTGGCACGGATTCGTCGACGGCACCGAGAGCGGCATCTACTCGGTCGCCCCGCTGGCCCGGCTCAACGTTTCCGACGGCATGGCCACGCCCCTCGCCCAGGAGGCCTACGAGGAACTGTTCGCGACGCTCGGGGGCAAGCCCGTGCACCACACGCTGGCCAACCACTGGGCCCGTGTCGTCGAGTTGCTCTACGCCGCCGAGCGGCTCAAGGAGCTCGCCGACGACCCGGAGCTCATCGACCCCAACGTGCGCACGCTGCCCACCGAGACGCCGCACGAGGGCGTGGGGGTGGTCGAAGCGCCACGGGGCACGCTCTTCCACCACTACGTCACCGATTCGCGGGGCATCGTGGAGCAGGCCAACCTGGTCGTGGCCACCCAGAACAACTCCGCCCGGATGGCGATGAGCGTCGAGAAGGCGGCGAAGGGCCTGATCTCGAAAGGGACCGTGTCCGAAGGCATTCTCAACAAGGTGGAGATGGCCTTCCGCGCCTACGACCCCTGCCACGCCTGCGCGACCCACTCCCTCCCGGGGAGCATGCCGCTGATCGTGGCTGTCCGAAGGCCCGACGGCCAGGCCCTGTCGGTACTGCGCCGCGACGCCGATGGCAGCCTCCATCGCGAGTAGCGCACGTGCCCTGGTGGACCCGGTCGCCGCCGGGCCCACCAGGGTGCTCTGCCTGGGCAACGAGTTGATCTCCGACGACGCCCTGGGCGTCGTCGCCGCCCGCCGGCTGGCCAGGCTCCTCGCCGTCGGCGGCACCCCGGTGCCCCCTGCGCCGTCGTTCGACCCGGCCCTGACGGTGTGGGCCTTCGAGCTTCCCGATGTTGGGCCGGTCGAGGTCCTGGAGACTGCGCTCAGTGGCATGTACCTGCTCGAGGCGGTGG
>Ga0209415_10006188_pt1 | contig 21384 bp, 20 predicted proteins | sample PeaSoiSIISIP2007_FD_187696 | JGI IMG/M metagenome (GOLD analysis project Ga0209415, IMG submission 187696) | Peat soil microbial communities from Weissenstadt, Germany - SII-SIP-2007 (SPAdes) (version 2) | ecosystem: Environmental > Terrestrial > Soil > Wetlands > Peat | place: Germany... | reverse complement strand
TGGCGACCCGGCTTCTACGACAATATCAATCCAGATGACATCCAGAGACGTGCTGAGGAAGAGATAGAACTTGAATCAGTCCTCGAGGACTGGGTCGTAAGCGTCAATCCGGAGGACCATATCAATGCGTTTCGCGAGCTCGCCGAGGCAGGGGCGACACACATAGCCTTGCACGTTGCCACCCCGAACCAATCGGAAGTCATAGATTTCTTTGGCAAGAAAGTTCTGCCGAGGATGCAGATTGGATAGTCGCCTAGCCTGACTCCGATTTTTGAAGCCTGGCTTGGCGGGAGTCGTTTGCTGGTCCGACTTGTTCATTTTGACGATTCTAACCATGCAAAATTCAATCTCCAGTTGTAAGAAGAAGCGGAGAACTCGTGCCAATGCACGCTTAGTGCCTATCCGGAAACCTCCCTAGACGGCTTCCGGTGAGTTTTTTACCCGTCATGGAGCTCCGTGGCAGCGAGAACATGGATGTGAAGTTCGGGTACACGGGCATCCGCGTGAAGGACCTGGAAGCGTCGGTCAAGTTCTACACGAGCGTCCTGGGCATGATGGAAGTGGCTCGGTTCACGCAGCAATCAACGAAAGGCACCGTCGTGATTCTCATGAGGGAGTCGGGCGGCCATCAATTGGAGCTGAACTACTATCCCCCGGGAAACCGGTTCGACACGAGATATGAGGCCGGGGAGGGGCTGGACCACCTCGGTTTCGAGGTGAAGGACCTAGATGGCGTGCTCGCGGAAGCCAGGAAGGCCGGGTACCCCGCTGTTCTGGAGATGCAGGACTCGGAACACCGATGGGCGTACATCCAGGACCCGAACGGCATCTGGATCGAGTTCTTTGTCCCGCCCAGCTAAGAGACTATCTGAAAAACCCCAGTTGATGGTTCGAGTGGAACCTGTGGGGCTTGATAGGGGGTCGACCGCGAACGCCTGGTGACCCCGGTGTCCTACGCCGACCTGATCGAAGCACGCTTCCGCCTTCCCGATGAGCTCTGGACCCTGGTTCGGCCTCTGTTGCCTCCTACCTCCCGTCATCCTCGGGGAGGACGGCCGCGAAGGGATGACCGCCAGTGCATGGAGGGCATTCTCTACTTGCTGACCACCGGAATACAGTGGCGAGCCCTTCCCCGATGCTTCGGTCCCGCCACGACCCTGCATGACCGGTTTCAAGAATGGACCCGAGCAGGGGTCTTCGAGAAGCTTTGGGCGAAAGCCCTGTTCGCCTACGATGACAAAGTGGGTATCAGTGGACCTGGCAAGCGATGGATGGGGCGATGACCAAGGCTCCTCTGGGTGGGGAGTGCACCGGACCTAACCCCACTGACCGAGCGAAGACGGGGGTCAAGAGGAGTCTCCTGACCGAGGGGCGCGGGATCCCTTTGGCGGTGGTGATTGCTCCCGCGAATCGGAACGACTTTAAGCGTGACGAGCCTTCTCCGAAGGACCAACATGCCAGCGAGCGAGAGCGCCATCAGCGCCAGACTCCCATATGGGAATTCCGGAACACCACAGGTCGCGCGCGCCGTGTATGTGCACCGTATTGTTGCGTCGCCGGATACGTCTTCTGCCTACCTGCCTGGTTAGGCAGGACGTTCCAGAGTTCGAGCTCAGGGAGCTGGCAATTGATTGATTAATCGTAATTGATTCGAATAAATACACGATTCGAGGTCGTCGACCCGAAGCAGATGGAGGGAGGCAAGAAGGCTGAGGGTCCAGAAAGACGGATCCTTGCGCTCAGGGGTTGGGTAAAGTCAAACTATCGCTCCTTGCTCGACGGCGCGCTGAGCGCCAACCCCTACGCTGACGTGGACAAGTGCATGTCAGAGATCCACGACCGTGTGAAGCGAGAGGCCATGAATCGATACGCGCTGCTGCCAGCGGTCGCAAAGGGCTACGCGGAGAGCGCGGTGTCCCCGTTCTTCGACCGGTTCGAGAAGGACCTCAAGAGCGCAGCCGAGGCGCAGGCGAAAAAGACCAGGTCCGAGTTCGGCATCCTCACGGGAGGGTCGTCGAAGGACAGTGCGTCAAGAAAGGCTGCGGTCGAGTGCTTCAATATCCTCTCGAAAGACGACGGACTCGTCGAGCGATCTCTTTGGGTCCAGGCGGTGGTCAAGACAAGCAAGCTCGACCAGCAGGCAGCAGCGGGGGCGATCCTCCGACTGGTAAGAGAGGGAGTTGTGTTCGAGTCGAAGCCCGGCTTCTACAAGCGCCTGCAAGCTTAGGCTGGAGGCACAGATGCCGGATACGATGACCCCTCCTTTAGAGGTGGCTCTTCGGTCAGTTTGCTCAGGCCGCTTCTATGACTCAGAGTTCCGGTAGGAGATTCTGAGCGCCTCCCAGTAGGTAGCAGGCGTCCCTATGTCTATCCACGACTCGTCGGGCCTCAGCTCCACACCGACGACCCTCTTCCCTTCTTGGAGCAGCCTCTGGATGCCGTCGGTCAGCTGGAGCTCCCCTCCAACCCCCGGGCCGGCCTCCTCAATCGCCTCGAAGATGGAGTGCCTGAAGAGGTACACCGGCGTCACTGCAAGGTTGGACTTTGGAGCCTTGGGCTTCTCGACTATCTCGTCGATGGCGACGAGGCCCCTCGAGCTCTTCCCAGTCGCGACGCCATACTGCCGCGGGTCGGGCACCTTCCTCAGCGCTAGGGCGCACTCGGCTCCCAACTCGAACGAAGAGAGGAGGCGACGCAGGTGCCCAAAGTCGTTGCTGTAAACGTAGGCGTCCCCCGCATGGACCAAGAACGGTTCTTCTCCGGCGAAGACCTTGGCCTGGAGAACTGCGTGCCCGAACCCAAGAGGGACGGGCTGGTTGACCCACATTATGCTGGCCTCGTCGACGCGACGGTAGAACCTCTCGAGGGCAGAGGCCACCGCCGGCTTGCGGGAGGCCGCCGCAGACTTGTCGCGGACCGTGAGGCGTTTCAGGTAGTCGCCGTCAGGCGTGAAGTGGTCCTCGATGGCCCTCTTCCCCCGGCCCACGACAAAGCAGAACTCCCTGATGCCGAAGTCGAAGAGTTGCTCGAAGACCAGCTGGACGAGCGGCTTTATGCAGAGCTCGCCGCCCTCGTTCGCGAAGACCGGGAGCATCTCCTTTGGCTGCACCTTCGTCGCGGTGAGGAGCCTTGTCCCCAGCCCTGCCACCGGGATGATGGCTTTGATATCCTTGGGGCTCATGGGCCTCGCTCCCTGGCTATAGCTGACCCGCCGCACTGCGGTCTCGGCAGGTGCTTCCCATCAATGCGGCTCGACGGGCGCCCTAGACTCTTAATCATTTTCGAGATTCACCTTCAGCTCCGATCCTTTGACCCGAGGCGCCGCCTCCAGCGGCTCCACCCAAATCGCTTGCTCGTGCGCGTCGAACTTCATCGCCTCAGCCTTCGCGAGCGTCTTCTCTGCCAGCACCGGGAAGTCGTATCTGAGGGACGCGGCGAGGACATCCTCGACGTTCATCCGGGTCTTCGGGTGCCTGCTCACGATCGAGCAACAGTCCTTGTAGTCTGCGATGGAGTCCTCGTAGGTGCCGATGGTCTCGGCTAACTTCACTATCTCCGACTTGTCGTGACCGACGACGGGCCTGAGCGTCGGCATGGAGGAGCCCGCGTCAATGCAGGCGAGGTTGTAGAGCGTCTGCGAAGCCACCTGGCCGAGGTTGTCGCCCGTCGAGATTGCAATCGCACCGACGCGGTGGGCGAGCTTCTCGGCCACAATCCGCATGAAGTGCCGGAAGACCACCGGCTCATACTCGGGGCGCAGGTCGCCGGTCGCGACCTGATACTCGGTGAATGGGACCAAGATGAGGCGGCCTCCGCCGATGCCGAACCTTGAAAGGGTCTTCAAGAGGCGGGCCATCTTGGTCTCGAGGATCTGCTCGGCGCTGGGGGAGACGAAGAAGTGGACGTAGGTCAGGTCGCAGCCGCGCTTCATCATGAGCCAGGCCGCCACGGGCGAGTCTATCCCTCCAGATAGCAGGTGCACGACCTTTCCCGTCACGCCGACGGGAAGCCCTCCGGGGCCCCTCTCCTTGGAGCTGTGCAGCAGGACGCGGTCGGAGAGTATGTCGACGAAGATCGTCGCCTGGGGGTTGGAGAGGTCGACTTCCAATCCGGTCGCCTTCTTGAGGTCGTCCCCCAGCTTTACGGCCATCTGCTGCGAAGAGAGCTCGTAGCTCTTGTTCGCACGCTTTGCGGTGACCCTGAAAGTGGAGCGGTTCGCCGTATCCTTCAGGAGGGTTAGTTCGCTCACAGCCGCGCTCCTGACCCCTTCGTACTCGAGAGGACACTCGACGACCCTCGCGAGCCACGCCACGCCGAAGACCTCCTTCAGGACTGCCATCGCGCCCTTCAGTGCCTCAGGGTCGTCGCGGTTCGAGACCATCAGGCGCTGGTCACGGAGCTCGACCTTGAACCTCCCCAGAGGCTCGAGCTTCTCGAGCAGGTTCCTCTCTAGCTGGTTCTCGAAAAAGGCGCGATTGTTCCCCTTGGTCCCTATCTCCGCGTAGTGGACCACAAGAGAGCTCCGAGGGACGCCGGCCATGTCTGGGTCGGTGCTCCGCTCCGCCGGATATAAAGGCGGAGACCGCATGAAGAGACTGCCAGGAGGCCTGGGCGCGTGAAAACGGGCGTGAAGATTCCTTTAAGGCATGACAACGGCACCTCAGGCCTGTGGCAAGCACCAAGACGTCTTTTCACATCCCCGGGTCGTCCCGGCACCTGCCCCCGGACAAGGAGTTTCACGCTGAGCACGTCAAGATTGAGCTGAAGGTCGACCTTGAGAAGAAGCAGATAAGCGGGTCGTGCAGCACCAGGCTGGTCCCACTGAGAGAGGGGATCAGGGCGCTCCACCTCGACGCATGCGAGATGCGGATAATCGGCGTCACCCTCGACGGCGGCAAGGTCCAGTTCGAGCACGACGGCATGGTCCTCACGACCCTCCTCCCAGAGCGCCTCGCCCTCTCTCCCCACGAGCTGAGGGTCGAGTACTCCGCTGAGCCGAGACAGGGAGTCTACTTCATCTCCCCGGACGATAAGTTCCCGGACAAGCCTGTCCAGGCCTGGTCTCAGGGGGAGCCAGAGTTCTCCCGATTCTGGTACCCATGCCATGACCATCCGAACGACAAGGCCACCTCCGAGACCTTGATAACTGTCCCCGATGGCAACGTCGTCGTCTCCAACGGGAAGCTGGTCTCCAAGGTCAAGGCCGATGGCGCGGACGGGTGGGTCACGTTCCACTGGAAGGAGGACGTCCCCCACTCTACATACCTGAACTCCTTCGCTGTCGGCAAGTTCGGGGTGATCGAGGAGGAGGCCGAGAAGATCCCGCTGCAATACTACTTCCCAGAGTCCAAGCGCGCCGACGCCGCGAGGCTCTTCGGGCTGACCCCGGACATGCTCAAGGCGTTCGAGTCGCTCACACGAGTGAAGTATCCTTTTGAGAAGTATTCGCAGATCGCCGTGCATGACTTCATCGTCGGCGGGATGGAGAACGTGAGCGCCACTACGCTAACCGACACCAGGTTCCCGGACGCGAGGTCGGAGGAGGATTACGCAGCGAGATACTCGAGGCCGGACAGGAACCACACAGAGTTGGTCGCGCACGAGCTCGCGCACATGTGGTTCGGCGACCTCGTCACCGCCAAGCACTGGTCGCACCTCTGGCTCAACGAGGGCTTCGCGACGTATTTCCAGGCACTCTACACCGAGAGGAAGTATGGGAAGGACGAGTTCAGGCACGACATGGTCTCCAAGGCCGAGACCTACTTCGAGGAGGACGACACGATGTACAGGAGGGCGATCGTGGACGACACCTACGTCTATGCAGACGACGTATTCGACGGGTACGCCTACGAGAAGGCCTCCTGGATGATCCACCAGCTGAGGTACATTCTCGGGGACGACCTGTTCTTCAGGGCCATCGGCGAGTACCTCGGGAGGTTCGCCCGCGCAAACGCAGACACTCACGATTTCATGAGGGTCTTCGAGGATGTGAGCGGGCTCTCCCTGGAGAGGTATTTCGAGCAGGCCTTCTACAAAGCGGGGCATCCCGAGTTCGAGGTGAGCTTCTCATGGGACGAGGGGGCCCAGAGCGCCGAGCTGGTGGTGAAGCAGGTTCAGAAGCTGGACGAGCTGACCCCCGTGTTCACTCTCCCTTGCGAGCTGGCCTTCTACGTTCCCGGGGCCGGAGGCCCGAGCAGGCTCGCCAGGCGCATCCAGCTCCGCTCTCAAGAGGAGAGGTATCATTTCGAGCTACCGGGAAAGCCCATGATCGTCGAGTTCGACCCGGAGGAATGGCTCCTCAAGAAGCTGAAGTTCGAGAAGCCGTTGTCGATGCTGCTAAACCAGCTCCGAGGGAGCAGGGACGCTTCCAGCAGGAGGAGGGCGGCCGAGGGGCTCTCCTTGTTCAAGAGCGACCCTGGCGTCGTCGAAGCGCTCGAGAAGGCGGCGAGCAACGAAGGCGACCACTACTCGGTGCGGTCGGAGGCGGCGAAGACCCTGGGAAAAGTGGGAAACAAACAGGCGCTCGAGGCGCTGATGAAGCTCTCGAGAGTCAAGCAGAGGCGCGTCCGACGCGCGGTCGTGGCAGCGCTGGGCGAATTCAAGGACGCCGCTGTCGCAGAGCCGCTAATGGCCGCTCTCCGAGGCGACGACAGCCCCTACGTGCAGTGCCAGGCGGCGCTCTCCTACGCGAAGGCGGGGCAGAAGGACGCCTTTGCGGTCGTAACTTCAGCGGTGGGCACGCCCTCCCCGGAGGATGCCATCAGCGAGGCGTGCCTCGAGGCTCTCGGCTACGTCAAGGAGCCTAGGTCGAGGGAGTTCCTCAGGGAGCACCTCCCGTACGGGCAGCCGACAAGAGCGCGCGTAGGTGCCTTGAAGGCCTTCGCCAGGCTTGGGTGGCTGGAGGAGGTGGAGGTGGCCCTCCTGAAGGACCTCCTCCTCGAGGACAAGGAGTACGCAGTCCGCACCCAAGTCCTTGAGACTGTATCCGAGATCCTCGACAAGAGGCTGCTCGACGCGGTCAGAGAGGCTGCGGAGAAGGACGTCGACCCTCGTGCGAAGAGGAGGGCGATGGAGGTCGCGCTCCGCTTGGCGGACGCGTCGTCCGTCGAGAAGGCGCTGAGCCGCGTGAAGGACGACCTGGAGCGCGTCAAGTCGGAGAGCAGGGAGTTCAGGGAGAGGTTCTCGAGCATGAGGCTCGAGTAAGACACCTCGTCAGCCCAATAGTGGCACGAGCTTCTCCAGCTCGGAGAGCGAGCCGAGAGTGAAGTCGGGGCCGAGCTTGCGCAGAGCCTCGACGTCGTATCGCCCCGTCGCCACAGAGGCTATGCGAATACCTGCCGCCCGCGAGGCGATGATGTCCGTCGGGCTGTCGCCCACATAGAGCGCCTCGCCATGGCGGAGGCCCAGCTCCTTGAGCGCAGCGGTGATGCCCTCGGGGCGGGGCTTCATGGCGGGGAGGTCGTCCCTCGTGAACGACCTGTGAAAGTACCTCTTGAAGCCGAGGCTCTCCAACGCGTACTTCGTCGCAGCCCTTCCGCTGTTGGTGAGGAGGGCGAGGGTGATCAGCACCTTCCCTTCGCCGCTCAGTCTCGAGAGGATGGCGTCGGCGCCCGGGAGGAGCTGCGAGTGCCGGATCCACTCCAACTCGAGCGCGTCGAGAGCCTGGAACGTCCTCCTCCTCACGTCCTCGTAGTCTGCCTTCACGAGGCCCTGTTGGATCTGTGACCTCGCGAGGTCGAGCATGTCCTGGACGTATAGCCCCTTGGAGTTGGCCTCGATAAGGTCCATCCTGAACCCGCCGAGGGTCAGCTCCTGCGCTATCTCCTTCCTGAAGGCCGCTCCGTCGACGTGGAGGGAGATCAGGGTCCCGTCCAAGTCGAAGATCACTCCCTTGAGCAAGTGCGCTATCGCTGCCCTCTGGATTGGTAGGTAAGCCTTCCCTAGATCTTGTCCTTCGCGAAGAGGATCAAGATGGCCACCCCGGCAAGCGCTATTGCGATGACCAATATCACAAGGGGCTGTGAGATGTCCGATTGCGAGGCGAGGGGAGCTAGAAGGTGAGGCGAGAGCATTCGGCCACTTGGCGAAGGTGCGCGTGGGCCACTTAAATATTTGCGGGCGTTCGTCATTACATGGCGCGCGTCTCGGTCCTCGGGGGTGTCGGCGAGATAGGCGGGAACAAGATCCTTGTGGAGGACAAGGACACGCGGGTTTTGCTCGACTTCGGAATGTCGATATCTCAGCGTGCGAGGTTCTTCTCCGACCCATACGTCTCGCCGCGCCGCCCGGAGAGCCTCCTGAGCCTCGGGATAATCCCCAAGATAAAGGGCGTCTACAGCTGGGACCCGGCGGAGACGAAGGTCGATGCCATATTCCTGAGCCACGCCCACCTCGACCACTATGGCTACCTGTCGATGGTGCACAGGGACGTCCCGGTCTACTGCGGGGAGACCACCGAGAGGCTCATGGCAGCGATCACCGATACCAAGCGGGCTTCGTTCGAGACAGACTACAGAGGGCTCGGTTACAAGACGTTCAGGAGCGGGGCGGCCATGAAGGTCGGGAGCATCACGCTCAGGCCGGTCCATGTCGACCACAGCATCCCGGGGGCCTACGGCATCGTGGTCGAGACCTCGACGGGCTCTTTCGTCTACACGGGCGACCTTAGGGCGCACGGGAGGGCATCCCGCCTTACCCACGACTTCGCGCGCGCCGCCGCACAGAGCGATGCCAGCCTCCTGTTGACGGAGGCGACCAACATGGTGGGCGGCTCCGTCTCGAGCGAAGAAGAAGTGGCTCAGAAGCTCGAGACCGTGATTCGCGAGGCGAAGGGACTCGTGATGGCAAGCTTCTCCGGGATGGACACCGACAGGCTCACCTCCTTCCATAGGGCGGCCGAAGCTACCGAGCGCAAGCTCGCCATCTCGATGCGCCAGGCGTACCTGATTTCGGTGCTCGACGGAGACAAGCACATCGAAGGCCTCCCGAAGCTGGCGAAGAGCAACGTCGTGATCTACAGGCGCAACAAGAAGAGGTACGAGAAGTGGGAGGAGCAGGTCTCCGCAAAGGCGGAGGTGATAACGGCAGACGACCTCACCGCCTCTCCGAAGAGCTACGTTGTCGCCACGTCGCTGTCAGACATGGAAGGCATGGTGGGCGTCAAGCCAAGCCCTGGGAGCGTCTACATCCTCTCGTCGTCTGAGCCATACAACGAAGAGATGGAGCTCGACATGCAGCGGCTGATCGAGTGGCTAGACTTCTACGGGATGCCGCTCTACCACATCCACGTCTCCGGTCACATCATGCCCCAGCAGCTCAGGAGCCTGGTCAGCGGGATAGGGGCGAAGAGGGTGGCTCCGATCCACACGGAGCATCCGGAGCTCTTCTTGAAATTCGCGATAGAGAAGCGAGACGTCGGGATCCTGCCGGCCAGGAACCAGTGGATAGACGTTTAGCGTTATGACAGCAAGGTAGAAATAACGAACGGCGGAGCTTGCGCATGAGAGGGCAACGGGGGAGAGCATTTTGCTGCGCGAAGAATACAAAGACCTGGCTGACCTTTGCGTCCGAGAGGCTCGGAGGCTAGGCGCGGAGTACGCCGAGGCAAGGATCCACGGCGGGACCGGCACGGGTTTTCTGCTGAAGAACGGCGAACCCCAGCCGTCGATGCTCGAGGACAGCTTCGGCATCGCCGCGCGCGTGGTAGTCGGCGGCGCGATGGGGTTCAGCGCAACGAACCTCCTCTCGAGAGAACGTGTGAAGGACATGACGGCGAGGACAATCAAGATGACAAAATCCACCTCGCGCCTTGTGAAGGAGCCCATCGCGATGGGCGACTCCAAGCTCGTGAAGCGGAAGGTGTGGGTGGCTGAGATGGAGCCCGTGGCGGGTGCAGACCCGAACTGGTTGAAGTCGCTCCTCCTGGAGGTGGACGGGAGGGTGGCGAAGCTCGGGTCGGGCGCGAACGGCGTCAAGATACCGAACAGAATTATGGCCGCATCCGCCGGCGTCGAAGAGAAGTACGTCGTGACGAGCGACGGAGGGAAGGTCGAGAGCAGGGTTCCCCGCTTCAACTTCTTCGCGATACTCACCGCGCTCAAGGGCGGAGACGCTGCTCAGAGGACGATCCAGCAGGGCGAGACCGGTGGCCTGGAGATTGTCAAGAGGATAAGGCTGCTCGAGCTGGTCGAAGCTGAGGCGCAGACACTGGCGGAAGTTCTCAAGGAGGCTGAGAAGGCACCCACGGGGATAATGGACGTCGTCCTTTCACCGGAGCTTTCCGGGATAGCAGCCCACGAGTCGGTGGGGCACCCCCAGGAGGCGGACAGGATCCTCGGTAGGGAAGGGGCCCAGGCTGGCGAGTCCTACCTTACGAAGGACAGCCTCGGGACGAAGGTGGGAAGCAAGGAGGCAAACGTGAGCGACGACCCGACCATCCCGCACTCGAACGGGTACAGCCCAGTCGACGACGAGGGCGTCGCGGCCAAGAAGAGGCGCCTCATAGTGGACGGGAAGATAACGGAATTCTTGCAGAACCGCGCCACCTCCTCGCTCCTCAAGGTCAGGAACAACGGGGCATCGAGGTCGTCGGGGTTCGACCGCGAGCCGATAATCAGGATGTCGAACACGTTCGTCGAGCCTGGAGACTACGCGACGACGGAGGAGCTGATCAAGGAGGTCAAGGACGGGATATACCTAAAGTCGTTCACAGAGTGGAACATCGACGACAAGCGCCTCAACCAGAGATACACAGGTCTCGAGGCATACCGCATAAAGAACGGGGAGACGACCAACCTCGTGAGGGCGCCCATACTCGAGATCACCACGCCCGCCCTGTGGGGGAGCGTGAAGGGCAGGAGCAAGAGGCTCGAGTTCGAGGCCGCAAACTGTGGGAAGGGCGACCCCATGCAGGGCATCCCGGTCTGGACGGGAGGACCCGACACCCTGCTCTCGGGCGTGAGGATCGTGGGCGGAGGTTAGTGGTTTGGCCAAGCTGATGGGTCCCGAGGAGTCGAACAAGTTCGGCGTGAGCTTCGCAAAGAAGCTCGGAGCCGACGAGGCGATCCTCATCACGGTCATCTCCAACGAGCGGATGGCGAGGTTCGCCAACAGCTCGGTGACTGTCACCAAGAACGTCAGCGAGAGCGGCCAGGTGGTATACCTCGCGAAGGGCGGAAGGCGGATCATCGGGAGCTCCTCCAATCCAGAGAAAGCGAGCCTCGAGCGCTTCATCGAGCTCCTCTACAAGAGCATGATGAGCCTCCCGAAGGACGCGGGATACGTCCCCCTCCCCTCGCAAGGACGCGCGTACCGCCCGAAGGCCACCCACGACAGGAAGCTGGAGAGCGCGGAGGGGCTTCTCGCCGGCTATGTGCAGGAGGCCATCGCCTCCGCCGAATCGGCAGGGGCGAGGAGGACGGCCGGGAGCCTCGAGGCAGGGGTGACTACGCACCACATCATGTCCTCGACGGGGACTGTGGGGAGCGACACGAGCTCCGAGATACTGCTGAACATCAGGGCGTTCACTGACAAGGACGCAAGCGGGCATGGACTCTCCTGCGCGGCGAGCGTCCGTGGCTTCGACCCAGAAATGGCGGGCACGAGGGCAGGCTACCATTCGAAGAAGATGAGAAACGCCAGGCAACTCGCAGGGGAGGAGAAGGCCTACCAGGTCCTGATGAGCCCCACTGTTGCTGCGAACCTGCTCGGGCTTGTGGGCGAGTTCGCGTCGGCGTTCTCAATCGAGGCGGGGACATCCTACCTCGTCGGAAAGCTGGGGAAGAAGGTCGCTTCGGAGGACCTGGACCTTACCGACCGGGGGAAGGGGGACGGGTGCCTCGACTCGAGGACGTTCGACGACGAGGGCCAGCCCACCCAGTCGACGAAGCTTATCGAGAAGGGCGTGCTAAAGCGCTATCTGCACAACCTTTCTACGGCGAAGAGGTTCAAGACAAAGAGCACCGGGAACGCAGGCCTCATAGAGCCCGGGCCTTGGAACTTGGAGATCGGGGCCGGAGACTCCACTTACGATGAGATGGTCAAGGAGCTCAGGCACGGCCTGATACTCACGAGCAACTGGTACACGCGCTTCAAGAACTACCGGACGGGGGAGTTCTCGACCGTGCCCCGCGACGGGACCTACCTCGTGGAGTCCGGCAAGGTGAAGGCCCCGATAAAGGGGATAAGGATAAGCGACAGCCTCGAGAGGATGTTCTCATCGATACGGCTTCTCTCCAAAGAAAGAGAATGGGTGCAGTGGTGGGAGGTCGACACGCCGACCCTCTGCCCTTGGGTCTTGGTGGACGGCGTGACCGTGACCAAGGCATATGGGGACAGCCCCTCGCAGGGGAGCTAGAGCGAGCGAAGACGCAGAGGTGTCCGCGTAGAAACGACAGCGAAGAGGAACCAGCTGAAGGGCCTCTGGCCTTCGATCGAGCGGGAGTTCGCGAGGCAGAGCTCGAAGCTGATGGTCGTGAGGAAGATGCTCGAGTACGGGATGAGGGTGTCTGAGGACGGGAGCCTCTTCGTCGGGGGGCTCGAGGTGGACTACTCTGCCCTCGCGAGGGACGCCGGCACCGACAGGAGGGTCGTGAAGCAGACGGCGGAAAAGATAAGGAAAGACCCCGTCTTGTTCTCGATCTTCTCGGGGGTGGCCCCGGTGGGGGCCAGCCTGCTGCACGTGGTCTCGAGCATCGGCTGCTCTGCGATAATCATCGAGGCAGACCCAAGGGCGGCGGGTGTGATCTCCAGGGTGACCGGCGTCCTCGCCAAGCACGGGATAGTCGTGAGGCAGGCGCTCGCTGACGACCCCGACATGGTCAGGGACGCGAACCTGACGCTCATAGTCGAGGGAGCGGTCGGGGGGAGCGTCATCGGGGAGCTCGAGGGGCTCGAGATGGTGCGCGGAATCACGGTGAGGAAGTGACCCTCCCACGCGCGCAGAGAACAACTTTTAATGCACTGACAAGGCACTCGACGTCAGCAGTTGAGGTTTGCAAGGGCAGCTCTCTCTGACCGCGGGCAAGAGTCTGACTATGGGCAAGAGCCGACCATCGAAGTGGGGAAGGACTCATACCGTTTGTGGTGGAGGGTGCTCGTGGTGGTCATCGTCGCCGGGTTGGTGGTCGGGTTTATCGCATCCATCAGCTACGTCCAGTACCCGTACATGGTGAACGTGAGCGGCACCTTCACTTCGTCGGAGGGAGGCGGGGCGAGCATCGTAGGCCTCGTCGCTTGCGATGAATGGCTCTACACGCAGTGCTCCGACCCCGGACTGCAGCCCTCATACGACTGCCTCGCGCCACTTGTTATGAATCTCACCCAGATGTGCACCCTGTACTTCTTTGACGAGAACCCCGGGCTCTACCAGATGAGCCTCAGGAACGGCGAGAACTACAACGTCACCGGTTACCTGCAATTCAAGAACGGGACCTTCGACAAGGTCTGCTTCGAGAAGGTCGTCCTGACCCCCAAGACCAGCAAGCACAGCGTCACCGATAACCTCACCTGTTGAGGCCCGAGCCGGGCGCCTACTTCTCGAGCATCCTCGAGAAGGTCCACGAGACCGTGTTGAGGATCTCGTTCATCCTCTCCTTCTCCCGATAGTTCTCAATCACGAGGGCAGAGATCTTCCCTCCCTTCTCCGCGAGCGTGTACCTCAGCTCGTCTCCCTTCTTGAGGCGGCCCTTCGAAACCGAGTCCTCGTCAGCCGACTTCATCCCGGAGAGGATCTTCCCGAGGAGGAACGACTTGAAGGGAGGGGTGTCCGACTTGAGAGTGACCTCCGCGACCGGCTCTATCTTCAGCCTCTGCCTAGTCACCTGCGCCACCGCGATGGTCTCGCCTCCCTTGTCCCTCCTCAGCTCGCGGATCTCAGGGATGGGCTCCTCTTGGGCCTCGGCCGCCTCGCCGACCGGTGCGCGCGGGGCGCTCGAAGCCAGCTCCGCGGCGGGCTTGAAGCTGGACGCTCGGAGAACCGAGTCAATCACCGAGAGCGCCTCCTTCAGCCTGTCGATCTCCTCCTGGAGCTCGCCTATCCTCGTCTCCATCCAAAGCTTCAACTCTGCGTTTCGCCTGAGCTGGTCCTCGCTTGCCGCCATTCCGTCGGCCCGGCCGAGAAGCGGCCTTAAAACTTTAGGAGGGCGGCCGAAGAAACCGGCGAGGGCCAGCTCGTGCGCACGGACGTCGAAATCATCGTGGCTTACGTAAGCACTCCTCAAACACTTAAGACGCCAGCGGGCGGTCAGGCGCCAATCCATTGCAATCCCGGATCGGGACGCGCAGGCTCGCGACCATAGCTATCTTCGCGGCCATATACGCGGTCCTGAGCCTCATCCCCGTCTCGAGGCTGGTTGGGAACCTCAGCTTCCTCACGATGGCAGAGGTGTTCAGCCCCCTGGCGGGGATGGTCCTCGGCCCGTTCGAGGGAGGCCTCGCTGTCCTGGTTGGGACGTTCGCTGGAATAGCCCTAGGACACCCAGTGGCGTTCGACGGCCTGGACTTCATCCCGGGCGTCATAGCCGCGGTCACGGCGGGTTACGCCATGAAGGGCAACGTCAGGGTCACGGTCGCGCTCTCGCTGGTCATGTATGCGGTCTACATGCTCGACCCCCTCTCCGCGACCGTCGTGTACGTGGGGGGCGTCCCGGTTCCCTTCCTTTGGATGCACGCGCTTTCGCTCGCCATCTTTGTCTCCTTCTCCTACATGCAGAAGAGAGGCGTCAGCTTCACGACCCAAGCGGTCGTCATAACCTCGGTCGTGTTCCTCTCGACGATGAACGCTCACGTGGCCGGCGCCATAATGACCGAAAACGTTTACGTGAGGATCAACCAAACCTATTCCGCGGCTGGGATGCTCGGTCTTTGGAAGATCATCTTCTACGCATATCCCGCTGAGAGGATATTCTTCGCGGCGATAGGGAGCATCCTCGCGATAGGGGTCTTCAGGGCGATCCCGCCGGACACGATTAGACAGCTACGCCGTGGCTGAGTGGGGTCAGCCTATGCCGCTCGCGATGGCCGTGGCCATCGCCTTGGTTCCCGATCGGCCGCCTAGGTCGTAGGTGACGTTCTTCCCCGAGGAGACGACCTTCATGGTGGCATCGAAGATGGCCTTGCCAGCGCTCTTCTCGCCGATGTAGTCCAGCATCCACGCCCCGGAGAGTATCGTCGCGGTGGGGTTCACCTTGTCCTTGCCCGCGTACTTTGGCGTGCTTCCGTGGGCCGGCTCGAACATCGCGTATTCGTCCCCAAAGTTCGCCGAGTAGATCATCCCGATGCTCGCCACGAGCCCGGCTGCCTCCTCTGAGAGGATGTCCATGAATAGGTTCGTCCCTACGATCACGTTCTTGTTGAAGCGCTGGGGGTTCTTCACGAGCTGCTGTGAGAAGTTGTCGACGAACACCTCCTCGATGGCTATCCCGGGGTAGGCCTTCGCGTTCTGGCGCGCCGCGTCCAGAAAGATCCCGTCCGTCACCTTCAGGATGTTGGCCTTGCAGATGACCACCAACTTCTTCCACCTTCGCCGCTTGGCTTCTTCCAGTGCGAACTTCGTGACCTTGACAGACTTGTTCCTCGTGACCAGCCTTATCGCGATCGCGACGTCGTCGCTCAGCTTGTACTCGATCCCCGAGTAGAGCCCCTCGGTGCCCTCCCGGACCATGAGGAAGTCGACTTCCCCGAGCGGCCCGACATGGTTCGGGAAGGTCTTGATCGGCCTCACGTTGGCGTAGAGGTCGAACTTCTGCCTGATGCTGACCGCCACGCTTCGGGGGGTGCCCGGGGCGGAGAGGGTCGTCGTAGGCCCTTTGAAGCAGCAGTCCGCGTCTTCGAGAGTACGCCAGGTCTGCTCTGGGATCATGCTCGGGCCTCCGTGCTTCTCCCACCACTCCGCGCCCGCTTCGCAGGTCACGAACTCTGCCTTCGCCCCGCTCGCCTTAAGGACGAGGAGCATCGCGTCCACGAGCTCGGGTCCGGTGCCGTCGCCTTTGATCAGCGCGACAGTCTTCAAGGTTGGCTAGCTCCCCGCCCTTGTCACCGGATTTAACGGTTGGCCGTGCGGCTTCCGCCGAAGCCTTGGACGAGGACTCGGAAGCCGACCTGCGGTGGGCAGTCCTGCAGCCTGTGCCTCTCCAGCGAGGTGACCTCCGCCCCAGGCGGGCCGACCCGCGCCCACTGGAGCAGCCTCTCGACCTGCGTCTCATCTCCCTGGACGACGGCCTCCACCGCCCCGTCGTCCCTGTTCCTCACCCATCCCTCGACGCCGTGGCGCGCCGCGACGTCTCGCATGGAGGCCCTGAAGGCGACTCCTTGCACAAGGCCCGAAACGACTAGTTTGTAGCTGACCCTTACCAAGCCAGTCAGCGCCACCCACGGGCGTCTTTGACCAAGGCACCGAGGAGAGAGAGGAGCAGGACGAACGACGGGATGAAGGACGAGTAGTCGAAGGCCAATCGGCGACATTCCTACGAGCCGCTCGCGGGTATAAAGAATTGCAGGCTGCGACTTTCGATCTCACGAGGCGCATGATTGAAATACGAACTCCCGTCCCGGTGCTCCGTGACCCGTCTCGAGAAGGCGATTGCCTGGCTCGTATACGCCTCAGTCGTGCTGGGAGTGCTGTTCCTCTACGTGCTCTACGGGACCCCGGGCATCCCCTCTTTCCTGTTCCCTTCGATACTGGTAGGGGAGGTCATCTGGTTGGCCTGTGCTGTGGCGATCTCTCGCAGGTTCAGGTGGGCGCCGTACATGGCCGTAGTCCTCGCCGTCATAACTCTGGCCGTCTCGCTCCCTCAGCCGACGCACTACACATTCGCAGAGACTGGTCAGGTCGTCGACTTCCTCATCTTCACCGGGGGGGCTGTCCTGCAGATTGCGCTGATTGCGGCCGTGGCTCTGTTCGTGTTCAGGTCGAGGAGAGGCTAGCTCCTTTCCTCGAATGCCGGCTCTTCGCCTTTCACGATGAAAATCACCGACCTGCCGATGTAGACCGCATGGTCCGCTATCCTCTCGAGGTAGCGCAGGATCAGCGTCTGCGAGAGCGCGCAGCGCAGGTCGACATGCTTTGATTTCATGAGCTTCGAGATGTAGTCACGGTACGCATCGTCGACGTAGTCGTCCATGCCCGTTATCTTCTTCGCGAGTTCCACGTCCTTCTTGGCGAAGGCCTCGACGCTGAGCTCGATCATCTGCTTGGTCGTCCCGGACGCGCTCTCGACAACGGCGTGGTCGCACTTTGTGAGATCCCCGAAGGTGTCGAGGACCTCCATTATGTCGTGGGCATACCGCCCGTACCTGTAGAAGCCGTACGAAATCTCCATGCAGGCCTTGATGTAGCGGAGGTCGGATGCGACAGGCTGGAACCTGGCTATGAGCTCTATCGAGAGCTCGCTGACCTGGTCGTCGAGCTGCTTGAGCTTGTTCGACCACCTGTTGACGTCCTGATGGTTCTTCCCGACGTGGTAGGCCTCGATTGCGGTCACAACTGTCTGTTGGGAGAGCTGCCCCATCTCGAGCAGGAGGTTCCGCAGCCGGTCCATCCCAAGGTCCATGAGTCTGGCCATGAGCTTTCACCCGAACCTCCCCGTAAGATACCTCTCTGTCAGCTCCTCCTTGGGGTTCTCGAAGAGCGAGGCCGTCGGCCCGGTCTCGATCAGCTTACCCAGGTAGAAGAACGCCGTGTAGTCTGCCACCCTTGCTGCCTGCTGCATGTTGTGAGTTACCACCACTACTGTGTAGGTGCCCTTGAGCTGCACCATGAGCTCCTCCACCTTTGAGGTCGCGATCGGGTCGAGAGCCGAACAGGGCTCGTCCATCAGGATCACCTCGGGCCGCATCGCGATCGTCCGGGCGATGCAGAGGCGCTGCTGCTGCCCTCCCGAAATAGAGGTCCCAGGCTTGTGGAGGTCGTCCTTGACCTCGTCCCAGAGGCTCGCCTGCTGGAGGCTGTTCTTCACGACGTCGTCGAGGTTCTTTCCCTTCTTCATGCCGGTGAGCTTTAGCCCCGCGGCGACGTTGTCGTAGATGTCCATCGTAGGGAAGGGGTTCGGCTTTTGGAAGACCATGCCTATCCGTCTTCGGATGAGCACAGGGTCAGTCTTGGGCGCGTAGATGTTTTCACCATCGAGGAGGACCTGACCGGTCGCTTTGGCGCCCGGTGTGAGCTCGTGCATCCTGTTGAGGCACCTGATGAAGGTCGACTTGCCGCAGCCTGAAGGCCCGATTATCGCAGTGACCTTGTTAGGGCGGATCGCGAGGTTGATCCCGTGCAGCGCCTCGTTCTTCCCAAAGAACGCCACCAAGTCGACGGTGCGGAGTTTTGGCGCACCGTCCATAGACTCGGCCATGTTCGTCATAAACTCCTCGGTTCGAGCCTGTTCCCCGCCCTGCTCGGTCATGCTCGTTGCTTCCTCCTTTTCCACGTTCATATCATTTTCTCACCGAGCTACCCATCCTCCCGCGCGTGGCCAGCCTGACCACAATGTTGAGGGAGAGGACGACGAGTATCAGCACCAGCGCGGCACCCCACGCACGGGCTTGGATTCCCGGGTCTGGAGCCAACGCGTCCTGGTAGATCTGCAACGGAAGCGCTGCGATGGGCTCGTTGAACCCCTCGAAGAAGTGAGTGTTACCCAGGACGGTCAGCAAGAGGGGTGCGGTCTCACCCGCCACCCTTGCTACCGCCAGCAGAATGCCGGTCACGAGCCCGGCCTTCGCGACGCTCAAGACTATGCTTATGGTGGTCCTCCACTTGCGAACCCCGAGCGCCATCGACGCCTCCCTGAGCGCGTTCGGCACCAGCTTGATGGCCTCCTCCGCGGTCCGCGCCACGATTGGGATGAGGATGAACGAAAGCGCTATCGCCCCAGAGAGGGGGGAGAAGCCCAACCCTAACGACCCGCTCACTTTGAGGACGACGACGAGGAAGACGGTAAGACCGACCACAATCGAGGGGAACTCGGTAAGGACGTCGTTCAACGTCCGCATCACGCGAGCGTAAGGCGCATCGCCATATTCCGCGAGATAGATGCCCGAAAGCACCCCCAATGGAATCCCTATCAAGCACGTGAGGCCGATGAGGATCAGGCTACCTTGGATGGCGGGACCTATCCCCCCGATGTTTTTTCCTCCTGGCCCCGGCACGGACATTAGGAACTTCAAGCTTAGCGTCGGGAGTCCCTTGACGATTACCTCGAGCAAGATGCTCCCTAGGGGCAGGACCGCCAGGACGATGCATGCGATCCCTAGGAAGAAGAAGAGTCGGTCCTTGAACCTTCGGATTGCGTAGCTCGACATCTACTCCACTGCACCCCCACGCACCTTGAAGAGACGCGTGACCATCACCTGCGCGATGATGTTGATTGCCAGTCCCAAGAACATGAGCATCAGGCCCACCCCAATGTACGCAGAGAACGACAAGGGGTCGGATGCGTCGCGCACGTTCGCGGCGATCAGGGACGCCATCGTCTGGCTTCCCTTCAGTAGGGACGTCGGGACGGCTGCCGGCCCGACCGTGTTCCCGATTACCATGGTCACGGCCATGGTCTCCCCGACAGCCCTTCCGAGTCCTAGGATTGCCGCGCCGAAGATGCCGGAACGGCCGTAGCTCAGGACCCATTTGCTGACTACCTCCCAGCGCGTCGCGCCGATGCTGTAGGCCCCCTCCCTGATTGGGTTGGGGACGGCCCGTAGAACCTCCCTTGATATCGAGGAGACGGTCGGGATTATCATGATTGCGAGTATCAACCCTGCAGTCAGGACGTCGAGACCGTATGGAGTCCCGCTGAACGTGGGAATCCACCCTAGATACTTGTTGAGAGGGACTTCAACGTAGTCCCTCACGTAGAACCTGAAGACAAAGAGGCCCCATAACCCGTAGATGACGCTCGGGACTGCCGCTAGGAGTTCGACGAGATAGGAGATTGGAACGCGCACGGCCGTGGGGGACATCTCCGCGAGGAATATCGCGATTCCCAAGCTCAGGGGGACACCGATGATGAGCGCAATTGCCGACGTGACCAGCGTCCCCTCCAGGTACGGCAGCGCCTCGAATACTTCGTGCTCCGGGTTGGGGTTCCACTTTATCCCGGTGAAGAAACTCAACCCTTCCTTTTGGAGTATGGGGACCGACCCCGAGGCAAGGCTATAGGCCGTGATGGCAAGGATTACGGCAGCGGTGGCGGCCACTACAGCTGTAACGACGTTGAATATCCTGTCCCCGGAAATCCCCATCGCGAGTCACAGGGGGGTATTAGAGTGATAAAAAGAAAGCCAGGGGGTGGTGCACAACCTGGTGTGACACCACTCACTGTACAGGTAGGGATGTTGTTCCGAAGGTGATTGACTGGATTGTCGCTTCGTCGATGGCCAGCACGTTCGCTGGTAACGGGACGTAGGAGAGGGCCTGAGCCTGTCCTTGGCCCGTGTTGACCGCCCACCAGAGGAACTTTACCAGTGCGTCGGCGCTGTTCACGTTGAGATCCGAGTTCACTGATAGGTCCTTGTAGACGACGACGTAGCTGAATGTCACTATGGGATACGTGTTTACACCAGGTTGGTTGAGGAGGTTGACGCTAGACCAGACGCCGTTGCCGGCGGGGAGGCCTGAGACTGATGTGGCTGCTAACGCAGACGAAGCCAACGTCGGTAGAATCCAGTTGCCTGAATTGTTCTGGACTGCGGCCACCGTCATGCTGTTAGCCAGCGCGTACGCCAGCTCGACGTAGCCGATCGTGTAGGTCGTCCCTTGGACGACCCCAGCGACTCCCGCGTTCCCGTTGGCGCCGAGGCCGACTGGCCAGCCTATTGTCTTTGCTTGGCCGTACGTCTTGTTCCATCCAGCGCTCTCTTGGGACAGGTATCCGGTGAACACGAAGGTGGTCCCGGAGCTGTCAGACCTATGGACGACTAGGATGCTGTTTGAGGGAAGCGTGACGTTGGTGTTCAGCGACTGTATCTCTGGGTCGTTCCATTTTGTGACGTTACCCGAAAAGATGTCGGAGATGACCTTGCCAGTGAGGTGCAGGTTTGACTTGATTCCGGGGACGTTGTAGGCGACTGTTACGGCGCCTATCGTCATTGGGATTGTGAGTGCGTTTGGCGCCTTTGCAATGTCAGCTGCTTGGAGTGGCGCGTCGGATGCAGCGAAGTCAACTGTGTGCCCTTCAAGGGCAGTGAGTCCTGCTCCGCTTCCTACACCCTGGTAGTTAATCGCTGCCGTCGGAGTGGCCGTCTGGTATACTGAGATCATTTGCTGAAGAACTGGTTGGATGAACGTCGAGCCCGCCCCCGTAAGGGTCACGGACACGGTTGGGTTGACGGTCGCCGTGGATGTCGCGGTAGTCGTAGAGATGGCAGTTGATGTCGCGGTGGATACTGATATGGCCG
>Ga0209415_10006187_pt1 | contig 21384 bp, 13 predicted proteins | sample PeaSoiSIISIP2007_FD_187696 | JGI IMG/M metagenome (GOLD analysis project Ga0209415, IMG submission 187696) | Peat soil microbial communities from Weissenstadt, Germany - SII-SIP-2007 (SPAdes) (version 2) | ecosystem: Environmental > Terrestrial > Soil > Wetlands > Peat | place: Germany... | reverse complement strand
ATGGCCGCCCCCAGGCGCTGCAGGCCCGTATATTCCATGTCGCGGGCGTGGATCGCCTGGTTGACGCGGCTCTCGACCTCCATGGTCAGCCGCTCGTATTGGGCCAGCTGCGCCGCGACGCGCTGGGCCGCGGCCCCCGCCTTCTCGCCCAGCACATGCAGGCGCAGCACGCTGGCGCGCAGGACCGGCGCCTCGCCGATGGAGAAATAGCCCTGACCCATGGCGATCGGGACCCGCGTCCGGCCTTCTATCAGATCCTTGTTCATGGCCTGGATTTTCGTCGCCACGGGCTCGATGCCGGCGGCGACTTCCGCCAGCTCCGGATGGATCGCGGTCGCCAGCGTCACCGCCTCGGCCCGGCGCTCATCGCGGCGCTCGGCGGAGTCCCGTCGGTGCAGACGGGCGGGAATGGCGATGGCAAGGCCAAGGGCGACCAGCACGCCCGCCGTCTGCAACCAGCTCGCCGTGCCGCTATGGGCGTCGAGCCAGGCCGCCGCCGTCGGCCCCAACGCGCCAAGCCAAGCCTCTACGCCCGCCAGCCACGCGGACAATTGGGCTAGAACGCCACTCATCCCAGAACCCCCTCCAACCCCACCAGGATAGCCCACGAGTCTCCGAAGGCTCGCATCTACCCTGCCGATCCCACTCGGGGAATTACCCCGACCCGACGCCGGCCCTGGTACCGGCACGCAAGGACCCAAGTTAACCGTGAAATATGTTGCAGCTTTGCGAGCACCCCATGGCGCGAGGTGCGGCGCAACGATCCAGATGCAACGCCGGAGCGGGGAATAATTTTCGGCGAACGTCAGTCTAGCAATACGTCACGTCATGCGTGACTTGGCAAAAACCATCAAAGGAGTTCCGATCATGCTGCCTAAAAGCAACCTGAGAAGCCTCGCGAAATCGGCTGCGGCAGGCCTCGTCCTGCTGTCGCTCGCCGGCTTTGCGGCGAGGACGGCGAGCGCCGCCGACATCGTCGACACTGCCGTTTCCGCCGGCCACTTCAAGACCCTGGTCGCGGCCCTTCAGGCCGCGGGACTGGCGGACATGCTGAAGGGGCCCGGGCCCTACACGATCTTCGCGCCCACCGATGAAGCCTTCGCCAAGCTGCCGGCGGGCACGCTCGAGACCCTGATGAAGCCGGAGAACAAGGCGGCCCTCATCGCGCTTCTCACCTATCACGTGGTGCCGGCAAAGCTGCTGCTCGCCGACATCCGTGGCCAGAGGATCGAAGCCAAGACCCTCGAGGGCCAGCATATCGAGGCGAACGCACTGGAATGGTGGAAGCGGATCAAGCTGAACGACGATGCCAAGGTCGTTCAGGCGGACAACGCGGAAGCGTCCAACGGCGAATTCTATGCCATCGATGCGGTGCTGATGCCCGAGTAGCGCGAGGGCGTCCCTCACGAAGACTCGCTCGACGCGGTCCGCTGGATGGGCGGCTCGCGCCATGCCGGCGGTCTGGCTGAGAACGGCAGGATGCCAAATCACCCCTCCGCAGCTCTTAGAATTCGTCATGCGCGGGCTCGACCCGCGCATCCACGTATTGCAGCATCGGGGAGGAAGGCGTGGATACCCGGGACTCGGCCTGTCGGCCGGCCCGGGCATGACGGGTGTATTGGTTCGGGTGGCGTTTCAGACCTACACTTTTTTTGAGTGGAATCCTCGACGCGACAGCCATGGCACCTTGCCGGCGGCCGGGCCATTTCAGGGCGTATATTGCCCATGAGAGGAGCGATACCCGGCAGGGCAGCTTCCAATAGGAGGAGGGACAGGTGATTCGGCGCTTGCGGCTGATCTCGGGCCTCATCCTGTTCGCGTATGTCGTCACCCATTTCATCGATCACAGTCTCGGTTTTGTCTCCATCGCCGCCATGGAGGGGATGCTGTCGGTGGTCTATCCGATCTGGTCCTTTGCGCCGGTCACATTCCTGCTCTATGGCGCGCTGATCCTGCACATGGCGCTGGCGCTCTACGCCCTGTGGCAGCGCCGGTCGCTGAGGATACCTCACAGCGAAGCGGTGCAATACGTGCTGGGCTTCAGCGTGCCCCTGCTGCTGGCCGAGCATGTGACCAACACGCGCATCGATGCCGCCTTCTACGGCGGCAACTTCAGCCACTACCGATATCTGTTGAGCGCCTTGTGGTACGGCGCGCCCCTCAAGGGATTGCTGCAGATGGCGCTGCTCGTCGCGGCCTGGACCCATGCCTGCATCGGCTTGCGCTTCTGGCTGCGCCTCAGGCCCTGGTACGACCGGGCCCAGCCGCTGCTGTTCGCGGCAGCGCTCCTCCTGCCGGTGCTGGCCCTCCTCGGATTCGTCGCCGGCGGACGCGAGATCGGCACCATCCTGGCCCAAGACCCCGGCTACGTCGCCAGGCTGCTGGCCGCGGAGCCGCCGCCGGCGGCGCGCCCGGCGCTGTTCACGATCACATGGGGCATTCGCTTCCTCTTCCTCGGCGCCATCGTCGCCTTGCTGATCGCGCGGAGAATCCGGCATGCGTGGTGGCGAAGGCTGGGCGTGGCGCGCATCACCTATCCGGGCGGCCGGTCCATCGAGGTGGTGCGCGGTTTCACGGTGCTCGAAGCGAGCCGGCTGTTGGGCATACCCCATCCGGCAGTCTGCGGCGGCAAGGGGCGCTGCACCACCTGCCGAGTGCGGGTTCGCGCCGAGCCCGGCGCGCTGCCGGCGCCGTCGGCTACGGAGGCGAGCGTGCTTCGCCGCATCGGGGCGCCGCCGAACGTCCGCCTCGCATGCCAGCTCCGGCCTCAGGGCGCCATCGAGGTGACGCCGCTTTTGTCGCCCTTCATCCCGGCCCGCGCCGCGCTGACCGGGCCGGACTATGCCGAGGGCCGCGAGCGGCAGATCGCGGTGCTGTTCGCCGACCTGCGCGGCTTCACCCAGGTGACCGAGAGCAAGCTGCCCTATGACGTGGTCTTCCTGCTCAACAGCTATTGCCAGGCCATGGGCGAAGCGATCGAGCAGGCCGGCGGACGAGTCGACAAATTCATGGGCGACGGGGTGATGGCGCTGTTCGGCCTTGCCGGCGACGGACCGGAAGCCTGTCGGCAGGCGCTTCAAGGCGCGCGACTCATGTCGCAAGCGCTGGTGAAGCTGAACAGCGCGCTGGCGCCCGATCTCGACCAGCCGCTCGCCATGGGCATCGGCCTTCACTACGGCCCCGCCGTGGTCGGCGTGATGGGCCAGACAAGAGGCAGCGGCGCAAGAGGCTCGCTGACGGCGGTCGGCGACACCGTCAATACCGCGAGCCGGCTCGAGGGCTTGAGCAAACTCTATGACTGCGAGCTCGTCCTGTCGGAGGATGTCCTCGCCGCCGCCGGCTTGGCGCTGCCGGGGATGGAGCGCCGGCAGGTGGAGATCCGCGGCCATTCGCGCCCGGTCACCGTGCTCACCATCAAGACCGCGCGGGAGCTGCCGATGGACGGTCTCGATGGCCGGTCCGATGTCGGAACTGGTCAGGAAGGCGGAAGGATCGACGCATGAGCCAGACCCCGGCGTTGCGGCAAGCCGTGGCGGCGGATGCGCCGGCGATCCGGGCGCTGACACGGGCGGCCTATGCCAAATGGGTCCCGCTCATCGGACGCGAGCCCAAGCCGATGACGGCAGACTACGAGGCAGCGGTGCGAAACCACCGCTTCGACCTGCTCTACGCGGAGGGAGAACTCGCCGCCCTCATCGAGACGATTCTTGGGGCGGGCCATCTCCTGATCGAGAATCTGGCGGTCTTGCCGGCCTTCCAGGGCCGCGGGTTCGCCCGCAAGCTGATGGCCCATGTCGAACGGCTGGCTTCGGCGTCGGGATGCCGCGAAACCAGGCTCTACACCAACAAGCTCTTCGCAGAGAATGTGGAATTCTACGCCAGGCTCGGCTACCGGGTGGATCGGGAAGAAACATTCAGGGGCGGCGTCGCGGTGCATATGAGCAAGCCCGTGGGATCGCGGGCGGGCGGCGGATGAAAGGCCGCTCTCAGCCCATGGCGGATCGCCCGGCGGCCGACAAGTAACCTTCTTCCCCCGCGGGGCGAACTCTAGTTCGTTGGCAGGGTGAATCCGCATGTCGCCAACGCCACGCGAAGGAGACCGGCCTATGAAGGCCTCGCTCGTTGCCGCGTCCTCGGCCGCTATCGCGATCTTCACGTTGGGTTTCCTGCCGCCGGCGGCGGCGGACCAGCCGGTGCCGGCACTGGTCGCCGATTCTCCCGTGGTCCTCGAGCTGTTCACGTCGCAGGGATGCAATTCCTGCCCCCCGGCCGATGCGCTTTTGGGCGAGCTGGCCAAAGAGCCTGACCTGCTGCCGCTCGCCTTTCATATCGACTATTGGAACTATCTCGGTTGGCAGGATCCGTTCAGCGCCAAATATGCGACGGCCAGGCAATACGCCTACGGTCGCGCGCTGGGCGTCAACGCCTATACGCCGCAGCTCGTGGTGGACGGCGCCAGGGACGCCGTCGGCTCGGACGAAGCCGCCGTGAGATCGGCGATCGAGGCCGAACGGCCTCGTCCGAAGTTGAAGCTGACGGTTCTGCGCGATGCGATGGGGGCCTTCAGAGTAGCGATCCCCGCGGGCGATGCCCCATCGGCGCCGGCGAGCGTTTATCTGGCATTGTTCGATCATTCCCATGTAACGCCGGTCGGGCGAGGGGAGAACTCGGGACAAACCCTAACGGAATTCAATATCGTGCGCGCCTGGCGCAAGATCGGACAATGGACGGGCCAGGCAAGCGAGCTGGCTCTGGGGCTGGGCCCGCAATCCAACGCCTTCGATGCCGGCGCGATCATCCTTCAGGAAGGCGACAGCGGCCCGGTTCGCGGGGCGACGGCCTTCCAGCTCCCCAAGCTCGGCGGCAGCTGACAAACCTGCGCTGACTTGCGCTCACCCCGCGCCCGCCCTCGTCTGCGACATCGCGTGCGCGGGCTGGACAGGGGACAGCATGCCGCGTCAGGCTTCCCTCGCCGGTCGGGTCAACCCCGCCCGCGAACATGGAGGCCGAAACGCCCAAATCCGCCAAAGCCACCGGAATCGTGAAACCCCGGGCCAATCCCGGCGGGCGGCGCGAAGCCTCGCTGCCGGCGCCGTCGTCGCGCGAGGGCGCCAGGGTGATGGGCGTTGCGATCTCGAAACCCGACAAGCCGCTGTGGCCCGACGCCAGCGATGGCAAGCCCGTCAGCAAGCTGGATCTGGCGCGCTATTACGAAACGGTCGGGGCCTGGATGATGCCGCACATCGAGGGCCGGCCCTGTTCCATCCTGCGCGCGCCCGACGGCATCGCGGGCGAGCAGTTCTTACAGCGCCATGCCATGCCGAGCATGTCGGAGCTCTGGGAACTGACCAGGGTTGCCGGCGACAAGAAGCCCTATCTGCGGATCGACCGGGTGGAGGGATTGGCGGCGGCGGCCCAGATCGGCGGGCTGGAGCTTCATCCGTGGAACTGCGCGCCAGGGACGCCGGATGTTCCAGGCCGATTGATCTTCGATCTCGATCCGGCTCCCGACCTGGCGTTCTCCGAGGTGGTCGAGGCGGCGCTGGAATTGCGCGACCGCGTGGAAAGGCTCGGCCTCGTCGCATTCTGCAAGACGACGGGCGGGAAGGGGCTCCACGTTGTCACGCCGGTGGCAGAGAGCGGGAAGGCTCGGCTGAATTGGCCCCAGGCGAAGGCCTTTGCCCTGGAGCTCTGCCGTCGGATGGCCGCCGACAATCCCGGCCGGTATCTCCTCGCCATGGCCAAGGACAAGCGCGACGGCCGCATTTTCCTCGACTACTTGCGCAACGACCGGACCGCCACGGCGGTGGCGCCGCTCTCGCCGCGGGCCCGCGCGGGCGCAACCGTGTCCATGCCGATCGCCTGGGCGCAGGTCGGTCCGGGCCTCGACCCCAAACGGTTCACCATCCGCACCGCGCCGGAGGCGTTGGCGAAACACAAGCCCTGGGCGAACTACGAGGATTCCGCGCGGCCGCTCGGCGCATTGCTGAAGAATCTTCGGCAGGGCTGAGCCGCAGCCGCTCGCGGCCCGCATCGGGCGACGGTTATCCCTGAACCGACGCTACGGGCGAAGCTCGTGCCGCCCTCTACGCACCCAGCATGCGATTGACTTGCATTCTTAACTATGACACCAAGTCGGCCGCGCAGTTCCAGGGCAGCGACCACGGGCGTTCCAGCCCGGGGCACCGATGGCGGCTGGCGCGGAAAGGGGCTAGCCACCATGTTCGATCCCTGGGCCTGGATCCGGCGCGCCAGGAAGTTGCTGCTGTGCCTGGTCGCGATCCTCGCCATCCTCGGCGTCTGGTCGTATCTGAACGCCCCCAAGAGCATTTTCCCGCAGGTCTCGTTCTCGCGCATCGAGATCTTCGCCTGGGCGGGGGACCTGCCGCCGGAGGAAATGCTGGCCATGGTCACGCGGCCTCTGGAGGCCGCTCTCCAGACGCTTCCGGTGCTGCAGACACGCTCCTTCTCGAATCAGGGCACGGTCGAGATCGAGCTCGACTTCGATCCCGGCAGCGACCCCGAGGCCGACCTCCTGAAAGTTCAGGCCGTGATCGCGGCCGCCCGCCCCAGCCTATCCGCGGTGACGCGCATCGAGACGGTCATCCAGCATCCGAACATGGAACCGATCGTCACTTACGCGCTCACCAGCGCCTCGCTCACCCAGGCTGAGCTCCGGCATGCTGTCGAGCAGCGGGTGGTGCCGGTGTTCACGGGCACCGCGGGCCTCGGCCGCATCACCGTGTTCGGCGGGCCGGACGTCGAGTATCGCGTCACCCTCGACCCGGACGCGCTTGCCAAGGCCGGAATCACCGATGGCGAGGTGGCCGAAGCCATCGGGCAAGCCAACGCGGCCCATGCCGCGGGCACCATCGACCTGCAGGATCAGAGCAAGGTGGTCTTCGTCGGCGGATCGCTGACCGACGCCACGTCGCTCAGCAATGTCGCGATCCTCGATCGCAACACGAACGCATCGGTACCGCTCAGCCATCTCGGCCGGGTCGAGCTCGGCGAGGGTCCGACCCTGCAGCAGGCCTCCTTCGATGCCGCGCATGCCGTGCTGGTGAGCGCCTATCCGGTCATCGGCGCGGATTCCCTCAGCCTCCGGCGCGATCTCGAAACCCGCGTCTCCGGCCTCAAGGACGGGCTGCCGCCGGACGTTCGGATCGCCAAGTACTGGGATCAGACCCGGCTGATCGTGGCCTCGCAGCAATCGCTGCGCGACGCGATCCTGCTCGGCGCGCTCATCGCGCTCCTCGTCATCTACGTCTTCCTGCGCGGCCTGGGCATGACCCTTGTTGCCGCGGCGGTCATTCCGGTCGCGATCGCGATCACGATCCTCATCATCGAGCAGGCCGGAATGTTCCTCAGCCTGATGAGCCTCGGCGGGCTCGCCGTCGCCGTCGGCCTGATCATCGATGAGGTCATCGTCGTCATCGAGTCGATCGCCCGCGGGCTCGCGGAGTTCCCGGACCTGCCGCGCGGCGCGGTGATTTCCCGGGCGACGGGGCGAATCGCGCGTGCCTTGATCGCCTCGACCGCGGCCAACGTGGTCGTGTTTCTGCCGCTCGGACTCCTGACTGGGATTCCCGGGTTCTTCTTCCGGGCGCTCGCCATCACCCTTGGCGTGGCGCTCGTGGTCTCGATCATCCTATCGCTCGGCGTGGCGCCGATGCTGACCGAGCTGTTCCTGCGCCCGGCCGAGGCGCGCCGGCGGGGGCTGTTCGCGGTCGAGGCCCTATACACGAGGCTGCTCGGCTGGGCCCTTCGTCATCGCCTCGCGGTCTACTTCGCGGCGCTCACCATACTCGGGGCGACGGCGGCCCTGTACCCACAATTGGAAAGCGATTTCCTTCCCCGGCTCGAGGAGGGCGAGTTCGAGATCGCCTACACGCTCCCGCCGGGGACCTCGCTCTCCGCCACCGACCGGGTCCTGACCGCGATAGAGAAGATCATCGTTGCCGATCCGGCGGTGGCCCATGAAGGCCGCCTGACCGGGGTCGATACCGACGGTTATGAGCCCACGCCACGGAACGCCGGAACCATCCGCGTCTCGTTGCGCGAATCCGGCACGGCGAAATTCGAGCAGGTGGCCGACCGGCTGCGCGACGCCTTCGACAAGGCGGTGCCGGGGGCCGACCTCGAGTTCCATCAGCTTCTGGAAGACCAGCTGAACGACTTGTCGGGGGCGCCGGAGCCGATCCAGATCGAAATCACCGGACCCGACCAGGCCAGGCTGATTTCCATCTCCCACGTCCTGATGCATGGGCTCAACAGGATCGACGGGCTCGTCGACACCTTCGACGGCGTCGTCGTCGACAACCAGATCGTCCGCGTCACACTGAAGCCGGACGATCCCGCCGGGATGTCGGCCGCGGAACTGTCCGATGCGCTCGGCGCCCGCATCGCCGGGGTGGTAGCGACCAGGATCAGGGACGGCGACACGACCATCCCGGTTCGCGTCGGCGTCGGCGCGGAACCGGGCGACTCCCTCGATGCGCTGGGCATCGCGACCAGGAGCGGGACGCGGAGCCTGGGCAGCATGGCCTCGATCGGCGCGCCCACATGGTCGACCGAAATCTTCGAGCGCAACGGTGCCAGAAGGTTGCTGCTCACGTCCGACATCGAGGACGTAACGCTCTCGGCCGTCATTCCGAAAATCCAGGCCGTGGTCGCCAAGGTGCGCCTGCCGGCGGGATATCACGTCTCCATCGGCGGCGCCTACCAGGAGCAGCAGGCGTCGTTCCGGGAGTTCTCCCGGGTCCTGGGGATAGCGGTGCTGCTGGTCTTTCTGGTGCTCCTGGCGGCGTTCAACTCGTTCCGCATCCCGCTGATCATCCTGGCGACGATACCCTTGTCTCCCATCGGGGTGCTGCTGGCGCTGTGGCTCACCGGCACGCCGATCAACGTCTCGTCCTTCATGGGGCTCCTGCTCCTGGTCGGGATCGTGGTGCGCAACGGCATCCTGCTGATCGACGCGGCGAACCGCCGGCGGCAAGAGGGCGCCCCGCTCACCGAGGCGCTGCTGGGCGCGGGGACCGAGCGGCTGCGCCCGATCCTGATGACGACCTTCGCCGCGATCGGCGCGCTCCTGCCGCTCGCCGTCGGCTTCGGATCGGGCTCCGAAATGCTCATCCCGCTCGCCATCGGCGTCATCGGAGGGCTGTCGACGGCGACCGCCTTCACCCTGGTCCTAATCCCGGTCCTCTACGCGGCATATGCAGGCGACGGGAGATCGTGAGCCGGCGCCGCGCCCTCGGGAACGATCAGTCAATATCCTTGTAGTTCGGCGCCGTCCAACCAAAGGCGACCGCGGCTTGGGCCAGTTTCCCCGCCAGCGCGTAGGCTTCCTGCTGCAGCAGCGATTGGTCGAGGAGCGTCATGTTGGGGACATCCACGATCGCGTAAAGGCCCGCCATCCGCGTGAAGATGTCGTCGGCAAGCGGCTTGTGGTTGACCGCAAGGGCGTCGGCGAAGACGGTTTTCCAAAGGTACCGGAGGGCCTCGATGTTGTGGCGCATGTCGTCCAGCGAGGTTCCGCTGACCGCCGATTCGCTGCCGTCCGCCTCGTCGGAGCCGATCGCATAGGTGAGCGTGGCCGCGGCGGCCAATAGGTAGTAGCCATTCAGATCCGCCTGAGCGAACAGGCGCCGGAACCGGTCGAGCTGATCCAACAGGTCGTCGACCGCCCATTTGGGCACCAGGGTGGTCGGGCCGAACAGCCAGGCCTCGATGGCATGGTAGCCGGTCTTGGCCTTCGGCCAGCCGTCGATCCCATCCTGCTGATCGGGGAAGAGATCGACCGTGATGACCTCGAGGCGCTCCCAGCCGGCGTGGGATTCGATCCAGTACTTGCGCGCGCCCGCGAGGTCGCCCTGCTGCATCGCCGCGAGCATGCGCTGGGCGCTGGCGATGACGGCGTCGATCTCCCCGTTCAGGACTTTCCTATAGGCCTGGGTCGCGGCGTCGAACGCGCTGGAATCGTTTTCGGCCAGCGCCGTCATCGGATTCCCCACCAGAACAGCGATTGCCACGGCGCTTCCGAGCCGCCGCCAGCGCCGGCCAAAACTCAAGCCCTTCTTGCACATTTGCTTCAACAGTCTCCCGTCGCCTATAGGTCAGCCTGGAACCTATCATTCGCCGGGAGTACCGGGAAACCAAAAGACTGCCCCGGCACATCTGGTCTGTTCGGTGCGGCCAGGCCATTCCCACGGACCGCACGCGCCGGTTCTGGACAGGCCGGCTTGTCTCACCGATCATGGGATCGGACCGGCGGAAAAGCGCCGACATGGGTGTCGGCCATGGGTGCCGGCTCCGGGGAGAACCCTTGCGGCGCCAGAAGAAATTCTATGCCTGGGGCTACACCGACGAAGACCTGACGCCCGAAGAGATCATGCCCTGGGAAGCCGAGATCGCCCGGCGCTACGGGCTGTCGGGATTCGAGGTTACGCCGCCGCCGCGCGCGGAGGAGATCGCTCTCAGAGCGCCCCGGTTCGCCGTGCCGCCGGCCCTCCAGCCGATCGTCCGCCTCGATCATCTGACGCGCCTGGAGCATAGCTACGGCAAGGCCTGGTTCGATGCCTGCCGCATGTTCATGCGCTCGGTGCCCAATCCGCCCGATGCGGTGGCCTTCCCCGAGAACGAACAAGACATCGTCCGCCTGCTGGACTGGTGCGATGCGATCGGCGCCAAGGCGATCCCCTATGGCGGTGGCTCCTCCGTGGTGAAGGGCATCGAGCCGGAGGCCGAGTTCGAGAAGGTCGTGACGATCTCCATGCGCCACATGGACAGGGTGCTGGAGATCGATCCGATCAGCCAGGCCGCGCGCATCCAGGGCGGGGTCTACGGACCCCATATCGAGGACCAGCTCCGCGACACGCCCTTCACCATGCGCCACTACATGCAGGCCTACCGCTGCTCCAGCCTGGGCGGCTGGATCGCCACGCGCTCGGGCGGCCATTACGCCACGCTTTACACCCATATCGACGATTTCGTGGAAAGCCTCAGGGTCGTGACGCCGTCCGGGAGGCTGGAGACGCGGCGCCTGCCAGGCTCAGGCGCCGGGCCGAGCCCGGACCGGATGTTCATCGGCTCCGAAGGCATCCTCGGCATCATCACGGAAGCCTGGCTGCGGTTGCGCAAGAAGCCGAGCTTCCGGGCGGCGACCAGCATCCGCTTCAAGGATTTCCATGCCGGCTGTGAGGCGGTCCGCGACATCACCCAGGCGGGCCTCTATCCCGCCAACTGCCGGCTGCTCGAGGCGCGCGAGGCCTTGCCCGGCATCCCGTGGGAGAACGAAGAGGCCGTGCTGGTGCTCGCCTTCGAATCGGCCGATCACCCGCTCGACGCCTGGATGGCGCGCGCGCTGGAAATCTGCCGCGACAGGGGTGGCGTGGCGGACGAGGGAACGCTTGCGGACGAGAACGCGCACCGGTCGGGCGCGGCCGGCGCCTGGCGCAACAAGTTCATCCGCGCGCCCTATTACACCGAACACGCCGCGGCGCGGGGAATTCTCGCTTCGACCTTCGAGACGTCCATGACCTGGGAACGCGTGAGCGACTTCCATGGCAAGATCACGAGGATCGCGAGCGACGCCATCCGGCAGGTGACGGGCCGCGAGGGCACGGTCACCTGCCGCTTCACCCATGTCTATCCCGACGGCCCCTGCCTCTACTTCACGATCGGCGGCCTTCTCGACAAGCGGGTCATGCTCGACCAGTTCATGGCGGTGCTGACGGCCTGCACGGCGGCCACGGTGGAGCATGGCGGCACCACCACCCACCATCACGCCGTCGGCCGCTTCCACCGGCCGTTCTATGACCGGCAACGGCCCGAGCTGTTCGCCCGGGCGCTGCGCGCCGCCAAGCGCGAGCTCGATCCCAAGGGGATGCTGAACCCGGGGGTGCTGATCGATCCGTGAGGCCTATCGGGCCCATAGCCGCCGCAACGAGCAACTTTCAATGTAACGACGCAAAAGCGTCATTGTCGCTCCCACAGTCTCTATACTGAACCGGGGCTGCGGCAATTTCTCGAGAGAGTGGGCGGCAGGAGGACGGAGCGAAGCATGGCGGAGCAGTCGAGGAGGCCGGCGGGGATCTCTCCGCTGGCGGGAAAGCCGGCTCCCAAAGAACTGCTGGTGGACATGGCCAGGCTCGAACGGGACTACGAAACGCTGAAGCCGGACATGGCGGACCCGAACCAGCTGGTGAGCTTCGGCACCAGCGGTCACCGCGGCTCGCCGCTCACGGGCTCCTTCACCGACGCCCATGTCGCGGCCATCACCCAGGCCATTTGCGACTATCGCCGCGGCCAGCATATCGCGGGGCCGCTTTACATCGGCAAGGATACCCACGGCGCCTCCCTCTTCGCTCAGCGCACGGCGATCGAGGTCCTCGCCGCCAATGACGTGGAGACCATTCTCCAGCGCGACGACGGCGTGACGCCGACGCCGGTCATCTCGCGCGCGATCCTGGTCCATAACCGGGACCGCAGAGGGCAGCGGGCGGACGGCATCGTCGTCACGCCGTCTCACAACCCGCCGGAGGACGGGGGCTTCAAATACAATCCGCCGAACGGCGGCCCGGCGGACACCGACGTGACGGATTGGATTCAAGCGCGGGCCAACGAGCTATTGAAGAAGGGCAATGCCGATGTGAAGCGCGTGCCGCTTGGCGGCGCCATGCGGGGGGCGACGACGCACCAGGAAGACTTCATGCTGCCCTACGTCAAGGACCTGGCGAATGTGCTGGACATGGACGTCATTCGCGCTGCGGGCCTGAAGCTCGGCGTGGATCCGCTGGGCGGTGCGGGCCAACCCTATTGGGAGGTGATCAATTCGGTCTACGGACTGGACATCGTCGTGGCCAACCCGACGATCGATCCGACATTTTCCTTCATGACCGTTGACCATGACGGAAAGATCCGCATGGACCCGTCCAGTCCCTACGCCATGGCCCGCCTGCTTGAGCTCAAGGACAGCTATCGCCTCGCCTTCGCCAATGATCCCGACGCCGACCGCCATGGCATCGTCACACCTTCGGCCGGCCTGATGAATCCCAACCACTACCTGGCGGTTGCGATCCGCTACCTGCTCACCCATCGCGCGGGCTGGCATGCGGACGCCGCCGTCGGCAAGACGCTGGTCACCAGCAGCCTGATCGACCGGGTGGCGGATCGGGCGGGCCGGCGGCTTTACGAGGTGCCGGTGGGTTTCAAGTGGTTCGTTTCGGGGCTGCTCGACGGTTCCTGCTGCTTCGGCGGCGAGGAAAGTGCTGGCGCCAGTTTCCTGCGTCACGACGGCACGGTCTGGAGCACCGACAAGGATGGCTTGATCCTGGTCCTGCTGGCCGCCGAAATCACCGCCCGCACGGGCAGGGATCCAGGCGAGCATTACCGGGAGCTGGCGGCGGAGCTGGGCGCGTCCTGCTACACGCGCATCGACGCGCCGGCGACGCCCGAGATGAAGAGCCGGCTGAAGAAGCTGTCGCCGGATGCCGTGTCGGCCTCGACACTGGCCGGCGAGCCGATCCTCCAGAAGCTGACCAAGGCACCGGGCAACGGCGCGCCGATCGGCGGCCTAAAGGTCGTGGCCGGCAGCGGCTGGTTCGCGGCCCGGCCATCGGGCACCGAGAACATCTATAAGCTCTACGCCGAAAGCTTCCGCGATCAAGCCCATCTGGACGCCATCGTCGCGGAGGCCCAGGAGATCGTGAGCCATGCGCTGCAATCTCCCTAAGGCCGGCGATAGGGTCGGGCCGAGGCTGTAGGCCCGGCCCATGGTTCGGGGATTCGAAACAAAGGGATGATCGCAGTGTCAAAGCTTCCAGCCGGCGTCGGTCCAAAACATCCTCAGGTCCTCGTCCTCGTGGGCGGCACTGGCGATCTGTCCCGGCGCAAGTTGTTGCCGGGCCTGTTCCATCTTTGCCGGTCCGGCTTCATCCCCGGCTGCCGGATCATCGGCCTGTCGCTGGATGAGATCGATGCCGACGGCTTCCGCAAGATTGCGCGCGGGGCGCTCGACGAATTCTCCACCCGCAAGGGCAGCGAAGCAGAGTGGGCCGCCTTCGCCGAGAGCCTGGACTACGTGCCGCTCGCTGCCGGCGCCGGCCATCTGAAGGCAGCGGTCGACCGGGCGGAGCAGGCCTTGGGCGGCGGGAGCCGGCGCATCCATTACCTCAGCGTGCCGCCCAACGCGGCCCTGCCGGCGGTGCAGCTGCTGCGGGAGGCCGGTCTCGTGGAGGGATCCCGGATCATCATGGAAAAGCCGTTCGGCACCGACCTGGAGAGCGCGGTGTCGCTCAATGCCAAGCTGCACGAGGTGTTCTCCGAAAGCCAGATTTTCCGGATCGACCATTTCCTCGGCAAGGAGCCGGCGCAAAACATCCTGGCCTTCCGCTTCGGCAATGGATTGTTCGAGCCGATCTGGAACCGCAACTTCATCGATCACGTCCAGATCGACGTGCCCGAGACGCTTGCGCTCGGCAATCGCGCCGGGTTCTACGAGGCGACCGGCGCGTTCCGCGACATGGTGGTGACCCACCTGTTCCAGATCCTCGCCTTCATGGCCATGGAGCCGCCTACCGCGCTCGAGCCGGCGCCGATCAGCGAGGAGAAGAACAAGGTCTTTCGCAGCATGCTGCCGCTGGATCCGAAGCATGTCGTGCGCGGACAATATATCGGCTATCGATCCGAGCATGGCGTCGATCCGGAATCCGACACCGAGACTTTCATCGCGCTCAGATGCGCCATCGACAACTGGCGCTGGGCCGGGGTGCCGTTCTTCCTGCGCACCGGCAAGCGCCTGGCCGAGGGTCGCCGGATCATTTCCATCGCCTTCCGGGAGCCGCCCAAGAGCATGTTTCCCGCAGGCTCGGGAATCGGCGCCCAGGGTCCCGACCACTTGACCTTCGACCTGGCGGACGCGGCCAAGATGTCGCTCTCCTTTTATGGCAAGCGCCCGGGCCCGGGCATGCGGCTGGACAAGCTCAGCATGCAATTCGCCATGCATGACACGGGCCTCGCCGGCGACGTGCTGGAGGCCTATGAGCGCCTGATCCTGGACGTGATGCGCGGCGACCACACCCTGTTCACGACCGCCGAGGGCATCGAGCGGCTATGGGAGGTGTCGGTCCCTCTCTTGGAAGCGCCGCCGCCCGTCCGGCTGTACGCCCCGTCCTCCTGGGGACCGAATTCGATGCATCAGCTCGTGGCGCCTCATGCCTGGCGTCTGCCCTTCGAGCGGGCCTGGCGGGACCCCAACCACTTGGGGAGTTGACGAGCCGGGATGCGGCATGGACGCGCTTAGCGGTGCTGGACCTGCGCGCGCAACTGCGCCCGTTCCCCGTCGCTGGCCAATCGGCGATCCCAATCGGCCAGCAACGGGTCGGTCAGGCGGCGCCACAGGGGCGGGACAAGTGCGATGAGCGATGCGGTGGCGTAGCCGCAGGGCAGGCGCGGCGCGCCGGATTGGGGCCGCAGCTGCCAATAGGGCTTGCCGGCCGCGAGATGATGATCGGCGTGCAGGCCCAGATTGTATTGCAGAGCGTTGGTGAAATAGCGATCGCATTCCCAGGCGTGACGCGCCTCGATCCGTGTGCCGGGCACCCGCACCAACCCATAGTGCTGCGAATAATCGACCATTCTCTGGATGCCCGGGGCGAGGCCGGCCGCCAAGACGAAGCCGACGAGACCCCGATGCCCGCCGATCGTCGCGACAATGGCGAGGAGGGCGAGGGGGTAGAGCTGATGCTGCAGCAGCCGATTGTGCCGGGATAGGGCGGGCAACCCTTTGTTCGCCAGGCGCGCCATCTCGAACCGCAAGCTCTGCCTGAACTCGCCCAGGAGGCAGCGGAACAGGAAAACGAGCACGTATTCGCCCCGCCGGGCGGTTGCCGGGTCCTCGAAGGTTGCAACATTCCGATGATGGCCGTGGAGGTGGTAGATCGCGTAGTGGCCGCTTAGATTGAACGCCAGCAAGGCGCGGGCCACCCGCGAGGCAACGTTGCTGTTGGTCCGGTGGACCAGCTCGTGGGCGACCGTCATCCCGGCGAGCGCATAGAAGTAGGCCGTCCCGAGCGTAGCACCGGTCACATCGGGCCAGCGTCTGACCGAAGGCAAGCCACCGAATTGAAGTCCGATCTGCGACAGGCCCCGGACGAGGCCGAGCGGATCGCTTCTGGTCAGATAGTGGAGATGGAGGACAGTGATAATGGCGAGCAAAGGCAAGGCAGCGTAAAGCTGGATGTCGTAGTCCCATCGGCCGGATTGCCTCGACGGCCCACCCCGATCCCCGATCAGCTCCTCCGCGATTGCGGACCCAAACAAGGAAACGCCGAGGACGAGCCAGATCCAGCCGCCCCCGAACAGCAACGCCGCGATGAACGCAATCATCAGGAGATTGACGATGCCATACGGCTCGGCAGCATCGGCGCGGGTTGCTGGCGACGATTGCGCCATTTCCTCCCCCATCGCTGGCAAATGGAATTGCCGGACCGGCCTGTCCGGGCGGCGCCGATTGGCGCCATTCCCGGTAGGGCCGCTTCCACCCGCTTGATCCGATGTCGCCGGCTGACCTTAGGCGCGATCTAAAAATCTGCATCGCTTTTGCGTTCATGACAAGGCAGATGCTTGCCACGGGCCATCTCACCGGTCCGGGCGCCGAGACCCCACAGGATGGGCCGTCGTTGCCTCCGGCGCTTCGACCTCTACGCGCCACTGCGATACGGCAATGGTCTCGAACCGCGGCAACATCCGAGCGAATGCGGAGTCAGTCCACCTCGCAGGGATGCACGTGCCAGATATGGGTGGCGTATTCCGAGATGGTGCGATCGCTGGAGAACTTGCCTGAGCCGGCGATGTTGAGAATCGCCATGTTCGCCCATTTCCGCGTGTCCCTGTAAAGGTCGCAGGCGCGCCTGTCGGCATCGAGATAGGCGTACAAGTCGGCCAGATGCATGAAGCGGTCGCCGTGCTTCAGCAGGGTATCCAGGATCGGCGCAAAAATCTCGGGCTCATAGCGGCTGAAATGGTCGCCGGCGATGAGGTCGAGCGCCGCGCGCGTCTCGGGCTCGTTGTCGTAGTGCCATTGGGGGCTATACCAGCCGCGGCTCCTGGCGACCTCATCGGCGGTCAATCCGAACAGGAAGAAATTCTCCTCCCCGGCCTCCTCGGCCATTTCGATGGTGGCGCCGTCGCGCGTGCCCAACGTCAGCGCCCCGTTCATCATGAACTTCATGTTGGAGGTGCCGCTGGCCTCATAGCCTGCAGTCGAGATCTGGTTGGAGATGTCGCTGGCGGGAATGAGCTTTTCCGCCAGGGATACGCAATAGTCGGGCAGGAAGACCACCTTTATCCGGCCGCGCACCACCGGGTCGCCGTCGATCGTCGCGGCCAGATTGTTGATCAGCTTGATGATCAGCTTGGCCAGCCGATAGGCCGGCGCCGCCTTGCCGGCGAAGAGGAACGTGCGCGGCACCATGTCGAGCCCGGGCCGCTCGTGCAGCCGGTTGTATAGCACGATGACGCGCAGCACGTTCAGCAGCTGGCGCTTGTATTCATGGATGCGCTTCACCTGGCAGTCGAACATCGAGTCGGGATCCAGCACCTGACCGGAGGTCGACTTCAGCCAATCGGCGAAGCGGATCTTGGCCTCGCGCTTGGCGGCGAGGACATCCGCCTGAAAGCCGCTGTCGTCGGCGAGCGGCGTCAAGGCGCGAAGCTGCCCCAGATGGGTAACCCAGCTCTCGCCGATCGTCTCGGTGATGATGCGGGAGAGCAGGGGGTTGGCCATCAGCAGCCAGCGCCGCGGCGTGACGCCATTGGTCTTGTTGTTGAAGCGCTCGGGAAACATGGCCGCGAGGTCGGGAACGGTCACGCGGCGCAGCAGATCCGAATGGATCGCCGCCACCCCGTTCGTGCTGTGGGAGCCGACGATGGCGAGGTTCGCCATGCGAATCTTGCGCACGGGACCCTCCTCTACCAGGCTGATGCGCGCCACGCGCCCCTCGTCGCCGGGGAAGCGCTGGCGGACCTGATCCAGAAGCCGTGCATTGATCTCATAGATGATTGCGAGTTGACGCGGCAGCATCATTTCGAACCATGCCACGGGCCAGTTCTCGAGCGCCTCGGGGAGCAGGGTATGGTTGGTATAGGACAAGGTCCGCTGCGTGATGTCCCAGGCCTGGTCCCAGCCGAGGCCATTTTCGTCGAGCAGGATGCGCATCAGCTCCGGCACCGCGATCGCCGGATGGGTGTCGTTGAGCTGGATGGCCACCTTGTCGGGCAGGGTGGCGATGTCGGCGTTGAAGCGGCTGAAGCGGCGCAGGAGATCCGCCAGCGAGCATGCGACCAGGAAAAACTCCTGGATGAACCGCAGGCCCTGGCCCATGGCCGTGGAATCGTCGGGATACAGCACGCGGGTCAGGGATTCGGCCGTCAGCGTCTCGGCGACCGCGCCCACGAACTCGCCATGGCTGAATTCCTCGAAGTCGAAATAGTCGGGCGTTGAGGCGGCCCACAGCCGCAAGGTATTGATCGTATGCCCGCCGTAGCCGACGACGGGACGGTCGAAGGGCACGCCGATCAGGGTGGACGGCCGGCCGAAGGTCGCCTGCAGGCCGCCGCCGCGCAGCTCGAACGAGCAATTGAGGCCGACCCGCACCGCCTCGTCGAGCCGGGCAACCTCCCACGGGTCGCGCCGCTGCAGCCAGTTGTCCGGCCGCTCCTGCTGCCAGCCGTCGCTGATCGCCTGGCGGAAAATGCCGTATTCGTAGCGCAGGCCGTAGCCCATGGCCGGCAGCTGCATGGTGGCCATGGAATCGAGGAAGCAGGCGGCGAGACGGCCGAGGCCGCCATTGCCCAAGCCGGCATCGGGTTCCTGGTTCACTATCTCGCGCCAGTCGAGGCCGTCCTGCTGCACGGCCTGATCGACCATGGGATCCAGCATGAGGTTCGTGATGTTGTTGGCGAGCGACCGGCCGATCAGGAATTCCATCGACAGGTAATAGACCCGCTTCGGGTTTTCCCTTTCATAGGTCTGCTTGGTATGGAGCCAGCGGTAGGAAAGGATGTCCCGGACGGCGCTGGCGAAGGCCTCGAAGCGTTCGCGCGCGCCGATGGCCGGCAGGCCCACGGCGTTGTCGAAGGTGAGGTGGCGCTCGTAGAGAGCGTCGGCGCTTCCCGCGAGCGTAGTCTGGTGGAGTCCGTACTTTTCGAGGGTCTTCGTGATCGCTATGTGGCCCGGCAAGGCCGCCGGCACCGCGGAATCCTCCTGATCGCTCTCGTCCATCTCGCCTCCCAAACCCCATGGCGCAGAGCGGTGCCTGCCCGCTCAGCCATGCCACATTAGGCCATCACCGTTGCACCGGGGTTACAAAGGAACGTGATCCGCCGCGATCCTGGATGCCGCGGACGCGCTCCCGGCCCAAGTCGCGTTGGGGCTATGGCAGCTTACGAGACGTGATGCACCGGCCCCATGCCATAGACCGGCGTCGGGATGCCTTCCATGCGCGCCTTCAGCTGCAGGGACAGGAACTGCGAGTAGTGGCGCGACTGGTGGAGATTGCCGCCATGGAACCACAGCGCCTCCTGGTGGGTCGGCTTCCACATGTTGCGCAGCTCGCCTTCCCAAGGGCCAGGATCCTTGCGCGTATCGGAGCCGAGGCCCCAGCATTTCCCGACCTTGTCGGCCACCTCCTTGCTGATGAGCTCAGCCGCCCAGCCGTTCATCGAGCCATAGCCGGTGGCGAACACGATCAGGTCGGCCGGCAGTTCGCTGCCGTCGCTGAACGCGATCGAATGCTCCTCGATGCGCTCGACGGCGACGCGGCTCTTCAGCTTGATCTTGCCGTCGGCGACGAGATCGCTGGCGCCGACATCGATGTAATAGCCCGATCCCCGGCGCAGGTATTTGAGGAACAGGCCGGAATCGTCGTCGCCGAAGTCGAGCATGAAGCCCGCCTTCTCCAGGCGCGCATAAAAATCGGCGTCGCGCTTCTTCATCTCGGCGTAGACCGGGACCTGAAGCGCGGGCAGAACCTTGTAAGGCAGGGAGGCGAAGATCAGATCGGCCTTGTCCGTGGTGATGCCGGCCTTCACCGCCGATTCCGAATAGAGGCCGCCCAGCGCCAGGTCCATGAGCGTGTCGCTGCGCGCGATATGGGTCGAGCTGCGCTGCACCATGGTCACCTCGGCGCCCTGTTCCCACAGCGCGGCCGCGATGTCGTGGGCCGAATTGTTGGAGCCGACCACGACCGCCTTCTTGCCTTTGTAGGCATCGGGCCCCGGATGCCGGCTGCTGTGATGCAGGTCGCCCTTGAAGGTCTCCATGCCTGGAACCTTGGGCATGTTGGGCACGGCCGACATGCCCGTGGCGAGAACGAGATGCCGGGGCCTGAGCGTCATCGGCTTGCCGTTGCGCAAGACCTCGACCGTCCATTCCTTGTTCGCGTCGTCGTAGCGGGCACTTCGGCACTCGGTGCTGCCCCAGTAATCGAGCTCCATGACCTTGGTATACATCTCCAGCCAATCGGCGATCTTGTCCTTGGGGCTGAACACCGGCCAGTGGTCGGGGAAGGGCAGGTAGGGCAGGTGGTCGTACCAGACCGGGTCGTGCAGGCAGAGGCTCTTGTAGCGCTTGCGCCAGGAATCCCCCGGCCGTTCGTTCTTCTCGACGATGATCGCCGGCACGTTGAGGCGCCTGAGGCGCGCCCCCAGGGCGATCCCGCCCTGGCCGCCGCCGACGATCACGACATAGGGCTGGGTGGCCACGCCGAGCTCGGCCTCCTCCTGGCGCCGGCGTTCGAGCCAGGTCTTGCGGCCCGGATGGACGCCATGCTCGACCCCCTTGTCGCGCTTCGTGCCCTTCGCCTCCTCGAAGCCCTTCAGCTCGGTCATGGTCGTCAGCAGAGTCCAGGCCTTGCCGCCGATGAGACGCAGGTGGCCGTAGCCGCGCGCCACGCCGGTCTCGAATCGGATCCAGCCCTCGCTCACGCCGCCGGATTCGCTGGCCTCGCCTTCGAGCCGCCAGCCTGAAGGCTTGGCCGGGATCACGGCGCGCTGGATCATTTCGCGCAGCTTGGCGTTGCCCTCGGCGGTTGCGATGTTCCAGGTGAAGGACACGAGGTCGCGCCAATAGCTGTCGTCGTTGAACAGCGCCGCGGCAGCGCCCGCGTCGGCGCGCGCGAGCGCGGCATCGAGGGCGGCCAGCCATTGCGAAAGTTGCGCCGTCGGCGTGATCTCGCTCATCGCAGTTCCCCTGTTTCGGTTGGCGGCCACGGCGGTCATGGCCTGCCGCGGAGTCCAGTCTCGCACCCTGCCCCGAAGATGTGAAGCGGGGCCAGTTCGGGCGAGGCGCGGGCCCGATAGCCGGATTTGCGCGCTAAGAGT
>Ga0209415_10006186_pt1 | contig 21390 bp, 17 predicted proteins | sample PeaSoiSIISIP2007_FD_187696 | JGI IMG/M metagenome (GOLD analysis project Ga0209415, IMG submission 187696) | Peat soil microbial communities from Weissenstadt, Germany - SII-SIP-2007 (SPAdes) (version 2) | ecosystem: Environmental > Terrestrial > Soil > Wetlands > Peat | place: Germany... | reverse complement strand
AGCGCCGAAGCCTGGGCCGCGATGATCAAGCACCCACAGGACCGCGTGCAGGCGGTGAGCAAGGTGGTCGAGAAACTCGGAGGCAAAGTCGGTTCTTTCTGGATGGCGTTCGGGGACTACGACCTGATCGGAGTTCTCGAGATGCCGGACAATGTCAGCGCCGCAGCGTTCGCCGTGGCCGTAGCGGCAGGCGGAGCCTGCAAGAATGTGAAGACCACTCCGCTGCTCAGCGTCGCGGACGGGATCGAAGCGATGAAGAGAGCGGGGAGTTCGGGCTACAAGCCCGTCACCGCCCAGAAGTAAACCGCCGCCTGGGAGTGGCCGCTGCCTGGCGCGCCAGCCGCTCCCGATCTGTGGATTACACCGTTTAAGATACAATTGTCCATTGTTGCGTGGCCCATTCCCTGTTTGGCGGGGTCCTCCCGGCCTTACTCGGGACGGACTCGTGGCACCGGACAAACGAACATGCTTCCCAATGCCTTCATCGGCAAGGCCGAGGAACCGACAGAGGACGAACTTGCGGCGGCGCTGGGCGCTGCCAAAGAGATTTGGGACCTGCTGCTGGCGCGACTGGCGGCAGAATGCGGCATTGTCGTACGGGAGTGGAATTCCTATTCCCCCAAGGCCGGGTGGGCGCTGCGGCTGAAGGTAAAGAAGCGGAACATCTTGTATCTCGCTCCGTGCCGCGGCAGCCTCAGGGTCGCATTCATACTCGGCGACCGGGCCGTCGAAGCTGCGCGCCAAAGCACGCTGCCCCGGAAGGTGGTCAAGATCGTCGCGGAAGGGAAGCGGTATCCGGAGGGGACCGCCGTCCGCATGGACGTCACCCGGGCCCAGGACATCGCCGCGATTCTCAAGCTGGCTTCCATCAAGCTTCAGCACTGAAAAGCGCGAACTCAGCGGCAGCCAGAAACGTACAGGCGTCTCGACAGGTTGTATACTACCTCGTACCATTGGAAGTCAAAAGGGAAGCCCCAGCCGATATGCGATTCATTACCCGGAACCGCACCAGGAAGCAAGCGGCATTAGCCACTGTTCTCGTTCTCGTACTCGCCTTGCTGCTCTCCTGCAATGCGCCCGACAGCGTTGCCAAGTTCTGCTCCTCCGCCGTGGTCACTCTGAAAGCCGGCGACGCCCTGTTCGATGATATGAAGGCCTCCTGCATCCGGGAGGCGCAAACGCGTGAGCCCCTCGGCGCTTTCCCGGTCTCGGATCCAAATTCCGCCGCCTGCGACGACATCGGCAAACAGGCCGAAGGCCTCGAGGCCGCGTCCAAACTGGTTTCGAAGTATTTCGGCGCCTTGAATGACCTGGCCTCCTTCGGGACCAGCAAGGCTGGCGATGGAGCCAAGGACCAGGCCGCCAAGGCGTCTGCGCAGGCCAAGCTGAGCGCTGCTCGGCAGCAGGCGCTGGAATCCGTGGCCGGTTTCCTGGCGCGCGCGGCGATGTCCGGCTACCAGCAGAAGCGGTTGACGGACGACATCGTGAAAGTCCATGAGGATATCAAGATTGTTCTCGATGGCCTGGGCGAGGCCGCCGGCGTGGTCTATCTCCACCAATTGCAGGACGAGGAGCAAAAGACCGCTACTCGCTATAAGGAGTTCCTGCTGGAGCACCAGGGGAATGCCGACGTGATCCTGGTCTTGGACTCCCGCTGGCAAAGCGATCGCGCCAGCTTCGCTGCCAAACAAAAAGCGGCCCTGAGTTACCGGGCGGCGCTCGACACCCTGGCCAAGGGAAATGAAGAGCTGGCGGCCCATGCCCGTAGTTTCAAGGCGAGCGAACTGTCTGGCCTGCTCAGCCCCTATGCCGCGCAATTGGAGAGTCTGGCCCCGGCAATTCAGAAGGCGTTCTTCTAGGAGACTCGAGCGATGCCGATCGATCCCGTAAAACAGGCAGAAGAACTGGCGCAGATTTTCTTCGGTCTTTCCAACGCAACGGACGACTTCCGCTTGCACAACTTCAATGCGCTGTCGGCAGCCAGGCAGCAGCAACTCAAAGAACAGGCGCAGGCGCTGGACACCCGCGGCCAACAATGTACGGCCGACGCCCTGGGCGCGATCCTGCAGGGCATTCAGCCGCACCTGGCAGATATCAAGCAGGCTACCAAGGACGCGCAGGACGCCCTGGCCCACTTGAACGACGTGGTCAAGGGGCTGGCCATCGTGGATGCTGCCGTAGCGCTGGTAGGCTCGATTATGGCCGGCGACATGGGGTCGATCGCCGACAACGTGCGCGGCCTGTTTGAAGCAATCAGCCCCACCGAAAAGAGCTGACCTGCTATCAGTTTTGAAACGTGGCGCGGGCTGTCAAGCCTGCTGAGCCGAGAGTCGTCTCGGCTTTTCTTCCGGGCGGATTCTCTCTCGGAAGGAGCCACGAACCTGTCAGCGGGTTCCATTGGCATGGCCTTCCCCACGTTCTCCCGAAGGCAAGGCCCGGTCCATCGGCTGGCGCGGGCGGCAAAAAAGGCCGAGATGACTCTCGGCTCAGCAGGCTCGACAGCCTGCGCCACGAGCGTCAGCGGGTGACGACAGCGGTGAGCGGCGTATTGCCCGAAGAGCCGCCGACGAAGATTTTGTACTCGCCCGGCAGCAGGTCCCAGTCGTCCTTCTGTTCATCGAAGATCGACAGGAACTTCGGATCGAGCGGCAGCGTGACGGTTTTCGATTCGCCCGCCGCCAGCGCGACTTTGTCCCAAGCCACCAACCGCTTTGGCGGTTCGCCGGCGGCGGTGGGCAGGCCGGCGTACACCTCAACGATTTCAGTGCCGGCGCGCTTTCCCGTGTTCCGCACCGTAAACGACACACTGTTGATGGCGGCCTTGAGGCCGGAGTAGGCGAAAGTGGTGTAGCTGAGGCCGTGGCCGAAGGCGAATAGTGGCTGCTTGTCCTCGGCATCGAACCACTTGTAGCCGACTTTCAGGCCCTCGGTGTAATCGATGTCGAAATCCGGCATGCGGCCCCGTGGACCGCGGCCCCCGCCGGCGGGAATCAGATCGATGCCGGGGATTTGCGGGTGCGGCAGGTCGGCGTCGGTCTTGGGGAAGGTCACGGGCAGTTTGGCGGAAGGGTTGACATCGCCGAACAGAATGTTGGCGGCGGCCTGCGCGCCGCGTATGCCGGGGTACCAGATCTCGAGCGCAGCGCTCACCTGTCCGATCCAGGGCATGGCCGCCGGGCCGCCGGTCTCAAGCACGACAATGGTGTGCGGATTCGCGGCAGCCACCGCGCTCACCAGGTCATCCTGTTTATCGGGCAGCGTCAGCGTAGGCAAATCGCGGCCTTCGGTGGTCCATTGGTTGACGAAGACGATGGCGATTTCCGCAGTCTTGGCCACAGCAGCGGCGGCAACCGGGTCGGCGCCATCGTTAAACTCCACCTTGGCTTTGGGCGCCTTGGCGCGAATGGCCGCCAGCGGTGAGGAAGGGAACCACACCGGCGCGTTCCAGCGGGCCGGGCCCGCGCCCGGCGCATCCACTTGAGCAGACCCCCCGCCGGAAAGCACGCCGCTATCGGCGTGGGAGCCGATGACGGCGACGGATTTGACGGCCGCGGCATTCAGCGGAAGCTGGCCCCGGTCATTCTTCAGCAGCACCGAACCCTGCTCGGCGATCTTCTGCGCAGTTTCGGCGCCGGCGAAAGGATCCACCACCAGGCCGCGCGCGGGCGAGTCCACGATGCCGGTCGCGAACTCGGTGCGGACAATGCGGTGCACCATATCGTCGAGGCGCGCCATCGGCACCTCCCCGCTCGTCACGGCGGTCTTCAGCGCATCGCCGAAAAACCTGCCGCCTGGCTCCTCGTTGTCGAGCCCCGCGATCGCAGCTTTAGCGGTGGAGTGCGTGGCTCCCCAGTCGGAGATTACGAATCCCTTAAACCCCCAGGCCTTCTTCAGCACACTGTCGAGCAGGTAGCTGTTCTCGCAGGCCCAGTCGCCATTCAGTTTGTTATAAGAGCACATCACCATGCCGGGGTCGCCTTCGGCGACGGCGATCTCAAATGCCAGCAGGTCGGTTTCGCGCATGACGCGTTTGCCGAGCTTTACGTTGCCGATGTTTCGTCCCGTCTCCTGGTCGTTGAAGGCGTAATGCTTCACGTCGCCGATCACGCCCTGGCTCTGTAACCCGCGAATCCACTGGGCCACCAGCTTCCCGGCCAGGACCGGGTCTTCGCCCAGGTATTCGAAATTGCGCCCGTTGCGGGGCTCGCGGGTGATATCCGCGCCACCGCCCAACGAAACGTTGTATTGCTGATCGCGCAATTCGCGGCCGATCAAAGCGCCGTATTCAAAAGCCAGCTTCGGATCCCAGGTAGCGGCCTCGCCGATGGTGGACGGCAGCAGCGTGGCGTAACGCCCGCGCTCCGCGGCGCCCCGCACGCCCACGGCTGAATCGGCCAACTGCAGATCCGGAAGTCCCAGCCTGGGAATGCCCGCAACCACGCCGGCGCCTCCATTCGACCGGGGGCCGGCCTGCGCGAATCCGCCCGCGCCATGGACCAGCTGGATCTTTTCATCGAGCGTCATCTGTTCCATGACCAGTTCGGCCCGTTTGTCGGGAGTCAGGGTCTTGTCCATCCACGGCCCATGGACCGTCTGCGGCTGCGGCGCCTGTGCCATCGCCGGCAGCAGAATCAGCTCTGCCAAAGCCCCGGCCGTGACGGCTGCCAGTACCAGTTTCCTACCTCTTATGTATTGGTTCACGATTCGCGGACCCTCTCTTGTTTTCGGGCGACTGCTGCCCTATGACGACATTCGAGAATATCAGACAGAACTCTGATTCTATCGTTAGACGGCCGCTGAAGGGGATGGTGATGCGGATTCGGATTGCCGGTCCCAAGCGCCTCACGCACTTGGGACCGGGTCTGGTTCCAGGTGTTCCTGGCTACTTCAGTTCGACGACGATCACTTCCATCGGCTTGTCGGTGAGGTTCTCCGGCAAGTGTTTCCCCGCCGGATTCCACACGGCGTCACGCGCTTTGACGGTGCTCTCCTGGGAGGTGCCGTCGGCCATGGTGAACTTCACGTGGGCGTCCGTCATGAAAACGGCGACCACGGCCGGATGTTCGTGCATCACGGACTTCTCGTGCGGGCCGTACTTGGCGCGCAGGACGCGAACCCGGTCATTCTCAACCACCACGCTGTAGTGCTTGGGGTCGACTTTGACGGGGTCCATCGCTGTCTTCATCGCCGCGGCGGCGGGCCGGTCCTTCAACTCCACCAGGATGGACTCCGCCACGTTGCCGGAGAGATTCTCGGAGGCGTGCGTGACAGCTTTGGAATAGTCGACGGCGCCCGCTTTGGTCTTCTCCTCAGTGGTTTTCCCATCGGGAAACGTGTACCTGAAGTCGTCAGCTGTGAACCCCACCGATACGTAGGCGGGGTGGGAGTGCATCGGCAGTTTGCTGTGCCCGGGCTCGATGAAGCGGAGCACACGGACCTGTTCATTATCAACGAGTACTTTCACGCGCTCAGGCGCCAGCTTGACGACGTCCTGGGCGAAACCCGCAGTGGCAGTCATGGCCACGACGGCAAGTAGCATGCGCATTTTCTATCGTCCTCTCTGTCCCCGGGTCATCGGTCCCTGTCGAGTCCTTTGACGAGGTAACCGACATGGCCTATGGATGGATCATCTAACCGGGATCTCCATCTTGGCCTTCCCGGGCATGTGCAAGTATACACGCAACCGTGCTCTTTCGCACAGAACGTGATCTTGCGCCAGACAGCCCGTCAGTGAACCGCCCTATTTTTGGCGCGCCTGGAGGCGATTCACCGAATTACTGGCCGGATAACAGGGCGTCGAAGGCGAGCACAGGCCATACACGCGGAGCTGGTCGCTCGAAGTGGGAACATACACCTTGCCGTTAGCCACGGTGGGGATCAGGAACTTGGAAACTGCCCAGGTGCCGTCTTTGGGGTTGGCGCTGCTGACCCACAATTGCTGGGAAATGTTGGCCGCGTTGAACGCGTAGAGGGCGCCGGCGTTGGGCGATGCGTTGCTGGTCCCCAGCAGCGCCCAGACAATACCCGTGCCCGCCGCGCTGCCGCTGGCCGACACCGCCAGGCCGCCGCCCGGAAAATAGGGTGCTGCGACGGGGCCGACGGGATTGGCGTCGGGCACGAAGTGGGAGTTGACCAGGTCCCAGGCGCGCAGCGTATCACCCCAGGCCCAGACGTAAAGCACCGGATTGGCGCCGCTCGGCCCCCAAAAAGCCGGAGACAGAATCTCGTAACAGCCGGATGCCGAGGGAGCGCTCGACGAGCAGGCGGCACTGGCGTTGAACGACTGCAGGGCTCCGGTGTTGCCGGTTGTCAGTCCGCCGAGTGCGGCGCGGTTCAGCAGGTAGGCCATGCCCGATTTGCCCATGGCCACCAGAAGGTTGCCGGGCAACAGGATCTCGCCGCCGCCGCCGAAATCCAGATCCTGTTGATTGAGCTTGGCGTAATTGCCGGGTGTGAAAGAATCGACCGCTTGGCCGCTGGAGCTCATCCGCACTACCGACTCGCCGTAATTTCCAGCCGCGTCGTAGCCGCCATTCCCGGTCACGAAATAAATTCCCGTCGAGTCCGCCGCCGGCCCGCGTCCCGCCATCCAGATTCCGCCGGCGTGCCCGCACGGGTTTGACGCACCGGTACAGGGTGGCTGGGAGCGTGCCGTTCCCGTATTCGGCGAACTGTTGAAGATGGAGGTTAACTGCAACGTGCCGGTGGAATAGCCGAACAGCCAGCCGTGGTAGGAGGCGGTGTCTTCCCGCGGACTGAGCGTGCCGAACCCGAAGTAGACGTCGCCGTTCGATTCCAAAAGCGCAGTACGCTGTTGCTGCTCTTTGGCTACAAATGGGATGCAAGGCTCAACCGTGCCGTTCGGCGGACACGCCACATTCTGCGAGTTGTCCCCGGTTCCGGGCACGCTGCCCTGAACGACGCTCGATGGCATGATTTCAGCGCCGGTGAGAATGTTCACCGCGTGCAACCGGTACACCCAGCTGCCGCTCTCGCTGGTGAGCGTGACCACGTACATGGTGTCGGTGCCGGCATCGATCACGGGTGTGCTGAGAATGCCGATGGAAGGCTGCCCGGCGTAATTCGGAATCGAAACCGGCGTACCGAGGGAGGTCTTCCACAGAGGCGCGGACGCCGACGGACTGTCGGCATCGAACGCGTATACGGTATTGTTCAGCGTCGCGACGAACACCACATTGTGCGCGGCTCCCTGAATGGTCAGATTCGGGACATAGAGGGGTTGCGCGAAGATGTAGGCATCCACGCTGCGCGTAAACAGCAGGCCGAACTGAGTTGCGTTGACGTTGGAAGTGTTGAGGATGGTCTCGCCGAGGTTGGCACTCGAGCGGTTGGTGTCATACTGCCCGGTGAGTACGGAAACCTGCGCCCCCGCAATGCCCGCAAAGAGCAGCCCCAGGACCGGTGTCACGCTGATTTTCATCGACCCTCCTATTGCAACCGCTGCCGGAGGTGGAGGACGTGCGGTGGAGAACTGCGGCGCTCTGGAAGCATCCATCCTGCTGCCCCGGTGCGTACTGGCAGTCTATCAAAGGCGCCTCCGTCCGACAAGAGAGCAGATGCGCGGCGCGCTGGACGGTGTGCGATACAACACAGGGACGGCGGCGGCGCAGTAATCCCTTTTGCGGGCGAATGCTGCTCCGCCCGCCGGAGAGGGGAAGTCTAAGCTTTCTGCTGCGCGGCTTTGCGAGCCTCGGCGGAGTCGTAGCTTTCGCCGTATATCGCAGGCACTTTGGCTCCCATCGGGCGCAGGTACATCGACAACTGCCCGCGATGGTGGATGGAATGATGGATCACGAAGTCCAGGTACATCACGGCGGGCATCTGGAACAGGCCCCGGAAGTCCACAATCTTGAGCAACTGGTCATTCGACAGTTTCGTCAGCGTTTCAATATGCGGCCCGAAGTTGTCGGTGTACCAGCCGCTGAGATCTGCGGAGTTCTTGATGGAGTCCGGGCGAGGCCGCGGAGTGAAATCGAATCCGCCTGCCGCCACAGCGTCCATGAAGCGCATTTCCGTGGCCGCGATGTGCCAGGCCAGATCCAATGCGCTTTTCGAGATCGCGTCCGGACGATAGTCGCTCTTATCCAGCGGAATGGCGGCGATGACGCTTTTCGTCAGGCGGTGTTCGTTGTCGAGCCCCGGCAGATACACACCATGGAGCAGGAAGGCAGCTTGGTCGGGTTGGATTTGCGGCATGGGTACAGCATACCTCAGCGGTCCGAGGCCGCAGGCGACGCGGCTGCCAAGCCGGCAAACGTTCTGTCCGGAAGCTGTGAAATAATCGGGCGGACGGGCTGGTTGACAGACGAAAGCGTCTGTCCCACTTTGCTGGCGAGGGTTTGCGGGGCGGGGTACGCGCTCCGCCTGCCGCCCCATTTTGCTGCGAAGGTAATCCGAAATGAAGAAGGTTCTCTTATCGTGGAGTAGCGGGAAAGACAGCGCCTGGACGTTGCATCTGCTGCGGCGGGACGCGGACATTCAGGTGGTGGCGATGGTCACGAGCTTCAACTCGGAGGCGAACCGCGTGGCAATGCACGCCGTACGGCGGGAGCTGGTGGAGGCCCAGGCGGAGCGTACGGGACTCCCTTTCTGGGCAGTGGAACTGCCTTCGCCATGCTCGAACGCGGGCTACGAAGACCGGATGCGCGTCGTGTGGCAGCGCGCGATTGCGGAAGGAATCAGGGCGGTGGCATTCGGCGACCTTTTTCTGCAGGACGTTCGCGACTACCGCGTTCGGCAGTTGCAAGGAACGGGGCTCGAACCGCTGTTTCCGCTTTGGCTGCTTCCCACCAAAGACCTGGCGCTGGAGATGATTGCCGCCGGCGTGAAAGCGAAGGTCACCTGCGTGGATCCGGCCAAGCTTGCCAAGTCTTACGCCGGCCGCGATTTCGATCGGAGCTTCCTGGAGGCTCTGCCGGCTGGAATCGATCCGTGCGGCGAGAACGGAGAATTTCACACCTTCGTGCATGATGCGCCGCCGTTCTCCCGCCCCATCGAAGTCCGCTCAGGAGAAGTGGTCGAGCGCGACGGATTTGTCTTTGCGGACGTGCTGCCGGGAAAAAGCGGGTAAGACAGCGGAGCAACCAACTGCGCGATTTCCGGCTGATAGCTATAGGAACGCTCCGTCTGTTTCCGTGCCCGACAATCGGCCACCAAAGCCGATGAGAACCACGCGGACACCCGCGACCTGCTTTGTAGGGCCCGGGCATGCGCGGCCCGCGATGCGCCCTCCTGCGGTCGGCTGGAGATGTCTTTCGAGGCTGTCCGCGACTGGCCCGAACATCAATCGACCACCGTAATGTTTCGTATATACAACATGCTACGATAGAATTGTGGTCATTTCCGGCTTTGACTAGGACGATGACAATCTGTTCCACGTCGCGCGGCACGAGTTCACCCCGGAAGAGGTGGAAGAAGTTTTTGCCGGCAACCACAAGGTCAGGCGAGCGCGCCAGAAGCGATACATCGCGTTAGGGGAAACGCTGGACGGCCGCCTCGCTTTCGTCGTGTTTCGCCGATTGTCCGGAGGTCGGGTAAGAGTGATCACGGCCTGGGACATGGAGGCAAGTGAGCGGCGGCTGTTTCGCCGCAAATAAGAGGTAGACCGAATGAAGAAAAAACTCTTTCCGGCGAGGTCGCCACTTCCGAAGTTTCAATCCGACCAGGAGGCGGCGAAGTATTTCGAGAGCCACTCGGTCGCTGGCGTATGGGATCAGTTGCCCGCGGCCGAGCGGGCCAAACCGTCGCCCGCGCTGGCCAGGAGAATCCGCGACCGCCACGCCCGAGCAAAGTCGCCGATTTCCATTCGCCTGGCCCCTGAACAGATCGCCGCAGCGAAGCACATCGCGGCTGAAAAGTCGGTAGGCTACCAGACGCAGCTCCGGATGTGGATCGCCGAGGGTATCCGGCGCGAAGCGAAGCGCGCGTAGGTTTCGGGCTCTCGCGTTGCGGCGCCGGGCGGTGCGCTTCTGAGGCCGAAAAAATTGGGCAAAGAGAAAAACGGGCCAGCCTGCTTCGCGCGATTTCCGGCTCTCATATCCGAGAGGCCGAATCACGGTCCTGTCGCCGCACGTCCTACTTAATCTCCACCTCATCGATGAAGAACTCGAATTTGCCTTCGCCGGGGGCGCTTAGGAATGCCAGGGAGGAGAGGTCGTGGCCGTCGGTGGCCAGGCTCTCGAACGAGAACGTGTACTGCTTCCACTCGGCGGTGGCGACGAAGGTGCGGAAGGTCGGGTTTTGACCTTTGGTGTCGGTGAAGATCAGGAGGCGGCAGGTTTTGCCATCGCCTTTCGCCCAGAAGCTGATGTTCTTTTTGTCGGAGAGGTCGGCGCCCTGCATCATTCCGGGGCCGGGAGAGTAAAAGACCCCCGCAAACATGAAGCCGGAGCCCTTGACGTTCTCGCCGGTCACGCGCATGGCTCCCTTGGTGCCGTTGGCGCCGCCGGCAACGGCGTCCATGGTGGCCGTGGATTTGCCGCCATTCACGGAGTCGGTCATCAGGGTCCAGGAGCCGAAGTTGGCGGAGATTTTGAGATCGTCGAAAGTGCTGACCACGCCGGACTCCGAACCCCTGGGCTTCAGCGTCGCCGGCGTGCCGGCCTGGCCGTTCAGGTCGACCACCTTGAGCGCAACCTTCTTGGTGTCCGCCGAGCTGGGCCCGACCATCACGTCGAAGATTCCCGGCTCAACCACGCGATGCATGTCGGTGTTCAACATGGAAAGCATGTCGGCGTTAATGGTGAACTCGACGGTGCGCTTTTCGCCCGGCTTCAAGGTGACGCGCTCGAACGCCTTCAACTGCATGACCGGCCGCGTGACCGATGCCACGCGCTGGTGCAGGTAAAGCTGCGGAACCTCATCGCCTTCGCGCGCGCCGGTGTTAGTGATATCCACGCGCGCCTTGGCGCCGCCGCCGATCTCGATTTGCGCCGGTTCGACGCGCAGGTTTTCGAACTTGAAGGTGGTGTAGCTGAGGCCGTAACCGAACGGGTAGAGCGCCTTCCTGGTGCTGAAAGCATAGGTGCGGTCGTCGGTCGGTTTGTGATTGTAGAAATCGGGCAGAGCGCCGACCGTGTGCGGGAAGGTGATCGGCAGTTTGCCGCCCGGGTTGACGTCTCCGAACAACACGTTCGCCGCGGCGGTGCCGCCTTCCTGTCCGAGATACCAGCCCTCTAAGATGGCCGGCACGTGTTCGGCGATGTAGTTGATGGAGAGCGGCCGGCCGTTAATGAGGAGGACGACGGTGGGAGTACCGGTTTCAAAAACCGCCTTGACCAGATCGTTCTGCGCGCCGAGCAGATCGAGCGAGTCGCGATCGCCCAGATGGTTCTCCGACCAGGCTTCGCGGTTGGTGCTCTCGTTTTCGCCGACCACCAGGATGGCGACATCGGCTTTGCGGGCGAGCTCGACGGCGGCGGCGATCTTTTCCACCTGCGCCTTCGGATCGGCCAGCTTGACGTTGTTCTCAAGCCAGCCGCGCCAGCCCTGCTTGCCGGTGGTGAGCTGGCACCCCTCGGCATACTCAACCTTGGCCGAGGAGCCGGCGCGCGCGCGAATGCCATCCAGAATGCTGACGCCGTGTCCCGGTTCGCGGCTGTATCCGCCCACGTGGACGTCGGCGGCGTCGGGGCCGATGACGGCGATGGTCTTGAGCTTGCCGAGATCGAGCGGCAGCAGGTTCTTTTCGTTCTTCAGCAGGACGACGGCCTTCTGAGCGGCGTCGACGGCCAGCTTGCGATGCTCCGGGCCGCTGGTGATCTTCTCGGTGTAGTCCGGGTCGACATAAGGATTGTCGAACAGGCCGAGACGGAACTTGGCGGCAAGCAGGCGCCCGGCGGCGCGATCCACTTCGCTCTCCGGAATGTGGCCTTCCTTGACCTGGTCGATGAAAGTGCGATAGACGGAACCGTCGGAGAGGTCGAAGTCGACTCCGGCCGCCAGCGCCAGACGCGCGGCTTCGGACATGTTGGCCGCCACGTGGTGGGTCTGCACCAGCATCTGGAGCCCGTCGCCATCCGACGTAATATACCCGCGGAAGCCCCACTCCTGCCGCAACACGCGGTCGAGCAGCCAGTGGTTGATGTGCGACGGGATGCCGTCGATTTCGTTATAGGAAGCCATCACGCTGCCCACGTGGGCCTCCTGAACGGCGGCCTGAAATGGCACCAGGAAGTTCTCGCGAATGATGCGTTCGGAATAGTTGCCGGGCGCGGCGTTGGTGCCGCCTTCGGGCTGGCCATGCACGGCGAAGTGTTTGGCGGTGGCCATAACGTGGTGATTGTCGATGAAGAAGTCGTCGCCTTGCAGACCGGTTATGGCGGCGACACCCATGCGCGCTGCCAGGTACGGGTCTTCGCCGTAGGTCTCTTCGGTGCGGCCCCAGCGCGGATCGCGGGCGATGTCGAGCACCGGAGTGAACACCTGGGCGACGCCGGCGGAGCGGGCCTCATCACCGGCGGCGGTGAAGACGCGGTGGACCAGGGCCGGATCGAAGGTGCTGGCCAGACTGAGGGTATTCGGGAAACTGGTGCTGCCGTTGCTCATGAAACCGTGCAGCGCTTCGCTCATGAACAGCCAGGGAATGCCGAGGCGGGTCTTCTCGCGCATGTAGCGCTGCACGGCATTGCGCAGGATCGCGGCCTGGCGCGGCGTTAGGGTCGAGTTTTCGTCGTAGAGTCCCCGCACGGCGGCGTTTGCCTCGTCGGGTTTGTAGGTTCCGGTGTTATCGATCAAGGAGGTGTTCGCAGGATCGCCGCCGCAGATTTCGGCGACTTTCTCCTCGAGGGTCATGCGGCTCAGCAAGTCCGCCACGCGCTCATCGATGGTCAGCTTCGGATCGCGATACTTGGCCGCGGCCGGACTCGCCTGGCTCCAGGCACTCGATGCGAAAAGAAAAGCAAGACTCAGTAAGGCAAAAAAGATGAAAGGGTTTCGATAGCGACGTGGCATTTCGTTTCTCCTGTTGAGCGGCGTGGCAGCAGCATATGGGCTTACGGATTGCGTTTCGGCGGCCGGGCCCACTCGAGTGGTTACGCGGCTTTCCACGGAAAGTTCCGCACTGCGAAGCGACTATGGTACAACCGGGCGCCTGGTGGGGCAGACCCCCTGGTCTGCGCGGGACGCCCTCGTCCCGCTCTTGGCTTGAAGAGCTAAGCCGGTGAAAACCAAGAAAAGCCGACGAGGGCGTCGGCCGCAGACCAGGGGGTCTGCCCCACGGCTCATCGCCATCCGGCGCTGGACCATCGATACTCACTGGCTTCCTTCACCAAGCCTGCGCGAACAGGATTGCCTTCGATATAGTTGCGGATCTTCTCGAATTCACCCGAGTGCCGGACCAGGTGGTCATAGCTTTCCGCCTGCCAAACAGGGTTTCCCGTTAGTGCCAACATCTCGTTGGCGCGCTTGGCAGTGATGCCTTTTAGCGACTTCGTTAGTTTGGGCAGACGCACGGCTGGAGTGGCCAGCAAATGGACGTGATTCGGCATTACGACGAAGGCATGTAAGGAATAGTGGTTGAGGATGTTTGCGTTGTAGTGGATGGCTTCCACGATCATGCCTGCGATGGCCGGCTGGCGGAGGTAGAACGCTCCAGAGCGGGTTTCGTCCAGCAGTCGATCCATCGCGGCGAATGCCTGGCCGGAGGTGAGTTTCCCAGCCGGGAAGGATCGCTGGGGCGGCAGGCTATCGTGGAGGCGCCAAGTCAGGAACACCGGGTCCTCGGTCTCGCGGGCATGAGGAAGCCGGCGCCTGTGGAACATCATATCCGGATAGTTATACACGCAGTCCGGAATTCTCAAGAAGTGGGGCAGACCCCCTGGTCTGCGCGGGACGCCCTCGTCCCGCTCTGGCCCGAAGAGTCTGGGGTTCAAGAAACCGAAGCGGGCCGACGAGGGCGTCGGCCGCAGACCAGGGGTCTGCCCCACGTTATGATTGGGCTGATATGGATACCGGCACAGCCATCCGCGCGCCGCGAGGCAGCGCGCTCACCTGCAAGGGCTGGCACCAGGAAGCTGCCCTGCGCATGTTGCACAACAATCTGGATCCGGAAGTGGCGGAGAAGCCGGACCAGTTGATCGTCTATGGCGGCACGGGCCGCGCGGCGCGCAGTTGGGAGGCGTTTCACGCCATCGTGCGTGCCCTCGAATCGCTCGAAAACGATGAGACGCTGCTGGTGCAATCGGGCCGGCCGGTGGGCATTTTCCGCACCACGCCGGAGGCGCCGCGGGTGCTGATCGCCAACTCCAACCTGGTGGGACACTGGTCGAACTGGGACGAATTCAATCGCCTGGAGCGGCTCGGCCTGACGATGTACGGGCAGATGACGGCGGGCTCGTGGATTTACATCGGCAGCCAGGGCATCGTGCAGGGGACGTTTGAGACGTTTGCAGCGGTGGCGCGCAAGCACTTCGGCGGATCGCTGGCGGGTAAGCTGGTGGTGTCGGGCGGCATGGGCGGGATGGGCGGCGCGCAACCGCTGGCGGCGGTGATGAACGGGGCGTGCTTCCTGGGCATCGACGTCGACCCAGACCGCATCCGGCGCCGGCTGGACACGGGGTATTGCGACCGCATGGAGCGCAGCCTGGATGGCGCGCTGGCGGCGCTTGGTGAAGCGCAAGCGCGCGGCGAAGCGATTTCGGTTGGCCTGGTGGGCAACTGCGCCGACGTGGTGCCGGAGCTGGCGCAGCGCGGCATCGTGCCCGACGTTCTCACCGACCAGACCAGCGCGCACGATCCACTTAATGGCTACGTGCCGCATGGCATGACGCTGGCCGAAGCGGCTGCCCTGCGAACGGCTGATCCCGCCGCTTACGTGGAGCGCTCCACCGCGTCTATGGGTGTGCACGTCGCCGCGATGCTGGAGTTGCAGAAGCGCGGCGCGGTGACGTTCGACTACGGCAACAACATCCGCACCCACGCCAAGAAGGCAGGCGTGGAACGAGCATTCGACATCCCCGGCTTCGTGCCTGAATATATACGCCCGCTGTTCTGCCATGGCCGCGGCCCGTTCCGCTGGGTGGCGCTTTCGGGCGACCCGGCGGACATCCATCGCACGGACCGGCTGGCGCTGGAACTCTTTCCGCACGATGAAACGCTGGCGCGCTGGATACCGCTGGCGCAAAAGCGCATCCGCTTTCAAGGGCTGCCGGCGCGCATCTGCTGGCTGGGCTACGGTGAACGCGCCGAATTCGGCGTGGCCATCAACCGCCTGGTGCGGTCGGGCGAATTGAAGGGGCCGATTGTCATCGGCCGTGACCACTTGGATGCAGGCTCGGTGGCATCGCCCTTCCGCGAGACCGAAGGCATGCGCGACGGCTCGGACGCCATCGCCGATTGGCCGCTGCTCAACGCGATGGTGAATATCGCCGCCGGGGCGAGCTGGGTGTCGATTCACAACGGCGGCGGCGTGGGCATTGGCTACTCGCAACATGCCGGCATGGTGGTGGTGGCGGACGGGACCGTGGAGACCGAGCGGCGCCTGGAGCGCGTGCTCACCACCGATCCCGGCACCGGCGTGATGCGCCACGTCGACGCGGGTTACGATGAAGCCGTGCGCTTCGCGAAAGAACACGGCGTGAGAATTCCGATGCAGCCGTAGCGCCCGGCGTTTTGTCCTGAGCGCCCAAAACGTTATGCCCCGACAACTGGTAGAGTGCGTTCCGAATTTCTCCGAAGGCCGCGACGCGGCCAAGATGGAGGCCGTCGTTGCGGCGATTACCGCGGTGCCCGACGTGACGCTGCTCGATCGCGAAGCCGATGCCGATCATAACCGCTCCGTGCTCACCTTCGTGGGGCCGCCGGCGGCGGTGGCGGACGCGGCCTTGCGCGGCGTGGAAAAGGCGGTGGCGCTGATCGACCTGACGCAGCACCAGGGCGCGCACCCCCGCATCGGCGCGGCCGACGTAGTGCCGTTCATCCCGATTGAAGGCGTCACGCTGGAAGAATGCGTGCGGCTGGCGGAGCGCGTGGGCGGCGAAATCTGGAGCCGGCTTAAAGTGCCGGTGTACCTGTATGAAGCCGCGGCGCGGCGGCCGGAGCGCGTCAACCTGGAGAACATTCGGCGCGGGCAATTTGAAGCGCTGGTCAAAGAGATGGGCACGGAAGCGGGCCGCGCGCCGGATATCGGCGAGGCGGTGTGTCATCCCACGGCCGGCGCCATCGTGCTGGGGGCGCGCAAATTCCTCATCGCTTACAACGTCAACCTGGGCACGCCGGATGTGAACATCGCCAAGCGGATCGCCAAGACGATCCGCTTTTCGAGCGGTGGTTTCCGCTTCGTCAAATCGATGGGAGTGATGTTGGCTTCACGCAACCTGGCGCAGGTCTCGATCAACCTGACGGATTTCGAGCAGACGCCGATGCACCTGGTCTTCGAAACCGTGCGCCGCGAGGCGGAGCGCTATGGCGTGCCGGTGGTGGGCAGCGAAATCGTGGGGCTGGTTCCGCGCAAGGCGATTGAGATGGCGGCCGAATATTTTCTGCGGACGGAGAACTTCCGGCCGGAGCTGGTGCTGGAGAACCGCATCGCAGATGCGATCGCCGCGCGCAGCGGCTTGCCGGAATTCTTGGATGCGCTCGCTGCGGGGACAGCGACGCCCGGCGGCGGAAGCGCCTCGGCTGCCGCGGCCGCGATGGGCGCGGCTTTGGGCGCGATGGTCTCGCGGCTGGCGAAGTTCGATCCCGCCGCATATGAGGACGACCGCGCCTTCTTCACGGCCGCCGTAGATCGCGATGCCGAGGCTTTCCAGCACGTGATGGCCGCCTACAAGCGGCCCAAAGACGAACGCGCGCCGTTTGTGGAAGAGGCGCTGCACGGCGCCGCACTGGTGCCGCTGGAAGTGCTGGAGCGTGCCGCGGCCATGATGACGCGCCTGGAAAAGCTGGAAGTGCCGGCGCGGTTTTCCTCCGACCTCGCGGTGGCCAAAGCATTAACCGCGGCTGCCAAGACCGGCGTTCTGGAGAACGTGCGCATTAACCTCGAAAGCATTCAGGATGCGGCGTTTCAAGCTTCGGTAGACGCGCGCCTGCGAGCGATATGACCGCGCCGATGGTAGTGGGGCAGACCCCCGGGTCTGCGCGGGACGCCCTCGTCCCGCTCTCCACGCGAAGCGCCAAGCCTTCCAGAACCGAAAAAGGCCGACGAGGGCGTCGGCCGCAGACCAGGGGGTCTGCCCCACGGCTGAGTGGAAGCGCCGATGGACCGATTGACAAAAATAGGATTAGCCACAGATAAACACGGATAAGAAGAAAGAGTTCAAAAGGAATGAGTTTGTGCTTTTATCAGTGTTCATCTGTGTTGATCAGTGGCTCAAGATGTTATGAGTAATCTCGTCATCGTCAATTGCCGGCAACTGGTCACGCTGGCCGGGCCCGCGCGGGCGCGAACCGGCGCGGAAATGCGCGAGCTCGGAATTATTCCGGATGGCGCACTGCTGGCGCGCGACGGGCGCATCCTGAAAGTGGGAACGCGCGCGGAAATCGAGCGCGTGGCTTCTCCCGAAACGGAAATCGTGGATGCGGGCGGCCGAATTGTGCTGCCGGGCTTCGTTGACGCTCACACGCACCCCGTCTTCGCCGGCAACCGGGCAGACGAATTCGAGGAGCGGGCCGAAGGCGCCACCTACGCCGAAATTGCCGCGCGCGGCGGCGGCATCCGCTCCACCGTGCGGCGCACGCGCGAAGCGAGCGTTGCGGATTTGCTGGCCGCGGCGCGCCGCTACCGCGGATGGTTCCTGCGCGGCGGGACCACCACTATCGAAGCCAAGTCGGGCTATGGCCTTACGCTCGAAGCCGAACTCAAGATCCTGCGCGTGATTCGCGAACTGGGCGCGGAGGGCAGCCTGCGCGTGGCGCCCACCTTCCTCGGCGCGCATGAAGTGCCGGACGAATACCGCGGCCGCAGGAGCGATTACATCCGCCTGCTGATTGAAGAGATGCTGCCCGCGGTGTGGCGCGAAGGGCTCGCCGAATCCTGCGATATTTTCTGCGAACCATCGGTCTTTCCTGTGGACGAGGCGCGCGGCATCCTGGAGGCGGCGCGCGCGCTCGGTTTCCGCATCCGCATCCACGCCGATCAATTCAGCGCCGACGAGGGCTCGCTGGTGGCCGCGGCAGTGGGCGCCGATACCGCGGATCATCTGGAGGCCACTACAGAGCGCGGCTGGACGGCGCTCGCCGCCGCGCATGTGCAGCCGGTTCTTCTGCCGGCTTCGGTCTACTGCCTGGGGTCGGGCCGCTATCCGGCGGCGCGCCAGATGATCGAGCGCGGCCTGGCGGTGGCGCTCGGAACCGATTTCAATCCGGGATCTTCGCCCACTACTTCGATGCCGCTGGTGTTGTCACTGGCTGTAACGCAAATGAAACTGACCTGCGCCGAGGCGATCACCGCTGCGACCATCAACTCCGCGTGCAGCCTGCAGCGCGGTGGAAGCGTGGGTTCGCTCGAAGCCGGCAAGCTTGCCGATTTCGCGATTCACGATTGCGACGATTACCGTGAGTTGCCGTATTTTTTCGGCCGGGACACAGCACGAGCGGTTTACATCGGTGGCGTGCGGCAAGCCTGGTAACCGCGTGCAACACGGCCAAGTCCTTTCAATGGAATGATCCACGGCCCGGCCTTGGCCGCTCCAGCCAGTTTTCCTCAGGTTTTTTTGCCTGGGAGCGATCAAAACCGCAGATTCAATCGTCTATTAGTTTGAGCCCGGAAAATCACTGGATTCGATCCGGAAGGTTGCAGTAGATGGAATCCGACATGCAAAAACTCGCACAGCTTCGTGCCCGCACCGATCGGCAACTGGTGGATCTGATTTCCGCCGGGCTCGATCACGGGTTTTCGTATGCGCGCGTGCTGGCGGCGCAGGATTCGCAACCGCAATGGGCGACGGTGAGAGAATTCCAGCGGCGTGCAGAGGATGCCTGGCGCGAAGCCCATCACCTGTTGCCGGCGCTCAATGGCATTGCCGAAGCCGAGCGTGCCGCGTTGCTGCGCCGGGTTCAGATCCTGCGGGAAATCCTAGACCAGTTCGCGGCAGAGACATACCCTGTCAAGCGAGCTGCCTGCTTTTAAGGCGCGAATCCGCATTTCAACGTGGCGCGAGCTGTCAAGCCCGATGTGTCGAGAGTCCTCTCGACATTTCTTTGGTGCTAGCTGCGTACGCCTTCGCAGGCCGGGGGCCTGCGCCACATTGCCGATGCAGTATAGTAAGCGCTTAGGATTCGGATGCGCTTTTTCCTCCGGCTGGTTCCCCTTTCGATTCTCGCGGCCTCGCTTTGGGCCGACACCTACCCGCGGCAGGCGGGGGTGGATGTCGAACATTATGTCTTCCGCGTCACATTGAGCGACGACAGCGACGCCATCTCGGGCGAGACGACGGTGGCCATCCGTTTCCTGCGCGAAGGTATCTCGGAGTTTTGGCTGGACCTCGCTTCTGAGGCCGGCGGCAAAGGGATGACGGTGAGCGCCGTAGCCGGCAACGGGCAAGCGACGCGCTTCACGCACCAGTCCGACCGGCTGCACATCGTCTGTGACCCACCTGCACATGCGGCCGAACTTCACCAGTTCACCGTTCAATACCAGGGCGTGCCGGCCACCGGCTTGCACTTCGCCAAGAATCGCTACGGCGACCGCGTGATCTTCAGCTCCAACTGGCCGGACCTGGCGCACCAGTGGCTGCCCACCATCGACCACCCGTACGACAAAGCCAGCAGCGAATTCATCGTCACCGCGCCCGCCAAATACCAGGTGGTATCGAACGGTGTGCTGGTGGAAGAGATCGACCTGGGCGATGGCCGGCGCACCACGCACTGGAAGCAATCCGCGCCGATCGCGACTTGGCTGAACGAGATCGGTGTGGCGCAGTTCGCTTCGCGCCACTATGGCTGGGCGGCGGGAGTGCCGCTCGAAAGCTGGCTTTTTCCCCAGGACCGCGACCGGGGCATCGTCACCTTTGAAGAGCCGCTGCGGCAATCGATTGAGTTTTTCGCCTCGCGTATAGGACCGTATCCTTACGAGAAGCTGGCGAGCGTGGAGGGCGCCGCGGTCGGCTCGGGCGGCATGGAAGTGGCCAGCGCCATTTTCTTCGATGAGCGGACCATCACCGGGCGTCCGGCCCTGGGCCTGGTGTCGCACGAAGTGGCGCACCAGTGGTTCGGCGATTCGGTGACCGAAAAGGACTGGGACGATGTGTGGCTCAGCGAAGGTTTCGCCACGTATTTTTCAGCGCTCGCTACGGAGCATTATGAGGGCCATGATCGTTTTCTCGAAGGCATGAAACGCAGCCGCGTGCGCGTGCTGGCGACGGAAAGCCGTATGTCCGGCGTGGCCGTGGTGGCCAGCCAGCCGTGGAAGGGCATCCCCAACCAGATCGTCTATCAAAAAGGAGCCTGGGTGCTGCACCTGCTGCGCAGCCAGATAGGGACCGAAAAGTTCTGGCAGGGCATCCGCGAATATTACCGCCGCTATCGCGACGCCAACGCTTCCACGGCGGATTTCGAAAAGGTGATGGAAGAAGCGGCAGGCGCGGACCTCGGCTGGTTCTTTCAGCAATGGTTGTACCGCGCCGGGTCGCCGGTGGTGGAAGGCTCGTGGCGCTATGATCCGGCCGCCAGGAAGATCGAGATTCGCCTCGCGCAGACCGAGGCCGGTGAGCCGTACCGGCTGCCGCTCGAAATCGGCATTACTGCGCCCGGCGCCGCGGAAATGAGGGTGGAATCGATCCAGCTGAGCGCCAACGAACAGTCGTTTGCCATCGCGGCCGATGAGGAGCCGGCTTCGGTGGAACTCGATCCGCACACCGCAATGCTGATGGACGCCAGATTCATCCGGCAGTGATCGGCGGCGGCGCGCCAAGGGAAAACGCGGGCAACGGTCTCTCCAAAACTGTACCCGCGCTGTCCAGTGAGAATCGTCTTTTGCCCGATGTTAGGGCAGCGTGATTTTGGTCTTGGTCCCGCCGAGGCGGATTTCGGAGAGTGCCCGCTTGTCGCCCTGCGGCACATAGAAGACGGATGTGGCGGCGAACTTGCTTTCCACGTTTTCGATCTTCGCCGGAACGACTAAGGACTGCGCGCCTTGCTCCAAGGTAATTTTGGCCTCGCCCAGTACCACCCGGCAATCGCCTGCCTTGAATTCCGTCCCGTTCACCGCCACATGATCGGCCAGCGTAATCTTGAAGGTCGTCTTCGCGCCCGGTACGGTGCCGGCGAAGGCCGCCACCGCCATAACTGCAAATCCAATGATCAGCTTCTTGAACATAGAGGCTCCTGTGACTATATACGCAGAATAGAGCGGAGTGTGCCCTGTTTGTCGGGGGCCTTCGGCCCGCAAAAGGCCATGAAAATATTCCCGAGATGATGGCACGCTGAAGGGGA
>Ga0209415_10006185_pt1 | contig 21392 bp, 17 predicted proteins | sample PeaSoiSIISIP2007_FD_187696 | JGI IMG/M metagenome (GOLD analysis project Ga0209415, IMG submission 187696) | Peat soil microbial communities from Weissenstadt, Germany - SII-SIP-2007 (SPAdes) (version 2) | ecosystem: Environmental > Terrestrial > Soil > Wetlands > Peat | place: Germany... | reverse complement strand
CTGCCGCCGGTGGCGACCAGGTTCGCCTTCATCGAGAGTGGGATGAGTGTCGTTGCCGGATCAGCGAGCTCGATCCCAGCGCGTCTCCTTCGTCAGAAACCGAAAGGCTCTACGAGCATCTCAAGCAACGGGCAGAGGGACGACGGATTGACCGCTATGCGAGTTTGGCTGCGATCGAAGACGCGCCATGAAGAATTGAGCCATCTGCTCCCGTCGAGATCCAATTTCGGCGAACCGAGGTTGCCTCATCTAGCAGGTGCTCAAGCAAAGAAATAAAGGAAAGTTGCGGATCTATCCACAGGTACTTCGCAAGCGAGCCAGGAATTGTATTGATTTCGTTCACCCAGACGTTGGTGCCATCCGAGAGGCAATCCACCCGCGCGATACCCCGCACTCCAGCGAGCTCGGCAAGAACGCGAGCAATGTTACCTACTTGTTGTTCAGTGTCAGCTGGGATCTGAGCCGGCAGTTCACGAGGAGCGCTGACCATTCCTTCGCCACCTGAATACTTGTCCCTGTATCCGAGTATCTCGGCCCGACTCCCTATGTCGTCGGCCTTAAGTGGCCGCTCAATCGATGAAAGTTCAAGTTGAGGCCAGGTCCGGACCGCGATCTGTAGATCGAACACGTCCGAGCGAAAAGGTTCGACAACAGCGCCATCGACGAGGTGGGCGCTATTTGCCACGAGTGCCTTTGCAGCAGCAATGTCGGCCACGAGCTCGATTCCGATCGACGACCCGCCATACCTCGGTTTCACGATAAACGGCCCGTCAAAGTCGATCTCCCGTGTCGTCGGAGTGAGCAAACGTCTGGGCAGAGTTGGAAGTCCCGCGTGCTCAACGATTCCGGCAAAGGCCAGCTTGTCCATGCCGAGAGCCGCCCCCGCTACGGAGGGACCGGAATAGGGAATGCCTGCGAGCTCGAGTGCCGCCTGGAGAGTTCCATTCTCACCTGGACCGCCGTGACAGCACACCAGGACGGCATCGAGTTCCAGCCGATGCGACCGAAGTCCACGTGTGGTTCGGAACCCACCGTCCACCCCAAGGGTCAGACTTAGTGGAGACGCACCTGTTGGGACGCCGTTGACGAAGTCACTCGCTTCCAGGCCCGGGTCAACCTCGAACCACTCTGCTGCCTTGCTCCAGAACAGTCCGCGGACCGATCGGCCGGCACCTTGGAGCTCCCGTGTGGCCTGGAGCCCGGTGAGAATGCTCACATCATGCTCTGGAGATGGGCCGCCGAAGATCACACCGATCTCTGGCATGTCGCTTCCCCCTCAATCCGTTGGCCTGCCGCCGATCAAGGGTAGTGGTCAGGCAGATCGTTCTCGTACAGGACGACATCGCCGTCGACGAGATTCGCCCGAACCCAGCCAACGGCGTCCTCCCTCGTCCGAACCAAGGTCGCTCGTCCTGGCCCGATGCCGTCAGCCAGCGCCGATCGATTGGTGCGCCCCACCACGAGAACATCCGTTGCGATCTCGCTCGCCTTTCGTGCGAATTCCCGATTCTCCTCCCGCTGCCGAACGCCGAGTTCGACCATGCCCGGCGTTACCACGACTCGCCTTGCGCCGCTCATCGCGGCAAGGAGCCCGAGGGCTGCGCTCGCGCCACTGGGGTTCGAGTTGAAAGTGTCGTCGATGACGACCACTCCACTCGGAGCCGTGGCGACCGCGAGGCGGTGCGGAACACTTGGCAGCTCGGCCAGCCGTGCGGCAATTTCGCCGCGAGACAGACCAAGCGCGAAGGCCACCGCGATCGCGCACGCCGCGTTCGTCGGCTGGACTCCAGCAGCAAGCTCAACCGCGCCAGCGAGTACCTCCCCGTGGAGTCGTACCTCGCGACTCCCCCGTGCATCCTCGACGAATACGTCAGCGTCCCTGGCCCTTGCGGAACATCGGATGACGACGGGTGGGTCCTCTCGAAGACTCAGGCGAACCGCGAGCTCGGCAAGCCAGTGGTTGTCGACGTTGAGAACGACGGTGCCCGCAGTCCTCACGATCTCCGACTTCGCCTCGAGGATGGCGTCCTCCGAGCCGAAGCGTTCGAGGTGGACCGGGCCGATGGCAGTGATCACGGCGATGTCGGGAGGGCACCACTGGCACAGCTCTGCGATCTCGCCCCGGCCGTATGTCCCCATTTCGGCGACGAAGACCTCCGTGCCGTCGGCCAAGTACTCGTTCATCGTTCGAGCGAGACCAGCTCGGTTGTTGTACGAAGCAGGGCTGGCCACCACCCGACGGCTCGAACCGAGAAGGTGAGCCACATAGTTCTTGGTCGAGGTCTTCCCAAACGAACCGGTGATGGCGACCACGGTCGGGTCGACCAGTTCGAGCCTCTTTCGGGCTCGGGCCACGAAACGAGAACCGAGCCACCGCTCGACCGGCGCGGTGACCTCGCAGCCCGCGTCGACGAGAAGGGGAACGGCAACCGAACCGAGGGCCGCGAAGAAGGCCTCCCGATGGACGACGAAGCCGATGGCCACACTCCCGCCTTCGAGCGCGAGCCACACGACTGCGAGGGTGCTCACGCGCCGCGTCATCCCGAGCCGTGACGTGCGTCCGCGGACCGAGAGCCCGATGGGTCCGAGCACGACGACGACGGCGGTCGCCACTCCCGCGATCGGATATCGCCAGGAGATCCCGAATCCCACCAGTGCGGCGATCGCGAGAGGCCAGTTCTCGCGCCCTCGTCCCCACCATCGGAAGGCGAACCGGGAGGCCGAGCCCGGAAGGTAGTGCTCTCGTTGGGCCACCCGAAGCCACCGCATGCCGGCCGGCAGGAGGCTGAGCCAGCACGCTGCCGCCGCGATCCACGACTCACCCCCCATGACCGACACCCCGATCGTCCCTCCGGTCGGCCAAACGGCGGAGCAGGGCGTCGTGCAGCGCCTCCGGCGCGGCGAGGGGCGTGTGATGTCCGACGCCAGCAAGCTCGAACACATGAACGTCGGCGATGTGCGCGGCGGCCGCTCGCGCCAAGGCCAGGGTGGCGACGTCGTCCTCGCTCCCCCACACGAGGTCGACGGGGCAGCGCAGCGAGGACAGGGCGTCGTCATATCGTTCGTTGACCACTCGGACGAGCACCTGGCGCATCACCCCATGGGCGTTCCGATAGTCAGATGAGCCGAAGCGGTCACGGAGACGATCCATCCGGGACTCCGAGAGAAGTCCAATCCGATGGAGCGAGCGACCAAGGCGGAACCGGAGGGCCGGCCTGCTCCGGCCTGCCCCGTGGACAAGCGGCACCCCGGTCAACACGAGAGCGCCGACCGACTCCGGGTGCGCCGAGGCCAACTCCACCGCCACGCGGCCCCCGAAGGAGTGCCCGAGCACGACCACCTGAGGGGCCATCTGGCCGAGCACCTCCGCGACGAGCCTGGCGTACTCCGGGCTGCCCCACGGCTCGGGCGGAGGCGGACTGGCCCCGAACCCCGGAAGGTCGAGCGCGATGGCGTCGACGGGAGGCGCGTCGGGAGGAACGAGCACTCGAGCGAAGTCCCGGTGGGTACGAGCCCAGCCGTGGAGGGCCAAGACCGTCGGCGGACCCTCCCCGGTTCGCTCACCCATCAGCCGTCCACCGGCGAAGGAGCTGAGCACGTCAGCGAACCGGCGGGCGCGTCGAGATGCCGGCACCCATCAATGGCTCGGCCGCCTCATTGCGCTCTCGGCCGAGCGATCGTCGATCGTGCGGTCCATATCCACAGCCTGGGCCGCCACGATATCGACGCCGACCCCCGGCACCCGGCAATCGCCCGCCGGCACGAGGGTCCCAGGGTCGGTCGCACCCTCTCGTTACGGTGCCAGTGATGCGAGGGGGCCAAAGACCACGACCTTCCGGTGCCGGTCTCCCCGCCTGGTTCCCCCCTGGCCTCACCGCTTCGCAACTCGAGGCGGTGATGGCCGAGGACCGGGTGATCGTCGTCCTCGCGGCCGCCGGGAGCGGGAAGACCGGTGTGCTCACCCTCCGGGCCGCACGGCGGGTCGCCGAAGGCGAGGCGCTCGCCAACCGGTCCCTCGTCTGCACGTTCAGCCGCAAGGCGGCCGACGAGTTGCGACATCGGCTCTTCCGCCTCGGGGTCCGGGGCGTCGCCGCCGGAACGATCCACCGCCTGGCGCTTCGGATGCTGATCGACTGGCGCGATCAGGACGCCCTCCCCGCCCCGAGAATCCTGGGTGATCGGCGCCGCCTCATCGGCCCGGTGGCCTCGACCCACGGGCTCGACCGCGACGCCCTGGCCTTCCTCGACACCGAGATCGGATGGGCGAAGGCGCGACTGATCGGTCCAGACCACTACGAACTCGAGGCCCGGAGGTCGGGCCGGACCCCGAGGGTCCCCGCCGCCACGGTGGCCGAGCTGTTCGCTGCCTACGAGGCCGAGCGGCGGCGGCGCTCCCTGCTCGACCTCGATGACCTGCTCCTCGAAGCGATGGCGGTCATGGACGAGCACGAGGCCTTCGCGGCCGGCCAGCGATGGCGATACCGGCACGTCTACCTGGACGAGACCCAGGATGTGAACCCCGCCCAGTTCCGCCTGGTGCGATCGATCGTCGGCGCCGACCCGGACCTGTTCGCGGTGGGCGACCCCCGCCAATCCGTCTACGGATGGAACGGCGCCGATCCCGACCTGCTCGACGATCTGCCGCGCCTTTTCCTCGGCGCCCGGGTCGTCACCCTCGAGGACAACCACCGCTGCTCGCCGGCCATCGTGTCGGCGGCCGGGGCCGCGCTCGGGCTCCACGAGGAGATCCGGAGCACCCGGCCGGAGGGGCCGGTGCCGGTGGTGGCGGCCCATCCGAGCGACGAAGAGGAAGCGGGGTGGGTCGCCCGGCAGGCATGGCGGGCCCGACGGCCACACGGTCGGTGGTCGGAGATCGCGGTGCTCGCCCGAACCAATGCCCAACTCGCTGCGGTGGCCGAGGCACTGCGGGTGCTCGGGATCCCATCCATTCGAGCGGGTGCCGAGCTCGGTCCGGCCAGCGACCTCGGCGACGGCCAGGACGCCTCCGGTCACGAAGCCGAGCCGGACGCAGAAGGGGTCGTCCTCAGCACCTTCCATCGGGCCAAGGGGCTGCAGTGGCCGTGTGTCTTCGTGATCGGGCTGCGTGACGGCCTGGTCCCGCTGCGTTCGGCCCGATCCGATGCCCAGCTCGCCGAGGAGCGCCGTCTCCTCTATGTCGCGTTGACACGGGCCGAAGATCGCCTGTGGTGCAGCTGGTCGGCGGAGGACGGACGAGGGCGGGGCGGGCTGCCCTCGCGGTGGCTCGCCCCGGTGGAAGAGGTCTGTGCGGCTCTCGAGCGCGCCCAGGCGCCCGTCTCCGGCGCGGTGGCTTCGGCGCAGGTGGCCAGGCTCCGGGCACTCCTGGCCCGCGACCTCGCCGGCTGACACGGCTCCGGCGTCAGCCGGCCGGGCCGAGCTCCACCAGCACCGGCGCGTGATCGGAAGGCTTCTTTCCCTTGCGCGCGTTCCGATCGATGAGCACGCTCTGCGAGCGTCGGGCCAGCGACTCGGTCAGCAGCACCAGGTCGATCCTCATCCCGCGCCCCTGATGGAAGTCCCCGGCCCGGTAGTCCCACCACGAGAAGACGCCGCCGTCGGCATGGTGGCGGCGGTACACGTCCTCGAGTCCCCATTCGAGCAGCACCCCGAGCGCCCGACGCTCGGGGTCGGTGACGTGGGTCGCACCCTCGAATGCGGCCGGGTCCCAGACGTCGCGGTCGTCGGGCGCGATGTTGAAGTCCCCGCACACCGCCAGGTCGTCGCCGGGCCGGTAGTGCTCGGTGAGGAACGAGGCCAGCCGGGCCAGCCAGACGAGCTTGAATCCGTACTGCTCGTGATCGGGCGACCGGCCGTTCGGGACGTAGACCGAGTGGACCCGGATCCCGCCACAGGTGGCCGCGACGATCCGGCACCCGAAGTCGTCCTCGGGCGAACTGAACCCCGCCACCGGATCCTCGACGCCGACCCGGCTGACGATCGCCACGCCGTTCCAGCGACCGTCGCCGTAGTGCGCGGCGTCGTAGCCGAGGTCGGCGAACTCACCGACCGGGAACGCCCCGTCGGCCAGTTTGGTCTCCTGCAGGCACAGGATGTCGGGCTGGTGCTCCTCGATCCAGCCGACCACCCGCGGCATTCGCGCGGTCAGCGAGTTCACGTTCCAGGTGGCAAGGCGCACGCCGGTCAGGATCCCCGGTCGGCGAGAACGAAGAGGAGACCGGCCTCGCACGCAGTCTCGCCCCCGACGTGCGCCCGGCCGTGGCCGGTCCCGGCGCGGGCGGACAGGCGGTCGATCTCCACCTCGAGCTCGAGGGTCTCGCCGGGTAGGACCTGACGGCGGAACCGGGCCCGGTCCACCCCCCCAAAGAGCGGGAGGCGGTCCCGGTAGCGGTCGTCGGTGAGCACCGCGATGCCGCCGAGCTGGGCGAGCGACTCGATCATCAGCACCCCGGGGAGGGTGGGACGCCCGGGGAAGTGGCCGGCGAAGAACGGCTCGTCCTCGGCCAGATGCCACCGGCCGACCGCCGATCGCCCGGGCTCGACTGCGAGCACCTCGGTCACGAAGAGAAAGGGTGGGCGGTGCGGAAGGACGTCGGAGGGTTCCACTCGTCGTGGCGGCTCGTCGCTCACCCGGCGGCCCGGGGATCCGCAGTCCGGTCGGGAACGAACATCGCGGCCCGCTCGGGGAGGGCGAGCTCGGCCATCCGACGCGGCGGGTCCAGGGCCACCAGCGCGAAGGGGCGGGTCTGACCGCGGGTCAGCACCTCGCGAGCGGCCCGCGGCGGCGGCGAGCCCAAACCCGTGAGCGGCGCGTAGCAGTGGAGCACGCCGCCGGCGTCGAGGGCCACGTCGACCATCGCCCCGTGCGAGGTGAACGACGCCACCACGCCGTCGAAGGTCGACCCGAGCGGGTGGGCCGCGACGAAGGTGATGAAGGCGAGCGGCTCGTTCACCGCAGGGGGCGGCTCGACGCGGCGACGCCGCTTCCCGGACCCGGCGCCCGCGCGGGCCGGTCCGTCCGCGACCGCCGGCGCCAGGACCTCCTCGGTCGCCTGGTCGATGGCCGCCCGGATGCCGAGTGGGCGGACGCTCGACCCCCGCTTCTTGGCGGTCCCCTTGGCGGGGGCCTTCTTGGGCCGACTCACCTTCTCCTTCACCCCGGTGGCCGGGGCCTTCTCGTTCGTCCGCTTGTGCTTCGCCTTCGGGGCCGGCGGGGTCTCCTTCTTCTTCGCCCCCTTGTCGGTCCGCTTCGCCCCCTTGGCCAGCCCGGCACCGGCCGAGGCGACCGCCTTCTTCCCCGGCTTCTTGGCGACCTCGTCCGCCTTCTTCTTCGCCCCCTTGGCGGGCGGGGCCTTCGCCTCGGCCTTGGCTCGGCCAGGCCCTGCCGCTTTGGCCGCCTTCTTGAGCGCCTTGGCCACCTCGGCCGCCTTGCGCGGCGCCGAGAGCTCGTCCTCGACCGCCTCGGTCTCGGCCGACTTCACCTTTCGGCTCCTCGGGCCCCGCACCGGTCGGCGGGGAGTGAAGATCCAGCCGACCCCGGGCACCGGCTTGCCGCCGACCAGGCGGCCTTCGTCGAAGAGCCACGGGTGCTCCTCGTGGAACTCCTGGAAGGAGTCGTTGGACAGGACCACGGCCCCCGTCCGCTCGGCGATCCGCAGGACGAACGCGTCGCCCCGGCCGATCGCCCCGGCCGGCGGCGCGACCACCTCCCCGTGGAGCTCCGCCTCCTCGAGGTGGGCCCTTTCGGACTCCTCGATCCGATGGGAGAACGACGCGTCGACCACGACGACCACCTCGGCCGACGGGTCCTCGGCGAGGTAGGCGCGGACGGCCTCGTCCAGTTGGGCGAGGCTCGGGACGGTCCTGCCCTCGGTGGCGAGGTTGGAGCCGTCCACGACGACGTGGTGGGTGGCGGGCATCTGGGGACTCAGTCAACCACCCGGCCCGACCTGCGGCGACGCCGGGTCAGCCGATCGCCCGGTCGAGCAGGTCGGCCTGCTCGAGCCCGTGCTGGGCGGCGCTCCCGGTCGCCGGGCTGGCCGACTCGGGACGGCTCACGTGGGTAAGCCGGTAGCGGTCCCGGAGGAGCCCGTGCAGGCGGCCGTGGGCGAAGGACCAGGCGCCCATATTCTCGGGCTCCTCCTGGAGCCAGACGACCTCGGAGGCGTTGGCGTAACGGTCGAGGACCTCGGCAATGGCCCCCTCGGGCCACGGGTACAGCTGCTCGACCCGGACCACCGCCACCGCGCCGGCCGCCGGGGCACCCTCGATCGGGGCCTCGCCCAGCCGGGCCTGACGCCGATCGATCGCTTCGAACGCCACCTTGCCGCTCGCCAGCACGACCCGCTGGACGGCGAGGGGGTCGGGGGTGAACGGGTCGTCCAGGACCTCGGCGAAGCCGCCGCGGCCGAGCTCTTCGAGGGTCGAGCGCGACGCCGTCGCCCGCAGGAGCGACTTGGGGGTGAAGACGATCAGCGGGCAGCGCGGTGCGCCTTGGACCTGGGACCGCAGCAGGTGGAAGTACTGGGCCGCGCTCGAGGGGACCGTCACCCGGAGATTGCCCCGGGCGCACAGCCCGAGGAACCGCTCGATCCTGGCCGAGGAGTGCTCGGGGCCCTGGCCCTCGTAACCGTGCGGGAGGAGGAGGGCCAGGCCGGCCCGCTGGCCCCACTTGTCCTCCGCCGCCACGAGGAAGTTGTCGATGATGATCTCGGCGCCGTTCACGAAGTCGCCGAACTGGGCCTCCCAGGCGACCAGCGCACCGGGGGACTCGACCGAGTACCCGTACTCGAAACCGAGCGCCGCGTACTCCGAGAGCAGGGAGTCGAGCACCGTGAAACGGCCGGCCCGCTCCCCCACCTCCTCGATCGCGTCGACATGGGCGAGGGGCACGTACTCCTCGCCGGTCGCGTAGTCGACCAGCACCGCGTGGCGCTGGCTGAAGGTCCCCCGCCTGGTGTCTTGCCCGGTCAGGCGGACGTCGACCCCATCGGCGAGCAGGCTGCCCATCGCGAGCGCCTCGGCCAGCGCCCAATCCACCGAGCCTTCGGCCACCATCTGGTCGCGCTGGGAGAACTGGCGCTCGAGCTTCGGGTGCATCGTGAAGCCCTCGGGCACCGAGCGGACCAGGCCGGCGAGCGACCGGAGGAGCTCGGCAGGCACCCCGGTGGCAACGGGTGGCGGCGGGCGGTGGGGCTCCACGACGAGCAGCTCCGGCGGGTGCACCGGCTCGGCCCTGACCTCATCGAGGGCGGCCTGGAGGCGCGCGTTGAAGTCGTCGAGCGCGCGCTCGGCCTCCTCGAGCGTGATGTCGCCGCGGCGAACGAGCGCCTCGGTGTAGAGCTTGCGGACCGATCGCTTCGCCTCGATCCGCTTGTACATGAGCGGCTGGGTGTAGCTCGGGTCGTCGCCCTCGTTGTGGCCATGGCGCCGGTAGCAGACGAGGTCGATCACCACGTCCTTGTGGAACTGCTGGCGGAAGCCGAACGCAAGGCGGGCCGCCCGGACACAGGCCTCCGGGTCGTCGCCGTTCACGTGCAGGATTGGCGCTTGCACCATCTTGGCCACGTCGGTCGCGTACACCGAGGTGCGGGCGGCCTGGGGCGCGGTCGTGAACCCGAGCTGGTTGTTGATCACGACGTGCACGGTTCCGCCGGTGCGGTACCCGGCGAGCCCCGACAGGTTGAGCGTCTCGGCGACGACACCCTGCCCGGCGAAGGCGGCGTCACCGTGGACGAGCAACGCCAGCACCGGGTAGTCCCCCTCGGGGTCCGAGGTGTCCGAGGTCCCGTCGGTCCGGGGCGTCACGATCCGGTCCTGCTTCGCCCGGGCCATGCCCTCGACGACCGGGTCCACCGCCTCCAGGTGCGAGGGGTTCGAGGCCATCGTGATCGCGAGCGGGACGCCCTGGCGCGACACGAACTTGCCGACCGCGCCCTTGTGGTACTTCACGTCGCCGGATCCCTGGACCGATTCGGGGTCGAGGTTGCCCTCGAACTCCTCGAAGATCTCCCGGTAGGACTTCCCGACCAGGTTGGCGAGGACGTTCAGTCGGCCGCGGTGCGCCATCCCGAGCACCACCTCGGAACAGCCCGCCGACGCCGCCTCGTTGAGGACGGTGTCGAGGAGCACCATCGTGGACTCCGCCCCCTCGAGCCCGAAGCGCTTCTGGCCGACGTAGCGGAGGTGGAGGAACCGCTCGAACGCCTCGGCCGCGTTGAGGCGGTCGAGGATGTGCCGTTGCTCGTCGACATCGAGCGACTGCGACACGCCCTCCACGTGCTGCTGGATCCACCGCTTCTGTTCGGGGTCGGCGATGTGCATGTACTCGATGCCGAGCGTCCGGCAGTACGCGTCCCGGAGGAGGTGGAGAATCTCGTCGAGCGTCGCCACGTCCCGGCCGGCGAGACCGTCTGCGACGAACCGTCTCGACAGGTCCCAGATGGTGAGGCCGTAGGTGAGGGGGTCGAGCTCGGGGTGGGATCGCGAGGGCTCGACCTCGAGCGGGTCGAGGTGGGCGATCATGTGGCCCCGCACCCGGTACATGTTGATCAGCGTCTGGACGTGGACCTGCTTCACCAACCGCTGGTGCGAGGACTCCGCGTCGTCGAAGCCGGCGCTCGTGTCGGGTCGCCAACGGGCCGGCTCGTAGGGGATCCCCATGGACTCGAACACCGAGTCGTAGAAGCGGTCCCCGCCCTCGAGCAGCTCGACCACCTTGCCGAGGAACAACCCCGACTCCGCCCCTTGGATGATGCGGTGGTCATAGGTGGAGGTGAGCGTCACGACCTTGCCAAGCCCGAGCTCCGCGATGACGCGGGGGTCGGCCGCCTCGAACCCCGGCGGGTACCCGAGCGCCCCGACCCCGATGATCGCCCCCTGGCCGGGCATGAGCCGCGGCACCGACTGGACGGTGCCGAGCGTGCCGGGGTTGGTGAGCGAGACGGTGGTGCCGGCGAAGTCGTCAGGGGTGATGCGGTTGGTGTGGACCTTGCGGATCAGCTCCTCGTAGGCGAGGACGAAGGACCGGAAGTCGAGCGTGTCGGCGTCCTTCACACACGGCACGAGGAGCGTCCTCGAGCCGTCGTCCTTCTCCACGTCGACCGCCAGGCCGAGCCCCACGTGCGGGTGCCGGATGACCCCGGGTGTGCCCTTCCCATCCGCGTCCGGCACGAAGCTGGCGTTGAGCGCGGGCACGTCGACGAGCGCGCGCACGACCGCGTAGCCGATCAGGTGGGTGAAGCTGACCTTCGCTCCCGAGGTCCGCTCGAGCTCGTTGTTGAGGATCTGTCGGTTGATCTCAAGCAGGCGGGCGGGAACCGTCCGGACACTCGTCGCGGTCGGCACCCCGAGGCTCGCCTCCATGTTGGCGGCGATCCTCGACGCCGCACCGCGCAGCGGCACCGCCGCGGCCTCCGGGGCACGAGCGGCCCCGACCGGTGTCGGTGCCGGGGTGGCAGGGCTGGCCGGCGCCACGGCCTCGGCGGCCGGTGGCGGTTCGACGAGCTCGGGCCGGGCCGGCGGCCCCGCGGGGGCCGGGACGGGGGCCGGGCGGTAATCGGCGAAGAACTCCCGCCAGCTCTCGCTCACCGATCCGGGGTCGGCGACGAAGCGCTCGTACATGTCGTCGACGAGCCAGGCGTTCGGCCCGAAGGACCCCGACGTCGTCGCCCGGGATGCCGCGCCGTCGTTCCCGACGCGCTCCGTACTCGTCGCGTCAGCCATGCTTCCACCCTACCGGGGAGGGCTCCTTGGCCATCGCACCAGGGACGATGACGAGAATTGGTCGCCGCGGCCGGGTCGCCCGGTATCGTTCCGACGCGTGAGCTACCCGGCAGGACTCTTCGTGGTCGACCGGCCCCCCGTGTCGGGGTACATGGAGGACGAGCCGGTCGAGAGCGCCCGGGTCGTCGTCCTCGTCCACGGCACCCTCGACCGGGGCAACAGCTTCCGCCGGACCATGCGCCGCCTCGAGGACGTGCGGGTGATCACCTACGACCGCCGCGGCTACCAGGAGTCCCGCGGCGCCGACCCGCCGGTCGGCCTGGAGGGACACATCGAGGACCTGCTGGGCATCTTGGCCGAGGTCGGGGACCGCTCGGTCGTGGTGGGCCACAGCCTGGGTGGAGCCGTCGCCATCGGCGCGGCGCTCGCCGAGCCCGAGCGGTTCGCGGCCCTCGGTGCCTTCGAACCGCCGCTCAGCTGGCTGCCGATCGAGGGCCGGGACGCCCGGGGGGCGATCGCGCCGACCTCGGACCCCGACGCCGCCGTCGAGACGTTCTTCCGCGGTCGGGTCGGCGACGCCGCCTGGGACCGCCTCGAACCGGCCGCCCGGGCGGACCGGCTCGCCGACGGACCGGCGCTCGTGGCCGACCTCAAGTCGCTGCACGGCGAGCAGCTCTTCGACGTCACCCAGCTCGCGGTGCCGGTCGTCTTCGGGGTCGGCGGCACGACCGACCAGTTCCACAAGGAAAACCTGGCCTGGCTGGCCACACACGTCCCCGGGGCCCAGCAGATCGAGATCGCCGACGCGGGGCACGGAGCCCACCTCACCCATCCGGACGCCTTCGCCGGGTTCGTCCGCACCACCATCGCCCGGGCCGCCGAGCCCGATGCCCTCGACGCCCGCGTCGGAGGCAGCTGAGCGAACGCCTTCCGACCGCCCCCGCGGCCTGGGGCGGCTCGGATGGGTCGTCGCCGCGTTCGGGCTCCCCGCCGTGCTCGCCGCGGCCATGCTCGACCCGGACGGCGCGGCCGGGGCGTCGAGCCAGGACTGGCCCCCGTTCGTCCTCGTCACTGGGCTCCTCCTGATCGGCGCGGCCGCCCGCGACGAGGGGCTCTTCGACTTTGCCGGCCGGTTCGTCGCCCGGTTCGGCGCCGGCGCGGCCCTGCTCGGGTCGGTCGCCATCGTCGTTGCCGTGGTCACCGTCACCCTCAACCTCGACACCTCGGTGACGTTCCTGACCCCGGTGGTGCTGGCCGCCGCCTATCGCCGCGGCCACGACCCCGAGCCGTTCATGGTGCTGGTCGTGTGCATGTCGAACGGCGCGTCCCTGCTGCTCCCCGGCTCGAACCTCACCAACCTGATCGTGCTGCAGCAGTCCCACACCGCAGGAGGCGCGCTCGCAGCGCGGGTCGTCGCCGCCTGGGCGGCGTCGGCGGTCGCGGTGGTGGCGGTGGTGACGCTGCTCTACCGGCGTCGGATCACCGAAGAGACCGGCGCGCCGGCCACGACGTCGACGCCGTCACGGATCGGTCCGGCGGCGCTGGGTGTCGCGGGGGCGGTCGCTGCGATGGTCGCGCTGCCCGGCCCCGCCGCCGCGCCGGTCGTGGTCGGCCTGGGGGTCGTCCTCGCGGCACGCGACCTCTTCGGACGCCGGAGCGGGTGGCACGAGCTGGCGGACCACCTCAACCTCCCGCTCCTGGTGGGCCTGTTCGCCATCGCCACCGCGCTCGGGACGCTCGGGCGGTCCTGGTCGGGCCCGACCCACCTGCTCGGTCACCTCGGCATCTGGCAGACCGCCGGCCTCGGAGCCGCCGTCGCAGCGGGGGTGAACAACCTGCCCGCCGCCTCGTTGCTGGCGGCGCGCCCGGTGCACCACGCGGTCGCGCTCCTGATCGGGCTCAACCTCGGGCCCAACCTGGTGCTCTCGGGCTCGCTCGCCGGGGTGCTCTGGTTCCAGTCGGCGCGGGCGGCCGGTTGGAGCCCGTCGATCCGACGGTTCACGCTGGTGGGGGTGGTGATGGTGCCGGCGACCATGGCCGCCGCGCTCGGCGCCCTCGCCGCGACTAGGTGAGCTCAGCCGGGCGCGGGCGGCGGCACGGCCGCGCCGGGCTGGGCCTGGACGCGTTGGGCCCGCCAACGCACCGACAGGTACACCTGGTCGTCCACGTCGCTGGTCTTCACCCCGCGCACGAGCGGTGACCGGCACAGGAGGAACGCGCCACCGAAGAGCACGAGGAGCGAGAGCGCCTCGAGGGGCCCCCACGCGCCGGAGGTGCGGAGGTTGTCACCGAAGAGGCTGACCCCGATCAGGATGCTGGCGAGCGGGTCGACCATCACGAGGGTCGACTGCGACGCCGCGATGGGCCCGGCATGGAAGGCGTTCTGGGCGAGGAACAGGGAGAGCAACCCGCAGCCGGCCAGCGAGTAGGTCTCCCAGTGGCGGAAGATCGAGGCCCAGTCGTGGGCGGCGTAGTTGGACACCACCTTCGTCAGCGAGGCGGTGAAGGCGAACCCGACGGCGCTCGCGGCGCCGAACATCGCCGCCCGGCGCCAGCGCGAGCCCCGAAGGGCCAGCACCACCGCCACGGTCGCGGCGGCGGCGCACGAGAGCCCCACCTCCAACCACTCGGTCGACGAGGGCACGATGTTGCCCCCGCCGGGGGCGGCGAAGACGAGGAAGCCGGCCAGGCCGCCCGCCGTGGCGACGGTGCCCAACCACTCCCGCCAGCCGATGCGGAACCCGAAGGCCGACCCGAGCAGGAAGATGAGAAACAGCAGCTCGGTGGTGAGGATCGGCTGCACCTGGGTCAGGCGCCCGAAGTGCAGTGCGACCGCCTGCATGGCAAAGGAAAGGAGCATGGCGAGGAATCCGGCCATCCAGATCCCGCGTCGCAGGGCATGGACGACCAAGCTGAACCGGAGCCTGGCGCCCGCCGGGGCGTCCTCCACCGCCATGCGCTGGAAGATGCTCGTCAGCGCGTTGGCGAAAGCGGCCCCGAGAGCCAGGACGTAGACCATGGCGCTGTCATGTTAGAGGGGAGCCTGCGTCGGCTCCCTGAAGAGTTGGCGCGGCGCCCCGTCGGACCAGGGGATCCCGCTCACGAACGCCCAGCTCCGGCGGTGGATGGCCGAGAGCCCGTAGCCGCGCAGGGCGCGCTTGTGGGCGCTCGAGGGGTAGCCCTTGTTCTCGTCGAACTGGTAGGCGGGAAAGTGCGGCGCCTCGTCCCGCATGAGCCGGTCGCGCACCACCTTGGCGAGGACGGACGCGGCGGAGACCGCCGCGCAGCGGGCGTCGGCGTCGACCAGGGGCACGATGAGGGCTGGACTCCGCACCGCCGGCAGTTCGGGCCGCTCGGGCGGCCCCTCGTCCTCGGTGAGCAGCCGCAGCTGGACCGGGGGCTCGCGAAGGAAGTTGTACGGTCCGTCGAGCACGAGCGCGTCGGGGACGATCGGCAGCGCGGCGAGCGCCCGGTACGCCGCGAGCCGCTGTGCGGCGGTCATCCCAAAGCGGTCACACTCGGCCGCGGTTGCGTGCCCGACCGCCCAGTGGGCGCACCAGGCCGCCACTTCCTCGAAGATGGCCTCCCGGCGAACCTCGTGGAGGAGCTTGGAATCACGGAGCCACAGCGGCATCTTCCGCCGGGTGATGCCGTTCGGCAGCAGGGTGACCCCGACCGTGAGCGGGCCCGCCCAAGCCCCGCGCCCGACCTCGTCCATGCCGCCGACCCACTCGTGGCCGGCCTTCCACAGGATCCGCTCGTGATCGAGCGTCGGCCGGGCGCTGAGCGGGCGGGCCGCCGCCGCTCCGCTCACGGCCCTCGCCGGCGGGGGGGCGCTCACCGATCGGCGCGTTCGAGCGAGGCCACGGCGTCGGCTTCGGACCGGTCGAACGGCGTGGCGAGGAAGGCATCGAGCATCTCTTTGGCCACCGACACCGAGGTGAGCCGCAGGCCCATCGCGAGCACGTTCGCGTCGTTCCAGCGGCGCGCCCCGCTGGCGGTCTCGGCGTCGGTGCACAGGGCAGCGCGCACCCCCTGGACCTTGTTGGCGGCGATCGACACGCCGGTCCCGGTCGTGCAGCAGACCACGCCGAGCTCGGCGCTCCCGTCGGTCACCGCACGCCCCACTGCCGCCCCGGCGGCCGGCCAGGGGATCCCGTCGGCGACCAACACGACCTGGTGACCGCCGGCGTCGAGGTGGGCGCGCACGGCGTCGACGAGCGGCGACCGCTCGTCCGTCCCCACCGCGATGCGCACGCGGCCACGATAACGAAGGGTGACCGCGGGGCGGGGGGAGGGAATGTCGCCGCCGGCCCCCGTCCTCCTATCCTGGCGGCGTGCCCGCCCGGAACGTGTCCGTCGTCCCCCACACCCACTGGGACCGCGAGTGGTACGAGTCCTTCGAGATCTTCCGGATGCGACTGGTCGACACGCTCGACGCCCTGGTCGGGCTGCTCGAGTCCGATCCCTCCTACGGGTGGTTCCTGCTTGACGGCCAGATGGCGGCCGTGGACGACTACCTGGAGGTCCGCCCGGAGGCCGCCGAGAAGATCCGCGAGCTCGCCGCCTCGGGCCGCCTCACCGTCGGCCCCTGGTACGTGCTCATGGACGAGTTCTTGGTCTCGGGCGAGACGATGGTCCGCAACCTGCAGATGGGGATGGCCCGGGCGGCCGACTTCGGCGGGGCCATGGACATCGGCTACCTGCCCGACATGTTCGGGCACATCGCCCAGATGCCCCAGCTGCTCTCGTCGGCCGGGTTCTCCCACGCCGTGGTGTGGCGGGGGGTCCCCTCGGCGATCGACCGCACCGGGTTCTGGTGGGAGGCGCCCGACGGCTCGCGGGTCCGGGCCGAGTACCTGACCAGGGGCTACTCCAACGCCGCCACGCTGCCCGACGACGCCGGGGCCCTCGTCCAGCGGACCGCCGCCTTCGAGAAAGAGGTCGCCCCGTTCCTGCTCGACGGGATCCTCTACATGAACGGCTCGGACCACCTGCCGCCCCAGCCGTTCCTCGGCCGCGTGGTCGCCGAGGCCAACGGGCTCCAGGACGACTACCGGTTCAGCATCACCTCGCTCCCCCGCTACCTCGAGGGGGCCCCGGTCGAGGGGCTGCCGACCTGGCGGGGCGAGCTGCGCTCGGGGTCCCGCGCCAACATGCTCATGGGCGTCACCTCCAACCGGGTCGACGTGAAGCGCGCCGCCGCCGGCGCCGAGCTGTCCCTCGAGCGCCGGGCCGAGCCCTACAGCGCCCTGTTCGGCGAGCCGGACGCTTGGCCGGGCCGGCTCCTCGAGCTGGCCTGGCTCGACGTGGTCCGCAACGCCGCCCACGACTCGATCTGCGCGTGCTCGGTCGACGCGGTGGTCGACGCGGTGCTGGAGCGCTTCGCCGAGTCGCGCCGGGTGGCCGACGGCCTGGCCGAGCGGGCCCTCGAGAACCTGGCCCGCTCGATGGAGCGGCCCGGCCAGGTCGTGGTCAACCCCTCGGCCCGCACCCGCTCGGGGGTGGTCGAGCTCGTGGTGGCCGGCGAGCCGCAAGACGCCTCGTGCGAGCAGGTGCTGTCGTCGCGGGCGAGCCTCCCCGGGACACTGACCCTCGACGCCGCCACGATCACCTCGATCCTCGGCATGCTCCAGGGCACCCGGATCGCCAACGACGCGTGGATCCACGACGTCGAGATCGGAGAGGACGACACCGGGATCGACATCACCGTGTCGGTCGGGACCGAGCAGCTCCCCGGGATCCCCATCGAAGCGGTGAAGGACAACCTGGCGGCCCGGCTGGCGGCCCGGCCCGACGCCGCGGTCCGCGTCCGACTCGACCAGCCGCCCATCCGTCGGGTCGTCGCCCGGGTGGCCGACGTCCCCGGCCTCGGGTGGGCCTCGTACACACCGGCGCCGCTCGCCCATCCCGTCACGGCGCGCGCCGCCACGACCGACGAGGGTCCGCCGGGGTCGGTCGTGCTCACCAACGGACTCGTCACCGTCGTCGTCGACGGCGACGACGGCACGTTCGCGCTCGACGGTCACCGCGGGCTCGGCCGACTCGTGGACGGAGGCGACCTCGGGGACTCCTACAACTACTCGCCGCCCAGGGATGACACGCTGATCGACACGCCCGAGTCGGTGCGGGTGGAGGTCGTTGAAGAGGGGCCGGTGCGGGCGGGGGCGAGGATCACCGCCGACTACCGCTGGCCGGAGGCCGCCGACATCACGGCCTCGGCGCGCCACGGCGAGTGCCGGGTCACCATCACGACGAAGCTCGAGCTGCACGCCGACGAGCGCGCGCTCAAGGTCTCGACGAGTTTTCTCAACCCGGCACGCGACCACCGCCTCCGTGTCCACCTGCCCCTGCCGGAGCCGGCGGCCGGCTCGACCGCCGGCAGTGCCTTCGCAGCCGTCGCGCGGGGCCTCACCGCGGAGGGTCGGGCGGAGGAGCTCGGCCTGCCGACGTTCCCGGCGCGGGACTTCGTGCAGGCCGGCGGGTTGACGGTCGCGCACTCGGGGGTCTGCGAGCACGAGCTGATCGAGGTCGAGGACAGCGGATCCGGGTCGGTTGCACGGACGCTCGCCATGACCCTGCTGCGCTCGACAGGGATGCTGTCCCGGGTCGGCATGACCTTCCGGCCGGTGCCGGCCGGGCCGCTCACGCCGGTCGAGGGTCTCCAGATGGTGGGCCAGACGGTCGAGGTCACCTATCTCGTCGCCGTCGGCGACGTCGACCCCTGGACGCTGGCCGAGGACGCGGCGCTGCCGCTCGAGTCCACCCCGTCGCTCGGCGGGGGCCGGCGGGCCGACCGCGGCAGCGCCCTCCGGCTCGAGGGCGCGCAGCTGAGCTCGCTGCGACGACACGAGGGCCAGCTCGAGGTGCGCGTCTTCAACCCGGCCGACACGGAGGCCACCGTGCGCCTCGAGGGCGAGTCGGGGTGGTTGGTCGACCTGCGCGGCCGCCCCACCGAGGGCTTCGAGGGGTCCTTCGCACTCCGGCCCTTCGGCATCGCTACCGCCCGTCTCAGCGCCCGGCCGGCCTGAGCTCCCGGCCCCTCAGCGCAGGAGCCCGCGAAAGAGGTCCTCGTCCCACTCGGGCCGGGCAGCGCGCCCCATGAGGGCCACGAGAGCGTTGGCGGGGGTGGTGGTGCCCTCCACGATCGCCGCGACCTGCTCGGCGATCGGCATCTCGATCCCGACCTCGCGGGCAAGCCGGACGAGCGGGCCGGCGGTCTTCACGCCCTCCGCGACCATGTGCATCCCCGAGAGGACGTCGCCGAGCGGCTGCCCCTGGCCGATTGCCAAACCGACGCTGCGGTTGCGGCTCTGCGGGCTCGTACAGGTGGCGACGAGGTCGCCGACGCCGGCGAGCCCACCGAAGGTGAGCGGCTGGCCCCCCAGCGCCGTGCCAATGCGGCCGAGCTCGGCCAGGCCCCGGGTGATGAGCGCGGCGCGGGTGTTCTCGCCGAAGCCGAGGCCGTCGCTCATCCCCGCCGCCACGGCGATGACATTCTTCACCGCCCCGGCGACCTCGCACCCCGTCACGTCGGTGCTCGTATAGACGCGGTAGGTGCTGCCGTGCAGCGAAACCTGCGCGAGCGCGGCGAGATCGGCGTCGGCCAGCGCGACCACGCTCGCCGCCGGCTGGCCCTCGGCGATCTCGCGGGCGAGATTCGGCCCGGTCAGGACGCCGACCGGGTTCTCCGGGAGCACCTCGCGCACGATCTCGGTCATGCGGCGATTGGACCCGGCCTCGATGCCCTTGGTCAGGCTCACGATCGCCACGGTCGGCGACAGATGTTCGGCGAGGCGCTCGACGACGCCGCGGAACCCGTGCGAGGGCACCGCCACGAGGACCATCGCCGCACCCGCCGCCACTCGGGCCAGGTCGTCGGTGGCCTCCAGACCCTCCGGGAGCGTCACCCCCGGCAGGTAACGGTCGTTGCGATGCGAGGCGTTGATCGCGGCGGCAAGCTCGGCCGAGCGCGCCCACAGCAAGGTCGGCGACCGCCGGGCCAGCATCGCGGCGACCGCGGTGCCCCAGGACCCTCCCCCCACCACGCGCACCGGTCCGTCCACGGCCGCCGAGCCTACGACCCACCTTGCCGGTACCCGGGAGACCCGCTCCGTGCCCCGTCGCTCCCGGGGCGGTCGGGTGACCCCCCTACACTGGGCCGATGAAGGCGACCGCGCTCGAGGGCGCCGCCTTGTCGGCACACGGCGAAACCCCGCTCGGGCCCGCCGCGGTGCTGGTGCCGGTGAAGTCGTTCGCAGACGCCAAGCAGCGCCTCGGCGGCGCGCTCGCCGACGCCGACCGGCGGGCCCTGGTGCAGACGATGGCGGCCGGGGTCCTGCGCGCGTCGGCCCCGCTCCCCACCGCGGTCGTGTGCGACGACCCCGAGGTGGCGGACTGGGCCCGGGGACTGGGTGCGCTCGTGATCTGGGAGCCGGGCCGCGGGTTGAACGGTGCGGTGGAGGCGGGGGTGGCACGCCTCGCGCTGCTCGGCGTCGCCACCGTGACCGTCGCGCACGCCGACCTCCCGGACGCCCGCGGCATCGGGGCGCTCGACCCCTTCGACGGGGTCACGCTGGTGCCGGACCGCCACGACGACGGGACGAACCTGATCCGCCTGCCGTCGCGGTCGGGGTTCCGATTCTCCTACGGGCCCGGCTCCTTCGAGCGCCATCTGGAGGAGTGCGCACGGCTCGGCCTCGCCGCCCAGATCGTCCGCCGGGCGGAGCTGGCCTTCGACGTCGACTGGCCGGCCGACCTGCCGGAGCGATGAGCGACGAGCCCCGGTCGGAGCGGGGCTTCAAGACCGCGGTGCAACCGTTCGGGCGGGTCCAGGAATTCGGCCCGGTGACCACCAATATGCCCGCGCCCGAGCGGGCCCTCGCCATCGGCGCGCATCCCGACGACATCGAGATCTGGTGCGGCGGAACGCTGGCCAAGTGGGCTGCCGCCGGCTGCACCGTCCACCATCTGGTGCTCACCGACGGCTCGAAGGGCACCTGGGACGGCGACCGCGACGTCGCATCGCTCGTGGCGACCCGCCAGGAGGAGCAGCGGGAGGCGGCCCGGAGGCTCGGCGGGAGCGAGGTCGTGTTCCTCGGGTGGCCCGACGGCGAGCTGCGCAACACCATCCGCGAGCAGTGGGAGGTCTGTCGCTGGGTCCGCCAGATCCGGCCCGGTGTGGTCTTCGCCCACGACCCGTGGCGGCGGTACCGGCTGCACCCCGACCACCGCAACGCCGGCTATCTGGTGACCGACGCGCTGGTCGCCGCCCGCGATCCGCTCTACTTCCCCGACCAAGAGCTCGAGCCGCACCGCCCCGACGCCCTCTTGCTGTTCGAGGCCGACGTGCCCAACCACGTGGAGGACGTGGCCGGCTACGAGGAGCAGAAGATCCAGTCGCTCCTCGCCTACCGGAGCCAGTACGAGACGACGCTCGGCATCGAGGGGAGCGACGAGACCGCCGACGTGTCGCCCGAGGAGCTCTCGGTGCGGATGTTCGCCGAGCAGATCCACGCGCAGCTGGCCGAGCACGGCGCAGTCGCCGGGATCAGCGCCGGGGAGAGCTTCCACCGACTCGTCGTCTGACCCCGGAAGCGGGTAGGTGCCTGGGGTCTCCCCCAGGCACCCCCCATCAGAACCGGACGTGCGGGTCCGCATCCGGCTCACCC
>Ga0209415_10006184_pt1 | contig 21393 bp, 14 predicted proteins | sample PeaSoiSIISIP2007_FD_187696 | JGI IMG/M metagenome (GOLD analysis project Ga0209415, IMG submission 187696) | Peat soil microbial communities from Weissenstadt, Germany - SII-SIP-2007 (SPAdes) (version 2) | ecosystem: Environmental > Terrestrial > Soil > Wetlands > Peat | place: Germany... | reverse complement strand
CTCAAAGACCGTAATCGAGCAATACCGACAAGCGCGCCCGCCGCTAGAAAATCCGAAACCAGATGTAACCCTTCGCTTCATATATCCAACCGAGCCCGCGCTCCTGCTCGTTAATCAATCCGGGACAGTTGCGCGCGACATCAAATGGCAGGTTACGGTTTGGAATCGTGATTTACCAGATCGTACAAATCCGTTACCCATTCCAACGGCGATTTTTGATTTCATCATGCCGCACTCAACGGGCGGCCCCCAAGACCTGTTTTCCGCTCAGGTCCCTCTTTTACACCAAGGCGATCGCTTGATCGGGTCCGCATCTGTTAGTTGTCCCGATTGTGCCAGAGGACACACCTTCATCGTCTATATCGTTTGGGGACAAGGAGGATGGTTTACGGAAGCACTTGATAAAACTGGCGGAGAAGTATTGATGCCAAAACGGTTCACAAAATCAAATATCACCAACTACGCGGATTACCTCATGTCCCGGTCCCGCACAGTGCGCGAACTCCAATTGGTGAACCTTAGCGGCGTTTTAGAAATGACAATTCAAGTTGAATAGGATTGCTGGCGCGCTCTTGCTTGCTCTGAAAGCACCTGCCAGTTAGTACGCTTCAGCACCCTCCTATCGCCACGCCGAATATGTCCTCAGCGTTCCGATTGTTGAACCGGAACCGAAATTCGTTCAAATCGAGCGGCAGATATTCCTTGCTGACGTTCTGGTAGGTGCCGATCACGCCGCGCTTGAGCAACGACCAGAACGAATCAATCGAGTTGGTATGCACATTCCCGCGCACGCACGTGCTCGTCACGCGAATGATTGACGGCCTCCCTCCTCGAAATCTAATCGCGCGCCCACCTTCCGCACCACCCGGTAGAGTCGCCAATGCCTGGCCAGGAGACGCGCGCACCTCGGGTCTAAATGCTGGGGCGGAGCCGATTGCACCCCGCCACGGTGTCATCAGTGCATAGGCGCATCTTTTTTGCGATGCGTGGTGTTTGGCGGGACCCCGCGCAAGGGTGAAAAACTCCATCCTCAATGAAAAAAAGTTTGGCTATTCGCTTTTTCTTCGCCGTCGTTGGAATTAGCGCGACCGATGCGGTTCGGTCCCGACCCAATAGCCACAAATGAGCACCCCGTATTTGAGTGGCTATCCGAGTAGCTATTCGTCGCGACTGACTACTCGATGCGAATAGCAAGTCGCCGCGGATAGTCGGTACGATTGACTAATGCGCGGAGAGGATTAGGTGCAGAGGGCATTAGGTAATGTCGCGACACCCACCGGGGGATTAGCTACTTATAACACCCATGCGAAATGCGACCGGGGCGACCAACGGGCGTTGGCGAAATCACTGGACCTTCTTGGTGGGTTTGTCGGACGGGTCGGGAAGCTTTGTAGGATCGGGACGCGACGCACATGGCGACGTCTTGGGCTTGCGGCCGAGTTCCGTCAGCGTCCGGCGCACGCCGAAATTCGAGGGTTCAATTTCAAGCGCACGCTCCAGATAAGCGATCGCACTCGCCGTCCGTTCGGTCCTGATGCAGACCTGCGCGAGGGCAAGCAACAGTGCAGCGCTCGGTGGTCCCGCTTCGCAGGCAAACTTCAGCACCGTTAAGGCCTCGGTGTACTTCTCAATATCGGCTAGCATCGTACCGAGGCCCGCAGCGGCCGCGACATTGAGTGGATCCAGTTCAAGGGCCTCGCGATATAGCGACTGTGCATTGCGCCTCGCGCCCTTCTGATTAAGGTCCTTGGCGGTCGCCGCAAGCCGGTTGGCCTCTTCCTCCCACGCCTTGACCTCGACGTCGACTTCCGCGCGGTCACTGCTGATCTCCGCCTTAACGATGCGCACACGCTGGCCCAGGTATTCGGCTAGCCGCGCCATGATCGCATCTTCATGCTGCGCCGATACGTCAAGGAAGATCGCGCCGAGCAGATCGCCGATATGGTCGTCGCGCATTATGGTGATGCGTTTGCGCTGACGAATCTGTTTCACCTCCCCTCCTCCTGCCTCAGAACCCTGACGCGCCGCGCAGACCCAATCTTAGTGCGCTCCCCGCGGACTCGTTAGCCCGCTGCGCCTTCGGCTCCACTAGTGCTTAGTGCGCACCTTGATCTTAACGCCCAGCTCGCAGACTCGTTAGCTCGGCTCGCAAGCGCGCCTGGTTGCGGACTCGTTAGCCCGCTCCGCCTTCCGCTCGGCTACTATCCTCGGTTCGCAAGCTCGCTCAATGCTTCCGCGGCTCCCCAAACTCGTCTCGTCACACTCGCTCGTCGGGGTCGAACAATTTGCGGTACTCGTCGAGCGCGAAACGATCGGTCATCCCGGCGATGTAGTCGGCCACCACGCGTGCCAGCGGCTCGCCGTCTTGATCGACCCGCGAGAGCACGTGCGCGGGAATCTGGCGCGGCTCCGCCATGTACGTTTCGAACAGGCGCGCGAGCACCCTGCCCGCTTTCTCGGTCATCCGGCTGACGCGATAATGGCGATAAAGGCGGTCGCGCATGATCTGCTTCAATTCGTTGACTTGGGCCGCCGCGCCGATACTAAAGGAAGCGATCGCCCTGCCCGCCCGCCGCACGGCCTCGATGCTATCGATCCCGGCGCGATCGATCTCGCGATCGATATTCGCGATGAGATCGGTCGCCATCACGTCGATCATGCGAATGACCGTCTGATAGCGCATCACGCGATCGTCGGCGTCGGGACTCGCCTCGCGCGCGATTGCAGCCGCCTCGCGATAAAGGCGCGAACCGTTCAGCTCCGCAGGCGTGAGCATCTGCGCCTTGAGCCCGTCGTCAACATCGTGCGCGAGGTACGCGATCTCGTCAGCGAGGTCGACGATCTGCGCCTCGAGACACGGGTACTGCTGAGGATCGAACTCCTGCGCCGCCTCCCGTTCCTGGAAATGCGAGTGCTTGATGATGCCCTCGCGCACCTCGAAGCTCAGGTTGAGCCCGCGAAAATTTGGGTAGCGCACCTCGATCCAATCGATCGTCCGCAGGCTCTGCGCGTTATGATCGAAACCGCCGTACGGCGCCATCAGATCGTTAAGCACGCGCTCGCCGGCGTGGCCAAACGGCGTATGGCCGAGGTCATGCGCGAGTGCGACGGCTTCGGCGAGATCGCGATTCAACCCGAGCGCTGAAGCGACCGTGCGCGTCACCTGCGCGGCTTCGATCGTGTGCGTCAGGCGTGTGCGGTAGTAGTCGCCCTCGTGATTGATGAAGACCTGGGTCTTGTATTCGAGCCGGCGAAAGGCCGCCGAATGAATAATGCGGTCGCGATCGCGTTGGAAGGCGGTGCGCATCGGATGCGGCGGTTCTTCGACGCGCCGGCCGCGAGTATTGCGCGCGAGCATCGCATATGGCGCGAGCGTGCGTGCTTCCAATTCTTCGAGATCTTCTCTGGTGCGCAACATCGTGACGAATAAAGCTCCGGGTTGAATCTATCACGCCGACGCATGCGTCCTGAACCGCGCCCACCAACTGAATTCACAGCCGTGTAGCATTCGGCCATTTCGTCTGTTGATGGCGGCTTCATCCACGCACGTCCGCGCCATATAATCTTGCGCGGAGGATGGGTGTGGTGGGATGGAGGTGTGATCGCTCATACGTGGGCGGCGGGTTCACTTCGAGCGGCGCGTTTCGCGCGTCGATCGGATATCTCGTCGTGATGGCGGCGTGCGCACTCTTCGCTGGATGCGCCGCGCAATCGCCATCGCAATCGGCGCCGCCTCCCCTACCCCAGCAAGTCACTTCAGTCGAAGGCGTGGCCTCATGGTACGGGCCGGGCTTTCAGGGACATCACACTTCGAGCGGCGCGGTTTACGATCAGGAAGACCTCACGGCGGCATCCACACTGTTTCCACTTGGAACGCATTTGCTCGTTACCAATCTTGCTAATAATCGCGCAGTCGAAGTTATCGTCAACGACCACGGTCCCTACGTGAAGGGCCGCCAGATCGATCTTTCGCACAAAGCCGCCAGCGTGTTGGGCGTGATCGGACCGGGCACTGGGCGGGTGCGGATGGACGTGCTCGCGACTCCGGCCGGCGGTCCCGCGATCGGCGAACGCTTTTTCGTCCAGGTCGGGTCGTTCTCCGATTCCTCCAACGCACGCCGGATGCAGCAGCGACTCGCCGCCTCGTATCCCGATGTCCGAATCGAGACCGCGGAGGCCGGGGCGACTATCTACTACCGTGTGCGGATGGGTGCCTTCATCCACCGCGACGAAGCTGAAAGTCGCGCCGCGCGGGTCGCGAGCATCGGTTATTCCGCAGTGATTATCACCGAGTAGTCCGCCACTATTGGCTTCATCCCTGCGCCTTCGATTGCGATGCTCGGGGCTCGGATAACCTATAGAATTATCCGGTCATGTTCCGCTTCAAACAATCGAAACGGGCATCAATTCTGCCTGCTCGCACGGCCGATCTGCCCGTCGCCGACCCCGTGCGGCCGCGGTCCAGACTCCTCCGATTTATCGCACTGCTGATACTCGCGCTCTGCGGATGCACCTATTCGGTGGTCCACAATGGGACCGTTAACGAGACCAAAACGCAGGAAATCGAGGCGGGCATCCAGCGCTTTCGCGGCCTCGATTTTACCGCGCCAGTACCCTTGGTACTGAAGACTCGCGACCAAGCGCTCGAGATGATGCGCAAGGAAATCGCTCGCGACCACACCGAAGATCAAATGCGCATCGGCGGCCTGACCGGCGCTATGACCGGGGTTTATCCCGCCGGCATGGATCTGAAAAGCGAGACGATGAAGTTACTGCGCAGCCAGATTGCCGGATTTTACGATCCCCACGAGAAGCAGATGGTCCTGGTCGAGGGCGCCATCGATGCGAACCTGTGGAGCAGCGCCGCAAACCTGATCACGCATCGCGATTTGGTGGGTGAGATGCTTCTGTCGCATGAACTCACTCACGCACTGCAGGATCAACATTTCGGCATCGAGCAGATGATCGACCGCGTCAAGGACAACGACGATCGCGACCTCGCGCTCAAAGCGGTCGCCGAAGGTGATGCGACTCTCGCCGGCTATGGTTATGTGGTTGGCAATCTCGACGATGCGTCGATCGATTCGATCGTCGATCGCATGGACGATCTGCCGCGAACTTTCGCCGCGCAGTCGGCCGACGTCCCGATGGGACTCAGCGCGCCGATGATCTTCCAATACGCCGATGGCGTCCGCTTCGTTGCCGAAGCATACCGGCGCGGCGGATGGACGGCCGTCGACGCGATCTATGCGGATCCGCCGCGCGCCACGCTTCAGGTGATGCACCCCGAGCTTTATTTTGAGCATCGCGCGCAACTCGTCGATATCGATCTGAATGGATATCAGAGCGCGCTCAAAGATTGGGGCAAGGCGGACGACGATACCTACGGTGCGATGCTGATCAAGCTGATTGTTCAGCGGAACTTACAACAAAATCTGCAAGGCGCTGCGAATTCCGATTTGGCCACGGCAGTGCCCGAAACGGCGGTGACCGAGCGCTGGTCGGGCGATCGCATGATCGTATTGCAAAAGAATGACGCGCTGACGGTTTTGTGGATAGTCGCCTTTCAGGACGACGCATCCGCTACCCGGTTTGGCAAGATCTACACGTCGATCCTAGACAAGATTTCCGCGCCGGAGATGGCGCACCGGCTGCAGGTCAGGGCGTCGAACGTGCTGATTGCGATCGGCGATGGCGCTCGCCAGTTCGACCGCTTCGCCCCGGCGATCTGGCACGCGAGCGTCGTCACACCGGTCGCGTCAACGCGCTCAGCTGCCGCGAAAATGGCCGAAGGAAAGTAACCGCCTATGACGCGAGGATGGTGCGCGCCTTGACGATCAGGTCGCGCTCGCTCTTATGGCTCGCGCGATCGATCGCGTCATCGATGCTGAGCCAGGCGACCTCGTCGATTTCCGCGTCATGCGCCGACGGATCGCCGCCGATGCATTTCATCAGGAAGAAATGGACGCGCTTGAAGATCTTGATCGACGAATCGGCCGGACTGTCGCGCCACGAATAAACGTATGACACCTCGCCGAGAGGATCGCCGGCCACTACCTGGAGTCCGCTCTCTTCCGTAGTCTCGCGCGCCGCCGCTTCGATCGCGCCCTCGCCTGGTTCGAGATGGCCCTTCGGCAGCACCCAAGTATGCTTGCCGGCGGGCCGCACCAGCACTACGTCAACTTTGCCATCGCGCCGTCGCCAGATGAGTCCGCCGGCCGAGACCTCACGGCGCACTTTGACTTTACCTTTCGGCTTCGAGCCGTTCGTCTTCGATTGCATTCGCAGTCGTCAGTCGCCTTGTCTCGCTTCGCAGATGGCCGTGGGGTTCGGCGCCCGCCGTGCGTACCGCTAGCCTATATCGCCGAGGCTGAAACCGGAATCCAATATTCGAGCCAGCGCCTCCCGCGCTCCCGCAGATGCGTCGCTCTCCAGCTTCGGATCGCGATCGAGCCACTGTTCGGCCAATTCGCCGGCAGTCTCTATCATTCTCCAATCGCGTATAAAATGTGCGAACCTGAGCGGTAATGCGCCGGTTTGCCGGGCACCGAAAAGATCGCCTGGGCCGCGCAGGCGCAGATCGGCTTGCGCCACATCCGCTCCGCTTGCGTTGCGCGCTAACACCGCCAGTCGCTCGAGCGCCACGCCACCGGCCCCGTTTGATACGATCAGGCAACATCGCGAAGGCGCCGCACCGCGTCCCACTCTTCCGCGAAGTTGATGCAATTGCGCCAACCCGTAGCGTTCCGCCGCCACGATCACCATCACGGTCGCCTCGGGCACGTCGATACCGACCTCGACCACGGTCGTTGAAACCAGCACGTCGAGCGCGCCGTCGCGGAATTCGCGCATCGCGCGATCCTTGTCCGCCGCCCGCATCCGTCCGTGCAGCACGCCGACGCGGCACCCCTTCAGCGACACGCCCAATCGCTTAGCCATCGACAGCACGGAGGCGCGCTCGTCATCGTTTTCACCATCGATCAACGGCAACACGTAGTACGCGCGATTTCCCTTCGCGATTTCGGTGCGCACCATCGCATCCACTTCGGCCATCGTCCCGTCGCGGAATATCTGCGTGGCGATCGGCGTCCGCCCCGGCGGCATCTCGTCCAGCGCGGACACTTCGAGGTTACGAAACAGGGTCTGCGCAAGGCTGCGCGGAATCGGCGTCGCCGTCATCAGCATCACGTTGGCTTCCGAGCCCAACGCGATCAGGCGCGCTCGATCGAACACACCGAAGCGATGTTGCTCATCGATCACGGCCAGCCCGAGGTTGCGCATGCGAACGCCTTCCTGGATCAACGCCTGGGTGCCAAAGACCACGCTGAAGTCGCCCCGTTCGATCGCCCGCAGGTTTCGCGCCCGCTCGTTGCCGGTGACCCTCCCGGTCAGCAGCGCACTCATCAGACCGAGGCGCCCGCACAGCCGCGCGAAACTGCGGTAATGTTGCTCCGCCAGGAGTTCGGTCGGCGCCATTATCGCCGTCTGATAGCCGGACTCCGCCGCCCGCAGCGCCGCCCAAAATGCGATCAGGGTCTTGCCGCTGCCGACATCACCGATCAGCAGTCGATTCATTTGCGCCGGCGCGGCGAGGTCGCTCCCGATCTCGTCGATCGCACGAAGCTGAGCGCCGGTCGGTACAAATGGCAGTGACCCCATGAAGCTCTCGGTCAACCGCGCCGGCCCCGCCATAACTGCGCCCGCCCGCTGCCGCGTGCGCGCGCGATCGCGGCAAAGGGCCAGCTGAAAGGCGAACATTTCGTCCAATGCGAGTGCTTGATGCGCCGGCGTATTCGCACTCTCGAGTTGCTCGATACTCGCGTCGAGCGGCGGCGTATGGAGGTACCGCAGTGCATCGGCGACCGACAATACGCCGCCCTCGCGACTGAGTTCCACCGGCATCGCGCCAATCGACGCTTCGGAACTGCCGCTCCTGAGTTTGGCCAGACCCTCGGACACCGCCGAGAAAAACGACCGCTGCGGCACCTCTTTCGGCAGGCTATAAATCGGACGAATCGGTGGGACGGCGTCGCCTGCGAGCCGATGAACCTCCGGATGCGTCAGTTGCAGTGCGCCGTCGTTGCCGACCGTTACCTTTCCGCACAACAACACCTGCTCGCCAACCGGAAATTGCGTATATGAAGGCAGATTGAACCAGACGACTTTGATCCGGCGATTCGTCGAATCGACCAGCCTGGCCGAACTCGCGCTGTTGAAATTGCCATATCTGCGCGGGCGCAAATTCAGCCCTTCCAGCCGTCCCTCGATCACCGCATCCATCTCGGGTCGCAAATTCGCGACATTATGACGCAAACGTAAATCGATGTAGCGATAAGGCAGGTGCAAGAGCGCATCTGCGAATGTATCGATGTTGCGCTCGTGCAGCGCGGTGGCTCTTTTTGGCCCGATACCGGCCGCAGTGGAGATGCTATTCTGCAACGTTCCTGCGCTGGTGTGTGAGTTAAGCGGCGCGGATGAGGCGGACGCGCGACTCTCCGGCGTCGCTGGCGGTGTGGGGTGTCGCGAAGTTGCCACGGTAACCGGCGAATCGATGCGCTTAGCTGGAGTGGTAATCCTGAAGTGCGCGAATCCCGAGCGGGGACGATTTCAATGAGGCAATCGCTTCGACCGCAGCCCCCGCGCCCGCCGTCGTCGTGAAAAACGGCAGTCGCAGCTCCAACGCGGTTCGCCGAATCGAAAAAGAGTCGCTGGTGCCGGCTTGGTCGGGGGTGTTGATCACCATCGCGACCCTGCCCTCGCGCATCAAATCCACTACGTGCGGACTTCCCTGCGCAACCTTATTTACCGCCGCGCACTCGATCCCCAGCCGATTGATCTGCCGCGCGGTGCCCCCGGTCGCCACCAGCTCGAAGCCCATCGACGCCAGGCCACGCGCGATCGGTTCGAGCGATGGTTTGTCTTCATCGCGCACGCTCAGAAAGACCAGGCCCGCCGCCGGCAGGTCGGTCGAGGCCGCCAGCTCAGCCTTGGCGAAGGCGGCGGCGAATGAAACGTCGATTCCCATCACCTCGCCGGTGGATTTCATTTCGGGGCCAAGCAGCGTGTCCACGCCGGGAAACCGCACGAACGGGAAGACCGATTCCTTGACTGCGATGTGGTCCGGGATCCGCTCGGTGGTGAATCCCAGCTCCGCGAGTTTCTTGCCTGCCATCACACGGGCGGCGAGTTTTGCGAGCGGAACACCGATCGCCTTGCTCACGAATGGAATCGTCCGCGAGGCGCGCGGGTTCACTTCCAGAATATAAATCTCGTCGCGGTAAATCGCATATTGCACGTTGATCAGGCCGATCACGCTAAGCTCTCGCGTGAGCATTCGCGTCTGCTCAATCAATTGCTGCTGGACACGCGCGCTGAGCGTCCGCGGTGGCAACACGCAAGCACTGTCGCCCGAATGGATGCCGGCGTGTTCGATATGCTCCATCACGCCGCCGATCACGACGCAATCGCCATCCGAGATCGCATCGACATCGACTTCAATCGCGCCGTCGAGGTAGCGGTCAACCAGCAGCGGGCGTTGCTCGGATGCGTTCAGCGCCTGTTCGAGGTAGCGCTTGAGTCCGATTTCGTCCACGATAATTTCCATCGCGCGTCCGCCGAGCACGTAAGACGGACGAATCAGCACCGGATAGCCAATCTCGGTTGCTCCCCTAATCGCCTCGACGGCGCTGCGCGCGAGAATTCCGCGCGGCTGGCGTAATCCGAGCTTCTCGACTAGTTCATTGAAGCGCTCGCGATCTTCAGCGCGGTCGATCGCGTCAGGCGGCGTGCCCAAAATCGGCACGCCCGCGCGTTCCAGCGCCACCGCAAGCTTCAGCGGCGTCTGTCCGCCGAACTGCACGATCACCCCTTCGGGCTTTTCGCGTTCGACGATCTCGATCACATCTTCGAAAGTGAGCGGTTCAAAATACAGGCGGTCGGAAATGTCGTAGTCGGTCGAGACGGTTTCGGGATTGCAGTTGACCATGATGGTCTCGAAACCGTCGTCTTTGAGCGCCATGCTCGCGTGCACGCAGCAATAGTCGAATTCGATCCCCTGCCCGATGCGGTTCGGCCCGCCGCCGAGGATAACAATTTTGCGTCGCTGGTCCGGCGCCGCTTCGTCCTCGCCCTCGTATGTTGAATAGAGATAGGGCGTGAAGGCCTCGAATTCCGCGCCGCAGGTATCGACCGCTTTGTACACTGGACGCACGCCAAATTCGCGCCGGCGCTGTGCGATTTCATTTTCGGTCGTGTTGCGAACTTCTCCGATTCGCCGATCCGAAAAGCCCATCGCCTTGGCCTCGCGCAGCAAATCGGGCTCGAGCGGCAGCGCCGCAATCTTTGACTCGGCGGCGACGATTTCCGCGATCGCGTTGATGAACCACGGGTCGATTTTCGTCAGCCGATGGACTTCGGCCGCGGACACTCCAATCCGTAGGGCGTCCGCCAGGTAGTGCAGACGATGGCTGTTCGGCACCGTGAGCCGCGCACTGATCGCCGCGAAGACTTCTTCGCGCCGAAGGCCGAGGACGCGGCTCTCTAATCCGTACGATCCGAGTTCCAACGAGCGCAGCGCCTTCTGCAGCGATTCCTTGAAGGTTCGCCCGATCGCCATCACCTCGCCGACCGACTTCATTTGCGGCCCTAACTCGTCCACTGCGCCGCGAAACTTCTCGAAGGTGAAGCGGGGAATTTTGGTGACAACGTAATCGATCGTCGGCTCGAAACACGCCGGCGTCATCCTCGTAATGTCGTTCGGAATTTCGTCAAGCCGATAACCGACCGCCAGCCGGGCCGCGATCTTGGCGATCGGAAAGCCGGTCGCCTTCGAGGCCAGTGCCGAACTACGCGACACCCGCGGATTCATCTCGATGATCACCATGCGGCCGCTCGCCGGATCGATCGCAAATTGGATGTTCGATCCGCCAGTATCGACGCCGATTTCGCGGATGATCCGCAGCGCGGCGTCGCGCATGATCTGGTATTCCTTGTCGGTCAGCGTCTGCGCCGGCGCCACCGTTATCGAGTCGCCCGTATGCACGCCCATCGGATCCAGATTCTCGATCGAGCAGATGATGACGACGTTGTCGGCCGTGTCGCGCATCACCTCCAGCTCGAATTCCTTCCAGCCCTCCACCGATTGCTCGATTAGCACCTCGTGGTTCGGCGACATCTCAAGGCCCCAGCGGACCTTCGCGCGAAATTCTTCCGGCTCGCGTGCGATCGAACCGCCGGTGCCGCCCAGCGTGCGCGACGGGCGGATGATAATCGGCAGCCCAATTCGGGCACGAATTTGATCGGCTTCTTCAACCGAATGTGCGACATCGGAGGCGGGTACTTCCAGTCCGATTTTGATCATTGCGCGCTTGAACAGATCGCGATCCTCGGCCTTCTTGATCGCCTCAAGCTTCGCGCCGATCAGCTCAACCCCGAATTTTTCCAGCACGCCCGATTCCGCCAATTCGATTGCGAGATTGAGCGCGGTCTGCCCGCCGACTGTCGGCAACAGCGCGTCGGGCCGCTCATTTTCGATAATTTTCGCAATCGTCGTCGCGGTCATCGGCTCGATATAGGTCCGGTCGGCCAATTCCGGATCCGTCATGATCGTCGCCGGATTGGAATTTACCAGGATTAGCCGCAGCCCTTCCTCGCGCAGCGCCTTGAGTGCCTGAGTGCCGGAATAATCGAATTCGCAGGCCTGCCCGATAACGATCGGGCCGGAACCTATCAGCAGTACAGATTTGAGATCTTTGCGCAGCGGCACGGCGTTACTTCAGTACTCGTTTCGATTTGATCTTTCGTCGTCGCGGGGAGTCACGCTCGGTCGCCTGCTTCGCCTTCCTCGGTGATAACTCGCTTCAGCGCGTCGTTGCCATGGCGTGGGAATTCCTGCACCAACCGGCGAAAGCGTTCGAACAGGTAGTTCGAATCATGCGGTCCGGGCGATGCCTCCGGATGATACTGCACGGAGAAAAACGGCACGCCGATTCCGCGCAACCCTTCGACGGTCTGATCGTTGAGATTCAGATGCGAGAGATCGGCCTTGCCCGCGAGCGATTCCGCATCGACGGCGAAGCCATGATTCTGCGAGGTGATTTCAACCCGCCGCGTCCGCAAATCCATCACCGGATGATTCGCGCCATGATGGCCGAAGCCGAGTTTGTAGGTCCGCCCACCGAGCGCAAGCCCCAATATTTGATGACCTAGGCAGATGCCGAAGATCGGCTTCTTGCCGAGCAGACCGCGCACGGTCTCACTCGCATAGGGGACCCCGGCCGGATCTGCCGGACCATTGGAAAGAAAAACTCCATCGGGATTGAGCGCGAGGACTTCTGCGGCGGTCGCAAACGCCGGCATCACCTTGACGCGAAAGCCGCTCGCGACCAGCCGGCGCAGGATGTTACGTTTGATGCCGTAGTCGATCGCGATGATCAGCGGGGCGTCGCGCAATTGCTCTTTCGACGGATGGCGATAACCGTGCTCGAGATCCCAGTCCGCGACTTCCCAGTCATACGCAGTGGAGGAGGTGACTTCCTTGACTAGGTCGCGACCGATTAGACCCGGCGAGGCCTTGCCCTTGGCGACGAGTTCATCGGTTTTGAATTGTACGCTCGAAATCACCGCTTCCTGCGCGCCCGAGGTGCGGATGTGCCGCACCAGCGCGCGCGTGTCGATGCCCTCGATGCCGACGACGCCCGCACGTTCGAGGTAGTCGCCGAGCGCCATCTGCGATCGCCAATTCGACGGCTGCGCCACGTACTCCCGAACGATGAACCCCTCGACGTAAACTCGCCCCGATTCCTCGTCGTCGGCGTTGACGCCGACGTTGCCGATTTCCGGATAAGTCATGCACACCATCTGGCCCTTGTACGACGGGTCGGTAAGCACTTCCTGGTATCCGGTCATCGCGGTGTTGAACACGACCTCGCCGACCGTCTCGCCGATCGCACCGAACGAGCGGCCGCGGAAAATCCGGCCGTCGGCGAGTGCGAGTATGGCTTCTTTGGATGCGCGCATCTTGGTCTCAGTGGGTCGATAATATCATGCGGTCCGGGGAGGTTTCTCCGGGGGGAATAATTTCCCCTGACAAAATCGTGTACGCCGCCCTACCCTTCAGCTTTCTCCCGGTGAACGGCGTGTTGCGGCTCATCGAGATAAATTTCGCGGGTTCAACCGTCCATTCGTAATTCGGATCGATCACTGTGATATCGGCGCAAGCGCCGGGCGCCAGCGTGCCTTGCGCATCGAGACGAAGCAATCGGGCCGGGTTTAGCGACATCAGCGTTACCATTCGCGAGGCGTCAATGATGCCGCAATGGACCAGTTCGAGCGTGAGGCCTAACGCGGTCTCGAGTCCGACAATTCCGTTGGCGGCTGACGCCAGTACTTCGGCGTCTTCCGCGGATAAACGCTGCGCCTCGCCTTTGCCGGAAAAACGCGCAGCCTCGCCGGCGGGAGAAGGTGGCGCGTCGCGATTGCCGGGAGAAGGCGGCGTCTCGCGAAGGCCAGGGAAGAGCGGCGCGAGTCGATCGAAATGCTTCGACGTCCGATCGTGCGGCGCGTGATCGGTGGCGATCATGTCGATGGTGCCGTCGGCGAGCGCAGCATGAATCGCTTCGACATCAGCTTGCGAGCGCAACGGCGGCGCCATCTTCGCGTTGGGGCCGAAGCGCGCGAAGGCACTGTCGTCCAGCATGAAGTGATGCGGCGTCGCTTCGCAGGTGACGTTGGCGCCGCGCTGCCGCGCCGCGCCCACCAACTCGATACTCTCGGCCGTCGAGACATGCGCGATGTGCACGGGGGCACCCGCACCGACGGCGATCGCGAGATCGCGACGCACGCGGTGCGTTTCGGCGGTCGCGGGAATTCCGGCGACGCCGAGGCGCTTCGAGACTTCGCCGGCGTTGCAGGCGCCGTGGCCGGTAAGTGCGCGATCTTCTTCGTGCAGCGAAATCGCGAAGCCGATTTGGGCGGCCTCGCGAAAGGCACGGACGAGAATAGCTTCGTCGTCAATGGGGATGCCGTCGTCGGAGTAAAGCCGTGCGCCGGCCGCGGCCATCGCGGCGAAATCGACCAATTCGCGGCCGGCGAGGCCCTTCGTCACTGCGGAAACCGGAATCAAGCGGGTCGCATAGACTTCGCGCGCCCGCTCAAGCATGTAATGCGCGATTTCGGGCGTGTCATCGACTGGCAACGTATTCGCCATTGCGGCGACGGTGGTGAAGCCGCCGGCAGCGGCGGCGCGCAGGCCCGACGCGATGGTTTCCTTTTGCGGAAAACCGGGGTCGCGCAGATGCACATGCACGTCGATCAGGCCGGGAACTACCCAGCGTCCGGAGCAGTCGAGCGTTTCGGTATCCGGTGGCGGTTCGATCGTCCCGGCGGGCTCGAGCGCGTCGATTTCGCCGTCGATCACGAGAACGTCATAGAGACCATCGATGCCGGACGCCGGATCGATCACGCGCCCGCCGCGCAGGAGGAGCGGCTTCATGGCGCGTGCTCCGGTTCCTTGATCGAATCGACCATCGCGTAGAGCACGACGCGATCGGCTGATTTGCGCGCGTCGGTTTCGGACGGTATTGGGCCGAGACGGACCTGCACGCGATCGGCACGCGCGGTCGGAATACTCTTGCCCACGTAATTCGGTCGAATCGGCAGCGCCCGATGGCCGCGATCGATGAGCACCGCGAGCTTGACCGTTGCGGGACGTCCGCGCTGCCACAGCGTGGTCATCGCGCGCTGGATTGTCCAGCCGGAATTGATCACGTCATCGACAAGCACGATGGTGCGGCCGTCAACATCGAGGTCGGGCCCATCGATGGCCTGAATCGCAGCGCCGCCCGCGTACACGTCGAGCGCAGCGCACGGTGCGCGCACTCCGGTTTGCACTTCGATCAAATTACGCAGCCGCAACGCGAGCATCGCACCGCGCGAGACCACCCCGACAAACGCCAGCGTGGACGGGTCGGCGACATCGGCGACGATCTGCGCGGCGATCGCGCCACACGCCGTCGAAATCTCGGCCGCGTTCATAATTTCGCGCTGAGGCCCGCGCCGATATGGCTCGTAACCGTCTTCCTCGGCCTGCTTGACGGACTCGAAGACGGCGAGCGATCCGTCCTCGATCCATTGGCGGACGTAGCCGTGGAGATTTTCGTCGAAGCGATAGTAGCGATGAGAGCTGGCGTGACCGACGAATTCGACGCGCAGATCGCGTTCACAGTACTCGCATCGAAGGACCAGCCGCGATCGATCGGTGGTCCGCGCGAGTCGAAAGCGCGGCCGCAGGTAGGCGCCCTCGTTGCGCGTGATGCAGCTTGGATTGAGACATCGCGGCGAAGATGCGCCCTTAAATTGAATCGGAGGTTCGGCCGCAACCGGCCGCGTGACCCCACCGCGGGCATGTTCCAGCAGCCACGCGATCAGCGCCATCCGCACAGGGACGCCCGCCGCTGCCTGCTCGAAATAAACCGCGCGGGGATCGGAATCGAGTTCGTAGGCGAGTTCGTCGGTGCGCGGCAACGGATGCATCACGACCGCGTCGTGCGCCCGGCTGCTGCGCAACGCACGGGCGTCGAAATGAGCATAGCCGGCCTGCTCGCGGTCCTTCTCGGCCATCCGCTCGCGTTGCAGACGGGTAACGTAAAACGCATCGAGGGCGGTTGGCGGCCGCACGTTCGGCAGCGCGGTGAGCGGCATCTCGCCGGTGAAGAGCGCCATCTGATGCGGCGCGTTGGGCGTCAGATATAGCGCGTCGAGGCCGCCCTGCTGGGACTTGAGCTCGTCGATCGAGATCGTAGAGAAATTATAGTTGCGCTCGGCGGCGACACGTTCCAGAACGTAGTCCGGCACGTCCATCCCGCCGTAGGGAACAGCGACGATATTGGCGCCGAAACGGGCGAGAGCGTAAATTAGCGAATGCACCGTGCGGCCGAATTTCAGATCGCCGCAAAGCGCGACGGTGAGGCCTTTCAGGCGGCCCTTTTTGCGCCGCAGGATATAGAGATCGCAGAGCGTCTGCGTCGGATGCTCGCGGCTGCCGTCACCCGCGTTGATTACCGGTACGGTCGCATATTCCGCGGCCACGCGCGCGGCGCCGTCGAACGGATGACGCACGACGATGAGGTCGGCGTAGGCCGAAACCACGCGGACGGTGTCGGCGAGACTCTCGCCCTTGGAGGCGGAACTCGCCTGCATGTCGGCGGAACTGATGACCGCGCCGCCCAACCGATGCATCGCAGACTCGAAGCTGAGACGGGTCCGCGTTGACGGTTCGTAAAACAGCGTCGCCATGATCAGTCCGGCGGCGGTCGTACACGGCGTGCCGGTCGCGATGCCGTCGAGGAAGGAATCGGCGATTTTGAAGATGCGTTCGATCTCGTCGATTTCGAGATCCTCGATCGAGACGATGTCGTATTTCGGCAGGCGCGCCATCGCGTCAGGGTTTCCCTCCGCCGACTACGACCGCATCGACGCCGTCGATTTCATGGAGGCGCACATACACCCGCTGATCGGGCTGCGCCGCGATATTTCTGCCGACGTAGTCCGCGCGGATCGGCAGTTCTCGCTGTCCGCGATCGATCAACACCGCGAGCTGAATCGAATCGGGGCGACCGAGGTCCGCCAACGCCGTCAAGGCCGCGCGCACCGTGCGCCCGGTATAGAGGACGTCGTCAACCAGGATGACGCGAGCGCCATCGATAGAAAACGGGATGTCGCGGCCAATGAGGCGTGGATCGCCGGGCGCGCCGCGGTCGTCGTCGCGATATGAGGAGATGTCGAGGGTGCCAACGGGAGTATCGGCGACACCGGAAGAGTGAAGTTCCACAGCAAGACGCTGCGCGAGGCTCGCGCCGCGCCGCACGATTCCGATCAGTGCGAGAGGGCCGGAATCGCCGTCGCGATGCTCGACGATTTCGCGCGCGATGCGCTTGACGCAACGCGCGATCGCGTCGGCGTCGAGGGCGGAAGCCGGGGTCATCGCGACACCGTCGGAGGCGGTTGCGGTCGTCGAAAGAATTCGGGAATGGCGCCGAGCTTGGCGCAAAGAAATACCGGCCTACAAAGATAGCCGGTTAGGACTTTGGAATGCTTCATTTGTTGCGCCTTATCGCCCTCGCGGGAGCGATTTAAAGGCAACTTCAGGTTACCGGCGCCGGCTCACGCAGTCAACGAATTGGCGTGCTGGTGGCTGGATTCGGCGCGCGATTTTATCCACAGGCATCAAGATTTCCAAGGAGAGTTGTAGAAGAACTCGAAACTATAATTTTTTCTGAAACCTCATAAGCTCGACAAAGAGTCTAAAAGTGCGCACCTCGCAGACTCAATCTTACTGCGCACCTCGCAGACTCGTTAGCTCGCTCCGCCTTCGGCTCCGCTAGTGTGCTCGGCTCGCAAGCTCGCCTAGTGGCAAGGTTTCAGACTTCCCTTTGGGGAGATAATCTTCGACTTACTTGTGGTCGTCGGGAACGAGTTTCAGCTTGCCTTGACGCGCGCCGGTCTTGGCTTTCGCCGTACTCGACGACGCTACTGACGCGGGCCGCCCGCGCGCCGGCACTTGCGATTCCTTAATGCCGACGCCCGCGGACTCCTTATTGCCGATGCTCGCGGTTTTGCGCCGATCGAGACGGCCGTGCACTTCGTCGGCCACGTTCCGATGCGCCGCGCCGGGCGGCAGAGTCGGCGCCGCCGGCCTTTGCGAATCCATCCCGAACATGTGCCGCTCGAGCCGTTTGATCTGATCGCGCAAAGAGGCGGCGCGTTCGTAGTCGAGCTTCTCAGCCGCCTCCATCATCTCGCGGCGCAGAGCGCTGATGCGATCGGGCAGCTCGTGCGCCGGGATGAGTTCGTCTTTCTCGGATTTTTTCGGCTCGTCGATTTCGGGCACGACCGCCCATTCCGGCGAGTACATCTCGACCAGCGACGCATCGATCGCCTTGATGATCGTCGCCGGCGTAATGCCGTTCGCCTCGTTGTACGTGACCTGCTTGGCGCGGCGGCGATCGGTCTCCTCCATCGCAGTGCGCATCGAAGGCGTGATCGTATCGGCGTACATGATGACCTTGCCGTTCAGGTTGCGCGCGGCGCGGCCGATGGTCTGAATGAGCGATCGCGCCGAGCGCAGAAAGCCCTCCTTGTCCGCGTCGAGGATGGCGACCAGCGACACTTCCGGCAGGTCGAGACCCTCGCGCAGCAGGTTGATGCCGACGAGCACGTCGAAGTCGCCTTTGCGCAGGCTGCGGATGATCTCGACGCGCTCGATAGTCTCGATGTCCGAATGGAGATAGCGGACGCGCACGCCGAGGTCGTGGTAGTAGTCGGTCAAATCCTCGGCCATTTTCTTGGTCAGGCAGGTCACCAGGATGCGTTCATTGGCGGCGACGCGCAGGTGGATCTGTTCGAGCAGATCGTCAACCTGGGTGCCGGCCTTGCGCACCTCGATTTGCGGATCGATCAGGCCGGTGGGACGAATCAGCTGCTCGACCACGAGACCGCCGGACTTGCGCAATTCGTAGTCGCCGGGCGTGGCCGAAACATAAACCAACTGCTTAACCAGCCCCTCCCATTCCTCGAAATTGAGCGGACGATTGTCAAGCGCCGAGGGTAGCCGAAAGCCGAAATCGACCAGCGTCTCCTTGCGCGATCGATCGCCGCGATACATCCCGCCGAGCTGCGGAATCGTAACGTGGCTTTCGTCAACGAAGCAGATGTAGTTCTTGGCGAAATATTCCAGCAGGGTCGGCGGCGCCTGTCCCGGAGCGCGCCCCGTAATATGACGCGAATAGTTTTCGATGCCCGGACAGAAGCCCATCTCGGCCAGCAGTTCGAGATCGTATAGCGTGCGCTGTTCGAGGCGCTGAGCTTCGAGCAGCCGATTCTCCTTGCGAAAATATTCCAGGCGCTCCTTCAGCTCCTCGCGGATATTTGTAACCGCCACTTCAAGGCGATCCGAAGTTGTAACGTAATGCGAGGCCGGATAGATCGCGACGCTCTGGAGCTTGCGGACGATCTTGCCGCGCAGCGGATCGATCTCGTAAAGGGCCTCGACCTCGTCGCCGAAGAACTCGACGCGCACCGCGCGATTTTCCTCGTAGGCCGGAAATATCTCGACCGTGTCGCCGCGCACCCGAAACGTCCCGCGATGGAAATCGTAGTCGTTGCGCTGGTACTGGATATCGACGAGCTTGCGCAGCACGCGATCGCGATCGATGTGCTGTTGCTCTTCGAGAAATACAACTTGCTCGAAATAAACTTCCGGCTCGCCAAGGCCATAGATGCAGGAGACCGAGGCGACGATCAGGACGTCGTTGCGTTCGAGCAGCGCCTTGGTGGCGGAGTGGCGCAGCTTGTCGATCTCGTCGTTGATGCTGGCGTCCTTCTCGATAAAGGTGTCGGTCGAAGGGACGTAAGCCTCGGGCTGATAGTAGTCGTAGTACGAAACGAAGTAGCGGACCGCGTTCTCGGGGAAGAGGCTCTTGAATTCGTTGTAGAGCTGCGCGGCGAGCGTCTTGTTCGGCGCGATCACCAAGGCGGGCCGATTGAGCTGCGCGATCACATTCGCCATCGTGAAGGTCTTGCCCGAACCGGTGACGCCGAGCAGCACCTGATTGGTCACGCCTTCGGATAGATTGCGCGCGATCGCCTCGATCGCGGCCGGCTGATCGCCCTCGGGCTTGTAACCCGAGACCAGTTTGAACTGACCTTCCTTACCGCGCGCCAGTGAAAGCATAGATGAGCGTCATTCTAGCAGCCCGCGCGTTCGCGCCGAACACGTGCCGCAATCTCTTTCGCAAACCTAACGGCGCGTTAATCTTTCGAGCGCTCATCGAATCCCAAAGCGGATAGCGCATTTACGGTTCGGTATAGATCGCGAACCTGGTTTGCCAATCGGGAACTATCACCAACGGCAAAAATCGTGAATTCGCTGGAATTCCCTGTGCTGGCACGCCTCTCGCAAATGTAATTTCCCGTCAACGAACGCGACAGCTAACTCAACTCGAATGCTGTCGGAGGGAAACAGGGAGATGAAAACAAACATTAGCAAGGTGACGAAAGCGGGCTGGAAATCGGCCGTGATGATTCTATCGACGGCGCTATGCGTAAGCGCGATGGCGCCGCGGGCGTCCGCGCAGGGCGTACCAGCGAATCGCGACATCAACTGGGGCGAGGTGAGCGCGTTCGATGCGTATCTCGACCAGCATCCGGTAATGGCGCAGCAGCTTTCCGCGAATCCGGGCTTGGTGCGGAACGAAGAGTATCTCGAACGGCATCAGGACCTGCGCAATTTCCTGAGCAGCAATCCGTCGGTGCGCGACGAGCTCACGGAGACGCCCGGATGGTTCATGAATCGCGAGACCGAGTACCAGCAACTCGAACGTACGAACGGCGGTTTGAACCGCATCGAGATGGATAATCTCGATCGCTACCTGGATACGCATCCGGACGTGGCGCGCGAACTGGCCGCGCGGCCAGGGCTCGCCGATAACCATGAATACCTGGAGCAGCATCCGGAATTGCGCGAATTCCTGGTGCGTCACCCCGGGGTATGGTCACAGTTCCGGGCGCATCCGAACTGGCTGATGTTCCGCGACCAGCGGTTCGAATCGCATGAGGCCAGTGCCACCGATTACCGTTATCGCGATCGAGATGACCGCGATCACGATGGCGATTATCGTCGTCACGATTGGAACGAGCGCGATCGGCACGTTAAGGACGATGCGGCGTATCGCAATCGCGAGACGGTTGCGGAGGCGCATAGCGGGACGCATCACGATCGCCGGAACGACGCCCAACGGCATTAGGTGACTTCGCCAGCCGAGCCGGTCGGCGGTAATTGACAATCCAGATAATCCGCGTTGAAAACGGATCGGAGAGCGGCCCTCTCCGATCCGTTTCTATTTGATGTGGACGCCTCGCGCCTCCCACTTCGAGCAACGCCCGCTCGGTGCAATCGCCAGAATTTGTCTTTGAGGTTCCAACTCCGATATTCGGCTGAAATTGGTTCCAGCTCGAAAATCGTAGGGAATATCCGCGTTTTTCAGCGGCTTCGCAGCCCTATACGACGATTGGAAGCGGCGACTTCAAGAAGCGTGCAGATGTTGCATGGTGCCCAAAAGAACCACTATATTGTACCACTGTTGTGGTGGGGTGGTGCCGCGTGGACGACGTCGATTGTCACTGTCCGAGCGTATCGGGCAAGGATCGAACCTGATGCGAAATCGCGATCACGGTGCTTTCCCCACCGAAGCTACTAATTCGGTTTTGATTGAACTTTCGTTTTTCTCGTTTCAATGAGACCACTACCGAATGCGGGGGAGTAGTGGCGAGTAAGTAGGGAGGTTAAGGTGCGAAGAAAATTCGGAACATACCTGATGTGGGTAGCCATCCTGGGGA
>Ga0209415_10006183_pt1 | contig 21393 bp, 20 predicted proteins | sample PeaSoiSIISIP2007_FD_187696 | JGI IMG/M metagenome (GOLD analysis project Ga0209415, IMG submission 187696) | Peat soil microbial communities from Weissenstadt, Germany - SII-SIP-2007 (SPAdes) (version 2) | ecosystem: Environmental > Terrestrial > Soil > Wetlands > Peat | place: Germany... | reverse complement strand
GCAGGCGTTCATTTCGGGCACCAGACCAAGCGCTGGAATCCAAAGATGAAGGAATACATCTTTGGCGAACGCAATGGGATCTACATCATAGATCTGCAGAAAACGCTGAAGCTGTTCAAAGACGCGATGCGGTTTGTGGGCGAGATGGCCTCGTCGGGCAAGACGGTTCTGTTCGTCGGAACCAAGCGGCAGGCGCAGGAAGCCATCGCCGAGGAAGCCACGCGATGCCAGATGTACTACGTCAATCAACGCTGGCTGGGCGGATTGCTCACCAACATGCTGACGGTACAGAAGTCGATCAAGCGGCTGAAAGAACTGGAAGCCATGGCCACCGAGAACAACTGGGAGGGCCGCGCCAAGAAAGAAGTGGTTCGGCTGGAGCGGGAACGCAAGCATCTGAGCCAGAATCTTTCGGGCATCAAGGACATGAACGGTCTGCCGGACCTGCTGTTCGTGATCGATTCGAATAAAGAAGCAATCGCGGTGGAAGAGGCGCGCAAACTGGGCATTCCGGTGGTCGCGGTGGTGGATACCAATTGCGATCCGGACAAGGTGGATTACGTGATTCCGGGCAATGACGACGCGTTGCGGGCGATCCGGCTGTTCACCAACAAGATTTCGGACGCGGTGGTGGAAGGCCGGCAGCTGGCGAGCGAACAGGATTTCCCGGCGGAGAAGCTGGTGGTGGGCGACGAGACTCCGGCGGAAGAAATTCCGGAGTATGCGCAGTTCATCGATCCCAAGTACGCCGAGCAGTTGATGTCGGAAAGCTTGTCGGACGAAGATCTGCCGTCGATGTCGCTGCCGCGTAAGGGCGCGGCGTCGGAAGCCGCGGCGGAAGAAGTTTCTTCGCGAAATCACTAGTTGGATTCACGTTGGATTAACCGCTCCCTTTGGTCACGGCTCAAGTCGCAAACACGCCTGCGTCCGAATGAGCCGTGACCAAAGGGAGCGGTTAAAATCCAGCCGGCACACGATATGGAGCGGTTTCGCGCGGGTTTATAAAAGGAATTATGGAGATCAACGCACAGTTGGTAAAACAGCTTCGGGAGCGCACCGGAGCCGGAATGATGGAGTGTAAGAGCGCGCTGACCGAGTCTAATGGCGACCTGGCCGAGGCGGAAGTCGTATTGCGCAAGCGCGGAATTGCGTCCGCGTCCAAAAAGGCGACGCGAACCACGAAGCAGGGCGTGATCGGGACCTATGTTCATCCCGGGGCGCAGTTGGGCGTCATGCTCGAAGTGAATTGCGAGTCCGATTTCGTAGCGCGCACCGACGATTTTCAGGCCCTGGTGCACGACCTGGCGATGCAGATCGCGGCGGCCGATCCGCAATTCCTGAGGAAAGAGGACGTGACGCCGGCGGCGCTCGAGAAGGAGCGCGAGATTCATCGTGCGCGCGCGCTGGCCGAGGGCAAACCCGAAAAGATGATCGACAAGATCACCGAGGGACGGCTCAACAAGTTCTATGAAGAGGTCTGCCTGTATGAGCAACCGTTCATCAAAGAGCCGACCACGACCGTCGCCGATCTGATCAAGACCAAGATCGCGAAACTGGGCGAGAATATTTCCGTGTCGCGGTTTGTGCGGTTCAAAGTCGGCGATCAGGCCGCGGCGGAGACTCCGGCGGCCGGTAACGAATAATGGCTGTGCCTAAATACAGGCGCATTCTACTGAAACTGAGCGGCGAGGTCATGGCCGGCGAGGGCGCGTTCGGCATCGATGCGGTGCGCGTGGCGGCGCTGGCGGCGGAAGTGTCCGAAGTGGCGCGGACCGGCGTGCAGATCGGCCTCGTCGTCGGCGGAGGGAATATTTTTCGCGGCCTGAGCGCGGCGGCGCAGAAAATGGATCGCGTGACTGCGGATCACATGGGGATGCTGGCCACGGTGATCAACGCGCTGGCGTTTCAGGACGCCCTCGAACAGCAGGGCGTGCCAACACGCGTGATGACCGCCATCGAAATGCACGAAGTGGCGGAGCCCTACATCCGGCGCCGGGCCATCCGGCATCTGGAAAAAGGCCGCATCGTGGTGTTCGGCGCGGGGACGTCGAATCCTTATTTTTCGACCGATACGGCGGCGACGCTGCGGGGTCTTGAGATCAAGGCGGACATCGTGGCCAAGGCGACGCGCGTTGACGGCGTGTACGACATGGATCCGCTGAAGAATCCGGGCGCCGTCAGGTTCAGCGAGATCGGCTACACCGACGTGATGACCAAGAACCTGAGAGTGATGGACGCTTCGGCGGTGGCCATGTGCCGCGACAACAAGCTTCCCATCGTGGTTTTCAATTTGAACGTGCATGGAAATATAATGCGTATGGCGATGGGGGAGCCGGTGGGCACCCTCATCCACTAAAAGAACGCTTATGAAACCAGAACAACAGGCAGCTACGACTCAAACTTTTGCGAACGTCCGCGAGGTCGAAAATCACGCCAAGACGCGGATGGACAAAGTGCTGACCGATTTGCAGCACGAAATGGCCGGCATCCGCACGGGCCGCGCTTCGGTAAGCATCTTCGACAACCTGCGAGTGGATTACTACGGCACTCCGACGCCAATCAACCAGGTGGCGAATCTGCACGTGCCGGAGCCGACGCTGATCACCATTCAGCCGTGGGACGTTTCACAGATCACGGCGATCGAGAAGGCGATTCGCGTTTCGGACCTGGGCTTGAATCCGGCCAACGACGGAAAGATCATCCGGGTGCCGATTCCGGCCTTGACCGAGGAGCGCCGCAAGGAGATCGTCAAGCGGCTACACAACATCGCCGAGGACCATCGCGTCGCGCTGCGCAACATCCGCCGCGACGCCAATGAGCATTTGAAAAAACTGCTGAAGGACAAGGCCATCAGCGAGGATGAAGAACGCCGCGCGCTGGATGAAGTGCAGAAGATGACCGACGGCCACATCCAGAAGATCGACCAGGCGTCCAAGGGCAAGGAAAAAGAGATCCTCGAGATTAAGTAGCAGTGCCCAGGGCACTCAAAACAGCGGCGTTTGTTGTTTACACGCTGCTGGCGGTTTGCGTCGTGATCGGGATCGCCGAATACGCGACGCGCGCCTATGTTTCGGCCACGCGCGGGCGGGGGAGAGAACAGGCGTCCATCCTGTTCGACCGTTGGTCCGCGTTCCGCATCAGCCCCAACTTCGATCGCACCGGCGTTCATCATAATGCACAGGGGTTCCGGCGCGACCAGGACGTCGCGGTGGAAAAACCCGCCAATACAGAGCGCATCTTCTTGATCGGCGGCTCGGTCGCCTACGGAGCCGAATCGGTTTACCCGGAAATCGCCAAGCCGGTGCAGGTCGGCAATCACGAAACCATCGACTATTACCTGGAACAGCGGTTGAACGCGGCGCGGCCCGAGAAGCATTGGGAAGTGATCAACGCGGCGGTGAGCGGATTCACGCTGAATGAAGATCTGGCGCGGATACTTGCGGTGCTGTTGCACTATAGACCCGATGCCGTGATTCTGCTCGACGGCGTGAACGATCTGAGCCAGCTTATTAAAGGCGGCCCGCATTACGATCCGTACGCGGCGGCTCCGCTGGGCGAGGAGTTCGACGATCTGACCAATCCGCACGGTGCGCGGGCGTTGGGATTTATGCTGTCGACCTGGCTGAGCCGCAACAGCGTGATGTTTAGAATCCTGGACGATCGCGCACGGCGGCGGGCGAATCTGCATTACCGGCAGGATCGGGATCATGGTCCGGTTCCAGCGGGGCTTCGTTTGAGCGATCTGACGGCTGAAGAACGGGAGCGCTACCGGATTATCGAAGATCAGATCGACGTCTACCGGCACATGGTGAGACAGATCCATCGGATTTTATCGCTGGATGGAATCGAGGACATTTTCCTGCTTCAGCCGACTTTGCGAGTGTCGAAGAAGGCGCTGATGGGCCCGGAGCCTCGCTTGGCGGAGTACGATCGCCGCGTCGCGGGCCGCGTCGAGATGTATGCGTACGAGAATCTGTATCCGGTGATCGCGAAGCAGCTTTCGACCGATGATGCAGGATACACTTTCGTCGACCTGACGGGCGTTTTTGATGGAATGAACGTCCAGACGTTCACGGATTACTGCCATCTGACTCCGGCCGGGAACCAGGCGATCGCCGAGCGAGTGTTTCAAGCGATCAAATGAAGAGACACGCCGCGCCGACCACTCCGGCTTCGGCTCCGAAATGCGCCGGGACGATGGGGATTTGCGCGGCATAAGGATTAATCGTTCGCTTGGGCATCGTCTTGCGGAGGCGATCGAACAGGGGCTCGCCGATTTGGGCTACGCCGCCGCCGATGACGATGATGCCGGGATCAAGCAGGCTCACGATTCCGCCGAGCCAGGCTCCCAGACGATCTGCGATCTCATCGAGATCGTGCGAGCCTGTTTTTTCGAGGGCGGAACCGGACGCGAGCGCTTCGATGCAGCCGGGCGTGCCGCATCCGCACATCGTGTGACTGCGATAGTCGATGGTGACGTGGCCGCCTTCGCCCGCCGCGCCTCGATTTCCGTGATAAATTTTGCCGTCGAAAATGATTCCGCATCCGATGCCGGTCCCTATGGCCGTGTAGAACACATTGGCGCAGCCGCGGGCGGCTCCATATCGTGCCTCGGCCAAGCCAGCCGCGTTGCAGTCGTTTTCGAGCCGCACGGGGCGGCCGAACTTTTCTTCGGCCATGCGAGCGAGGGGAACGTCGCGCCATCCGGGAAGATTCGGCGGATTCAGAATTACACCGGTCAAAGGATTCAGGGGACCGGGAGCGCAGATGCCGATGGCTTCCACTTCGGGCGTGAGGCTGTGCTCGATGGCCTGCCAGACTTGCGCGATGGATACGTCGAATCCATCGGCTGCGCGCGTGGGCGTGGTGCGCGCGCTGGAAACTTCGGGGCCGTTGACTAATCCCGTTGCGATTTTGGTGGCGCCGATGTCCACTCCCAATACGGTCATGACGTATGCTCGAATTGTAGCGGATGGCTTTGTTGACGATTTCGGGCGAGCCGGCTTCGCGATGGGAAGAGGTCGCGCAGGGCGCCGCGCAATTATTGAAGTTCGAGCTGGTGACGGAGACTCGTCTGGAGCAGTGGATGCGGGAGGAGTTCGTGGAGACGCCGCTGCCGGATCGGGCCTGGAAACCGGCGGTGGTATCGATCCTGGCGCGGATCGCGAGCGAACATCATGTGGTGGTGGCGCTGGATGGGTCGGAGGCGCTGCTGGGGCCGATGCCGAATCTGTTGCGCGCGTCGGTGATCGCTCCGCAGTCGCGGCGGGCCGGAAATTTGATGCTGGATCATCGGCTGGACCGTCCGGCTGCATTAAAAATGTTGGGCGAGCTGGATGCGGAGCGTCACGCCAAACGCCGGGCGCGGCTGGGGCGGGCGAAGGCTCCGGCGGAAGCGTTCGACTTGCTGCTGAATGCCGATCAGCTCGATCCGGGGCAGATGGCGGAAGTTCTGCGGGCCGCGGCGGAGGCTCGGGGTTTGCGGGGGCAGGGGCTGCTGTCGGGAGCGGCAGAAGCGCAAATCCAGTTTCAGACGCGGTTGCAGCTCGCAAAATATGGCATTACGCCGGCGGGCCGGGCGAATCTCAAGACTGTGGTGTTCGGGCATCCGAGCGAGCAGTTGTTTGCGAATCTGCTCGATTTTTATCGCATCCAGTGGGATCATGAGCCGCGCAGTTTCCCGCTACAGTGGGACAAAGACGGCCACGTGACGGAAGCGTTCACGCCGGATTTTTATCTGCCCGAATTCGATCTGTATGTTGAGCTGACCACCATGAAGCAGGCACTGGTCACGCGGAAAAACCGGAAGATCAAGCTGCTGCGCGCGATCTATCCGCACATAAATATTCAGGTTTTTTATCAGAAAGATTTTCAGGATCTGATTTTCAAATATGGCCTGCGGGTGAGCGCTTGATTGCTCCTGAAGGAATCGAGCGGATCCTGTTCACCGAAGAACAGGTCGCGGCGCGGATCAAAGAAGTGGGCGCGGAGATCAGCGAAAAATATCGCGGGCGGGATTTGAAGCTGATCGCGGTGCTGAAGGGCGCGGTGTTCTTCTTGACCGAGCTGGCGCGGGCGATCGAGATCCCGGTGAAGATCGATTTTCTGGCGATTTCGTCGTTTGGAGGCGCGCCGGGGATGGTGCGCATCGCCAAGGACCTGGACGACCCGATTCAGGATGAAGACGTGCTGCTGATTGAAGACATCGTGGATACGGGTTTCACAACCCGGTTCTTATTACACACACTGGCGGGGCGCGCGCCGCGGTCGATCGGGATTTGCACGCTGCTGGACCGGACGGTCCGGAGAATCGTGCAGGTTCCAGTGGATTTCCGGTGCTTTGAGATTCCGGACCGGTTCGTGGTCGGCTGCGGGCTCGATTACCGACAGTTGTACCGGAATCTAGGGTATATTGCCGTGCTGAATCCGGACAAGCAGTGAAACCTTTCTAACGGTAACATCATCCAGTACATTGACTGGCAAAAGGAGCCTAACACATGAGCACGCCCGCCTCCGCCGTGGTTCGCTACGATATCGATCCGGCGCACACATCCGCGCACTTCAAGGTTCGCCACCTGATGATCTCGAATGTGAAGGGGGAATTCACGCGCATCAGCGGAAGCGTCGTGTTCGACCCTTCCAATCCGGGCGCTTCGAAAATAGAAGTGACCATCGAAGCGGCCAGCATCAATACTCGCGAGCCGCAGCGGGACGAACATCTGAAAAGCGCCGACTTTCTGGATGTCGCCAAGTATCCGAGCATCACTCTCAAGTCGAGAGACATCGTGCCGGCGGGCAAGGACGCGTACGAAGTGACCGGCGACCTGACCATTCACGGCGTGACGCAGGAAGTCGCGCTGATGGTGGACGGAGTGACGCCGGAAGCGAAAGATCCGTGGGGTAATTTTCGCCGCGGCGCGAACGCCAGCGTCACCATCCAGCGAAAGGATTTCGGGCTGGTGTGGAATGCGGTGCTGGAGACCGGCGGCGTGATGGTGGGCGAGGACGTGCACATCGAAATCGAAGTCGAGCTGGTGCGCAAGGCTGCCTGAAGACGGGAACAAATCGCGCGGGCGAGGTGTCTAAGAGCGTGGTCGAAAAAGGGGACAGACTACTCTGTCCCTAGCCGCGGACCGCCGAATCCGTTCAAGAACGCTGTTGTGGACAGAGCGGTCTGTCCCCTTTTTCGGCGAATTGGTAAACTTCAACCGCCATGCTCGAAGCCCGCGGGCTGACTAAGCGATACACCACCGTCACCGCCATCGATGACGTAAGCTTCACGGTGAAGCCGTATGAGGTGCTCGGGTATCTGGGGCCGAACGGGTCCGGGAAAAGCACGACGGTCAATATTCTGACCGGCTTGCTGGAGCCGACGCGTGGCGAAGTGCTGTTCAACGGGCGGTCGATTCAAAGCCAGTGGATCGAATATAAACGGCGGCTCGGGTATGTGCCGGAGTCGCCACATCTGTATCCGCACCTGACCGGTCGCGAGTATTTGCAGCTGGTCGGGCGGCTGCGCGGGTTGGGAAAGCGGACGCTCGATAGGAAAATCGACGATCTGCTTCAGCTTTTCACGTTGGGGGCGAGCCGGCATTCGCCGATCGCGTCGTATTCGAAAGGCATGCGGCAGAAGGTGCTGATCTCGGGCGCGCTGTTGCATAATCCCGATGTCCTGATTTTCGACGAGCCGCTTTCCGGGCTCGATGTGACCAGCGCTCTGGTGTTTCGAAATTTGGTGAAGACCCTGGCCCGGGAGGGGAAGATCGTTCTGTACAGCTCGCATGTGCTGGAAGTGGTCGAGAAAATTTGCACCAACGTGATGATCCTGCGCAAGGGGCGCGTGGTGGCGAACGATTCGGTGGAGAATCTGCGGGCGCTGATGAAGCTCGCCTCGCTCGAAGATATTTTTTCGGAGCTGGTGCTGGAACAGGACATCGAGACGACGGCGAATGCTATCGTCGACGTGATGAAGACCCGGTGACGGATCAATTCCGGCCGCTGGTGCGGCATTTCTTCGGACGATTTTTCGATAACGAATTCGTCGCGCAGAATTCGGACATGCAGGTGACGGTGACCAAGCTGCTCGCGCTGCTGGCGTCGCCGGGATTGCTGCTGCCGTTCTTCCGATGGACCACGTATCTGGCCTTGGATCGCTTGCCCGACGCGGCTCGGATGCCGGTATTGTGGTTCGACCGGTGCTTCCTGATCTCCTTCGCGATTCTGGTGATGGGCGCGGTGACGGTGCTCGAGTGGGACGCGCTGTTTCCGGACCGGCGGGATTATGCGTCGCTGATCCCGCTGCCGATTCGCGCGCGGACCATGTTTCTGGCGAAGGTGAGCGCGCTGATCTTGTTTTTGCTCGGGTTCACGGCGGCAGTGAGCCTGGCGTCGACGATTCTATTCCCGCTGATTTCGTATCGCTATCACGGCTTTCCTTATTCTGACCCGTTTCTATTGACCCTGGCCGGCCTTGCGGGGATGGCGGGGACGGCTGCGGCGCAGGCGCTTTCAGTGCTGGCGGCGAGCGCGTTTGTGTTTCTGTCACTGGTCGCGCTGGAAGGCGTGATGTTGAACGTATTGAGCGAACGCTGGTTCCGCAGAGCGTCGGTGTACGTCCAATGTGCGATGGTGTTCGGGCTGCTGTCGCTGTTCTTCCTGTTCCCGAACATCGCGGGGCAGATTCCGGAGTTGAAGGCTCGCAACGCGACGCTGCTGTATGCTTTTCCGCCGGCGTGGTTCTTGGGATTGAATGAGGTGCTGCTGGGATCGCGGGACGCGGTGTTTCTCGCGCTGGCTCGATGGGCGGAGATCGCGGTGGGAATTGTCGCAGGGGTTTCGGCGATCGCTTATGGGGTCGCGTACCGGCGGCATGTTCGGCGGACGCTCGAATCGATGGAGGGAAGCGAGGGCAACCGGTCGCGATTCGACGATTGGGTAGGCGAGGTCGCGGACCGCTTGGTGCCGCATCCGGTGCAGCGGGCCACGGTCGCGTTTATCGGGAAAACTTTGTCGCGAAGCGCGAAGCATCGGATCTTTTTGGCGGCTTACGCCGGCGTGGGATGCGCGTTCGTGTTGCAGGCGCTGGTGGGGTCCGGGATGCGGCAGGCGTGGCTGTCGGTGCCGCTGGTGTTGGGATTTTTCGTGCTGAGCGGGATGCGGTACATTTTCACGATCCCGGCGGAGTTGCCGGCGAACTGGGTGTTTCGGATCAGCGAGACGGAAGAACGGGGACGGGCGCTTGAAGGAGCAAGAAGCGCGATGATCTGGTTTGGGGTTGCTCCTCTGTTTGCGGCGTTAGCCCCGCTGTATTTCGTGCTGTGGACACCGGGGGTCGCACTGGCGCACATCGTGTTTAGCGTCACGCTGTCTTTGCTGTTGATTGAGGCATTATTATTCGAGTTTTGGAAGATCCCGTTTGCGTGCTCATACCCGCCAGGGAAAGCGAACGTCACGCTGCTGTGGATCTTTTATTGGGTGGGATTTACGACCTACGCGTATTCGATGGCGACGCTCGAAGCGTGGATGGTCCGGCGTCCGGCGCGGTTGCTGTGGTTTTATGCGGCTGCGGCGGCGCTGTGGGGATGGTTCCAGTGGCAGAGGCGGCGCTGGGACCGGGTCGGGTTCACGCTGGTGTTCGAAGATGCGGCTGACCCGGCGGTTCGGACACTGGGGTTAAGCGAGATTGCGTGGCTGCGCAAGGCTCCGCCACAGCCGGCGGTTCGGAAGTTGTAAAAGATCAAAAAAGTTGCGGATCCGCACCGCCCGATAACCCAGGACGGCGAGGGGTCGTTTATGTCCCCGACAACGCGGGCCGCTCCGTAACCCCAGGCGGAAGGGAACCGACGTATTGCGACCGCCGGCGGAAGTCCATCATCGGGTAGCGAGCCCATACGTTGCGAGCGGAGAAACTAGTACTGGCCGTCGCGCGGTGCATGAAGGCTGATGAAAGCGTCAACATCTCGAATGCATGATAGTGGTGGATCAAAGTAATGCATGTGGGACGAAGCGGTAAGTGATTGAGGGAGGAGGACGTTTGGAGGCGGGTTCTGGTCGTCACTGAATGGGGAAATGTGTCAGAGGAAATGGGGTCAAAGACCTCAATGCCTGATTTCACTATCCGGCTCAAAACAGGCGAATCGGGGTTTGAGGTCTTTGACCCCGTTTTTCCCTTTCGTTTTTCCTAAGTCCTTGACACCATTTTCCTCCATTTCCTCATTTCCTCATTTGGTGAAACGGACGCACTTCGACCGACGCCCGACAGGCAAGGGCGGCCTTGCGCCCCCACGCCAGCGCCTCGTCCAGGTCAGCGGCTTCCAGCACCCAAAAACCGCCAATGTGTTCCTTGGTCTCCGCGTACGGCCCGTCGGTGATGAGCACCTTACCTGTGGGCTGCAACCGCAGCGACCTCGCGCTGCCTTCCGGTTGCAGGCCGCCAACAAAAACTCTGACACCAGCAGCCGTCATCTCGTCGTTGAGCACGTCTATTGCGCGCTCCATCGCTTCGTCCTCTGAGACGGCGGGGTCGTAGTTCTCGGGGCGGTAAATAGCCACCAAATACTGTGTCATCACTTCTCCTTCACTTTATAATCGAACGGCCGGAACGGACTACGACAAATCGTCCAAGAAAATCTCCCGGCCGCTGCCAAGGAAAAACGGGGAAAACGAAAAAACACTGGTCATAGACTTCAAACCCCGATTCGCCTGTCTTGAGCCGGATTATGAAATCAGGAATTGAGGTCTTTGACCCCATTTCCCTCATTTCCTCGATGGGTTCGGGGATTGACAGCCTTGCGGCTTCCGTGCAATTATCGAAGTCCGATACTTGACCGGCGGGGGTCGCCTTTTTTGTGACGCGACGACATCTGCTCACCCGCGTCGTCCTGTTCATGGTTTGTCTCAGCGTTTCCCGGCTGTGGGCGCAAGGGCCTCCGTATCAAACCGACGATCCGGTGCCGGTCGATCTGCACCACTACGAGTTCTACGTTTTTGGCAGTATGGACGGGACCACGGCTGAAATCGACGCGACCGGACCCGCCATCGAGTTCAACTGGGGCGCGATTCCGAGGGTGCAACTGCACGCCATCCTGCCTTTGGGCGTGATTGCGCCATCGAACAATCCGATCTATTTCCCCGGAGGAGTCGGAGGCACGTTCTTCGGGCTTACGGACACGGAACTGGGCACCAAAATCGCCTTCATCAAGGAATCCAAACACATCCCCCAGATCGGCACGTTCACCATGTTCGAAATCCCCACCGGAAATTACGCCAAAGGGCTGGGGGTTGGGAAAGTCTGGTACAAACTCCCGATCTGGCTGCAAAAGAACGCCGGCCACTGGACTTTTGATGGCGGAGCGGGTTATGAAGTGGTTCCGCAAACCGGATACCGCAACTTTCCCTACACCGGATGGCTGGTGAAACGCGTCCTGAGCGAGCGCCTGGAACTGGGAGTCGAAGTCTTCGCCCACGCGCGGGAGGGGTATGCGGCGGCGCAGACCGAGGCTTCGACCATGATCGACATCGGCGGCTACTACCATTTCAAGAATCACCCCGGAGAGCAGTTTTTGTTTTGCTACGGCCACTCCATCGCCGGCCAGACGGAAAACTACGCCTACGCCGGTATGTACTGGACCTGGGGAAAAGACGCCAAGAAGGACGCCGCGAGCTTCGACTGGATGCACATCCCGATGAACGGCAAGGGACTGGAATGATCCACAAAGATGCGCTGCGCGGGGAAGGACAAGGGCCACGGAAAATTTCGGCACGCGGCGCCGGTCGCCGCACGGAACGAAACCTTCTTTCGCGCCTATTGGGGAAAAACCGTGGAAAAACCGAACGAAAAACCGCGAAAAACCGGGTCAGCCTGACCTTGCACTTTTTTCCAACAACGATATTGTGTCAGAGCGCTCCGTCCCTTTTTCAGGCTCTTAGTCCCCTCGCGGGAAGACTCGGTTTCATGGGTTTTTGTGGGCTTGGCACTCGCCACAAGCGATTCGACGGGTTACGATCGGCGGGAGGTCCGCCCCGTTGGGTCGCGCACATGGACCGAGTCAGGCTGGCCGCTCGGTTCCTCGGACGCTGATAAATAGCCCGAATTTCCGTGGGTGGATGCGCTCGGACATATCTTGGAAAAAGGGACAGAGCGCTCTGACACAATATCCACCTGGCGAAAAAGTGTAAGGTCAGGCTGACCCACTTTCCCCCACTTTCCCCACTTTCCCCACTTTCCCCTTCGACCGCGCTGCCGCTCGGGATGACGCGGAGGTCGGGTGAATGGAAAAAGGCGTCAGACTCCTTTTATCGGATGAGTGGTCATTTGCATTCCGTACTTTGGGCGGAGGGTGATCAGGGCTCGATGCTCTACGCGATGGCCTTCGACCAGGCTCAATCGCCAGCGCTGGGCGAGCGTGGCGAGTAACAGGACGCCTTCCATCCAGGCGAAGCGTTCGCCGATGCAGACTCTCGCTCCGCCGCCGAAGGGGAAATAGGAGAATTTCGGGCGCGTGGCGACGGCTTCGGGCAGCCAACGGTCCGGGTCGAAGGATTCGGGGCTGGGAAACCAGCGCGGGTCGCGATGGACTACGAAGGGGCTCATCAGAATGATGGATCGCGCGGGGATGGAATAGCCACCGACCTGATGGGTTTCGAGATTGCGGCGGCCGATGCTCCAGGCGGGCGGGTACAGGCGCATGGATTCGGCGAACACCATTTCCGTGTATTTGAGCTGTGGGAGATCGTCGAAGGTGGGCAGGCGGCCGGCGAGCACGCGATCAATTTCGTCGTGGAATTTGCGCTCGGCTTCCGGGTTTTGAGAGAGGAGATACCAAGTCCAGGTTAGGGCGTTGGCCGTGGTTTCGTGACCGGCCAGGAATAATGTCAGGGCTTCGTCCCTTACTTGCTTGTCCGACATTCCGGAGCCTTCATCTTGCGCGAGGAGCAGCATGGAGAGGAGATCGCCGGCGTCGTTGCCGCTTTTGCGGCGGTCGGCGATGATGCCGTAGATGATCTTGTCGAGCAGGGCTCGGGCTCGCTCGAAGCGGCGTACGGAGGGGAGCGGTAGCTTTTCCAGCCACTCGGAGAATGGCATCAGGACGGTTTCGAACAGGCCGAGAACTTCGGTGAGGGCGGCTCCGATTTCATCGGCATCGGAAGAGACGTCGGCGCTGAACAGCGTTCGGGCGACGATGGCGAGGGTCAGGCGGTTCATCTCGCGGGCGATGTCGAGAGTCGCGCCGGATTGCCAGCGGTCGCGGCATTGGACCGCGCAATCGACCATGGCTGAGCCATATCCGATGAGGCGGTCGCGATGGAAGGCGGGTTGAACCAGGCGGCGCTGACGGGTATGGAACTGGCCTTCGCTGGTGAGGAGGCCTTCGCCGAGCAGGACCTTGGCGCGCTGGAGCATGCGGCTCTTGGTGAAATTGGACTGATTGGTGATCAGGATATCTTTGATCCAGTCGGGGTTGCTGATCACATAGGTTTCTTGCGGGCCGAGGCGCATGTGGGCGATATCGCCGTGGCGGCGCGCGACGCTGAGGAGAAACTCGGGCGGGTTCTTGCGGAATTGGGAAAGGACTCCGAGGAAGGGGCGTCCTTTGACGAGGGGCGGGGTTTGGATGGGCGGTGCGGCGATCACGCGACTTCAGTATATATGGCGGGGGGCGATCGGCGGGGCAAAAGGGGACAGGCACGAAGTTTCGCAAAGGTGGCGAAATTCGAGCCAGTCCCCCTTTTGCAGGGTGTGCCGTTTTATCGACATGGAGGCGCGAAATTGTGTTTATCGACTTGCCGGGTCGAGTTACTTGATGTACAAGGTGGTTCCGGTTGGGCTGGTGGCCGTGCCCACGGTTAGGGACACGGGTACCGCTCCTGGCGTGGCTGAAGGCAAGGCGGGAACGATCGCCTCAATCAGCATGACGCCGGAGACATCATTGGGGGTGGAAGCAGCGTAGACCACGGTGGCAGACGTCGAATCGATGGAGACGCTCACGGCGGCTTCGGGTGTGTGGATAAATTCACCGATGTTGATCAGGCCGTCCTGTCCGGAAGGATTGGTCTGGCCTTCGCCGGTGGCGAATAAGAGGACCGGTGTGCCGCGAGCTGCGGCGTTGGTGGGTCCGTTCACGGTGCCGTCGGAGTTGATCGCGACGACTTCACCGGTTCCGGTTTCGCCCAGGGTGAACAATCCGGGAGCGGTGGGGACGACGGGGATGGAAAAGTTCGGCGTGGAGTTGCCTTTGTACGTCACGACCACGTTGGCCGTGGTTGAACCGGCGACTTCATAGGGGACGATCACGCTGGTGGCGGAGGCGGAGGCGTAAAGGATGGGCGCGGCGGTTCCGTTGAAGGTGACGGTGGTCGGGCCGGCCGTGGCGGAGGTCAGGGTGCTGCCGACGACGCCGGTGGCCGGCAGGACTGCGGAGAGAAGCGGGGAGGGTCCGACGGTGAATCCGGAGATAGTGACGATCTCACCGGGCGCGATCGAAGTGCCGGCGTTGCTGGCGGAGTTGACCACGGTCAAAACCTGCGTCGGCGGGGCAATGGCTGCGAGCAGGCCGTGGGTCTTGCCATCGGATCCCACAGGTCCAGCCGAAATGTAGAGGGTGCTGGGGTCGCCGCCGCTCTTTCCGTTCCCGAACAGAAGCGCCCACAGTCCGGAGTTGATGATCGGATTGCCGGCGGTGTCCTGCATGGTGCCGAGCGCGGCGCCGGTGGTGAGATTGAAGGCGTTAATTTTTCCGTCGCCGAAATTTCCGACCAGCAGAGCGCCGCCGAAGGCTCCCCAAGTTGCGGGCGCGATGGCCATGCCCCAGGGGGAATTCAGGGTTCCGCCGGAGGAGATGCGTTGCAGCATGTTGCCGTTGGTGTCGAACACATCGACCACTCCGTTGCCGGCGCCGGGGACGTTGAATTTCTTGTTGGCGTCCTGAAGGGCGTAGGCGACGTAGAGCTGGCCGCCGAGGTTCCAGATGTTGAAGGGCGCATATCCCGCAGGCAGATTGGGGTCCTTGAATCCGCCAGAGACCGTGGTGGGATTGAAGCTGCCGTCGAAACAATCGACGGTGCCGGCGTGGAAGTTCGCGGCATAGAGCATCGGACCTTGGGGGCCCGGGCCGACGGTTGGGTTCGTTGCGCCGGTTTCGACTACAGCCAGGCCCTTATAACTGGCGCCCGCGGCCGAGTTGTCGACCATTTTGATCGCGGTGGCCGGGGCGGCGATGCTGCTGTTCCAGGCCGAGATGGTGCCGTCTTCGGTCGCAAAAATGAAGGAGGCGGGCTTGCTATTGGGAGCCGAGAGCACCCAGTTCGTGCCGTTGCCGGGGACTTGGCCAGTGGGCGTGCCGGTGCTGGCGCCTCCGGTGGATCCGGGCGGAATGGTGACGACCAGATTGGTGATGGTCCCGGAGCCGTTGTAGACCGTGGCGTTGCTCTTGTCGTGATTCGATACCCAGAACGGACTGGTGGCGGTGATCGACATGCCCCAGGGGTTCACCAGATTGGGGTCGGTGACGTCGGCGGTGCCGGCCTGATCGGAGACCAGGTTGTGTTGCACATAGGCATTTTTGGGCGCGGTGGTGGTTTGCGCGACCAGGGATAAAGGAATTAGCGCGGCGAAGATCGACGCAACATGAGGGATGCGATAGAGTAAAGTCCGAGTTTTCATGAGGGTGCCTCCTTAAAGTTGTCCGATTATACGGTGCGGAGCGCGGTGCGGCGAGTAGAATCATGATGCGGCTTAGCTCGGGATTAACGCTGGACGCGGTGGATGAAAAAAAACGACAATTCGATGAAACCCGGAGGGCGACCCGTCGTATTAAGCACATAAGGAGCGACGGATGAAACTTGCGTTGGCGGCGATGCTGCTGGTGGGGACGAGCTTATCGAGCTGTTACGGGGAGGACCGCTGTTGGGACGACTACCGCGAAGCGCGGCGGATGCGGGCGGAGATGCGCCGGGAGACGGCGGAGATCCGGCGTGAGACGTATCGGGCTCGGCAGGAGGCGCAGCGGGATCGGATGGATAGCCTGCGGGAGGCTCGACGCGAGGCGCGTGAGGCGCTGAGAGATGCGCGGGAGCAGATCCGTGAGGCTCGGGATCAGGCTCTGCGTGAGTTTAGACGGTCGTTTCGGGATTGGTAGCCCTGAGACAAGATCCGCGCGGGCTAGAGTCTGTGTGAAGACCCTAACATTAACCGCTCCTTGTGGTCGCGCCTCGGCGAGCGGCGTCAGCTATGGACCGCAGATTCGGAAGCCGGGCGCGTCAGATTGCGAGAAAGGGAGTCGCTAAGAGAAGTTTGGTGCGCATATACGTGTGACTAGACACGTCGCGCGGCGAAATATTCTCCGCGGTCGCGGAGATTTTGAATGGCGTTTATTGGGCGATGAGCTCGCTAAGCAAACGATCCACTCCGTAGAGTTTGCGTAACGCTTCTGTCATGCCCGCGGTGTGGACGGCGACGGCGCGATTGGTTTCTCCGTCGTAAACGTAATCGCCCACCAGGGATTCGATATTGCCGTCGAAAATCAGCCCGACGATTTCTCCGGCTCGATTGATTACGGGCGATCCGGAGTTTCCTCCCACGATGTCATTGGTGGTTACGAAATCGAGCGGCGTCGCAAGATCCAGTTTTGCGCGGCTTTCCTGATAGCGCGACGGCAAGTTGAACGGCGGCGCGTAATCGAAGCTCGCGGCGCGATCGAACAGGCCGTAGTACGTGGTCTTGGGAGGCGCTTTGGTGCCGTTCATCGGATACCCTTTGACGGTGCCGTAGGACAGGCGCAGCGTGAACGTCGCATCGGGATAGGTGCTCTTTCCGTAAACGGTGAATCGCGCGCGACCCAGTTTTTCGCCGGCGCGCTGCTCGATGCTTTCGACGTTGTCTTCCATCCACTTCACATAATCGCGGCGCATGGGATCGAGTTTGCGCGCCATCGCGATCATGGTATCGGTGGACGCATTGACCGCCGCCTCGCCGCCTTCGATCAGCTTGCGACGCACTTCGGGATCGTCGAGTTTGGTGCCGTTGATCATCGCGAGCGCTGCGTCATGCGGGCTCTTTCCGCCGAGGACGATCTTCAGGTAGGGGTCGCTCGCGCCCATTTCCTGAACGTCCATTTCGAGCTGGCCGGTAATACGCGCAATTTCCATATCGCTATAGACCGGCGCGGGCGACAGAAGATCGAAGCGCAGGGATTCGAGCTGCGAGTCGTGATATCCAGGCAGGCGCTGCCCATCGGGCTTCTTTACTTCAGCGACGTATTGCACGATCGCGGCCGCGATGCCAGCGAAACGTGAATCGGTACTGTGGTAGAAACGTTCCTTGATTCGCGTTCCGGCCTTGCGTTCGGATGCCGCGATTTCGTCCCAGGCTCCGCCGTATTCCGATTTCAGCGTGGGATTCGCAGTTACGGCGGCTTTGAATTTTTCTTCCTCCGTGCGTTTGGTATTCATCACGCGCGGATTTTCCAGGCCGTTCAACTCGCCTTCATATTCCTTGACGCCGTTTTCGAGGTCGAAAATCTCGGTCTCGGCTTCGCGCGCCTGCTCTTTCCCGTTTTTTGAAAATAGCTCGAGCACGGCGATTCTGTGCTTGATGATTTTCAGTTCGTTGGGAAGCATGATGTCGCGGCGAAACTCGATTTGGGAAAAAGTGTCGAGTCTATCGGTGGAACCGGGATTGCCGGACGTGAACACGAGTTCGCCGTCGGCGGCGCCTTTCGCGTTCCATTTCAAATAATTCGGAGTATCGATCGGCTTGCCGTTCTCGTAGACGCGGAACAAGGCCATGTCGAGATCGTAACGGGGATAAGTAAAGTTATCGGGATCGCCGCCGAAGTAGGCGGCCTGCTCTTCGGGCGCGAAGACGAGCCGGATGTCGGTGTATTTCTTATAGCGATACAGCCAGTATTCGCCGCCTTGATACAACGGGATGATATCGCTGCGCAGGCCGGTTTTTTCGGTGCTTTCACGCTCGATCCGGGCGATAATCTTTTTTCGCAGCGCGAATTCTTCGTCGGTATTTTTCGCGCCTCTGACGGCGTCCTGAATGCGAGCGGTCACGTCTTCGGTAGACATCAGGACGTTCACTTCCATATCCGGCGACTTCATTTCGTCGGCTTGCGTCTTCGCATAGAAGCCATCGCGGATGTAGTTGTGTTCGGGAGTGGAATTCTTCTGCAACTGGCCGCGCGCCACGTGATGATTGGTCAACAGAAGACCGTGCGTGCTGACGAACGATCCCGAGCCTCCGTCGTTCAGGCGCGCCGAGGCGAGGCGCACGTGATCCAGCCAATCCTTGGTGAGCCTGAAGCCGTACTTTTCCTGGATCAGCTTGGTGGGCGGGTTGTCGAAGGTCCACATGCCTTCGTCGGCGGGAGCGGAGACTGCAAGAAATGCGCCGCAGAATGCTACAACGGTCCAGCGTTTCATACCTTCATTGCAGCACAGAAATCTCCAGGCGACGGTCGAGCATGCCGTAGAGCGCGATGGTGGCCAGGATCAGGATGGGGCCTTCTATGGGTGAAAGCGTGTGATACCGGTGCGGTCCGTTGGCGCCAACCACGACCCAGTATGCGGTGGTTTTCATGCGACTCAGCGCGAACCAATAATGTCTTGACGGGTCCTGGTAAAGCTGCATCAGGCCGACGCACCACAGCGCGAGACCCGTGAAAGCGATGCCGAGAATCGCCACGATGCCGGGCCGGAAAAACATTTTCCCGGTGGACCACGAGCCCGGCGGCCGCGGTTTGCATCGTAAGAAAGCCATCGCAAACAGGACTCCGGCCGCGCCGCCGAGAAGGTCCATATAGACGTCGTTGAAGTCGAACGGAACCAGCTTGTCGCCCATTAGATGCCAGTATTGGAAGCACTCGTCGAGTCCGCCGAAGATGGTGATCCAGGCCAGCGATTCCGCGGGAGAGAGCGTTAACGCCACTAGCGCGATCCCTTCGGGAAAATACTGCGGATAATGCACCAGCTCGACATTATTGGCCGTGAACGCGCGCCAGGTTCCCCAGATCAGGCCGATGGTGAGAATCCAGAACGCGGCGAGCTTGCCTCGCTCGGGTTGCCTGACGAGCCTTCGGACGAGGATGAGCGTCAGCAGCGCCACTTCGAACAGAGCGATGGCCGCCGAGCCTTGATACAGGCGCTTGTGGGTGAACCGGATCGCGATCAGGTTCACGACATACTGGACGTTTTCGTGCGGAAATGTGACCGCAGCCGCATAGACCGCGAGCGCGGCCCAGCTCCAGCGAGGGTGCTTGTGGATCGCTGCCAGGAATTGTTCGAAGGCGCCCACGGCTAGATGGGAGAAATCGACGTTGCGCTCAATTGCGCCATCCAGTGGAGTTTTTTTTCTTTCAAAACATCTTTGAGCGCGATCGCGGTCACGTCATCGTCTATCTGTTCCAGAACGTCGAAGGTGAACGCTTCGCGGCCGTGAGTCTGGAATTCCATGACGAGCGATTTATCGCTGTGAATATCGCTCTGGCGCAAGGCGAACCATATTCTGTTTTCGGCAGCCTCCAGGTTCGGAGTCGAATCTACCCAGACGCGGTTGGTGGCGCTGCATCGCACCGCGAACACGCCGCGCGGAATCTTGCGCTCTTTGTAAGCCCGAATGGCTTCTTTCCTGGATGTGGTCATAAGACTCGCAGGAAATTCATCAGATCCTGCTTTTCCTGCTCCGTGAACTTGATGTCAAATTTCTCATTGTAGAAGTCGACCACGTCGCTGAGGCTGGTTGCGGAGCCATTCGAAAAATAGGGGGCTCGGGCGGCCAGTCCTCGGAATTGCTGCATGACGATGGAACCGACATCCGCGCATTTCCCGGTGATGAGCGCCCGGCCGGGGTCTTGCGTGTAAATGATGCGGCCCAGGGTCGGATGCGGGGGGGCTGCTGCGTCGCACGTGATTCGAAACAAGGGAAGCTCAGGGGATTGGTTCGACGGCGGGCGGTTGCCGCCCTCGATATTCGCATAGCGTGTATTGCCGGAGGCGTGGCAGCTCGCGCACGTGTACATTCCCGAATCTTTACGGACGCGGAAGGGGCGGGAAAAGAAAACGTCGGCTCCGCGCGCGACGGAGGCGCGAAACTCGAGTTGCACTCCAAGGTCGCCAGCGTCTTTCGGTTTTCTCCACACGTCGATTCCGAGCAAGACGGGACTTACGGAATTGCCGCGGAGCGCGCCGGATTTGCCGTTGGCCAGATTGTCGGGGCCTAACGCGGGCGGTTCGCTCAAGTACCCGCCGCGAATATCGGAGACTTGCGCGGTGTAAACCTGCGATTCGAAGTCAACGATTTTGCGAAGTTGCTCCGGAGTGGGCGGGAGCTTGGCTTCTTCGTGGACCATGATGGCATTAATTGCCTGTGCGTCCAGCGACGGCTCCCGCGCGTCGGCCATCAGATTCGCCACGAATTTCAGATTTGCCGCGACCCGAGGGCGACGGAAAACAGAGACCGATGGATTTGCGCCGGCGAGTCCATAGACGGAGCTGGTGTTGCAGCCGGTGGGATCGCGGACGACCTCGATTCGAAACTCGGAGTCTTTCGGCACGGGCAGGGAGATTCGGAACAGACCATGATCGAGGAGCAGCGAGTGCGAGGTTCTGGCGTTCTGCGGCAGATCGGGGCAGTTGGAGCCGTCGACGGCGGCAAAAATGGGGTCCTTGCCCTGGGTCTCCTTCCAGCGCTCGCGGAGGGCGGCGACCGAAACGCTCATCGCGTTCGACGGCTGATGGCAGGTGATGCAGGCGCGCCCGTTGGCGCCCAGCGGCTCAAAGAACGGCTGGTCGCCGGTGTGGACGGCTCCGGAAGCGTTCAGAATTCGTATTTGTCCGTCGGGGTCTTCGTAGTCTTCGTCCCACGGAAGAACATCGGCCTGACCTGCGTCCCACCAGATCCGGCCGGGGCCGTAGGTCCGCGCAGTTTGGGCTTGCGCGACTGCCAGTGTCGCGATCAGGCCGCCGGCTGCGGTAAGGGCTGTTCGTGAGAGCAGCATTGCTGCCATTATCCTCTATCCAAGGTTGCCGCTGGAGTCGAGGCGAGAACCCCTCCGGGGCTCCATTTACCAGCGGAGTCTGTGTGAAACCCGCTATATTAACCGCTCCCTTTGGTCGCGGCTCGCATGAGTTGATGATATGTGGAGGTTAATCGTCGGGTTTCGCGTGGGCTCGAGAGCTCGCGATCCTTTTAGAACACGAACTTGCCGGTCAACACCGCGATCCGGCCGGACACCGCGGAACCCTGGAATGCGCCATAGGCGCTGGTCGGCGGCGTTACCGTGCTGGTAATCAGTCCGAAGCCAGGCACTGCGACGTTGTGTCCCGGCGCGGCGAAGTTCGGATGGTTGAACAGATTGTATGCGCTGGTGCCGAGCTGCAAGTACATCCGCT
>Ga0209415_10006182_pt1 | contig 21394 bp, 18 predicted proteins | sample PeaSoiSIISIP2007_FD_187696 | JGI IMG/M metagenome (GOLD analysis project Ga0209415, IMG submission 187696) | Peat soil microbial communities from Weissenstadt, Germany - SII-SIP-2007 (SPAdes) (version 2) | ecosystem: Environmental > Terrestrial > Soil > Wetlands > Peat | place: Germany... | reverse complement strand
GACTTGACCGAGACCGATAGGAGACCCGCGCAAGATCCCTCACCCGGCTGAACTGCGCCGGGATTTCGGGATGACGTCCCGGCTTGACTCAGACACAGCCGGAGGATTACTTTCGCCATTCGTGGAGAAATTCCGCCTCCCCAGAGAAAACGCATTGGCGAACCGGCCGATTATTACCCTAACCACCGATTTCGGACTCAACGACCATTTCGTGGGGACGGTGAAGGGAGTCATTCTCAACATCGTTCCAGACGCCGAGATTGTGGACATCTGCAATGCCGTGCAAGCATTTGATGTGTTGGATGGCGCGCTGACCATCGTCCAGGCCTATTCCTACTTTCCCGCTGGCACAACGCATCTGGTAGTCGTCGATCCCGGAGTGGGCACGGTGCGACGCCCCATTGTGGCGACCACCGAGCGGTATCGCTTTGTCGCTCCCGACAACGGCGTGCTTTCGCTTATCTACAACCGCGAAGAACGGTTTCGGGTTCACCATGCGACCGCGGATTACTACTGCCTGCAGCCGGTGAGCCACACGTTTCATGCCCGCGACATCTTTGCTCCGGTTGCCGCCTACATAGCCAAAGGAGTCGCCGCGGAGAAATTCGGCGAAGAGATTCTTGATTTTGTCCGGATCGATCTGCCGCAGCCCAAGCAAGTGAATGAACACACCTTGCGCGGGACAGTGCTCAAGGTGGACCGCTTCGGCAACCTCATCACCAACATCAGCCCTCAGGATGCCCCTCTGCTATTTCAGCAATCGCCTCCTCCGTTCAAAATAGTCTTGGGCGGTCGGGAAATCACCGCCATGAAAGCGGCGTACGGAGACGGCATGCCCGGCGAAGTGTTCGGCATCCTGGGAAGCGGGGGATATCTGGAGATCGCAGCCAATCAAGGCTCGGCGGTCCAGGTGCTGGGCGTGGGCCGAGGGACGGACGTCGATTTGGTGCTGGCAAGCGCGGCTGCTCCCGCGGACGGCTAGTTTCGCCGCGGCGGCTATAATCCTTCCATGCTCCCTGAACAACAGTTCCGCAAGCACGTGGAAAGCGCGTTGGAGTCTCTCAAGAAAAGTCTGATGGCCGCCGAAGACTCAGCTGACATGGAAGTGGAGGATCAGGCTGGCGCGTTGCATATTTCTTTCGAGGACGGCGCCCGCTTCATCATTTCGCCCAACGCACCCGTCCAGCAAGTCTGGATCTCCGCGCTCTCGACCAGCTTCAAACTGGACTGGTCGGAGGCGGATCAGGACTTCGTTCTGCACAAAACGGGGGAAAAACTGAAACCGCTTGTGGCCCGCGTGATTAATCAGCAATTAGGCGAAGAGGTGGTTTCGCTCGCCTAGCAGCGAGTTCTGCCATTCGCCCCTGCACCCAGCTTCCGCTTTAGATCTTCCGCGATCTGCTTGCCGTGAAAGCGGCCGTTTTCTATGAAGATTTCATTCGTCCTCGATCCCGCCACGATCACGCCCGCCACGTAGATACCCGGGACATTGCTCTCGAGCGTCTCCGGATCGCACACCGGACGGCACTGCTCCGAAGATAGCTCGATCCCCATCGCCCGCAGAAAGTCATAGTCGGGGTGATAACCAACGAGGGCAAACACGAAGTCGTTTTTCAAGCTTACAGGACCTTCCGTTGTATCCAGAACAACAGACTCCGCTTCAATGAGTTGCAAGCTGCTGTTGAAGTATGCCTTGATTTCCCCGTTCTTGATACGATTTTCGATATCCGGCAAGATCCAATACTTTACGTGGTGGTGCATCTTCGGCCCGCGATGCACCAGGGTCACACGTGATCCGTGGCGCCACAGATCGAGGGCGGAAATCGCGGCGGAATTCTTTCCGCCGACCACTACCACATCGCAGTCGAAAAAAGGATGCGGCTCGCGGTAATAGTGAAACACCTTCGGCAAATCTTCCCCGGGGACGCCCAGCTGGTTGGCCAGATCGTAATACCCGGTCGAGACCACCAGTTTGCGCGTCTGGTAGTCGTAGATTCTCCCCAGCTCATCGGTGGCTGTAACGTGAAACTGGCCATCGGATCCCGCCACTGTCTCCACTCGCTGGTATTGGGCAACGGGCAGGCGGTAGTGTTCGACCACCTTGCGGTAGTACTCCAACGCCTCTTCCCGCGTAGGCTTCTGATGCGCCGTGCTGAAAGGCAAATCGCCGATCTCGAGCAGCTCCGGCGTAGTAAAGAAAGTCATATTCGCCGGGTAGTGGAACAGCGAGTTCACCACACAGCCCTTATCCACAACCAGCACGCTAAACCCCGCCCGCAACGCTTCAATGCCGCAGGCCAGGCCAGTGGGGCCGGCACCGATCACCAGCACATCGATCTCGCGGCCGGAGGACGAAGCAATCTCGGCGCGGGGAAGCGTGTCAGGAATTTGCCTGGTAACCAACGGATCGTTGCCTCGGAGTTTCAGCAGCACCGCGAACCTGCCCTGCGCTGTGTTCTGAATGCCAAAGTTTAGCATGCGGTCTTGCCAGCGGCCCGCGAGGACTCTTTGCATCCCCAGGGGCGTCGTCGTACCCAACCCCTCCGCTCATCGAGTTATAATCACGGGTTGCTTCATCCTAGGCGCACTAGTCTCAGGAAGCCGCCATGGCAACGTCAGCAGATCAAATGGCTCGCACGCGCATTGAATCCGACAGCATGGGACAGATCGAGGTCCCGGCGGAGGTCTATTGGGGCGCGCAAACGCAGCGGTCGTTATTACACTTCGACATAGGCCGAGACCTGATGCCGCCGGAACTGATTCGCGCTTTCGGCATCCTCAAAAAGGCCTGTGCGCTGGTGAACCAGGACCTGGGCAAGCTACCCGCCGACAAGTCGAAGCTCATCGTGCAGGCCGCCGATGAGGTGATCGCCGGCAAGCTCAACGACCAGTTCCCGCTGCGCATCTGGCAGACGGGCAGCGGAACGCAGACCAACATGAACGTCAACGAGGTCATCTCCAACCGCGCCATCGAGCTGGCGGGCGGGGAGATGGGATCGAAGCAGCCGATCCATCCCAATGACCACGTCAATATGTCGCAGTCGTCGAATGATACGTTTCCGGCGGCCATGCATATCGCCGCGGCTGACCGGGTAAAGAATGCGTTGATCCCTGCCATCCAGAGCGTTCATGATGCGATTGCCGCCAAGGCGAGGGAGTTCAAGGACGTTGTAAAAATCGGGCGCACGCATTTACAAGACGCCGTGCCGCTGACCTTCGGTCAGGAGTTTGGCGGTTGGGCCAGCCTGCTGGAGCGCGACATCGAGCGCCTCAAGCAGGTGCTCGGCGGTCTTTACGACCTCGCGATCGGCGGGACTGCGGTGGGTACGGGGCTGAACACGCATCCTGAATTCGCGGAACGCGCCGCAAAAAAGATCGCCGAACTCACAGGACTTCCCTTTCGGTCGCATGGGAACAAGTTCGCCGCTCTTTCAGCGCACGACGAGATCGTCTTTGCCCAGGGCGCGCTGGAAACGCTGGCGGCGTCATTGATGAAGATTTCCAACGACATTCGCTGGCTGGCTTCCGGCCCGCGCTGCGGACTGGGAGAGCTCTCCATCCCCGAGAACGAGCCCGGATCGTCGATCATGCCCGGCAAGGTGAATCCGACGCAGTGCGAAGCCATGACCATGGTGTGCGTACAGGTTCACGGCGCCACCGCCGCGGTCGGGTTCGCCGGCTCGCAAGGCAACTTCGAGCTTAACGTGTTCAAGCCCGTGATCATCTACAACTTCCTGCATTCGGTCACTCTGATCGCCGACGCTTGCCACGGCTACGTCGAATACATGGTCAAGGGCATCGAGGTGGACCGCGCTAAAGTTGACTGGTACGTGAAAAATTCGCTCATGCTGGTGACCGCGCTGGCCCCGAAAGTCGGCTACGACAAAGCCGCCCAGATCGCCCATACCGCGCACGTGGAGCACACCAGCCTGCGCGAAGCCGCCCTGAAGCTCGGCTGTCTCACCGGCGAGGAGTTCGATCAGTTGATGAAGCCGGAGAAAATGACCAGACCGTAGCACGTTGCTCCATTCAACAAGACGTTATTCCGAATCCTTGCGCTTTCTCCAGCGGGGCGGGGGCTCTAGCGTGGGGCGCCCTTGCCATGTTCACCCAGACGGGCCAACGTTGAAGAGTAGAAACAACAGACCATCCCTCGTTCCGAAAGAGATTGGGAGACTCGCGCGAGATTCCTCACTCGGCTGAAGTACGCCGCGTTTCGGGATGACGTCTTAGAACAAATAGGTGAGACGGCGTCATCCCGAAGCCCTGCGCTTTCTCCAGCGGGGCGAGGGATCTGGGGTGTGGTGCCTGGCCATGTTCACCCGTCACAGACGGGTCAACGTTTGAAGAGTAGAAACAACAGACAATCCATCGGTCCGAAAGTGACTAGGAGACCCGCGCAAGATCCCTCCCTCGGCTGAACTACGCCGAGTTTTCGGGATGACGGCGCTGAGAAGAGAGACGCAATATGCGTAAACCCAAGCAGTTCTACGTTTACATCATGACGAATCGACCTCGTTCTCACGTTTTATACACCGGTGTAACTGGCAACCTCGCGCGTCGCGTGTTCGAACACAAGAACAAACTCGTGCCCGGTTTCACCAGCCGCTACAACCTAATGCGGCTGGCCTACTACGAGTGCTTCGCCTATCCGGACGCGGCTATCGGTCGTGAGAAAGAAATCAAGGGCTGGCGGAGAAGCAAGAAGATTCGGCTCATCGAGTCAGTGAACCCGCATTGGGAGGATCTTGCGGAACGGTGGACCGAAGTGTATCGGCCCGAGAGTGCTCCGCGCCAGATCCGTCGCCCCGGTGGAGAAAACGCGGGGCTTCGGGATCACGCCTGCTAACAAGGAACAGGTTACGACTGGTTCCTGCCGAAGCTGAGGCCGCTTAACGCAGACACTTCCTCCGGCCCAATGCCTTTGCTCCCCACCAACACGTGAAAACTCTCTCCCATCCCCGCCGGGGTAACCAAATGCTTGAGTTGAAGCGCGACTTTGGCCCGCTCCTGCGGCAGGCGGCACTCTTCGAAGGCATCAGCGAACTGATTGCTCTCGCCTATCCCCAGTAGAAATTGCGATTGGGTTAGCAGCGGCTGCATCTGCATTCCGTTCGGTTCCGCTGCTGCCACCAGGGCCGTGAAATTCACATGAGCGGTGATGTCTTGATCTCCGGGGGCTTCATAAGGGTTTGCACTCGCTGAGTGTTGGCGAAATGCCATGATAGTACCGCGGTGCCGTCCAGCGAGTTGCTCCGCGCGAGTGTAGCCATAGTCAATGGCGACGACGAAGCCGCGTTGCACGGAAGCCGCTAGGTTCGACATGTAGTTTTGCGCGGCGAGCGAAACCTCAATGCGTTCCCCAGCTTCAGGATGCACGCTGTGGTGGTCGAGAAAGCTCAACTCTTCGGCTGAAGCTGGCTCCCAGATTTCAACGAAGCGGCCATGCTGCTCGCCAATAAGAAGCTTTACCTCGGGACTAAGAACCTCCACTGGGAAGGCGTCGAAGAATTCGTTGGCAAAGATAATCAGTGGAACCTCAGGGGCTAAAGCCCTTGCGATATGGGATATGTCCGGCACGGCTAAAGCCGTGCCCTTCCCTGCGCCAAACAAAGACGCTTTTCCCATCGCAAAATGCCGGCTGAGCGTCTTTTCTAATCGCCCGCGCAAGGCAGGCGATTTTTCCAGCAATGAATAGTGCAGCGCACCGAAGAACAGGGGGAACTTCTTCTCCGACCAGTCGAGAACATCCTGCGCAAACAGTCCGCGGCCCGGGCCCAGTTCCAGAAGCTCGATCTGTGCCGGAGAGCCCAGCACGCGCCACATCTCTTCGAACTGACGAGCCAGCAAGCGGCCAAAGACGGCGTGCACATCGCTCGAAGTATAGAAGTCGCCGGCTTTGCCAAACTGCTCGACGTTCCGCGAGTAATAGCCAAGTTCCGGGTCGTATAGGCATAGCTCCATGTATCGCGAAAACGGAATCGGGCCGCGCTGGCGAATTTCGCCCTCGATTTTCTGCCGCAGGCTCACAAGCCTTCCCGCTGCCGTTCGGCGCGGTTCTGCGGTGTGCGCGTGAACATTTCGATCAGGTAGTCGTGCAGGCAATCGAACAGCTGGCGCTGGAAAGTCCACTCGAATTGGGGATGATCGAGATCGCGGGGGTGCAGCTCAAAGTAGTAGGTATGCACCGGGATCGGAGAGTTCTTGAATTGAATGATGACTTCCACGCCCTCTCCCTTGGCGCGCGCCGAAAAATCCAGCAAGGGATGTTCGTACAAGTGCAACTGGGTCAGCACGCGTTCCAGCCGCTGATCGGCGCTGTTAGGCACGCAACGATTCTAGCGGGATTCCCACATCGGCGGAATCTTAAGCGGCGGAAGCCTAGCAGGAGGCGCACAGATCGAGACCCGGATGCTGACCATTCCAGGTCCTAGAGCTTCTTTACCCCGAGGCCGGTCAGTTCTTCGCGTTTTCCAGTCGGGCTCTCTCTCGGCGCCCTTGCCTGCTCGCTGGGATACTCATACACTCCCCGTCCGCTCTTGCGGCCAACCCGTCCGGCTTTGACGTATTGCACCAAAAGTGGTGCAGGCCGGTATTTCTCCCCCAGCGTCCGGTGCAGATACTCGAGAATATGCAGCCTAGTGTCCAGCCCCACCAAGTCAACCAGCTCGAAAGGACCCATCGGGTGGTTCAAGCCTAACTTTAGGGCCTTGTCGATATCTTCGGCTGAAGCAATGCCTTCCTGAAGCATGAAAAATGCCTCATTCCCGATCATGGCATTGATCCGGCTGGTGATGAACCCGGGAGATTCCTTGATGACCACAACCTCTTTCCCCATGCGTCTGCCGACTTCGACAGCGGCAGCCAAGGCATCGTCATCCGTTTCCAGTGCCCGAACAATTTCCAGCAGCTTCATCTTGTGGACGGGATTAAAAAAATGCATGCCCAGGCACTTCTTAGCGCGGTAGGTAACGCTGGCAATCTCGGTAATGCTGAGGGAAGAAGTATTCGAGGCAAGAATGGTATTCGGGCGGCAGATCTTATCGAGGAGGGTGAAGATCTCGATCTTGGACTCCATCTCCTCCGGAACCGCTTCGATGACCAGATCAGCTTCGCGAGCTGCCTCTTCGACTGAGCCGGCATATTCCAGGCGACCGAGCGCGGCCTTGGCATCGCCGGCAGAAACTTTTCCCAGTTCCACCGCCTGGTCGAGATTGGCGCGAATTTCGCCCTCCGCTTTGCGCAGGGCGTTTGGCAGCAGGTCTTCCAGGATGGTGCGATACCCCCCAAGCGCCGCGACGTGCGCGATGCCTCGGCCCATGGTGCCGGCGCCGATGACCGCGACCGTCTGCACCTGGGACACTACTGGACCCCCTTCTCCAATTGCTCCAGCAGCGCCGAGAAATGGGTGGCAGCGTTCCGCAAGTTTTCCGCCAGGCGCTTGCGCTCATCCGCTTCCATGACCGGAACGGAGGCGCTGATGCGGCGCAGGGTGGTAACAATGTCATCTACGTAATTTATGAGGCGGATCAATTCTCCTGTTGCTGCCATGAAAACTCCTCTGGCCCGCTTTCGGGCGATGTGGCGGGTTTCCGTTGCGCTTTGCGGTACGAACCAGGGCCGCTTCCCACAACCCAATTCACTATTCTCAATGGTGCCGGGGATTTAGTAAAGGTACGGTACGGGAGGTATCCTCCGTTGGTAATAGCCGCTATCAATGTTTTTTGTTGGTCTTCGGTCCTGCGAATGAATCTAATGGAAGCATGAGTGACAAGCCTTTGAAGCACTACCTGTTCGCCAGCGATTTCGACCAGACGCTGACCTTCAACGACTCCGGCTATGTGCTGAGCGAGTTAGTAGGAATTCCGACCGACGAGTTCGAGCGCAAAGCGAAGGGCATGGCAAAGCTCAATTTGGTGCAGCAAGGCGCCGAGTTGGCCTACTTGCTCTTGCATGATCCTGAGTTTCAAAGCCGGGTGCGAAAGAAGCATCTTTACGAAGTTGGCAAGCGCATTCGCCTGAAAGAAAATATTGAGCTGCTTTACCAGATACTGGAGAACGGAATCGAAGGCTATCACTTCGACTTCTACGTGCTTTCGGCCGCTCCGGTTGAAGTCATCCACTCGGCGTTGGAGGGAATTGTCCCTCCGAATCACATTTACGGCACCGAGTTCCGCTATACCAGCGAAGGCGCGATTGAGAGCATTACGCGGGCTACGGCAGGTTATGGCAAAGTGGCCGTGCTGGACACCTTACAGTCCGAGCTCCAGATCGGCCCCGACCACATTATCTACTCGGGGGATGGCAGCTCGGATGTTCACGTCATGCTGCACGTGAACACGCGCGACGGCCTCACCATCGCGGTTTCCGAGGCCAAACACGTATCGCAAGTGGCGAAGAGGACGGTAGTCAGCACTAACGCGCTGGCAATTTTCGCTCCCATTCTGGAAGAGATCCTGGGTTGGGAACGGCCGCGCATCCGCCAGTTTTTCGAATCCCACGGTCTGCTGATCCAGGAGTGGGACCGGGTACGAACGGATTGGCTGACGCTGCGTCCCGCGGGAGAGGAACCGGTTCCAGAGGCCACCGGAGCCGGCGCTGGATTGATTCGATCAATATAAGATTCGCTCAGTGTAGGAGCAGGTCGCCAGCCACAAAGCACAAGAAGACCACCGCGATCACGCCGTTCATGGTGAAGAAAGCCGCGTTGAGCTTGCTGAGGTCGTCGGACGAGACCAGCGAGTGCTCATAAATCAGCAGCAAAGCCACCATGATCACCCCGCCAATCGCCAGCTTTCCTAATCCAAAGACGATCACCAGACCGGCGAGTAGGAGGAGCATGGCTAGGTGGAAAACGCGGGCAATCTGAAGCGCCCTGGGGATGCCTAGAAATCGCGGAATCGAATGCAAACCAGTCCGCCGATCGAAGTCATAGTCCTGGCACGCGTAAAGAACGTCGAAGCCTCCGCCCCAGAAAGTAACCGCTGCCGTCAGCAGCAAAATGCGAGGGTCCAGCGAACCGCGTACCGCGATCCAGGCTGCGGAGGGCGCAATGCCCATGGCAAATCCCAAGACTAGGTGCGACCAGCGAGTGAACCGTTTGGTGTAGGAGTAGAGCAATATCACGGCCAGTGCGGCGGGCGAGAGCAGAAATGCCGAACGGTTCAGCTGCCAGGCGGCCAGCACAAAGATGGCGCAAGAACTGATGACAAATATCGCGACAAACCCAGACGTGAGCTGACCGGCGGGAAGAGCCCGCTTCTGCGTGCGCGGATTGGTGGCGTCAATCGACGCATCCGCCAGGCGGTTGAAGGCCATTGCGGCGGAGCGCGCTGCTACCATGGCCACGATAATCCAAGCCAGTTGGTGCCTGGTCGGCAGGCCCTTTGCCGCCAGCATCGCGCCGCACAGCGCAAACGGAAGCACAAAAATGGAGTGCTCCCATTTGATCATCTCCAGGGTGACGCGCAGATTGTGGAGTAGGCGCACCAACAGATTCTAGCAGCCGGCTGCTTGCCCGGTTGGGTAAGACGGATTGCGTCGGAGGCGCGGCCGAGGGCGTTTCCGTTACACGCCAGGAAAGAATCCCTGAGCGCCAATGAGGGGCACAAAAGCGCACGCCCCGAGAGAGGTCACAATCGGGCGGCCTTCATTCTTACGCACCAATTGCAAATCCTGCGCCTGCGAGGGACCGATGGGCAGTACCATGCGGCCGCCATCGCGCAGCTGCTCGAACAAGGAAGCGGGAATCCTCGGAGAAGCGGCGGAAACGGCAATCACATCAAATGGCGCCTCCGCCGGCAGGCCCGTGCTGCCATCGCCGACCAAAATGGCGACGTTGGAGTAGCCCAAACGCGTCAGCGTAGCTTCTGCCTTGCGGGCCAGCGTCTGGTGCCGCTCAACCGAGTAAACATGCTGGGTCAGTTCGGCGAGAAGAGCGGTCTGGTAGCCGGTTCCGGTGCCAATCTCGAGTACGCGATCAGAGGGTTGCAGTGCCAGCGCTTCCAGCGTCAGAGCAACGATATAAGGTTGCGAGATGGTCTGCCCTTCCCCGATGGGAATGGGGTGGTCTTCGTAGGCTTGGTCGCGGTAGTCCTGGGGCACGAACTCACCGCGGGGAACGCGGCCCATCGCCTGCAGTACGCGCTCGTCACCGAGCCCGCGGGCCCGCAGATGCAGCTCCACCATCCTGCGGCGCTCACCAGCCAAATCGTCAGGCGGAATTTCAGAAAACATGGCGGAGCCCAAATATTATGGCTTGGAACATCGGCGATACCGCTACCTTTTCCGGCTTCGAATTCTGACATCAAAGCTGACTACGCCGTTCTGGTCGCGGATGGCCACAATGGAAATGTTGCGCGAGAGGTTATACACCACCTGGATGATTTGCTGCGACGCCTGTTCCACGCTGGTGCTGTATGTCATGGTGAGATTATCCGCCACCTGCTGCTCAATTGTGACCAGGGGGCCGCGGCCAAGGTTGGTTTCCGTGCTCAAGCCTTCCGGATCGATCTTGATACGGCTGACCCCGAACAGGCGTTGCGCCCGATTGCTGACGGTGGCATTGAGAGCTTGATTGATGATGGCGCTGGAGGCATCTTGGGTGAACGACGCTTGTCCGGATTGCTGCAGCTGCCCGGATTCTTCGGTGGTGCGGCCGAGGGCAAGCAGGGCGATGATATCGGCTTCGGGCAGAGGCGGCTCGGAACGGTATGTGACTTTGAGCTTGTCGGGCTCACCATTCAGGATGAGTGTAATGTCATAGTCGCGGACGTGGGTGGTGGCTTGCAGGTCTAGCACCGGAGTGGTGGTAACCGGGCTGGTAAAAGCCACTTCCCCACGCTCCAATTCGTACTTCGTCCCGTTGAAGTACACCTGGCCTTCGAGAACGTCGGCACGCCCCAGGATTACGGGTTTGGCGGCGGTGCCTCGCAGGCGCAAATCAGCGTCGCCCGACAGCCGCACCACGGCCGTCTGCATTTGCAGCTCCGGTGTGGTGACGATGTGTACGTCGAGCCGGATGCGGTTCAGTAAAGGATCGGTAGGCGGCAGCGCGGTCGCGCGCGCGCTGCGCGCCAGATACGCGCCGAAATCAAACCCCGGAGTCACCGAGATTCTGGTGATCGTAACGTCTCCGGAAAGCGCGGAAGCGGCAGAGCTTCCGACAAAATGCAGATCGGCGTTGGCGGTGGAACTGACGCCCGGCGGGTAACGAAGTCGGACCTCCCGCTCCTGCAGGGTTAGATCAAAGTTAAGCTGGCGCTTGTACCATGTGGCCGAACCGCCAAAGGTCACCTGCCCGCCACCGCTGCGCGCGGTCAGAGTCTCGACCTGCAGCCGATCCTGGTTGAAAAGCAGCGACCCGTTGATCTCACTCAAGGCACTGGGCAGGTCGCTGTAGGCAATGGCGCCATTGGTGACCTGCACGCGCCCTTGCGTAATTGGCTGCGTGAGTGGACCGGAGACGGCTATATCAACCGACGCCATGCCAGAAGAGGTGAAAGCGGAGTCAAAGCTCTCGAGGAGCTTCAAATTGATTTGGCCTTGGGCACGCAAATCGAGCAAGCGCTCGCCACTCAATTGCATGGTACCGTTGCCGGAAAAATCGGTGTCCTCTCCCACCAAGTGGAAGGGTTCCACGCGCAGAAGTTGGCTGGAGACGCTGAAGCGGATTGGACCGTCATTCCGCAGGCTGACGTTTTCCACATTGACGTTGAGATCCTTGAGACTGCCGGTCAGGCTCAAGTCACGCGGCTGACGTAGCGGACCCTGCAGGTGTAGATCCCCCGCAATGACGGCATGAGCGGTGGTTGGCGCCTGCCAGTAGCTGCGCAAGAGTGCATCCGCATCAAAGTGCTCGAAGTGCAGATCGACGGTGGAGGGCCAGTCGCCTCGCAGCTGAACGTCACCTTCCAACGCCAACTCCGCCTGCTGGAACTGAGAATGCCCGGTGATGCGCAGTTCCGGGCCTCGCGTCACCGCCTCCAGGGTGAAATCCCCCAGTTGCTCCTGGCCGTAAATGAGGCTGTGTGCATGGAGAGTCGTGTTGATGGTAGGCGCTTCTGGCGTACCGGAACCCTGGGCGGTAAAGTCCATGCGGCCTTGCATCCCCGGACCCGCATTCCAGCCTCGCGGGAGGTGAGCGAGATCGAAGTTGGTGCCGTTCAGATCGAAGCGGAAAGCGCGGGTAGAGAGATTGTATTTCGCCGTACCGGTAGCTTGGGCATCGTAATACGAGATGCGAATGTCGCTGAGTTGAACCTCGCCAGCGCCGAAACGTAGGTCAGCGTTGAGGCGCTGGACCGATTCACCGTAGACGCTGGCGTCGCTTAACTCGAAAAGGCCGCCTCCCTCCGGGTGAGCGTGCGTGCCGGATGCCTGCACCGAGAGATTCATGGTTCCACGAACAGGGTAACTGTACCCCGCCAAGGCAAGCATTTCCGCGATCTCAGCGTTCCGCATGTTGACCCGGGCAGAAAACGAACTCTGTTCGGTAAACTTTCCGTGATCAAGACCGATGGTCACGTCGAAGTTGATGGCCGTGTCCCCGTGCTGCAGGGTACCGTTATGCGCCGCGAACAGATGGCGAGAGAGCTGAACATCCGTGGTCAGCGCATCCCAATGGACCTGCTGTGCCGGTGTGCGGGCACTGGCAGGGATCAGGTAGTCGAAATCCTGCGCCTGGAGATTGCCCGCGATGGTTACGCCCGGAAGTTTGCCGGTAGCTGTTCCATTGAAGGCCGCGCGCCCCTGCAAGGTAGCCGGAATTTGCTCGGGCTTGCCAAACGCGGCCAGAATTGGCTGCCACTCATTCAGATCTGTGGTGCTTGCGGAGAACCTCAGAGCCCCGGTGGAGGCGAGCCGGCCAGAGGCATGGACCTGGCTGGCGCGAGTGGAAGCGCTAAATTCGGCGACTTCCAACTCTCCCGAGGCCGCATGGTAAGTGGCGCGGGCCCGCGCATTCAAGGGCAATTGATTGGGGGATGGCGAAGATGGCGGCGCTACATCCAAGGCAAGACTGACCTCAGCATCGTGGAATGATCCTTTCCAGCGGGCCTCGACGGTCCCGCTATCAGCGCCGGCGACGTTCATTCGCCGTAGCGGCAGCACCGGAGTCGAGAACGCATTGGCCAGCGCACCGGCAGAAAGATCCTTCAGTCTTAGCAAAATCGTTCCCTGCTGCTCCTCCACACGCTTCGCTTTGGCAAGCTTGACACCGTGGGCTGCATTCAGCCAGCCCCTGACTTCCGCTTCACCCGCGATCGTCCCTCCCAACAAGCGGGCCTGAAGCTGGGAGATTGTCACCCGTTGCGGAGTCACGGAAAACTGAGTGCTCAAGTTGGCGTCAGTTAAGTTGACGGAGCGATCGTGCCAAGCAAAATCCCTCAGCAGAAGCCGGCCGTTGGAGGAAAACTGTTCCGCCGACCAGGAGCCTGTGCCCTGAATCTCAACCATTCCACCTCGCAGTTCAGGGCGACGGGCGATCGCGCCTACTTCAGTGGCATCCAATTTGGCGTCGTAAGTGACGTCGACATACGGCCGGCGAAAATCCGCCAGCCGGCCACCGGCTGTCAAGTGCGACCGCCCGGAAGTTGCCTTCAACGACTCAATTTCGAGGCCGTGCGCACCCAAGGTGAAGTGCACTTCCGCCATCCAGGCTACCGGACGGTAGTCCTGAAACGTGGTGACGGCTTTGCCCAGCAGAAGGTTGCTCACGTAGCGGCGCCGCAATAGTGAGTAGGTCATGTCGGCGGAGACGTCGTTGACCACAAAATCGAGGGGAAGTTTCTCGTCGTTCCAGAGAAGTTCTCCGCGGCGAATCTCCAGGCGGCTGATGGAAAGTCTGAATAATTGCTCCACCGGTATTTCACTGGAAGCTTGTTTTATTTTGGGCGTGGGCTGATTCGTGCTGCCGTCGGGATAGGCAATAAGATGAATGACCGGATGATCCAGGAGCAGCGAGTGAAATCCGAACTCGGCGCCCAAGACCGAGATGATCTTGACCTCCGCCACCACGCGTTCCACGTGTGCGTAAGGGATTTCGCGCGGTTGTTCCCGGCCATGAATCGTGAGGTCGCGAACCTCCACGCGCAGGCGCAACGGGGTGGTGTGGAAACTGCCCAGTTCCACGCGGCCACCCGTGATCCGCTCCAATTCCGTGACCAGCCGGCGGCGGACCATGGCCTGGAAAGAATCCGTGGTCACGTACCAAGCCAGGCCGCCCAGGAGAAACACGCACGCCACTACCGCCGGCAGGAGGTATTTCCACACCCAATGCCGACGCGAATTGGCGCCGGCGTCGGTCATCTTGCCTCACTCGCAGAATCCGGTTGCAGGGACGCGGTGCGGATGTCGCTGCCCGCGCGCAGGTTTTGCAGCCACGCGGTGAGCAGCTGATTCATCTTTTGCTGGGTGAGGAGCTCCTTGATCTTCGGGCTGACTTCCGCCAGGGGAACTTCCTTTGCCCCCGACTGGCGAAGCTGCGGCAGCAGTTCCTGATTGTAGTAACTCTCGATACTCTTGGAGTCGATATCGACCGTGGGACGCAGCCGGGCGTCCACCAAACGCGTGAGGTTGAACTGCAGAGCGATGCGGTCTCTTAGTTCAGCCTCGCTCAGTTCGTAGCGCGCCAGGGCAGCCTGCCACCCCGCCTCGGTGTCCGCGCCGGGATACTGCTTTCTGATCTCTTGAATGCGCTTCGCTATTCCCTCATTCGTCGCCTGCGGGAAATCCTGTGCGCGCATCTGCTCGCGCAGCAATTCCTGGTCGATCAAGCGATCCAGTGCCGCTTTGCGATCTTCAAAAGTGAGTTGATCGAGGGCGCGGCCCGCGATGAAGGCCTCGCAACGAATGGCATTCTCCCAATCGCTCTGCAGAATGATGTGCCCGTTCACCGTGGCCACGATGCGATCCAGAACCTCACCCGCCCTAGCCGGCAGGGCCGCGGCCAGAACTACGGCAAACAGCGCAACGAGAATGCATGCCTTCGTGCTCATTAGAACCTGGCCACTAGAACGTCTGTCCAATACTAAAAAAAACGTTGAAATGGGACGCATGCTCGGGCGCAAACAAGCCCTCCGCACCATCGGAAAGTATGGTGTGACTCGGAAAAGCCGGTGGATTCAAGTTGTATCCGAAATCAAAGCGCACCGGGCCGATTGGCGTCTTGTAGCGTACACCAATGCCTATGGCGTGGGATATATAACTGTAGTTGCACTGTGCGGCAGTACTCTCCTGCAGGCATAGCTGCGGGTTCTTCTGTTGCCAACGCAGCAGACTGTCCAGCATCGTCCGGCCATCGGTGAAGACGTTTCCAGCGTCATGGAAGACGGCGAAGCTGAGGTTGTCCTGGACGAAGGGAAGATTCACGGGAGGAAAACGCAGTTCCAGGTTATTGAGAAACAAAGCACCGCCGCCCAACGGGAAACCGGTCAAGGGATCGCGCGGACCCGCCTGATTCAGGCCAAAGCCGCGATGGGAGTTTCCCCCCCCGGAAAGGAAGAGTTCGGGGAGGGGAATGCACTGCGGCGATCCACTGCCTGAGCACTGCCCTGGAGGAAGAAGAACCGTATTGCCAAAAGGAGTCTCGACGCCGACGCGGAGCGAACGCGCAAACACAAACTTCTTGTTCTGGGGACGGTTCTTGCCGAAGGCGTAGTAGGTGGAGTTCTGGATCAGGATGCGGCTGAAGTTCCGCTGTGAACCGAAATAGCTCGATGCCAGGGCCCCGTCCACGGTGGTGTAATTGCCCTTCGTGCTCTCCAGAGCATTGTCACGATGGTCACGAATGTAGGTGAAGCCGGGGCCGCCCACGCGCGCAGGTTGAGAGAGAATCGGCACCAGGCTGAGGTTTTGGGGCAGGTTCGTCGCCTGCACCCGGCGATAGGTAAAACGGTAGTCCATGATGCCGCCTTTGCCGATACTCTGCTCAGCTTGCACCTCGCCTTCCAACCGCTCGGAGGTGAACGTGGTTACGTCGACTGTGTTGTCGTAAAAAGCGGTGAAGGAGAGCTTCCAGTGCGGGCTGTCGAGCCAGCGCGGCGCTTCGTAGCTGACCAAAGCCCGCTGCTGCAATCGCCCGACGTGGGTGCTGAAGGTCAGCGTATGATCCATGCCCCGAAAATTGAGGCGGGTCACATCAAAAGATACGCGCGGACTCACCCCCGTCCCTCCTTGCGGCTGGTTGGTGCTGCCGGACGGTTGGCCGGTTTGGAATTCCAATCCAAAACCGTAGTTGAAGGTGTACCGCTTGGCCTCCTGGACTTGTACCAGCACATTCTTCTGGCGCTCGGCGCCGTCCGGATTCTGCGCCGCCGTATCCACTTGGCTGAAGATCCCCAGATCGTAAAGGCGTTTTTGCGTCTCCAGAAAGTCGATCTGGCTCAGCGTGTCGCCGGGCTGTATCTGGAGTTCGCGTTGCACCACGTGCGGACGAGTGAAATTTAAGCCAGAAACCAGCACCCGATCCACAAACTCTTGCTGGCCTTCATGGATGGTGTAGGTCACGTCCATGTGATGGGGCTGGTCGGGTACCGGCTTGGCCGAAGCCTCAAGGCTAGCGTCGGGAAAACCATTGTTGAAGTAGTAGTTGAGAATAATGTCCCGGTCGTCGGCGATGCGGGATTCAGAAAAGGGTTCACCCTGAGCCGTGTTCAGCGGCCCGAACTTCGCTTCTCCGACGGTTTGGTTTCCCACTACGTGCAGAGCACCGACCAGCGTTTGCGGACCCTCGTCCACATGCAAGCCGACCGCGAGTTGGTTTTCTTGTCCTCCATAATTATCGGCCATCTCGGCGCTGATCTTTACCTGTTCAAAACCGTTTGCCTGGTAGATGTCCGCCATGGCTCTTACATCGCCGTTGAGCAGGCTCGGGCTGTAAAGACCGTGAGACAGCACCCGCCCCGCGGGTTGTACCTGCATCAGAGCCCGGAGCCGCGGCGTATCAAAATACTGATTGCCGGTGATTGTAACCTTCACCAATCTATGTCGCGCCCCAGCGTCGATGTCATAGATAACTCGCAACTCTTTGCCACCCGGCTGCTCCGTCCGTTTCACTGATACCTTGGCATCGAAATAGCCGCGGGTCTGGAGATAGTTGAGCAGATTGCGGCGGCCCTCGTTCAGCAGGTCGTCGTCCAGGGCATTCTCCTGGTAAACCGGGACATTCCTCTTGAGCACGCCCCGGCTGACTCGAAAGCCCTCAACGATGATATCGACCCTGGGGCCAGGCTCGACCTCGATTGTGTAATCGAGCGCGTTAGTGACCGGGTGATAGGTATGCGCGGCGCTGATCTGCACCAGCCAGCGATTCTGCTTCTGATATTTCTTGCGCAATCGGTCCAGCGCATTGGTGGCGCGCTGGGAGGAGATGGCATCGCCCGGGTGCAGTCGACCGATGTCCTGGATCTGCTCCGCGCTGTAACCTGGATTGCCCGTCACCGTGACTTGGCCAAGGTGGGCCTGCGGACCCGAGGTGATGCGCAGCAAAATCGCGATCTGCTGGGTGTCGGCGTGCTTTACCTCTTCTTCGGTGATTTTCGAACGGTAGTACCCGTTCTCCTCCAATAGCTGCGTAATATTCTTCAGGGCGCGGTTGAGCTTATCCTGGTTGAAAGGCTCTCCCAACTGCAGTTTAGAAGCGTTCACGATTTGACTGGCTGTGGGCCGGTCCGGGTTCCCTTCGATGCGGACTTCCCCCACAAAGTAGCTTGGGGTCGTAACAAACGAAAGTTGCACACCCCCGTTGGCGCTGTGCTCGGCTTCCGCCCGAATGTCCGTAAAACGGCCGGTCGCATAGAGCGCCTGGATACTCTGCCGAATTTGCTCCCGGTCGAGCGGTTGTCCAACGCGCTGCGGGAGGAGTTCCTGCACCCGTTTTTGCTCGTTCGCGTCGACCACATTGGGAAAAGTTATCTCCTGCACAATAAGACCCTGGTAGGAAGATACGCCGCCGGTTTGCAGTGCAGGCTGCTCATCCTTTGCCGGGGATTGGTTCTGCCCCGAGGCTGCCTCCTCCCGCGAGGACGACCAGGCACAGGCATCGATGGCAAACAAAGCTGTCAGCGTCAGCACCATAAACATCCCGAGCAACATCCTCCGCAAAGACAACGACAAATCCATTCCCCAGTTCGAGGCTCGGCGATTCCGAGGGTGGGTTGGCGAGCTGCCACCCTTATGTACAAACCCAGCAGCACCGGCTTTGCTTCGCGAAATCAACGGAAACCTATGATAATGGTTTAAGCGCTAAGAACTGGTGACCTCTTTGGGACTCGGACAAAGATATTCGCGGCAGATCCTGTTCCCCGGGATTGGAGAAGATGGGCAACATAAGCTGGCGGCCTCGCGGCTGGCGATTGTGGGATGCGGGGCTACCGGCTCAGCGTTGGCTTCCCTGCTGGCCCGAGCCGGCGTGGGCACAATTCGCCTGATCGATCGTGACTACGTCGAGCCCAGCAACCTGCAGCGGCAGTCACTGTTTGATGAAGCGGACGCCGCCGAGTCCCTGCCCAAGGCAATTGCGGCAGCAAGAAAGATTGCCGCCTTCAATTCCGAAATCGTGGTTGAGCCTCAGGTCGCCGATCTGACGCCGGAGAACATCGTGGCACTGCTTGCCGGGATGCAACTGATCCTCGATGGTACCGACAATTTCGAAACTCGCTATCTGCTCAACGATTTTGCGGTGAAGGATTCCCTGCCCTGGATTTATACGGCGGCGGTCGGAAGCTATGGCGTCACACTCAATGCGTTGCCCGGAAAAACGGCTTGTCTGGCGTGCATGTTCCCCGATCCTCCCAGCGGAACCTTTGAGACCTGCGAAACCGCGGGTATCCTGAATTCGGCGGTGAATCTGGCGGCTTCCATCGCCGCAACCGAAGCCTTTAAGCTGCTGGTGGGCGCTGAAGACCGCATGCGCCGGACGCTGCTGTCCTTCGACGTGTGGCGCAATGAGCGGGCCGAAGTGGCGGCGGAAACACCACGCCCTGAGTGCCGTGCCTGCGGCCGTCGGGATTTCATTCACCTGGCCGGCGAGGGGCGCCCGCACATCACCCTCTGCGGCCGCAACTCGGTTCAAATTCACGAGCGCCATCGCCCAGTGGATCTGGTCGAGATGAGCCAACGACTGCAGCCGCACGGTATGGTCCGGCACAACGACTTCGTGCTGAAGTTCTGGCCTGAACCGTATGAGATGACCCTATTCCCTGACGGCAGGGCGATCATCAAAGGCACGACCGACACCTCCGTGGCGCGAAGCCTGTATGCCAGGTATGTAGGGAGTTAGGGCCTGTGTGGCGCGGGCACCCTCGCCCGCGAAAACCCAGCGTGCTTGTATCGCTGCTTAGTGTCAGGAGCTACTTCTTCAGGGGTCCGCCTAGCGTTGCACCAGACTCTCCAGCGTCTCAAAGAACGCCGGATACGAGATGACTGCCGCGTCCGCCCCGCAAATCGTGGTCTCGCCCTCGGCACGTAAAGCGGCGACGGCGAAGGCCATGGCAATGCGATGATCGCCAAAGGAGTCAATTTCCGCGCCGCGCAATTTTTGGCCGCCGGGAATCCGCAATCCATCTTCCCGTTCTTCCGCCTGCGCTCCCATCGCCCGCAGATTGGTGGCAACCGCGGCGATGCGGTCTGACTCCTTCACCCGCAGCTCGCGCGCATCGCGAATCTCCATTCCATTCGCCGTGTAGGGCGCAATCGCTGCCAGCACCGGAATCTCATCGATCAGCGCCGCCGTATCGGCTCCTGCAACCGTGGTTCCCTGCAGCGTGCGCCCTTCCACTTGCACTGTTCCCCGCAGTTCGCCATGTTCATCTTCCACTTGGGTGACAGAAATGCCCAGCCCCATGGAGAACAGTACATCCAGCAGCCGAGCCCGCGTGGGATTCATCAGAAGCGCGTCAATCAGCAACTGCGAGCCCGGAAACAGCCCCGCCGCGCACAAGAAAAACGCCGCGCTGGAAAGGTCGCCGGGAACCGCAGCCTCAATGGCCCTCAACCTCTGTCCGCCGGAAATTCTCACTTCATTACCCTGGCGGGTCACTTCCGCTCCAAACGCCCGCAGCGCCAACTCGCCATGATCGCGGGTGCGCAGCGGTTCTTCCACGCGCGTCTCGCCCTCGGCAAACAGTCCGGCGAGGAGCAGTGAAGTCTTCACCTGGGCGCTGGCCACCGGCATTTTGTAGTCAATCGCCTGGAGATGCCCTCCGGTTATATGCAGCGGAGGACGTCCTCCGTCACGTGCGCTGATGCGCGCGCCCATCCTCTCCAGCGGCGCGATAATCCGCGCCATGGGCCGCCGGGATAGCGATTCGTCACCCATCAATTCACTGCTAAACTCCTGCCCTGCGAGGATGCCGCTCAACATGCGCATGGTCGAACCGGAGTTCCCGCAGTCCAAGGCTGACCCAGGCGGGAGCAACTTCGGCCCATGGCCCTGGATCACGACCGTGCCGCGGTCTTGTTCCCATTCCACGCCCAGCGTCTTGAGACATCCGAGGGTGCTGGCGCAATCAGCGCCGGTGGAAAAGTTCTCGATCCGCGTCGTCCCCTCGGCAATCGCCCCCAGCATGGCATAGCGGTGCGAGATGGATTTATCCCCCGGCAAACGCAGCGCTCCCGCCAGGTTGCGAGCCGGGCGAATCACGACCGTGGAATTCTTAGTCATCTGACATTTTTGTTCTAGGATTGCGGCTGCACTGGCACAGCGCAGCGCCGCCGTCTCGGCGGCTGTCGTGGGGGCGTCCCGCCCCCACTTGCGAAGGCAAGATGCCTTCGACCAGCCGGCAAGATACCGGCGCTACAGGGAAATCAACAGAGCGAAAGGATCCCTAGCCCAGCGCCTTGGCCTCAGCCGTTGCCTCTTTCAGGATATCCGATGGCACTTCGCGGATGCTGACATGGAACTCAAACCTCGGGACCTCCGTGCCACGGCCCCAGCGGTTGACTTCCCAATGAGCGCGGACGAACTTGACCTCCGCTTGTCTGGCAAGGTCGAGCAGCAGAGGATGCTGACCGCGGTAGAATTTCTGGGGAAATAACGCCAGCGGTTTTGCCCCCCAATTCGCCCCATCGGACGAACCCTGGATGCTCACATCCAGCGCCTCCTGTTCGACGATATCGGTAATTTGCAGGGTCAGCAGGAACACGCGATTGGCGGCGCCGCTGAGATCGAGGGCAGGCCCATCGCCCTTAGCATTGGCCACCGTTTTTTCTGGCACCAGCAAGCTATCAATCATGGCGGGAGAATTGTAACAAAGTGCAATCCATCTCAACCCCTAGCCGCCATGGATTGTGTCCAGGAACTGCCGCAACACCCTGCCTGCTTCCTCGGGCTGCTCCCACGGAGAATAGTGCCCGGCGCGCGGAATCACGACCACTCGCCTGCCTCCGATGTTCC
>Ga0209415_10006181_pt1 | contig 21395 bp, 24 predicted proteins | sample PeaSoiSIISIP2007_FD_187696 | JGI IMG/M metagenome (GOLD analysis project Ga0209415, IMG submission 187696) | Peat soil microbial communities from Weissenstadt, Germany - SII-SIP-2007 (SPAdes) (version 2) | ecosystem: Environmental > Terrestrial > Soil > Wetlands > Peat | place: Germany... | reverse complement strand
CTCATCGCCATACTTGTTAGACGTTCTCAACCCAGACTTGTTTCGCATCAAACCCCGACTTTAACCACGGGCTGTTACGGCTTTCGTTCTGAAGTACTGAACATAAAGACCACGAAAGAATCCGAACACTTTTGGGGGGTCTTCATAGAAACTGAAATCGCGATTTTTGATCGCCTCAAGATAGGGCCAGAAATCGTTCTCGATGGCGGCGTGCTCGTTTTCGATCAGGTTCGAATTGACTACCTCTAGCTGCTTTATTGCATCGGGATTCTGGATGCAGCTTTCCTCCAGGTGCTTTTTGAGTCGCGTAGGCAGGGTATACATTTCCAGAAAACGTCTATGCCCATCTCTACCGATTTCTCGCAGGCCGTCGATGAATAGTTTCAGGCAATCAATGTCCTGGACTGTCAGCTCTTTTAACTTATAGAAATTATTCTCGCCTCCGACAACTGTAAGGACGGAACGGTCTACCTTGCCATATCCATACCAAGCGATACGCTCATCCGCATCTGCCCAAGGCAGAAGGTATCGTCGGGGAGTGTGGTGGTGATAGATTTTCGCCTGTTCGGTTTCCATGGAATAAGTCTATCGCTCAGCCACACCGAATTGGAGAAGTCGCCGCGAAGAAGTCTAAATCGCTACTGACAAACGCCGTTTGAGCCAGAATGGATTCTGGATTGACACGAAATCGCCTAGTCACTCATCTAACCGCACGGATTACTCCCGAAAAGTCGCCAAGCATTCACCGACGCTGACGAAGCCTCGCAACAGTCTTCCCTCACTTCCTGATCCGCCGCCCCGCCGACTCCAAGCTCCAAAAATCCCCCGCCAGCGCCAAGTTATAGCGGACTCGGAACAGAAACCGCTGGCTAGTGATCTCGTCGTTTTTGAAGCGTGTGATGATCAGAGGGGTTTGGATGCCGTCGATGGGGTGGAAGTTATCGTAGGCTTCGGCCTCCAGATTCAGGTCCTTGAAGGCCGGGTCGCGCCACTGGAAGCTGCGCCGCAGCGGCAGGTGGCTCTCGGCATCCAGATCGATGGTCACGGAGTCGTTTTCGGCGGTGATGAGGGTGACCCGCTCAGCCAGATGCCGCTCCGTCAACCGCGCGCCCTCGTACATCATGACGGTTCCGGGCCGGTTGAGCCAGTTGCGCACCACCGTCTGGAGCGAGTGGTCGCGGCGGCGCAGAAACTCGTCGATCTGCTCCCGGGGCAGCGTCGCCTGCCCCTTGTAGGTGATCTCCCACCCTTGTCGGCCCACGAAGAACTGCACCACGTCGCGCCGTTTTCCCAGGTCAATGCGCGTCTGGTCCGGCCAGGATTCCACCTCGGCAAAATCCGTCGTGCTACCCGTGGGCTGTCCCTGAAAAAACGCCGCCGCACGCCCTTCACTGCTGACCGTCTGCACCGCCAGCCAGGCCGCCCCGCCCAGCGCCTTCACCATCGCATCCAACGCCAGGCGGGCCTGACGGGAGTTGGCTTCTCCCTTGTCGAGACTCGGGTTTGGACTCGGTTGCGGGTTCTGCGCGCGAAGGGAGGACGCAAACAGCATGAACGCGGCCAGTGCCGTCAGCAGAACTCGACGCATGAAGGGGCTCCCATGGAACACGTCGCTGTTTGGGTTTGAGGCTTCTCAAATCTCATCATCAAGAGATGGAAAACCTGTCTTTTGTGTGGCTTCTGCGCCGCTCATTCAATCCGTGGCGCGACGAACAGCTCCAGACGAATCTCTTGGGTGCGGAGGAAGTTCCTCAATAAAGAGATTACAAGAAGATCCTCTCGCAAAAATCATCGCTGAAAACTAGTTTCTGGCCTCTTGCACACTATTCTCGACCTAACGCGCACAATGAAGAGATGAGGAAAAACCCTCTGTACAGCCCAATCTGACCAGGATTGGAACGGTCCAAACCGCGTACCCCCACCCCCTCCCCCTGTGGAAATCGTTTTTTGCCCCTCGAAAAATCAATTAACCCGCAAGAAATCAGTCATTTGTAAATTTTACATAGTTACTGAAAAGTAAACAGAGAGGCCCATTTTTGGCCCTTTTTTGCCCCAAAAACCTCGATTTTGACCTCAAAAACGCCCCTTTTTGCTAGATTTGCGGGCCTCAAAACGCTCACTTTGTTCCTGCCTCGGAATCGAACCAACGCAAGAGTCGCCCAGAAAATGAGAGCGCAATGACGGAACCGCCGTTCGGAAATTCCGCTGTTCCTGATGGCTCAGGTAAACAGAATCTCCGCACGGCGGTTGGTCATAGGCTGTCTAAAGCTCAGGCAGCGCTCTTGGTGGTGAGCAGAACAGCCTTTCCTTTAGTCTTGGAGGAACGAATGAAGTAGATGGCACCATACAATCCCCAGGCTCCCGAGATTGCCAGCGCGAGCAATGGCTCCTTGAATGTCCCCAGTCCGAAAACGGGGCTGATGATGTAGAAGGCCATGCAGACAAGGTTGGCTGCAAGTCCGAATCCGGGGATCAGCATATGACGGACAAAGCTGTAGTCGTGACGCTTGTGATAAGCCATCATGCAAAGTCCGCAACTGAGCGCATAGAGAATGAATGTGCCAAAGTTGGAGGTGAGCGTGATGGTCAGCAATGAGTTGGGCAGAGCAGCCATCTTGTCATGCGTACTGTAACCGAAGCTGGAAAAGATGCCGTGGGGCAAAGCTGCGATCGAAGCATCGGTAGGCGCGCCCGCATCGGCAAAGGCCAGCGAGACCGCAACCACACCAATAACAGCGGAGATGATGGCCAATCCCCAGATGGCGCGACGCGGAGTCAGAGACTTGGCGTGAAGAATGCCGAAGTGTTCGGGAGCCTCGTTGTCCTTGCCCATGGCATAAGTGACGCGAGCGCCTGTGTTCATGCAGCTCAGAGTGGTACCGATGAGTGCAAGGAAGACTGTGAAAGCCTCGGCCAGCATGAAGTACTTGCCATTGCCGTGGCCCAGCAACCCGTCGCCGACAATAATCATCATGTCGCCAATGGGAGCTGCCGATGAGGCCGCGCTTTGCATGGTGTATCCGGAGTTCAGGAAGTAATTCGCGGCGAAATACTCAATCAGGTAGCACACCAGACCTTGAATCAGCAGTGAGCCGATCACGGCGATTGGTATATGCTTGGTCGGATTCTTGGCTTCGCCTCCCATGGCTGTTACTGATTCAAATCCGACCAGAATCAGAATCGCAACGGTCGCCTGAATAAAGACGAAACTGAACTTGTGCGGAGCAATCACAGAGGCAGCGTTCTTGTGGGTAAGGAAGTTGCCGTTGGCATCCTTTTCCGGGTAGTCGATGGTGAAGGGAACCGGCTTGCCGGCCGCATCCAATAAAGGAGCAGGAGCGCCACTGGCGTCGCGAACAATTGAACCATCCTTGGCGGTGGCATACTGGTAGTTATAGGTGGCCAGTGTTTGTCCATCGTACTGAAAGGCCGCTGCCCCGGTAGGATGATTGGCGCGATAGCCAAGTGCCAGCACGCTGAAGATCATCAACGCAGAGATTTGGATAATATTGATGGCCAGATTGACAGCGGTCGAGGCACCCGCGCCCTTCGATGCAATCCAGGCGACAAAGAACGAGAAGGCAACTGCTACCAGCGCCATAAAGAGCGGACCGGGATTCGAGCCACTTAGAAAGCTCGGATAAAGGAAGCCCACGATATATCCGACAAATATACCGGTGGTAGCAACCATCACACCGGGATAAACCCAGTAGTAAAGATGCGAACCCCAGCCGACAATGAACTTGACGATGCGGGCATACTTGAAAAACTTATCCTTGGACAAGAGCGCCTGCTCCGCGTAGTAGTAACTGGAGCCAGTGCCGGGATAGAGTTTAGAGATCTCCGCGTAGGCCACCGCAGTGGCCAGACAAAGCAAGAGCGCGGCGAAGATTCCCAGCCACATGGTGGGCGCGGTTGTGCCGGTGGTGGCCTGAATGTAAAAGGTAAGCCAAAGAAATGCGCCGGGGGCAATGAGGGCCATTGCGTTGCTGGTCAGGCCGGTAAGGCCCAGGGTGGCCTGCATCTGTGGTGCTTTTTGTTCTGCCATGATCGTTCTCCTGGTGTGATATTGGTTGGACTGCTCCCGGTGAATCTCCTCCTCAATTGCTTTCCCCCCGGGACATATCTGGATCAGATCGCCGGAAGATCACAACAATATTGAAGGATTCGATTCAAGATTAGTGCCGAAGGAATAAAGATGAAATGATGAATTGAAAATGAACTAACGAAGGAGACTTCTCTGGATATGGTTTTCTCCAGATAGGTTCGTGCATCAACCAACATCGGGAATGGAAAGAGAGACCAAGGGGGCCTTGTTCCTTTGAATTGCATCTCGGTGTACCTTGAAGACCCGTTCCTTGATCGGCGAGGAGTGGACGAAGTCCTGGTAGGCTCTTTCGAGGTGCGCGCGAAAGAATGCGCGCGCCTTCGATTCGTCGGCTTCCACAGCGGCCTTGCGAAGATTGTCCCCCATGCGTTTGAGAATATGAAGACGCGCAACATTCAATACGGCAGGGTCGTAGGAAACATCGAGGAAGCGAAAAAAGTCCTCGGCGGTGGAAAGCTTTGACAGTTGTTCAAGCACAGTCATATCTCATCTCCATTGAAACGTTGATAGGCTTTATGACATCGCTGGCCCGGTGATAGAACTCCAGCAGTTCTTCGGTGCTGATTACGCGTTTTGTCTGCATCGAACGCTGCCGCACCTGAACCAACACCGATTGCGTACAACGCTTGTCCGCCGAAAGTCCAAGCAGTCGCAGTGCATCGGTCACAGAAGCCAGTCCTGAATGTTTGCCGAGCACGATTTCGCGAGATCGTCCAAACGTCTGCGGAGATACCGATTCATAAGTCGCAGGATCTTTCAGCAGGCCATCTACATGAATCCCTGACTCATGAGTAAATGCGCTGGCTCCTACAATTGCTTTTCCGACAGGAATGGGCCGACGCGCAGCTCTTGCGACAATTTCCGCAAGGCGCGGCAATCTGGTCAAATCTACGTTACTGCCGGGCGCATGAAAGCGGTTCAGGCCTGCGGCAACCTGCTCTAAGGCCGCATTGCCGGCGCGCTCTCCCAAACCAAGGACACAAACACTGGCGTGCGTCGCTCCTCCTCGAATTGCCGCCAATGTATTCGCCGTTGCCAGTCCAAGATCATCGTGTCCATGAAACTCCAACTCGAAGCTGATGGCACGACTCAGTCGAGAGAAGACCTCGTAAACTGCAAACGGCTCCATGTGGCCAAGCGTGTCCGCATACCGAAAACGATGTGCTCCGGAAGATGCGGCGGCTTCTGCTGCAATCAGCATAAACTCGATATCGGCACGACTGGAGTCTTCACCGCCCATGGCCACGCGCAAACCGCAATCGACCGCATAGGAAACCACATCGCGAATTCGGCGCAGTACGCCTGTTCTATCTACATTAAGCTTCGCCTGCATCTGAATATCGGAGACAGGGATGGAAAGGTTCACTCGTTTCAGTCCAGTTTTCCGAGCAGCATCCACATCCGCGCGCGTCATTCGGCACCATGCAATTGGCGCAGCCTTTTGCAGCGCGCCGCCGATTGCAGCGATCTCATCGATTTCCCTGTCGCCCATGGCAGGCGTACCTGCCTCGATCTCATCGATCCCGGCATCTTCAAGAGCATGAGCGATGGCCAACTTCTCATCGAGCGTAAATGAAACGCCTGGTGCCTGCTCCCCATCCCTGAGCGTTGAATCGTTGATGATGATTCGAGTTAGATCAGGCATAAGTGGCCTCCATGGTCATCGAACTGCATTGTAGGTCACTGATCACTTGCGGAAGCACTGCGAGAACCCTGTCAATATCACAGTCTTTACTTTCGCGCGAAAGAGAAAAGCGAATTGAACCGCGTAGATGACTGAATGGAATCTTCATCGCAACCAGCACATGAGAAGGATGCATGGATCCAGAGGTACAGGCGGAACCAGAGGATACTGCAATAGAGGCTCGATTCAGCATGACAAGAATCGAATCGGCCTCTACATTTTCAAAGGCAATGTTCAGCGTATTCGGGAGGCAGTCTTTGCTGTCTCCCACGCGCATGGCAGTTGGAATCAGAGATAGAATCTCCCGCTCCAGATGGTCCCGCATTTTGGCGATCCGTGGAATTTCCACCGGTAATGCCTGCGCGGCCATCACTGCTGCAACCCCAAAGCCCACAATGGCTGGAGTATTCTCGGTTCCAGCGCGTCTTCCACGCTCTTGACGACCGCCGTGAATCAGCGGATTCAGCTTCAGACCATGACGCACATAGAGAGCCCCGATGCCCTTCGGCCCATGCATTTTGTGAGCAGAGATCGATAGCATATCAATTTCCGCGGCATGAATATCGATGGGGACTCGCCCTGCCGCCTGCACCGCATCGCAGTGAAACAACGCTCCCACTCCATGCGCCATCGAGGCCAACACTTCAATTGGAAACACAACGCCTGTCTCGTTGTTGGCCCATTGAATCGACACAAGAGCGGTCTTCGTATTCAGTGCCTTCCGATATGCGTCGAGGTTCAAAGCTCCACGATGGTTGATGGGAATGCGGTGTACTTTTGCTTTTCCAGTCTTTTCAAGATGCGCGCAGAGCGCAAGGACGGCCGGATGCTCCACAACCGAAGTAACGATCTCGTTGCGCCCTTCCTGTGTGTGCAGTGCGGATAGAATTGCAGTATTATTTGATTCGCTTCCCCCGGAGGTAAAGACGATCTCGCTGTCGCGACAGGCACCGATCAGTGCGGCAATTTGACCTCTCGCAACTCTAACCGCATCCGCTGCAATGATGCCCATGCCGTGCAGCGCGGAAGGATTCGCAAAATGATCGCACATGAACGGCAACATGGCTTCAACAACACGAGGATTAGTCCGAGTGGTCGCGTTGTTGTCCAGATAGACCCATGGTTTTCTGGCGCTCATCTCAGGCATGGCGAATCTCCTTTGGCAATGTCCGTCAGCAGCAGGACTTGCCGCAGCCGCCTTTGGGACTGGCGTGCGGGTTATCAAATGAAAAGCCTGTGCCGTCCTGGTTGTTGACAAAATCGATGGTGGTTCCGGAGAGCAACGCAACCGAGGAGGGATCGATCAGAATTCTTACACCGTGGCTCTCGAAGGAAACATCCTCCGGCATCTCTTGTTCCACGAGTCCCATCTCGTATTGAAAGCCGGAGCAACCGCTCCCTTGCACCGAGAGCCGCAGTCCAGCAATCGATTTAGGCACGGTAGCAATCGCAGAGTGCAGGGCATCTGCCGCCGCTTCGGTTAGTTGAATCATCTTGCTTACCTCCTCTGACCATGCTTAGGAAGTTGCACGTAGGATGCCAATCGCACTTTACTGAAAATAGATGCACTTATACATATTCAACACGAACAATACAAGGGATTGTCAGATTTGCGACATGTCGATAGCCCTTCATTGTGCGTAGGATGTTTCAATCCCAACCAATCCATGATCTGTGTTTGTGAGAGGTATTCGCGCCATAAGGCTTTCCCCTGACTCCTCGCCAAAACAGTGGTCGATATCACTGCATTCGGAGCAGCTTGGCGCCAGGCACATACTGAATCCTTCGTCTCCGCATATCATTCGATAGAAGAACTTCTTCCATTTCATATCCTGATCGTTACGGCGCGCCAAGGCGCAGAAATGCCTGATCATCAATCGCGATAACTCTCCCCTGTTGGCCAGACCAAGATCCTGCCAAAGATGATTGGCGCGCGTGGCGCGGCGGGCAACAAGAAAAGTCAGCAGCGAATTCAGAGGCGATGGCGCGGTACGAAAGCGCCACAGAAGCTCCCGCAGGCACCGCTCGTTTTCACTGACTACCGGCTCAACATCCAGTCGAAAACCTTCCAGACGCTCCAATGTGCCGGGGAAATACTTGTCGATATTTCTGCGAAGCGACGCGCCGCATATTCCAATGGCATCCGTAAATGAGCCGCCAGTATTGCACTCATCCACTCCGGCCGCAAAGATACACGCCAGCACGTGGCCGTCGAACGGGTCACACTCCGTTTTGGCGTTGGCCTGTCGAAGAAAGTTGTACATTGCCTCTGGCGTCATGTATCCCCCTCAGGCTGGGCCGTGTGTCTGGCATTTCGTTCCACAGACGCGCGCGCATGCGCCGCAGCCAATGCATGCGCCAGGGTCAGTTACCGTCATCACCTTGCGAAGAATCTCATCGTCGTCATCCAGCCCAACGAGATCACCGTCCTCAGTCAATCCATTGAGCGTCATCACATCACGTCCGCAGACTTTGAAACACCGCCCGCAACCGATACAAGTTTCTGGATCGATGGCCAGCAGATAGGATGGCACCCATTCCCGGCCATCCCGTGTAAACGTCTGAACTTCCATTTGCGTCGCTTCCATTTATGCTCCAATTGCCCGTAACAGGGCGCGTTTTGATTCAAGTTCTCGGTACAGTTCAAAGGCTCGCTGTGCAACTGTGGGGATCTTTTCCCAGTCAACAGGTAATTCCTCGGCAAGATCGTGCAAGTTCAACTTGGCCTGCACAGCCTGCGAGGACAGCTTCTTGACCTCGGCTGTAATGGTTTCAATCTCAGTCAAGCAGTAACTCCCTCAATAGCGCGCAACTTCCGGATATTTCTCGATCCAGTCGATTCCATCGGCGACAATCCTTTCACCTTCGGATTCCAACTTCTCCATACTGTCAAACCCGAAGCGATGCACATCGCGCAAATGTTTGTTGAAGACAATCAACCTGCCGGCAGTCAGCACCAAGCGCCCGAATCCTTCGTGGTGCAACTTCATCAGCGGCGAAACCATTACACCTGTAAAGCACTCAATGGTGAGGCCGACGGCGTTGTAGTACAGTTCCATGCGCCAAAGAGTTTCCGGGTCGGGATCACTCATGATTGGAATCTGAAGACGCTTTTCCCTGGTCATGATGTATGGTTCCAGAAGATCCTGATCGCTTTTTCCCTCCCATGATCCATGCAAATCCTGAGCACGCCACTGTTTGATCAGCTCATTGAGAAATCCACGCGCTACTGGGGCGACAACTTCAACAGTGCTATCAGCCATAAATCACCTCGTCTTCGAAATCGATATCGCGATCCCTGCCCTTGTTAAGCGCCTTGCGAAGCCAGGGTGGCGGATTGCCGCTCAGCACTTTTTGCAACTGCTGCAATGTATCCTCAATCACCTGCGTATCCGCAACCTTGACCGGGTGCACATTCTTGGCGACGACTCGTGCGGCGCCGGAGCCACCAATCGCGGCGACATAAAGAATCGCGCAGTCTTTGATCGCTTCGAGCTTTGGCCCCAGTTTGTCTTCGTTGCCATCTTCTTCCAGGCTTCCGTTGAAGTCAACGTTGTGGTCGAAGCGGCAGTGCTCAGGACTGACCTCGTAGATGGCAATTCTTTTTGCCCATCCGAAGTGAGCATTGACGTGCTTTCCATCCTCTGTTGCAAATGCGATTTTCATAATCCTCCTGTGGGCCAGATTGTGCCTACTGGGTCAGTTGTACCGTAACCAGTTCCTGCGAGTGTTGAGGTGTTGGCATCCATGTTTCCGGTGTTGGCTCATGAACCCTGTCCATGAAGATATTGCCCACCTCGAAGATCAGGTCGCGCGTTCCTCGATAACCGACAGATAACTGCTGGCCAGCGCCGAGGCGGTCAAACACGGGAATTCCTATATGAAACAGCGGAAGATGAAGGCGCTCAGCCGCCTGTCTTCCATGCGAATGCGTCACAATCAGATCCGCGTCGACAGACATACGTTCCAGATCTTCCAGATCACCTATGACGACCTCTTCTGTTGGAATCCCAGCGAGTACAGGAGATTCAGCAGTGGTCACTGCGGCGTGAATTTCGCAACCCATCTCGTGTAGCCAGTGCGAGGTCGCCGACAACAGATCGGGCTCGGCGGCAATCGCCACTCGCTTGCCGCCAAAGTAAAAGTGGCCGTCAAGCATGGCATCAATCAACTGACTGCGCTGCCTGCGGTATTTCTTGGGAACCGGAACCCCACTGATCTCCGACAGAAATTCCATCAGCGAGTCGTTGACTGCCAATCCGGTAAGTCGGTCAAACAGCTTGTAGGGAATACCGGTACGATGCTCAAGCGTGATGGCGGCACCGCGCATGTGCTCACCAATGGCCACAGTCCAAAAGGCCGAACCCATCTTGCGAATCTGCTCGACCGTGATGCCGCCGAGTGTAGTGGGAGTAAACTCCGACGGGATATGCCCATCAAGGGAACCGGAGATATCCGGCAAAAAGATCGGATCGAGACTGAACGCGTCGAATATGTCGCGCAACTCATCGATGTCGCCAGGCGTCATATGGCATCCGGGCAGCACGTTGACGCGGCGCGAATGTGTGCTCTCGTACTGAGGCACATCGATCAGTTCTTCCACCATCCGTGTAACTGCCGCAGCCCATCCATCCTGAAATGCCCCTTGAAAGTCGGGCGTTGAAACATCCACCAGGGCAATGTGATCCAGTTCAGGATGATTGGCGCGAATCAGTTTTAGATACCCACTCAGATCGTCACCCTTAATCTCCGAGATTCCCGTCGTACAAATTCCGATCAAGGTCGGCTTGGTGCGAGCCGCAATATTTTCCAGCGCCTGCTCCACATTTTCAAACCCTCCCAGAACCGTGGCGACTTCGCTCATCGCCGTGGTCTGCATCGGAATCGCCTCACGGAAGTGACGCACAAACAGGACAAGACCAAACGACGTGCAACCCTGAGAGCCATGCAACAGCGGCATTGAATTGTCCACGCCCATGAATGCCAGCGCCGCGCCGATAGACGGACTCATCTTGAGCGGATTCACCATGCAATGTTTTTTGCTGATCGTTACTCTCGCCATATGGATGTCCTATGCAACATGAATGGAACGCTCGTCTTGAATTGCGACAAACTCCCACGGTGCGGGTTTGCGAATCTGTTCCCAGATGGGATTCGAGAGGGCCTTGTCGATCTCACTGACCAGGGCCACAATGCCCTCATAGCCCGCATAAGCATGGTGACGTTCCTGATTGATGTCGAGCCACGGCATCTTTGCTTTCAACGCTACAAATTGAGTTCTTCCACCGGAAAGCATGATGTCCGCACGAGCCTCTTTCAGCATCTTGTACATCTCGCGAGGCTTCAGATCGTCAAACATGTGCGCATCGTCTTTCATGATTTCCTTGATACGTTCCTTGTCGTCAGGCGTGGACTTCTTCACACTGGTTCCAATAACGGTAAGACCTGCTTCCTGTAGCGCCGCAACCACAGACCATGACTTGACTCCGCCCGTAAACAACAACGCCCGCTTGCCCATAAGCCGAGGTTTGTACGGAGCGAGTCGCTGCCAGGCCCTATCTTCTTCTCTTTCAATTACTACTTCTGTTCTAGCCAGTAACTCAGCCGGAGCGCCGCGCTCAACCAGCAGCTTGGAGATGCCCCGCAACGCTTCGCTCATGTCGCCAATTCCGTAGAATGATCCTTCAAAGAAAGGAATCCCGTAGCGCTCTTCCATCTTGCGCGCCACGTTGATCATGGCTTTCGAGCAGACCATCATTGCGGCACGGGCTCGATGCGAACGTGCGACTTCATGGTACTTTGCATCACCAGAGATACAAGCCAGAATGCGAATACCCAGTTCGTCAAGCAGAGGCTTGACCTGCCAGAGTTCGCCGGAGAGGTTGTATTCGCCGATGATATTGATGTCGTACGGCGTGGTCTCGGCAGGTTCTTCCGTGCCGATCACATAATCCAGAAGCGCTTCACCGGCAAGCTTGTTGCCCAGATTCTTTGACCCCACAAACCCCGGCACATTGACGGGAATTACTGGCTTGCCAAGCTTCTTTGCAGCCGCCTTGCAGACAGCCTCCAAGTCGTCACCGATCATTGCCGGAACACAGGTCTGATACACAAAAACAGCAGGCGGGTTGTACTTTTCAACCACTTCCTTGATGGCCCGATACAGATGCTTTTCGCCGCCGAAGATGATGTCCTGTTCGGACATGGCTGTCGTAAAACTGGTGCGAAACAGGTTTGAGCCGGAAGACTTGGCGCCGCGTCCATCCCATGAGTGTCCTTCACAATTGATGGGTCCATGAATTAGATGGGCAACGTCTGTGATTGGTTGAAGAGCGATCTTTGCGCCGTCAAAGGCGCACCCACCCGCAGCTGCGCCAGGTGCTAGCAGTTTGTTGCATCCCTTCTTGCGATCACCGGTCGGCTTGGCCTGGTTTGTGGCGCAACCTGGCTCGTTCAATACCTGCTGAAGTTTTGTGCCAAGTGTTCCCATCGTGTGTCCTTTTCACGCTGCCATCTTGCGTTGGATTTGTCGAACATTCTCAATGGAAAAAGTGTCGCAGGTCGATCCTGGTTTGAATCGGCCTACGACGAAAATACACACCGATGAAACTTAGCGGATAATGTCGAAGCTGTAGTCGGTCTTCCCTACTTCTTTGGTGGTCTCGTCCATATGATCGAAAATTCTGTCCAGAATCTTGACCAGGACGTTGAGTCCACCTTGATAGCCCCATACGGGATTGCGATGATGATGATGGCGATCAAAGATCGGGAACCCAAGGCGAATTAATGGAGTCTTGGTGTCGCGCTCCAGAAACTTTCCGTACGTGCTTCCGATCAAATAGTCAACCGGCTCGGTAAAGAGAAGCGAGCGCATATGCCAGAGATCCTTGCCCGCATACGCATGGCAGTTCTTGCCGAAGGGCGAGGCGGCCAGCAATGCTTCTGTCTTCTCCTTCCAGGTCAGTCCACCATTGGTGGAGAGAACGTGGACCGGCTCAGCGCCAAGTTCTAGCAAGAAGCTGGTCAAGCCTAGCGTCAGGTCAGGATCGCCGAAGATAGCGAACTTCTTGCCGTGAATGTGCGCGCTGGAATCAGCGATGGCATCCACAAGCCTGCCCCGCTCTTTGCGAATTGCATCCGGAATGGGCTTGCCAGTAAGTCGCGAAACCTCCATCAAGAATCTGTCCGTGCCTTCCACGCCTATCGGATGATTGAAGGCGATCACCTCTTGCCCCGTGGCTTCGATCAGGTTCAGCGTTTTCTCCGTGCTGTATTCCTGCATGGAAATGGTGGCATTGGCGTGAATTGCGTTGGCGGTATCCTCAAGAGTCGTGCCACCGTCGTACATACGGAACTGCCCGTCGCTCGGCGTGTCCCACACATCACTGTTATCGCCGAGAATGGTGTATTCGACCCCCATCAAATCGAACAGGCGCTTGATTTCGCGGATGTTCCCAACCGTGTAACCGTCAAAGCCGCCAATGAAGTTCAGCTTGCCATTGGGCTTGCGCTCAAGCTTCGGCGCGGTTCCGGACTTGCCATTCCAGAAGTGATCAAGGATGCCTTTGATCACATTGTCGTAGCCAGTTACATGACTGCCAATGAATGCAGGAGTATGCGCAAATGGAACATCAAACTCCATTGGCACGGAACCCTTCTCCTTCGCATTTTTGATGAAGGAGTTCAAGTCATCACCGATGACTTCCGCCATGCATGTCGTCGAAACAGCGATCATCTTCGGCTTGTAAAGACTATATGCATTGGCAAGCCCATCGATCATGTTGATCAGTCCGCCTAGAACAGCAGCGTCTTCGGTCATGGACGAAGACACGGCGGCGGTTGGTTCCTTGAAGTGGCGGGAAAAATGGCTGCGATAGTATGCAACACATCCCTGCGAACCGTGCACAAAGGGCAACGTCCCTTCGAATCCCAGAGCCGCGAAGACCGCGCCTAAAGGCTGGCAAGCCTTTGCTGGGTTGATGGTCAGGGTTTCGCGGGCAAAATTCTTCTCGCGATATTCAGTACTCTTGGTCCACTCGCTCACGCGTGCAAGTTCTTCGGCTGGCACGGTATCTTCGAACATACACTTCTTGTTCGCGAACATCTCCGTATATTCGGCACCGCGGAACAACTCAAAGTGATCGATCACCTTCTCTGCATTTTGACTCATATCGTGATTTCTCCTTTCAGATTTCCGCGTTGCTTAAAACGGGGCCTTGGTCATACGCCATACGGGCGCATTGATAGCCATGTCCATATCGCGAGCGAAGATCGCGAACCCATCGTATCCGTGATACGGACCCGAGTAATCCCACGAGTGCATCTGACGGAACGGAACACCCATCTTCTGGAAGATGTACTTTTCCTTGATGCCGGAACCAACCAGATCGGGTTGCACCTTCTCGACAAATTTCTCGAACTCGAAGCTGGTCACGTCGTCGTAGATCAGCGTTCCGTCCTTCACATAGTGAGTGGTGCGCTGGTAATCGTCGTTATGACCGAACTCGTATCCTGTGCCGACAATCTCCATGCCCAGGTCTTCATAGGCACCGATGACGTGGCGAGGACGCAGGCCGCCGACAAACAGCATGACCTTTTTGCCTTCAAGGCGAGGGCGATACTTGGCGATCACCGCATCGGTGAGCTTGGTATATTTCTCGATGACGCGTTCTGCGCCTTCCTTGATCTTGTCATCGAAGTTCGATGCGATATTGCGCAACGACTCGACGATCTTTGTCGGTCCAAAGAAGTTGTATTCCACCCATGGAATTCCGTATTTCTCTTCCATGTGACGCGAGATGTAGTTCATGGAACGATAGCAGTGAATAAGATTGAGTTTAGCGTGCGGTGTGGACTCAAGCTCCGCCAGTGTTCCGTCGCCAGACCACTGTGCGATAACTCGAAGCCCCATCTCTTCTAAGAGAATGCGCGAAGACCAGGCATCGCCACCGATGTTATAGTCGCCGATGATGGCAACATCGTACGGAGTGGCTTCAAAGCGCGCAGGTTTGTCGCCGAGTTTGTCGAAGACAAAGTCGCGGATCGAGTCGTTGGCAATATGGTGACCAAGAGACTGCGAAATACCGCGAAACCCTTCGCAGCGCACCGGCACAATCGTTTTTGCATACTGCTTGGCCTTGGCCTTTGCGACGCCCTCGATGTCATCGCCGATCAGGCCTACCGGGCACTCCGACTGAATTGAGATACCTTTGTTCAGCGGAAACAAAACCTCAATCTCGTCGATAATCTTTGCCAGCTTTTTATCGCCACCAAAGACAATATCGTTTTCCTGAAAATCGGAGGTGAACTGCATGGTTCCGAAGGCATCCACACCCGTGGTGCCGATGAAATAGTTACGCCGCGAGGCCCACGAGTATTGACCGCAACCAACCGGGCCGTGGCTGATGTGCACCATGTCCTTGATCGGTCCCCATACCACGCCCTTCGAGCCGGCATAAGCACAGCCGCGAATGGTCATCACGCCCGGGATCGTCTTGAGGTTCGACTTGACTCCGCATTCTCCTTTGTCTGCCTCATAGCTTCCGAGGTGCTTGGCGCGCTTCTTTGCGCTCTTCTCCGGATAGGCCGTAAGAACCTCGGAGATTACCTGCTTGTTGCGCTCTTTGATTTCCTCAATACCAGCGCTTCCGCTCATAGTGGACCTCACTTGGATAAATTTGTAGGAACGGGCACCGCGCGCTTTGCGATCGCGGTGCCCGTTGAGCAAATGTTGTTCTTACGCCGCTACTTCGTCGGCCTTCTTGCCCACCAGCGATTCATCGATGTTCTTGATGATGCCGTGCTCCATGAGCATATCTTCGAGTTCATCCATCGTGATGGGCGTGGGAATCACTCCCTGGCCATTGTTGTTATGGATCTTCTCGGCGAGATTGCGGTAGTGCTGAGCCTGCGCGGAGTCAGGCGCATACTCGATCACCGTCATGCGGCGAAGCTCGGCATGCTGCACAACATTGTCGCGGGGGACAAAGTAGATCAACTTGCTGCCCAACTTTTTGGCCATATTGTCGGCAAGCTCCAATTCCTTGTCGGTCTGGCGTTCGTTGCAGATCAAGCCGCCGAGGCGAACGCCGCCTGAGTTGGCGTACTTGAGAATGCCCTTGGAGATGTTGTTGGCCGCATACATGGCCATCATCTCGCCGGACATAACAATGTAGATCTCCTGCGCCTTGTTCTCGCGAATAGGCATTGCGAAACCGCCGCAGACAACGTCACCAAGCACGTCGTAGGAAACATAATCCAGGTTCTCGTACGCACCGTTCTCTTCAAGGAAGTTAATTGCCGTAATGACGCCGCGCCCCGCACAACCAACGCCGGGTTCGGGGCCACCGGATTCAACGCAACGAATGCGCTGATAGCCGTACTTCATGACCTCTTCCAACTCGATGTCCTCGACAGTGCCCTTTTCGGCAGCGAGACTGAGAATGCTGTTCTGCGCTTTTGCATGCAGAATCAAACGCGTTGAATCCGCCTTCGGATCGCAGCCGACGATGAGAATCTTCTGCCCCATCTCTGCCAGCGCCGCCAATGTGTTTTGCGATGTGGTGGATTTTCCGATACCACCCTTGCCGTAAAAAGCAATCTGCCGCAGTTTAGCCATCGTTCCCCCTCCTCGGTTTCGTGTTTCGTTACTTGAATTTCAAAATTTCACTCAGGTCTTCCTCCGCATCTAGTAGCGCAGCGACCGAGTAGCTTTCGGAGCGGGGATGCTGACGCTGAATGTGCATCCTTGCGTTCCGGTGTACGCCTATCTATAAGCAATCTCTGTGCCAAACTTAAAATACTTATAAATGCAATGATCGCAGTGGTTTATACGGCTTTGTTTCGCTGTGGAGAATGCGACAATCAAAAATATCTTGTAGTGAATGCGACGGAGCTGCAACAAAGGTGATTTATTCGACACTCAGCAACTTCAACAGTTCTACGACAAAATCTGTCAGGCTGACAGGAATTCGCTCGATGTTGTGCTCTTCAAGAAAGCGAGATTCATTGCGCGTCGGCTCTTCTGGAAGAATGGCCCAGTGCCTATCGGAAGAACGCTTGATGATCTGGTGCGCAAAGATTCTGTCCAACTGCGTAGAAAACCGGCAGCCAAGAAAGACAAAGCTTCTTCCTTTTCGAATCTCCTGCACGGCGTCGGGAATCGGTGTCTGAATATCGATCTCGGTGATGATTTCAACAAAGTCGGAGTCTGACACCAGGTAGTTGTGTGCGGGCCAGACAGAACCGAGAGGCTGGTAGAGCAGCGTTTCCCATACTGTTTGATCCACGTCGGCCGCGACTCCGGCATAGACGCCGTCCGAGTTGTAAAAGTAAGTCCAGTCGCCGAAATGTTCTGCCTGACTTACACCCTGCGCCAAGCCCCAGTTGGAGCGCGCACGAAGTGACTTTTGCGGCAAGTCGTCATACCAGGCATGAACCACGAGTGGCAGGGCGGGCTGATTCAGCAACAGTGTATGCAGCGCGGTTGGTTGCACATCCGTTGTGAATGCTTCCGTCATCGCTGTCGTGACCGTGCTGCGATGCTTGAAATTCTCAATGAACTGGGCGGCCGCGCCAAGATTGTTTCTGACCTTGTGGGGGACGCTGCTCTTCGCGGTCAAATGCCCCACAAGAGCCAAATGCGAAGCAGGCAAGCGCGCGCTCGCTTCGTCGAATGACAATACGCCTGCCCCAAGATATGGAATCGCTTCTCCGCGCTCGAATGCCGTTGCTATCGAATCAAGCGATGTTGTGCTCAAACCGGCACCTCGTCTTCCATGAGCTTTCGTGCCTCAACGGTGATGGGCAGAGTGGTTGAGAGGTCCATTGCGGGTAACTCCAGCCGCCAGCCGTTAGCGAGCGTGACAAGCCCCCCCCACATTTCGGGCTTCTGAATCTCAACTATGGGTTCTTCCAGGTCCTTCTTGGCCACATAGGCCGAAAGCACACCAGACTGATTTCTGCGGATCATCACCTTCATTGCGCTCCTCCATTCGATTGCACCGGTGCCAATTCTTGCTCGACGCATCCTACAACTCGATTGAGCGCGAACTCAACCATATAGACAAATGTTTTTGAGTCAGTGTGCTGTCCAACTTGCACAATCTCACCAGGCTCTCCATTACTTACTAGTAGCGCTTCCACTGGTTGATCTGGGTACGATCCATCATTGAAGAGGTCCGCTGTGGCAAGCACACGTTGCCCCCACTCATAACGTGGTGAAGTGGTATCCATCACGCTCTGCCTCCATTCGCAAAACTTTCGATCATCTCCAATTCCTTTCTCTTCATCCCAACGCGAAAACCGCTTTCAATAAATTCAACTCCGTAGATGTAATACTGCTGAAGGTAAGTGCCAATCGAAATGACATATCCTTCCTCGCCTTTTGTTACGAGCAACTCGCCGATATCCTTTCCCGGAAAGGTGCCATCGTTGCGCACCATGAACCTGGACCTGACCTTTTGCCCAAATTCAAACTGAGGTGGTCCATCCAACTCCACAGCCCATCCATCACGCACAATATCCGCCATATCAGTTTCTCCTTCCTTCCCAACGCCCTCGATCTGTCTCAATGACCGCATGATCGTTATCGTCAGTCTCGTATTGTTCGGCCAATCGCTCTTGAATGCGTTCACGCACCAGCGGGTCTTCATCCGTACGCATCGCATCGAGAGCACTGATAGGAACCCTCCCCGCGACTTCATAACGAACTCGAAAGTGTGCGTGGAAGCGCAATGGAAGTAACTGTGCTGGAGCAAGGCGCTCTGCCACCGCCAGGCACACGGAAGCGTCGGAGTCGTTGACCAGTTGTGGCAGCCATTCCGCCGAGATTCGTTGCGCCACCACCCGCCGAACCTCTGGATCTGGATCGTCGATCATGTGTTTCAATTGCGCCACGCCAATCCGTCGCGCAACCGTCTGTCGAACATAGTAGTCCGGGTCCGACATCATGGGCGCCAGCTCATCGCCATCGAGGGTTGACGCAACGCGAATCCGCACCTCGCGATGATTGTCTTCGCGAAGACGCAATAGAAAACGGCGAGGAAGCCGCAATGCCGCATTCCAGCGAACCGATTCATCTTCATCGTCCAGCAAGGCAGTCAGTCGAAAGACATCGGCAAATTTGGCAGCCGCTGCGCGCACTTCGAAATACGGATGGGAAAGAAACTCATTCGCCAAACCTGGATTGGTCTTGAAAAACTCCTCAATGCGCAGAGGCGAGCGATCTTGAACGCAGATGTGCTTTTGTTTGCAGCGATCCTCCAGCGTCAATTCGCGATGAACGCATCCACTGCAACAAATCTCGCGTCCTTGCCAATCGAATGCCTTTTCCGGTTTTCGCACCATCCACGTTCCTCCTTTGCATCATCGATCAGCCGCGAATCAGTGCATCGACGGAAACCATATTTGCCGTGGGAGAACAGGTCTGTCCTGTGCCTTCAGGAGTGATGATGACAAAGCCTGTGCTGGATAGAGTGTCGGCAAAATCAATGATCGCTCCTCGAAGCAACAGGCTGGAGGCCTGGTCAAACGCAAGTCGAATTCCTGCTTCTTCCCACACCACGCTGTTTGGTGCCGGTTTGTCCGCAAGGTCAAACTCCACCGCATAACCAGAGCATCCTCCTGCCCGAACCTTCATCCTGAAGGCAGCTACAGGACTGGTGGTAAACCGCAGCATTCTGCGAATAAATCGCGCTGCCGTGTCCGTGAGCTGTAGCTTCAATTCTGTTTGCTGCATCATCCAAACCTTTCTTTGCAATTACGGAAGTTAGATTGTCAACGCGCCCTGGCGTATCGCCGCATCGCCGCGCTGAATATGTTCGATCTCGCCACGCTGTACACTCTCCAGGTACTCTCTGAAATACGTAATCGCGGTTTGCTCAATGAACTCAAGCGCAAATCGATCAACCGGTTCTATTCCAGCCTTCAATAAGCCCTCGCGTGGGCAGTGGCCTATTCTCGACATGAATACAGCAACGCAGTCTTTGATGGCGCGAACCACGGTTTCAAGTCTTTCCTCTTCACCGAATCCCCCCTGGCAGTAGTTATCCACTCTGCGGTGGCCAACAAACTTCACGCCGGAGGTATTAACTTCGTATACCTGAAACTCCTTCGCGTGACCGAAGTGCTCGTTGATGCGCCCGCTCCCCTTGGTGGCCACGGCAATCAGAATCGAAATGTTGCTCCTGTTGCCTGCGAGTGTTTCCAGTTCGGCATTTCTTGCCACCACCACCTCCGCGCGTTGCTTCTCCACGTGTTCCTGATAAGCCTGACGGATTGCAAGATCGTAATGCACGTCCATCTCCATCACTTTTTCCGTCGTGAATTCATTGCTGCGATCCTCGCCCAGCAAGCCCACCGCGTCGGCCCGGCATTGACGGCAGTGGCGCATCATATTCATCTCGCCTTCGCAGGAATCCTGCAGCGCCTTGAGTTCCTGTGCCGTCGGCCCGCGGGTTCCATTCAAGCCAAAGACCGTGCCGTGCTCGGGCGCAGAGATCAGGGGCATGATGTTATGCAGGAATGCCCCACGCGACTTTACGGCTTTGTTCACTTCCACCAAATGCAAATCGTTGACACCCGGAATCATGACCGAATTTACCTTGCATAGAATGCCACGCGCGGTCAGCATCTCCAGGCCCAACAGTTGCCGCTCACTGAGTATCTTGGCGGCCTCCAATCCTTCATGGCGCTTCTTGTTGTAGTAGATCCATGGATAGATCTTTGCGCCAATTTCAGGATCGATCATATTGATGGTGATCGTCACATGATCAATATTGAGCGCCTGTATCTGGTCGATGTAGTCGGGCAGCATAAGTCCGTTGGTGGAGAGACAAAGCTTGATGTCCGGCGCTGTCTGTGTCACCAGCTCAAAGGTCTTGAAGGTCTTATCCGGATTCGCCAATGGGTCACCGGGACCAGCAATGCCCAGCACCGTCATCTGAGGAATGCTGGACGCGACCGCAATCACCTTCCTGGCGGCCTGCTCTGGAGTCAGTCGCTCGCTCACCACGCCCGGCCGCGATTCGTTCGAGCAATCGTATTTGCGGTTGCAGTAATTGCATTGAATGTTACAGGCGGGTGCAACCGCCACGTGCATGCGCGCGTAGTGGTGGTGCGCCTCCTCGCTGTAGCAGGGATGATTCTTGACCTTCTCCCACACCTCGGGCGACAGATCGCCTTGTCCGGCAGCTGATCCACAATTGGACTTTCCCTTGCCGCTCTTTGAGGCGCAACTTGATTGCTGGCCGCTAGAAAGAGATGGCTGCATCACAACCAACTGTGCGACGTTCTTGCCATTGCCAAGATCCATTGCATCCTCCTCGGTGGTGGGAGCACCCGGAGTACAGGTGTTGCAAAGGTCTATGCAACTGGGTAACCAAAATGCAATATATAGATATAAAGCAACTTAGACAGGTTTGTTTTGTGTCGGAATCGTGACACAGGACACAACACGCGACCAGATTTGTCGCATATCGACCATCGTGGGCTGCGCGGGAGAACGCGACTCCCCGCAAACATTTTCTAGGAGGCTTTGGGTTTCGCTCAAAGCGCGCAAGGTCAGAAGTGCTTGATCTCGACATTGTGCTTGCGCAGCGCATA
>Ga0209415_10006179_pt1 | contig 21398 bp, 18 predicted proteins | sample PeaSoiSIISIP2007_FD_187696 | JGI IMG/M metagenome (GOLD analysis project Ga0209415, IMG submission 187696) | Peat soil microbial communities from Weissenstadt, Germany - SII-SIP-2007 (SPAdes) (version 2) | ecosystem: Environmental > Terrestrial > Soil > Wetlands > Peat | place: Germany... | reverse complement strand
CCGCCCACAACCCTCCCGAGATATGGAGATGAAGCGCCGAAAAATACTCGCGAAGCCTCAATTTAGAATTGCTGGTGCTGCGACGCGTCGATCCCTCACCTGACGAGCGGCCGCTCCACGGGCCGGGGATTGGCGCGTCGCTGCGCTGCTCGCAATGACAGCGTGGGGCGAGTTATGCCGCCGCGCGCTGCCGCAGGATTGCCTGGCCCTGGCGCAATGCGTCGGCCATCGTTTCCGCCGGCATCGCGCCAGAGAACAACCCGTAACCGTCGAGGAAAAACGACGGCACGCCGTTCACGCCCGCCGCGCGCGCTGCCTGATCGGCCGCGCGCATCTCCTGCGCCGCAACATCACCGGCGAGGAATTCCGCCACCGCGTCGCGGTCCAGCCCGGCCTGCCCGGCGCAATCGGCCAGCACCGTGGCGTCACCGATGTCGTGGCCCTGGATGAAGTAGGCTTTGAACACCGCCTCCATCGCTGCGTCCTGCACGCCATGCTGGCCTGCAAACCAGATCAGCCGGTGTGCGTCGATGGTGTTTGGCGTGCGCAGCATCAGGTCCTGGCGGAACGGCAGACCCACATTCGCCGCAGCCTGCGCCACGCGAGCGTCCGCTTCGCGCACCCGCTCGACGCTGCCGAATTTCCAGGCGCGATAGGCGGCGCGATCGCGGCCTTCCTTCGGCATGTCGGGATTGAGCTGGAACGGATTCCAATGCACCGAGAAATGCAGGCCGTCCTCCGCCAGCGTCGCCAGGGCGCGTTCGAGCTGGCGCTTGCCGATATAGCACCACGGGCAGATCGCGTCGGAAACGATGTCGATGCGGGTTCCGACCGACGCCTCGGTGCGCATGGTCGCCCCGCTGCTCGCCGGCACCTCGCAGCCGTCCGGGCCGCACACCGATCCCTGTTGGGTCATGTCGTCCATGGCCTGATCCTCCTTGGCATCGCACGGAAGATGGGGGCAATCACGGCGTTGCGCCAGAGGCTGGCGACAGGGCCGCGCTGGTTACCCGGCGGCATACGCGGCCTGCACCAGGTCCATCGCCGCCGCCATGTCGTCGAGGTCGGCGATAGGTTTCTCTCCCGCTTGCACCCGGCGCAGCGTATCGCGCACGAATTCCGGGTAGAAGAACACGTTGGTGAGCGGCATCTCGCGGGTTTCGCGCCGCCGGTCGTTGGTGACGATCTCCAGCGTCTGATTGTCGCGGGCGGCGAAATAATGGCCCTCCGTGCGGACGCTGTAGTGCATGTCGAATACCGAGTTCGGCGCCGGGTAAAGGTAGCCGGTCTCCACCATGCAGGTTGCGCCGCCGCCGCGCAGCAGCACCACGGCGTGGTCCTCGATTGTCAGATGCGCGGTGTGATTGGACATTGCCGCGCCCACCACTTTCAGCTCCGCGTTGTTCAGCAGAACGCGGCAAAGATCCAAGTGGTGCACGCCAAGATTGAGCAGGGGACCGCCGCCGGAGAGGGCGCGGTCGAGCATCCAGGGGACGTGCTGCTGGTGATAGCGGTCCACCATGCCGCCGACGAATTTGAACACGATGTATTGCAGCGCCTCACCGGCGGCGACCTCGCGGATCGTGTCGATCAGCGGACAGTAGCGGAGCACGAAGGCAACCGCCGCGAACACGCCGGCCTGTGCCGCGCGCGCGGCGATGTCGTGCACCTCGGCGCTGCTGACGCCGCAGGGTTTTTCCATGGCGAATGGAATTGCCTGCCCGATCAGGAACCGCGCTTCGTCTGCCATGTCGCAGTGGCGGCCGAGCGCGAAGGCGAAGTCCGGGCGCAGTACGGCACACATCTCGCGGTAGTCGGTGAACGCGGGGCAGGCAGCTTGCGCCGCCACCGGCTGGGCGCGCGCCGGATCGGGATCGCTGACGCCGACGATCGTCACGTCCCGCTGCGCGAGCGCGGGGTCGAGATAGAATGGCGTATGCCAGTGCGACACGCCGATCAGCACGATGCGCATGCGTTGCCCCCCTTTCGCCGCCGTCCGGCCTGTCGCATGGTAGGCGCCTGGGTGCGGGAGGGAAGCGCGGACGTGCTGACGCTGTCAGAGAATTTCCGGGCGGTGTTCTACGCGCCGTTCTATGCCGCGTTTGCCATCGGTGCCTACCAGGCCGAGGGTGTCGCGGTGACGTTGCGACCCTCGCCTGATCCGGCCAGCACCGCGGCTGATCTGCTGGCCGGCAACGTAGATGCGATGTGGGGCGGGCCGTTGCGTGTGTTGCTGACGCATGCGGCGGATCCTACATCCGACACCGTGTGTTTTTGCGATGTTGTGGCGCGCGATCCGTTCTTCATCGTCGGTCGAGAACCGCGTCCCGGGTTCCGGTTGGCCGATCTCGTCGGCCAGCGCTTCGCGTCGGTCGCCGAGGTACCGACCCCGTTTCTGTGCCTGCAGGACGACCTGCGCCGTGCCGGAACCGATCTCGCCTCGCTGAACCGTGCCAGCGGCACGAGCATGGCGGCGAATGCCGCTTCCCTACGCGCCGGCACGCTGGACGCGGTGCAGCTATTCCAGCCTTATGCCGAAAACTTGGTGACGGAGGGCGTCGGCCACATCTGGTATGCGGCGGCGACGCGTGGCCTGACCGCCTACACCACGCTGGTGGCCCGCCGCGCCGTGCTGGCCGCGCGGCGCGATGAATTCGCCGCCATGGTGCGCGGCATGCATCGCGCGCTGCGCTGGATGGACGTGACGCCGGGTACGGAGGTGGCGCGCGCGCTCGCCGAATTCTTTCCCGACGTGCCGCCGCCGATCTTTGCAGCGGCGATCGACCGTTATCGCGCGCTGGGCCTCTATGCGACGGATCCGGTGATGCGACGCGAAGGGTTCGACCGGCTGCAAGCGGCCATGCTGTCGGGCGGCGCGCTGCAACGCGCGATTCCGTTCGAGTCTTGCGTGGACAACACGTTGGCGGAAGAGGCCCTCTGAACCTCTCCCGCTACGCGGGAGAGGTCGAGACGCGTCAGCGGCGAGGGTGACGCGTACCGCACGGTCTGATTGCAGCTTGCCGACCCGATCAGCCTCACCCTCGGTGCTCTCGCACTTCGACCTCTCCCGCTTCGCGGGCGGGGTGTACTTACTCCACATCCTCCGCCAGCTTCTGCAGATAATACGCCGGATCGCCGAACAGCCGCTCGATCACCATGCAGCGGCGGAAATAGTGCCCGACGGCGTATTCCTCCGTCATGCCGATACCGCCATGCATCTGGATCGCGCTCTGCGACACGTAGCGCCCCGCCTGGCCCACGCCCACTTTCGCCATGGCGATTCTTCGGGTCCGTTCGGTGGCATCCGGCTGCTCCACCATCATGGTCGCCAGCATCGCCATGCTGCGGCCCTGTTCCATTGTCATGAACATGTCCGCCAACCGGTGCTGCACCACCTGATAGCTGCCGATCGGCTTGCCGAATTGCTCTCGAGTCTTGCTGTATTCCAGCGTCATACTGTGCATCGCTTCCATTGCGCCAACGGCTTCGGCGGCGGTGGCGGCGATACCGGCTTCCACAACGCGCTGCACGATCGGGAACCCCTTGCCGGGCTCGCCCAGCACGTCGGCATCGGCGACCGTCACGTTCGACAGCGCGATATCAGCAGCGCGTTGCTCATCCCGCGTGGCGTAGCCGCGGCGCGCCAGCCCCGGCGCCGTCGCATCCACCAGAAACAGCGTGATGCCGTCAGCGTCATAACGATCGCCGGACGTGCGGGCACTGAGCACCAGACGGTCCGCCGCATCGCCGTGAACCACCACGGATTTCGCCCCGTCCAGCACCCAGCCGCCGCTGTTGCGCTTCGCCGTGGTGACCACGTCGGTCAGATCATAGCGCGCCTGCCGCTCGGAATGTGCGAAGGCGAGCTTCATCCGCCCCTCGGCAATCGCCGGCAGGATCGCCGCCTTCTGCGCATCGCTGCCGGCAAGCCGCAACGCGGTGCCGCCGAGCACCACTGTCGCCAGATACGGTTCCAGGATCAGCGCGCGGCCGAACGCCTGCATGACCAGCATGATCTCTTGCGCGCCGCCGCCGAATCCACCGTATTCCTCGGCGAATGGCAGACCGAGCAAGCCGAGCTCGGCGTATTGCGACCACAGCGCGGCGGAAAAACCTTCCGGTGACTTCAGGTAGGTCTTGCGTTGCTCGAAGGCGTAGCGGTCGCCCATCAGGCGGGTGATGGAATCCTGCAGTAGCCGCTGTTCGTCGGAGGGTTCGAAATCCATCAGAGCCCCAACACGGCTTTGGTGAGAATGTTCTTCTGGATTTCGTTCGTGCCGCCGTAGATCGACGCGGCGCGCAGGAACAGGTAACTGCCGGTGGACGCGCTGGCGGCTTCCAGCATGTCGTCCGGCTCGTTCATCGCTTCGAGTTCCTCGGCCCAGACCGGCATCGACATCGGCCCAGCAACGTCCATCGCCAGTTCGGTGGTTGCCTGCAGCAGTTCAGTGCCCTTCACCTTCAGCACCGAGGACAGCGGATCGGGCCGCCCGCCGCCCTTCGCCTTGTCGTACGCCGAGACAACGCGGTACTGGGTAATCTCCAGCGCCTGCATGTCGATTTCGAGCTGTGCGATGCGCTGGCGGAACGTGGCGTCCTGGATCAACGGGCGGCCGTTGGCGTTGACCTCGTGCGCCATCGCCTTCGCCGCCTTCACCCGCTCCTTCGATTTGCCCAGCCGGGCGATGCCGGTGCGTTCGTTGCCCAGCAGGAACTTCGCCACGTCCCAGCCCTTGTTTTCTTCGTAGACGCGCATGGAAACCGGCACCTTCACGTCGTCGAAGAACACCTCGTTCAGGTGGTGGCTGCCGTCAATCGAGATGATCGGCCGCACAGTGATGCCCGGCGTCTTCATGTCCACCAATAGGAAGGAAATACCCTCCTGGCGCTTGGCGGCGTTCGGGTTGGTGCGCACCAGCACGAAGCACCAGTCGGCGTGGTGCGCGGTGGAGGTCCAGATCTTCTGGCCATTCACCACGTAACAGTCACCGTCGCGCTTCGCCGACGTCTTCAGCGAGGCAAGGTCCGATCCGGCGCCGGGTTCCGAAAACCCCTGGCACCACCAATCGTCCAGGTTGGCCGCGCGCGCGAGGAAGCGGCGCTTCTGTTCGTCCGTGCCGAACTGGATCAGCACCGGGCCGATCATGGTGATGTTGAACGATGAGAGTTCCGGCGCCGGCGCCACCTGGTTCTCCTCCAGGAAGATCATCTTCTGGATGGAGCTCCAGCCCGGGCCGCCCCATTCCTTCGGCCAGGACAGGCCGGCCCATCCCTTCTGGTTGAGGATGCGCTGCCAGCGCACGGTGTCTTCCTTGGTCGGGCCGTGGCCCAGCCGCATGCGGTCGCGGATGTCGGTCGGCAGGTTGTCGCGGATGAAGGCGCGGACTTCCTCGCGGAACGCGGATTCTTCCGGGGTGAAGCGCAGGTCCATGGTCGGGTCCTCCTACTGGCGGGTAGATTACGCGGCAGCGGGTGGGATGCGCAACTTGGCTCCGCGCCGGCCGCGCCGGCTACCGCCCGATAATTCTCCGCGCGATCACCATGCGGTGCACCTCCGACGGGCCTTCATAGACCCGCATCGTGCGCACCTTCTGTGCCATCAGTTGCAGCGGCAGCTCCTTCGCCACGCCCATCGCACCGAAGGTCTGCATGGCATGGTCGATGGTCTCGGTGGCCATTTCGCTGCCGTACAGCTTTACCATGGACGCCTCGGTGCGCACGTCCTTGCCGGCATCCGATTTCGCCGCCGCGTCATAAACCATCAGCCGGCAGGCGTGGATTTTCATCGCCGCTTCGGCGATCCACCATTGGATTGCCTGGCGGTCGGCCAGCCGCGCGCCGAAGGTTACGCGCTGCTTCGCGTGTTCCACCATCATGTCGAGCGCGCGGCGCGTCATGCCAATGCACCAGGCGCCAATCTGGATGCGCCGCACCGTCAGGCGCAACTGCATCGGCGCGAAACCCTTGCCGAGTTGGCCGAGCACCTGCGTCTCCGGGATGCGGCAATCCTCGAACACCAGCTCGTAGGTGCGTTGCCCGCCGAGCATGGGTATTTCCCGCTCGATGATGAAACCCTTGGTGTCGCGTTCGACGATGAACGCGGTGACGCCCTCGTGCCGTTTGCCCTCGCCGGTGCGCGCCATGACGATGACGAAATCGGCCTGCGGGACACGGCTGACCCAGATTTTTCTCCCGTTGATCACCCAGTCGGCGCCATCCTTGACGGCGCGGGTGGTCATGCCGGCTGGATCGGCCCCTGCGCCAGGCTCGGAAATCGCGATTGCCGATTGCGCCTCGCCGCGCGCATAGGGCTCGAGGTACTTGCGGCGTTGTTCGTCGTTGGCGACGGCCATCAGCATGTGCAGGTTCGGGCTGTCCGGCGGGAAGGTGAACGGCACGCAGGTACGAGCGATCTCTTCGTTCACGCCGACCAGTGCGACGGTGGGCAGGTTGGCGCCGCCGAATTCCTCCGGCACGTCGAGGCCCCACAGGCCAAGTTCGCGGCACTTGTCGAGCAGGGGCTTTTCTTCGTCCTCGGTGAGGGCGGACTTTTGGCCGGACATCTCGCGGGCGAGCACCGCCTTCTCCAGCGGCATCAGGTCCCGGTCGACGAACCTCGCCACCAGGTCCTGCAGCATGCGGTGTTCTTCGGAGAGCTCGAACATGGTGGGTTCCATTGTGTGAGATACGATCGAAGGCTTCCCCCTCCCTCAAGGGGAGGGGGAGTATTCGTGCGTCATTCCTTCAGGGTTATCAGCGCGTCGGCGACCGTCAGGCCGGAACCGTCCGCGTGCAGGATCACTGGATTGAACTCCATTTCGGCGATGCTGTCCGCATGTGCCAGCGCCGCGTCGGACAGATGCGCGATCAGCGCAGCGACCGGCGTCAGATCGATCGGCTTGCTGCCGCGGAAGCCGGTCAGCAGGGGCGCGGAACGCAGCGAGCGAAGCATGCGTTCCGCTTCCGCCACATCGACCGGCGCCGGACTGTGCGCCACGTCGCCGTACAATTCCACCGTAACGCCGCCGAATCCCACCATCATGATCGGCCCGAACGTTGCGTCGTTCACCATGCCGATCACCAGCTCGTGCCCTTTCGGCGCCATCTTCTGCACCGCCACGCCGTCGATACGGGCGTCCGGCTTGTGCGCCAGCACATCGCGCATCATGGCGTCATAGGCCGAACGAACCGCAGCCGCATCGGCCAGGCCGAGGCGAACGCCGCCGGCTTCGGTCTTGTGCGGCAGGTCGGGTGACTGGATTTTCAGTGCCACCGGAAAGCCGAGTGCCATAGCGGCATCCACTGCCTCCGCCGCCGTGGTCGCCAGCGCTTCGGCCGAGGGCGGCAAGTAAGCCGCCAGCGCGTGTTTGGCGGCGTACTCCGGCAACACGCGTGGCAGCCCGGGCGGGATTGGCGTGACGTCGGCAGGGGCGGTCAGGGCGGGAATCGGCCGTGCTATCGCCTCGGCGTAGCCGGCGAGCTTGCCCAGCGCCACGCCGACATTGCGCAGGTCGCTGTGCACGAACAGACCGCATCCGGCGGCCTTCTCGCGGCCGAACGCCGACGGCAACGTATAGGTCCACACCGTCATCGGTTTGCCGCAGCGCGCTGCCACGGCGCGCACGCGCTCGGCGTCGAGCGACACGCGCGTCTCGCTGGTCAGCGAAGTGATCAGCACCAGCATGTGGATCTCGTCGCTCTCCGCCAGGCGTTCCATCACCGACATCATCGCCGCGCCGGTGCTGCTGCCCTGAGCGGTGACATCAACCGGATTGCCCGACGCGCCGTAGGACGGCATCAGCGGGCGCAAGGGCGCCTGCATCGCCGCCGACAACGCAGGAACAATCAGCCCATGCGCCGACAACGTGTCTGCCATCCACACGCCGCCGCCGCCGGATGGCGTAATGATCCCGACTCGGCGTCCGTGCGGCAGCGGACAGGTCAGCACGACGCCGGCAATCGCCACGGCTTCGTCGGCGTCTTCCGCCTCGATCACGCCGTAGCGTTCGAACACGGCGCGATACGCGGTGTAGGAACCGGACAGCGACGCGGTATGCGACGCGGACGCGCGGCTACCGGCGGTGGAGCGGCCGACCTTGATCGCGATCACCGGTTTACCAAGCCGGCGCGCCTTCGCCAGCGCCGCAACGAAGCTGGGGCCGTCGCGCACCGCCTCGCAGAACAGCATGACGGCCTGGGTGTGCCGGTCCTCGACCATGTAGTCGAGGAAATCGCCCATGTTGAGATCGGCCTCGTTTCCCGTAGAGATCACATAGGAAAACCCGATCCCTGCTGCCTTGCCGCGATTGAACAGTGCGAAGCCGATGCCGCCGGATTGTGCGATCACGCCGATGCGCCGTTCGGAAACCAGGACGCGACCCTCGTCCTCCTTCATTTCCACCGTCGGACTGAACGTGGTCGCGATCTTGCCCAGTGCGTTGTAGTAGCCTTCGCAGTTTGGACCGCAGGCGCGGATGCCGGTGCGTTGCGTCACGTCCACCAGTGCCGCCTGCATGTCACCCGCCGCGCCGCCTTCCTCGGCAAAGCCCGAGCTGATGATCAGCGCGTTCTTCACGCCGGCCTTGGCGCATTCCTCCAGCACGGGAGCCACGCCGGCGGCCGGGATCGCCACCAATGCGAGATCGACCGGCGCACCCACCGCAGCGATTGACGGATAGCAAGGCAGGCCCTCGATCTCCTGGTAGCTCGGGTTGATCGGCAGGATGCGGCCAGGAAAGCCGTTCTCGCGCAACTGGTGCAGCAACCGGCCACGGATGCGGTGCACGTCGGGCGAGGCGCCCAGCACTGCGATCGATTGCGGCCAGAAGAAGCTTTGCAGCGCGTGTTCGCTCATTTGCGCGGCCCCGTTGGAATTTCGCGCCACGGTATTCCTTTGTCCGCCCGCGGGTCCTGCGGTAGGCCGAGCACGCGTTCGGCGATGATGTTCTTCATGATCTCGTCGGTGCCGCCGGCCAGGCGCAACGCGGGCGAGTACAGCAACGCCTCCTCGAAGATGCCGGCGACCGGCATGTCCGACCCCATGGTGGGCCCGGCCATGCCAATCATATCCAGCCCGTACGACAGGATGTCCTGCAGCTTGTTCGCCGCGACAACCTTGATGATCGACGATTCGGGCCCCGGCGTCTGGCCGCGGGACAGCGCGGTCATGGTGCGGAACTTGGTGAATCGCAGCCCTTGTGAGCGGGTGTAGTATTCCGCCAACTTCTCCTGTACCGCGGCGTTGCCGATCGCCGGGCCGTCTTCCAACTCGACTTGCTCTGCCAGCGCGAACAGCTCGTTGAAGTCGGGGCCAGGTGCGTCACGCATGCCGTGCCGCTCGTTCATGAGCGTGGTCAGCGCCACCTTCCAGCCGGCGCCCACCGGACCGACGCGCCGGCTGTCCGGGATGCGCACATTGGTGAAGAACACCTCGTTGAAATGCGCCGAGCCGGAGATCTGCCGGATCGGCCGTATCTCGATGCCCGGCGTCTTCATGTCGAGGATGAAGAAGCTCAACCCCGCATGCTTCTGCGCATTGGGGTCGGACCGCGCCACCAGGATGCCGAAGTCGCTGTAATGCGCGCCGGAGGTCCAGATCTTCTGGCCGTTCACCACCCAGTCATCGCCGTCCCGTTCGGCGCGCGTGCGCAACGCCGCGAGGTCCGACCCGCCGCCTGGCTCGGAGAACAACTGGCACCACACCAGATCGGCGGCCATCGTCGGCCGCACGAATTGCTCGCGGTGCTCCGGCATACCCCAGGTACAAATCGTCGGCATGGCAAGCTGGATGCCGATGCCGAAGAAGCCAGTCAGGACATCGTAATTCGCCTCTTCCTGGTTGTAGATGACGTTCTGGATCTGCGTACCGCCGCGGCCACCCCACTCCTTCGGCCAGTGGATGCCGACGAAACCCGCTTCGTACTTGCGGCGTTGGAACGACTTGGCGCGCTGCATCGCCCCCGGCGCATCCTGGCCGCGGCGATAGCCTTCCACTTCGCCCTGCTTGCGACGCTGCGCATTGGCATCGAGAAACGCGCGCGCCTCGGCGCGGAACGCGGCCTCTTCAGGCGTGTCTTCGAAATCCATTTTCCCCTCTCCCTCAGGCCGCTTCCAGCGAGGCCGCCGGTGTGTTGCGTTCACGCAACGCACTGATTAGCCGCTGCTTCCATTCGCTCGCGCCGCCCAGCGCCAGCGCCAACAACTTGGCGCGGCGATAATAGAACTGGCAGTCCATCTGCCAGGTGAATCCCATACCGCCATGCGTCTGGATATTTTCCTTGGTTGCAAGCCAGCCGGCATCGCATGCCGCAATGCGGGCCACCGACGCGGCGATTGGCAACTCGGAGGAGTCGGCGTGCAACGCCCAGGCGCCGTAATACGCGTTGGAGCGCGCCAGCTCGACGGCGATGTAGATGTCCGCCAGCTTGTGCTTGATCGCCTGGAACGAACCGATCGGCCGGCCGAATGCATATCTCTCCTTCGCATACGCCGTCGCCATATCCAGTGCCGCCTGCGCGTTCCCAACCTGCTCGAACGCCATCGGAACCGCGGCATGGTCGAGCAATCGCCTCACCGCGTCGGCACTGTCCGCGCCGGGCAACGGTTCAGCCGGCGCCAGCGCAAAAGCGATGCGGGCATGCGAGCGGGTCGGATCGATCGTGGTGACCGGATCGCGCGTGACGCCGGCCGCGTTCAACGCCACCACATACAGCCATGGGCCGGTGGTGGTGCCATGCACGCCGACCACGGCGAAATCGGCAACATCGCCGTCCGGCACGGCGAGTTTCGTGCCGGTCAGCTTGCTGTCGGTCACCGATGCCGCAAGCCGTGTCGGATTGGAAGGCCCGGGCCGTTCCGCGAAGGCAAAGGTGCCGATCAACTCGCCCGCCGCGAGTTTCGGCAGAAAGTGGCTCTTCTGTGCGGGAGAACCGAACAGCAGGATGGCCTCGGTGGCGAGATAAACCGAAGACGACCACGGCACCGGCGCGACGGCGCGGCCCATTTCCTCGGCCAGCACGCACACCGCGAGGTGCCCCAGGCCGACGCCGCCGAAATCTTCCGGGATTGCGGCGCCGAGCCAGCCCATCTCGCCGATCGCCTGCCACAGCGCGCGATCATACGGCTCCGGCCCTTCCAGAATGCGGCGCGGCACGGCGGGCGGGCAGCGATCGCCGAGGAAGCGCCGCGCCTCATCGCGCAACTGCTTCAGCTCGTCGGAGAAATCGAAGTTCATGTGGTCGTTCCCTCTTGGCGCGTGAACGCGGGGGATGAGCCTATCGCGGGGATGTGGGGGATGGCCATATCACTGGCTCCTTCCGCGAGCCCGCCGCTTCGGCTAGAGTTCCGCGACGCGGATGTCCCAGAGGACAGGACCATGTCGAACAGCCTTTATGAGCGCGATTTCTATGCCTGGGCCAATGAGCAGGCCGCCCTGCTGCGGGCGGGGAAATTCGACAGCGCCGACATTGAAAACATAGCGGAAGAGATCGAGAGCATGGGGCGGAGCGAGAAGCGCGAACTGGTCAACCGTCTGGCCGTTCTGCTGCTGCACTTGCTGAAATGGCGATTCCAGCCGGGATTACGGGGCAACAGTTGGCGTTCAAGTATCGAGGAACAGCGCATCCGTCTCGAGGACCATCTGAAGGACAATCCTAGCCTGAAAGCGCAAATCGGATCAGCCATGGTCACTGCGTATCGCCTCGCCAGGGTTGAAGCAGAGCGTGAGACCGGCCTTGCCCGCACGACATTTCCTCAGGAGTGCCCGTTCACCTTCGACCAGGCAATGACAGAGGATTTCCTGCCGGACTGAAAGCAGCGCTTTGCCCTATCGCAACCCCGCCAGGAACCCCTCAACGGCGCGGTTGAATGCCGCCGGCTGGTGCAGGTTCGAGGCGTGGCCGGCGTCCGGGATCGTCACCTTCGTCGCACCGGGAATCTTCGTCGCCATGTAATCCGTGGCCGCGAGGAAATTGGTGTCATTCGCGCCAACCAGCACCAATGTCGGCACGCGAATCGTTTCCAGTGAGCGGATCACCGAATCGTCCTGCTGCGTCAGCATGCCGCGCGCCGCGCCGGCGAGGCCAGCGGCTGAGCGGTGCTGGCTCATGCGCACCTCGTCACTGCTGCCCAGAGCCGCGAAGCCGCGCGCATCCAACTCGTCCGCGCGTGACCGCGCGCGCGCGTTCCAGGCGGCGCGTGCCGAGTCTTTGCGAAAGCCCGGGCCGGTGTCGAACAGCATCAGCGCGCGCACCTGCGCCGGATGGTGTAAATGGAACGCGAGCGACATGTAGCCGCCGAGCGACAGTCCGGCGATGACCGCGCTCTCGGCGCCACAGGCGTGCAGCAGCGCCGCCATGTCGCCGACCGTCGCGGCCTCGGAATAGGCGGCGGGATCGGGCGGCACGTCGCTCTGTCCGTGGCCGCGCATGTCCCACACGATGATGCGGAACCGGTCGCGCAATGCGGCGATCTGTCCGTCCCACATGCGGCAGGTCGCGCTGTAGCCGTGGCTCAGCAGGATTGGTGGGCCCTGGCCGTGCGCCTCATAGTAGATTCCGACGCCATCGCGATCGAGCAGCGGCATGTGCGTTGCCTCCGGTGTGGACCCTCTCCCGCAATCAGGAGAGGGGGCGTAGGCTGGCACGCAGTGCACGCGAACGAAAGGGCAGGGAACCGCCATGCAAGCCAGCTTCGACCACATCGCCGTCAGCCAGTCCGGCATCATCGCCACCATCGAGGTCCGGCGCGGGCCGAACAATTTCATCGACACCGACATGGTGGCGGAGATCGCCGATGCGCTGGAAGAGTACGACCGGACGCCGGAGGTGCGCGCCATCGTGCTATGCTCCGAGGGCAAGCATTTCTGTGCCGGCGCCGATTTCTCCAGCCGCGGTCCCGACGGCGTGGGGACGGGAACGAAGCGTGGCCGCCACCTCTACAAGGAGGCGCAGCGGCTTTGGCGCACCGGCAAGCCGATCGTCGCCGCGGTGCACGGCTCCGCCATCGGCGCGGGTGTCGGGCTGGCGGTGATGGCGGATTTTCGCGTCACCTGCCCGGAGGCGCGGTTCTCGGTCAACTTCACCCGGCTGGGCTTTCACCCCGGCTTTGGCATGACCGCCTCGCTACCGCGGCTGATCGGCATGCAGAAGGCGGCGTGGCTGATGTACAGCGCGCGGCGCATCACGGGGGAGGAGGCGACGACGCTTGGCCTGGCGGATTACTGCGTGCCGCAGGATCAGGTCCGGGCGAAAGCGGCGGAAGTCGCCACTGAGATCGCGCAATCCGGGCCGCTCGCCATTGTCTCCACACGCGAAACCTTGCGTCGCGGCCTGGCGGATGCGGTGGCGGCTGCCACCGAGCGCGAATACGAAGAGCAGAACTGGCTGCGCAACACGGAGGATTTCCGTGAGGGCGTGAAGGCGATGGCCGAGCGCCGCCTGCCGAACTTCAAGGCGCGGTAACCGGGCCTGCAGCGCGCGCATGATGGCGGGCCTTCGCACGCCCTACGCTCTGCCGTTAAGCCGTGCTTAAGAACTGATCTGTAGGACGGAGACCGCGCCCTCCGCCCGACCGATCGCACTTGGGACACGAGGGCCGTCGTCTGACGGAGGTCCTCGTGAGCTATACGCAACCCCTGCCGGGAGGTCGCGTGACACTGGGTGTTACGTGGCTGCTTGGCGCGCTGGCGGGCCTGGCGGACACGCTGGTCTGGAGTGCCCTTTCGCTGGCGCAGTCGTTGCGCGGGCATCACCCGGTGGCGGCCGGATTGTTGCGGCGGGCGGTTCTGATCGTCTGGTGGGGCTGCACGCTGCAATTGCACCGGCAACTTCCCTTATGGCTGCGCGCGCGCCGCTTGCGCCACGTGGCACCGACATGCGCCGCTCCCGTGCTGATCGACGTCGCGGACGCCGACAATGTCATCATTTCGGGCACTGATGATCCTGTCGTCTCGGTCATCATCCCTACGTACGGTCGGACCGATTTCACCTTGCGTTGCCTGGCCTCGATCGCCGCCCATGCTCCGGCGATGCCATTTGAGGTGATCGTCGTGGACGATGCGTTTCCGGGCGACGAGACGGCCTGCCTGGAACACGTGCGCGGCATTCGCCTGCAACGCAACGCCGCGAATCGCGGCTTCCTGCGGTCGTGCAACACGGCGGCGGCGACGGCGCGGGGGGAGTTCCTGCTGTTCCTCAACAACGACACGCAGGTGCTGCCCAACTGGGCGGACGCGATGTTGCTGCTGTTCCGTGCACGAGATGATGTCGGCGCCGTCGGGTCAAAGCTGATCTATCCGGATGGGCGGCTGCAGGAGGCAGGTGGCATCATCTGGGCGGACGGATCGGGCTGGAATTTTGGCCGCCACGACGATCCGGGCAGGCCGATGTACAACTACGTGCGGGAGGTGGATTATTGCTCGGGAGCGTCGCTGATGCTGCGCCGGGCGGTGTTCCAGCAACTGGGCGGCTTCGATGCGCGGTACGCGCCGGCCTATTTCGAGGACACCGATCTTTGCTTCCGCCTGCGCGCCATCGGGCTGAAGACGCTGTATCAGCCGCGCTCGGTTGTGGTGCATTACGAAGGCGTGTCGCACGGCCGTGACCTGGCGGTGGGTATCAAGTCCTGCCAGGCGGTGAACCGGCGAAGCTTCGTTGCCACCTGGGCGGATGAGCTTGCATGCGGCCACTATCATAACGGCGCGCACGTGCTGCGCGCGCGCGAGCGGGCGCGACACCGCCCGGTGGTGCTGGTGGTCGATCACAAGGTGCCGGAGCCGGACCGTGACGCGGGTTCGCGGGCCATACTGTGCGTGATCCGCGCGCTGCTCGCCGAAGGCATGGTGGTCAAGTTCTGGCCGCACAACATGTTGTACGAGCGGGGCTACGTTGAGGCGCTGCAGGACCGTGGCGTCGAGGTGCTGCACGGCCCGAATCATGTGCCGTTTGCCACCTGGATGCGCGAGTTTGGTGCCGAGCTTGACGTGGTGCTGCTGAGCCGACCGGACGTGGCTGAGGAGTGCCTGCCGGCGGTGCGGTCACACAGCACGGCGCGCGTGCTGTATTATGGTCATGACCTACATTTCAGTCGGATACGGATGCAAGGCACAGTACTGCGGGATGAACGCCTGCTGCACGCGGCGGACCGCATGGAAGAGCGCGAACGGGCGGTGTGGCGCGGCGCCGATGCGGCGTTGTATCTGTCGGAGGAAGAGGCGGAGTCGGTACGGGCCATGGCGCCGGGCGTTGCCGCGCATGCCGTGGTGCCGTACTGCTTCGAAACCTTCGGTGGGGTGCGGTCGGCGCCAGCCGGGCAGGAGATCCTGTTTGTCGCAGGATTTGCCCATCCGCCGAATGAAGATGCCGCCTGCTGGTTTGTCGCCAACGTGCTGCCGCTGGTGCGAGCGCGCGTTCCCGATGCGACGCTGTCGATCGTCGGCTCGAACCCGACCGCGCGCGTGCATGCGCTGGCCGGAGAAGCGGTGTGTGTGGTGGCCAACGTTTCCGATGACGCACTGAACGAGCGTTACCGGAGCGCACGGGTCGCAGTCGTGCCGCTGCGCTGCGGCGCCGGCGTGAAGCTGAAAGTGGTGGAGGCGCTGAAGGAAGGCGTGCCGCTGGTCACCACACCGGTGGGCGCGCAAGGGTTGCCGGGCGTCGCGGACGTCGCTTGCGTGTGTGGCGATGCGGCATCGTTTGCCGATTCGGTGTTGGCGCTGATGCTGGACGACGTGTTGTGGCAGCAACGCTGCGTCGCGCAACTCGCCTATGCGCGCGAGCACTTCAGCGAGGCAGCGTTGCGTCAGTCGGTAATGCGGGCGATGGCGCTGACAGCAGACCCGCATCCGCCGCGAAGCGCCGCAAATTCTCGTATCCCATCTTCGCGTAAGTCAGTGGGTGCGCTTTGACCGGGTCCTGCTCCGCTTCCACCACCAGCCAGCCGGAGTAGTCGGGCAGCTCGCGCAGCACCGCGGGAAAATCCACGTTGCCATCGTCCGGGACGGTGAACACGCCGGCAACGACAGCGTCGAGAAAGCTCCAGTCCTGGCTCAGGGCTTCCTGCATGACTGCGGGACGCACATCCTTGCAGTGGACGTGTGCGATGCGCGTGCGGTGGCGCCGTGCCAGGGCAACGGGATCGGCGCCGGCAAACATTGCGTGACCGGTGTCGAGCAACAGCTTCACCGATGCTCCGGTCGTTGCCATGAGACGGTCGATGTCGGCGCCCGTCTGCACGACCGTGCCCATGTGGTGGTGATAGGCAAGCGCCACGCCTTCCGCGGCAACAGCGTCGGCCAGTTCGGTCAGGTGCGCGGCGAAGGCGTGCCACTCGGCATCGTCCATGATCGGCCGACGAGACAACGATGTGGCGCGGTCGCCATGCACAGCAGCGGAAGTCTCGGCGAAAATCAGCACGGCACAGCCCATCGCTTTCAGCAGCCCGAGATGCGGGCGCAACGCGGCATGCTCTTCGGCCACCGAGCGCGTGCGCAACGATGCGGAATACCAGCCCGATACCAGATCCAGTCCATGCGCAAGGAGCAAGCGGCGCAGGGTCTCGGCATGGCGGGGGAATTTGTGGCCGAGCTCGATGCCGGCGTAGCCGGCCTGGCGCGCTTCCGACAGGCAGGTTTCCAGCGGCGTGGCGTCGCCCAGCTCGCGCAGATCGTCGTTCGACCAGCCGATCGGATTGGTGCCGATGCGGATCATGCGTCATTCTCCCAGAGACTGGGCGGTGCGCTGCGCTTCGTACTCCGCGCGTGCCGCCTGCACTGACGGGCGAACAGACACCTCCGGCACGCCGACGTCCCACCAATATCCGCCGGCCGCGGTGGTAACGCGCGGATTGGTGCGGACGACCACGACTGCGGTGCGCTCGGCTGCGAAGGCGCGTCGCAACGCCGCTTCCAGCGCCGCCACGCCCTCCACATGTTCGGCAATCGCGCCGAGGCCGGCGGCGTGTGCGGCGAAATCGATGGTGGGTGCGGTACCGGCACAGTCCTCGAACAGGTTGTTGAATGGCTCGCCACCGGTGGCACGTTGCAGCCGGTCAATGCAGCCGAAACCGCCGTTGTCCAACAGCACAATCGTCAGCTTGAGCCCGAGCATCACCGAGGTGGCGATTTCCGAATTCAGCATGAGGTAGCTGCCGTCGCCGAGCATGACAATGACCTCGCGTTCCGGCTGCGCCAGCTTCACGCCGAGCCCGCCGGCGATTTCGTAGCCCATGCAGGAATAGCCGTATTCCAAGTGATACGTGCCCACCTGGCGCGGCTGCCACAGCTTGTGCAGTTCTCCCGGCAGGCCGCCGGCGGCGCAGACCACGATGGCGTCGGGTGGTGCCACGCGCTGCACCGCACCGATCACTTGCGCATCCGATGGCAGTGCGGCGTTCGACGGCGCGGTGGCCGCCTGCGCCTCGACGCGCCATTGTGCCGTCGCCGCACGCGTGCGGTCTTGCCAGGACTGCGGCGTGCGATATTCCGCCAACGCTGTGTGCAGGGCGGCAAGGCCCTCGCGCGCATCGGCGACCAGCGGCAGCATGTGGCGCTTGCCGGCGTCGAATGCCTGCACGTTCAGCGCGATGAATTTGCGCGCGGGGTTGCGGAACAAGGCCCTGGAACCGGTGGTGAAATCCTGCAGCCTGGTGCCGATGGCGAGGATCACGTCCGCCTCGGTCGCCGCCTGGTTCGCCGCCGACGTGCCGGTCACGCCGATCGCCCCGAGATTGCATGCATGGTCGTGCGGCAGCGCGCTCTTGCCGGCCTGGGTTTCGGTAACCGGTATGGCGTGCGCCGTCGCGAAACGATCCAGCGCTTCGGTCGCATCGGCGTAGTGCACGCCGCCGCCGGCGATGATCAGCGGTGCGCTCGCGGCGCGCAGCGTGGCGGCGGCTTCGGCCAGTTCGGTGTCGTCCGGACGCGGGCGGCGGACGTGCCAGATGCGCGGTGCGAAGAATGTTTCCGGATAGTCGAACGCCTCCGCCTGCACGTCCTGACATAGCGCAAGGGTCACCGGGCCGCAGTCCGCCGGATCGGTCAGCACTGCCAAGGTGCGCGGCAGGGCGGTGAGGATTTGTTCCGGGCGCGTGATGCGATCGAAATAGCGCGACACCGGGCGGAAACAATCGTTGGCGGAGACGGTGCCGTCGGCGAACGCCTCGACCTGTTGCAGCACCGGATCGGGACGGCGCGAGGCGAACACGTCGCCCGGCAGCAGCAGCACCGGCAGCCGGTCGACATGCGCCACCGCGGCGGCGGTGACCATGTTGGTGGCGCCCGGGCCGATCGACGATGTGCAGGCCATCATGCGCCGCCGCCGCATCGCCTTGGCGAAGCCGATCGCCGCCAGCGCCATCGCCTGTTCATTATGCGCGCGATAGGTCGGGAGATCGGCGCGATGCGCGGCCAGCGCCTCGCCAAGACCGGCGACATTGCCGTGGCCGAAGATCGCCCATATGCCAGCGAACAGCCGTTGGCGTGCGCCGTCGATTTCGACATGCTGCGCGGCAAGGTAGCGCACCAGCGCCTGCGCCATGGTCAGTCGGAGCGTGCCCATCCATGCGATCCTTCGCGACTGCGCGCCGTCATGCCCCGGGCTTGACCCGGGCATCTATCGGGGCACCGTGCCGGTATGGATGCCCGGGTCAAGCCCGGGGCATGACGAAGTGGACCTGGTGGCAGAAGTGGGCTGGGTGAAACAGAGGATTTGCCATGCTGAGCATTGCCGTGATCGGCGCCGGGCGGATCGGCCGCATTCATGCAGCCAACATCGCCGCGAATCCTGCCGCCCGGCTGCTTGGCATAGCAGACGTGGACGCGGCGGCCGCCGAGTCACTGGCGGGTTCCTGCGGCGCGCGTGCCGTGACACTGGAGGAAGCCTTCACGGCCGATGCAGTGTTGATCGCCTCGCCGACGCCGACACATGCCGACTACATCGAACGTGCCGCCGTGGCGGGTTGCGCGATCTTCTGCGAAAAGCCGATCGATCTCTCGGCGGAACGCGTGCGCGCCTGCCTGCAGGCGGTGCGGCGTGCGGGCGTCCCGTTGATGGTAGGATTCAACCGCCGCTTCGACCCGCATTTCGTCATGCTGAAACGCCGCCTGGATGCGGGTGAGATCGGCAGCCTGGAACTGCTGACCATCATCAGCCGCGATCCCGCGCCGCCGCCGCCAGCCTATGTCGCGACCTCCGGCGGGCTGTTCCGCGACATGATGATCCACGACCTGGACATGGCGCGCTTCCTGCTGGGCGAGGAGCCGGTGGAAGTGCACGCCGCCGCGTCCTGCCTGGCGGACGCGTCGATCGGCGCCGCCGGCGACGTGGACACCGCGGTGGTGACGCTGCGCACCGCCGGAGGCAGACTGTGCCAGATTTCCAATTCGCGGCGCGCGACGTACGGCTACGACCAGCGCATCGAGGCGCACGGTGCCAAGGGCCTGCTGCGCGCCGGCAACGTCACCGCGACAACGGTGGAACTGGCGAACGCCGACGGTTTCACCAGCGATCCGGTGCTGCCGTTCTTCCTGGAGCGCTACGCCGCGGCTTATCGCGCCGAGCTGGACGCGTTCGTCGCCGCCGTGACGCACGGCCTCGCACCGCTGCCCAACGGCGATGACGGGCTGCGTGCGCTGCTGCTGGCCGATGCCGCGACCGAATCGGCGCGCACCGGCGCCGCCATCCGTCTGGCCTGAACGGGAGAGAATCATGCGTATCGGCCTGGTGACCGACAGCCTCCACGACATGTCGCTCGATCAGATGATGTCGACAGCGGCAGATCTTGGTATCGAGGCACTGGAGTTCTGCTGCGGCAACTGGTCGGACGCGCCACACGTGCTCGTCAGCGCCCTGGTGGAAGACACGCGGTCGCGAAACATGTTCGTCGAGGTGTTGCGCGACTACGGCCTGGCCATCAGTGCGCTCAACTGTTCCGGCAATCCGCTGCATCCGGGGGAAAGTGGCAGGCAGCATCGGGAGGTTACCTCGCAGACGATCCGCTTGGCAGGCATGCTCGGCGTGTCGCGCGTGGTACTGATGTCGGGCTGTCCGGGCGGACCGGGCGATGCGAATGCCAACTGGATCACCACCGCGTGGCCGCCCGAGGCCGCGCGCGTGCTGCAATGGCAATGGGACGAGGTGGTGATCCCGTATTGGCGCGGCCTCGTCGCCGAGGCGCAATCGGCCAGCGTGACGCAACTGTGCATCGAATTGCACGGCCAGCAGAACGTCTACAACGTAGAGACGCTGTTGCGCCTGCGTGACGCGGTCGGCCCGACGGTTGGTGCCAATCTCGATCCGAGCCATCTGTTCTGGATGGGCGCCGATCCGTTGGCGGCGACGCGTGCGTTGGGCGATGCGATCTATCACGTGCACGCCAAGGATACGCGCATCGATGCGGTGACCAGCGGCATCAACGGTCGGATCGATACCAAACCGGTGGATCGGCTGCGCGAGCGGTCGTGGAGTTACGTGACTCTCGGCTACGGTCACGACGTGCATTGGTGGAAGGAGTTTTGCGGCCTGCTCCGCCTGGTCGGCTATGACGACGTGTTGTCAATCGAGCATGAGGACCTGCTGCTGCCGCCGCTGGACGGCGTGCGCAAGTCGGTCGCGCTGTTGCGCGAGGTAATCTGAAGATACACCGCCAGACGGTCATACCATTCGGTCTGCTGCGCCGGGGTGAAATGCGCATTGGCCGGGCTGGGACTGGGCACGACGAACACCTGTGTGCGGCCGAGCGGCAACGGTTGCGCTCCCAGCGCGAGGCTGCGGTTGGTTGCTCCGAGCACTGCGGCGAAGGGCCGGTAGCCCATCATGCCCTGGAAGCACGCAACACGCGGCTGGTAGCATTCGAGTTTGACGACCAGCGCCGCGGCGCCCGCGGCGAATTCCAGGCGCCCGAGTTCGGCGGCTTTCGCGGTGGGGCGCTTGACCACGTCGGTGAAGCCGATGCCGTGCGCAGGCAGGAGTTGATCATGGATCGGTTCGAGCAGCTCCACGCCGAGCGCCTGGCGGACGTGTTGGCTAAGTATTGAGCGCGAAAAGCAGGGCCAGAAGCGATTGATCCTGCGCGCGAAGTAGTGGCCTTGTGTGGCCGAAAACACCGACGGGTTGATGCCCACGAAAACCAGGTCCAGCCCGTCGCACAGGAGGTCCGGGAGTGTGTGTTCAGCGGCGTGCGACATGTGATGAGGTTTACGAGCCCGCAAGGGGAGGGGGAGCCTCCTGCTCCCGGGCAGCTTCCGCGGTTTCATTCAGGGCGGCGCGGCCGCCGCCCTCCTCGCATGGGTGGACGGCGCCTCGGATGCAAGAGAAAAATGCGCGATCTGACGGGCAGGTCGATTGCGATCATGTGTCCGGCCGGTTGGCGCGGCACCGTGGCCGCTGGCCCGGATGGGGTGC
>Ga0209415_10006178_pt1 | contig 21400 bp, 19 predicted proteins | sample PeaSoiSIISIP2007_FD_187696 | JGI IMG/M metagenome (GOLD analysis project Ga0209415, IMG submission 187696) | Peat soil microbial communities from Weissenstadt, Germany - SII-SIP-2007 (SPAdes) (version 2) | ecosystem: Environmental > Terrestrial > Soil > Wetlands > Peat | place: Germany... | reverse complement strand
GTCGACGACCAGGTCGACCTCTCGGAGCAGGTCCTCGACCCGTCCCGCGACCGGGAGCCCGGCGGCATCGAACGCGTCCTTCGAGCCCCCTCCCGCCAGGTAGATGGGGTAACCCTTCGCGACGGCGCGGGTCGCCTCGTAGTTCGGGCGGGTCTTCGCGACGCCGACGAGCTTCATGTCCGGCTGGAGGGAGACGGCGTCGGCGACGCGCTTGCCGATCGTTCCGTAGCCGTTGACCGCGACACGGACCGGCATCGAACGACTCCGACGAAACAGAGGCGGACCGGTTTAAAGGCGTATCCGCCGCGAACCCCGAACGCTAAAGGTCTTGAGGGCGGTTGGGCGGTGAGAACCATGGATTTCCGACTGACCGACGAGGAGGATGCGTTCCAGGCCGCGGTGCGGAAGTTCGGCGACAAGGTGCTGCGGCCGCACGAGCGGCGCATCGACTCCGAGGGGAGGATCCCCGACGAGGTCCTCGCCGAGATGGCCCACCTGGGGCTGCTCGCGATGCCGGTCCCGACCGAGTACGGTGGGATGGGGGCGTCGGCGACCCTCACGGAGCTCGCGGCGGAGGAGATCGGCCGCGGTGATTTTTCCATGGCGACCGCCGTCTTCTTCCTCCTCGAGGCGGGGTGGGGGTACATCCTCGCGGCCCACGGGACCGAGGAGGCGAAACGGGAGGTCCTGCCACCGGTCTGCGCCGGGAAAGCGTTCCTCGGGGTCGCCACCACCGAGTCGTCGGGCGGCAGCGATCTCGCCGGTATGCGCACCACGTCCCGGAGCGTTGACGGTGGATTCTCGCTCCGGGGCGAGAAGGCGTTCGTCTCCGGGGTCGAGGAGGCCAAACGGCTGGGTGGCGGCCACCTCACCCTCTCCAAGGCCGCCGAGGGGGGCTTCCGCTTCCTCTATGTACCCACCCGCTCGGCCGGCATCACGACCCAGAAGTTCGTGAACCTGGGCCGGATGGGGATCTCGACCGGGGCGCTCACGTACCAGGACACCCACGTTCCATCTAGGTACCTCATCGGAGCGGAAGGGAAGGGGTTCGATGTCGCGATGGAGGGGTTCTCCGTCGCCCGGACGTTCGTCAGCGCGGCGTGCATCGGGGCGGCGGAGCGGGCGCTCGAGACCGGAATGGCTTACATCCGCGAGCGTCAGGTGTTCGGCCAGCCGCTCGGCAAGTTCGAGGGTATCCAGTTCGAGCTGGTCGACCTGTGGACGCAGGTCGAGGCGGTGAAGTGGCAATGTCGACGGGCCGCCTGGCTGCTGGACACGTACACGCTGAAGGGCGACCACTCGCACCGGTCCGAGGTCAACCGGGCCGTCGCGAGCGTGAAGCTCATGGCCCCCCAGATCTCGTTCGAGTGCGTCAAGCGGGTCATGATGTGGTTCGGAGCCGCCGGCTACACGAAGGACGTCGGACTCGAGCTCGGGTTCCGTGGGATCATGTCCTATCTCGTCGGCGCCGAGGGCGGGCTCAACATCATGCGGATCATCCTCGGTCGCGAACTCCTCGGCAAGGAGTTCATCCCCTACAAGTGAACGTGCGATGACGGTCCCTCGCGCCCGTCGACCTCGAGCCCTGGACGAGCACGACTTCCACGCGTGGCTCGCCCGGCACCTGACCGGGTCCTCGCGCGGGCTTCTTCCTCTCGGGGATGATGCGGCCGCCCTTCGGGTCCCCCCGGGGCGGGTCGCGGTCCTCTCGACAGATTCGCTCGTCGAGGGCACCCACTTCCTACCGGATTCGTCGGCCGCCCGGGTCGGTGCGGCGGCGGCCAACGTCAGCCTCTCCGACGTGGCCTCGAAAGGGGCCCGACCGGCGGCGCTCCTGATCGCCCTCATCGTCCCGCCCGGTACGCCCCGCCGCTGGGCCCAAGAGCTCGTGCGAGGCGCGGACCGGGCCGGCGCCGCCGCGGGGGCCCCACTCGTGGGAGGCGACACAAAACCGGGCCCGGTGCGAACCGTCGTCAGCACGGTGCTCGGCTGGGGGCGACCCGACCGGCTCTGCCCCCGGAGCGGGGCGCGCCCGGGGGACCTCCTGGTGACGACCGGCACGGTGGGGAGGGGCGGTCTCGCGGCTCACCGGTTGGGCGGGGCGGGGAGGCGATCCCCCGCGCGCCACCAGGCGCTGACCGACCTGTTGACGGTCCACCCCCGAGTGGTCGAAGGGCCGGTCCTTGGCGAGTATGCCCACGCGATGCTCGACACTTCCGATGGGCTCGCGGACGCGAGCTGGCTGTTGGCTGAGGCGAGTTCGTGCCGTGTCACGGTCGAGGAGGGTCGCCTCCCCCTGGTCGCGGGGCTCGGCTCTGCTGCCCGAACCTCCCGGGAACGACGCGCGATCGCATTCTACGGCGGGGACTACGAGCTCCTCGCGGCGGTACCGGCGGTCCACCTTGCGCGCGCCCGTACGGCGGTGCGGCGGGTCGGGGGCCGGGTCACGACGATTGGCCGGGTAGAACGTGGCGCGGGAGCCTGGCTCGACGAAGGGGGCCGCTCCCGCCCGATGCCGGTGGGGGGTTGGCGTCCGTTCCGGGCGCGACCCTCGGGACCCCCTTGATAACCGTTTCGTCCTCTCTCCTTGACCATGAGGAGCCCTCGCAGGGTCACGCTAGTATCAAGTAGCACCGCTCGGGTTCTCGAACTACCCTAAGGGGTTCGCACATGCCGAGCAATGGGGCCACCGCAAATCCGTTCGAGACTGCGAAGCAACAGATCGACATCGTGGCCGACCTGATCGGTATCACGTCAGGGATCCGTGAGGTGCTGAAGCACCCGAAGCGCGAACTCACCGTGAACTTCCCGGTCCGGATGGATGACGGGTCGTACAAGGTGTTCACCGGTCACCGCGTCCAGTACAACATGGCGCGGGGCCCCTCCAAGGGCGGGATCCGCTACCACCCGGGCGTGACGCTGGACGAGGTCCGTGCGCTCGCCGCGTGGATGACCTGGAAGTGCGCGGTCGTCAACATTCCCTACGGGGGCGCCAAGGGGGGCGTCGTCGTCGACCCGAAGAAGCTCTCCCAAGGGGAACTCGAACGACTCACGCGCCGTTACGCGACCGAGATCGCCCCCATCATCGGCCCGGAGATGGACATCCCCGCACCGGACGTCTACACCGACAGCCAGACGATGGCCTGGATCATGGACACCTACTCGATGTTGAAGGGCTACTCCGTCCCGGGCGTCGTGACGGGCAAGCCGATCAGCCTCGGCGGGAGCGAGGGCCGCGGGGAAGCGACGGGGCGCGGCTGCGCGTACGTCATCCGTGAGGCGGCGAAGGATGTGGGCGTCAAGGTCAAGGGCGGCACCGTCGCGGTCCAGGGGTTCGGGAACGCGGGCAGCGTCGCCGCGAAGATCCTGTACGACGAACAGGGTGCCAAGATCGTCGCCGCGTCGGACACGAAGGGCGGCATCTGGAACGCGGACGGGTTCAACCCGCACGCAGTCGAGGCCCACAAGATCAAGACCGGGTCGGTCATCGGGTTCCCCGGCGCGAAGTCGATCTCGAACGAGGAGGTCCTCGAATCGAAGGTCGACGTCTTGGTTCCCGCCGCGCTCGAGAACGTGATCACGGGCAAGAACGCGAACAAGATCCAGGCACGGATCGTCGCCGAGGCTGCGAACGGTCCCACGCTCCCCGAGGCCGACAAGGTGCTCTTCGAGAAGAAGATCACCGTGCTGCCCGACATCCTCGCGAACGCGGGTGGTGTGACCGTCAGCTATTTCGAGTGGGCGCAGAACATCCAGGGGTACTCCTGGACCCTGGACGAGGTCAACCAGCGCCTGGAGCGCACGATGACCGAGTCCTACCGGGCGGTCCACAAGGTCGCGACCGAGCGCAAGGTCCACAACCGCACGGCCGCCTACGTGGTCTCGGTCCAGCGCGTGGTCGACGCGATCCGGATCCGCGGCCTCTACCCCTAGAGCCGACCGAATGGTCGACCTCCCACGTTGCCGACGGGCGACGTGGGCCGAGGTCGACGGCTGGGCGGACCGGCTGGCCGAGCTGGTCCGCTCGGCCCACCATTTCCCCGACACACTGGTCGGGCTCACCCGGGGCGGCTGGGTCCCGGCCCGGATGCTCTCCGATCGTCTCGGCGTGAAACGGCTCGTCTCCGTGCGGGCCCAGCACTGGGGCGTCACCGCCACCCCGGACGGCCTCGCCTCCCTCAGCGAGGGACTTTCGGGCCCCATCGCAGGCGAGAACGTCCTGATCGTCGACGACATCACCGACACGGGCGAGAGCCTCTTCCTCGCTCTCGAACACGTCCGGGCCGCCGGACCGGCCCGGGCCGAGACGGCGACCTTCCTCCACATCCCCCGATCGAAGATCGTCCCGACGTACTATGCGGAGGAGATCCCCCGGGACGCCTGGGTCTGGATCGTCTTCCCGTGGAACTACTGGGAGGACCTCGGGGTCCTCGCCCAGAAGGCCGCCCAGGTCACGCCCGGCCGGGACGCGATCCGCGCCACCCTTCGGGAACGGTGCGGCCTCGACATTCCGCGGGGTGACCTCGACCGGATCGCCCGGTACGTGCCCCTCGGCCCGACCTAGTCCCGCCGCCGGCCCGGTTCAACCCGAAGGGGTCGAATCGACGGTCGACCGGCGCGCCACCGACTTCCAGTATTGCGAGAGGCCCCCCGCACCGATCAGGAGGCCGAATCCGACCGCGAGGAGCGCGATGAGCACCGGCAGCTGGCTCGAGCCGATCGCGCCCTCGAGGTACCGGACGAGGTAGACGATCCCTCCGCTCAGCACGCCGGTTCCGATGATCGAGGTCGTCGCGACCCAGAAGTTCCGGGGGAAGCGGCCCCGCGCGAACGTGCGGCGGACCGCGCGGCCGAACTCCCAGACGAGGGCTCCCGCCACCCACCAGAGGAGGGCGGTTTGGAAGAACAGGAGGAGGCGGAGGAGCGGGGCGGTGGTCGGGGCCCCGGCGTAGGCGTTGTATCCCTCGAGGAACCCGACCCCCACGAGCGCCAGGGCGAAGAGTCCGAACCCGAACGCGGCCGACCCCTGACGGATGTCGGTCGACGCGGAGCGGAGCGAATCGATGATCGCCTCGTCGATGTCAAACGTCCAAAACACGAGGTAGACCCCGAGCAGGATCGACAGCCCGATGATCCCCCAGAGGAAGACCCCACCCGCCGCCGCAATCCCGAGCGTCAGGAGGACGAGAGCGAACGGCAGGACGGTCTTGGCCCGCAGCTTCGGGTCCTTGAGGGCCCGGATGACCGTGTAGTAGGTCGACTCGATCGAGGCGGACTGGCGGATGTAGACGCGACGGACCCCGTCGACGCGGACCCGCGAGGCGAGGATCGGGAACAGGTACTCGTCCTCCGCACCGTCGCTGACCAGGTAGGCCGACGTCGCCTTCACTTTGGCGAGCACGTGGTCGAACTGGTCGGCGACGCGCCGGTCCGAGAGGACCCCGACCTTCGGCGAGCCGGTCAGGATGCAGACCTCGCAGTCCTCGCCGGCGCCCCGGAGCTCGTCCAGGAGGCTGACGGCGGCGAAGATGGCGTTCGTGTCGGAGTCTTCCGGGTCGACGATCGCGAGCCGGGTCGCGGCATCGATCGCGTCCGCGCGACCGACGACCGGCCCCTGGACTCCAGCCTTCCGGCCCAAGTCGTCATCGCGGTCTACGCAGACGACAAGGCGCATGGCCCTCCTACCATGTCCGGCCCGTGGCTTAACTGCTGGGGTGAATCGCATTTCACCCGGGGCGCCGTCCCGACGGCCGCCCGTCGCGTCGGGCCGGCTCAGACCGGGGTCGGACCCGGTTCGGAGAGGCTTATAGCCCCCGGCTCCCCCTCGGCGGTCCGTATGGCCACGCTCCCGGACAAGCGGACCGACTTCATCGAGTGGTACCTCGCCGTGGTCGAGCTGGCGGGGCTCTCCGACAAACGCTACCCGGTGAAGGGGATGAACGTCTGGACCCCGTACGGGTTCCGGGCCCGGCGCAACCTCGACCGGATCATGATCCGGGAGATCGAGGCGACCGGGTCGGAGGCCGTCGAGTTCCCGGCCCTGATCCCCCAAACAGAGTTCGCGAAGGAGAAGGAGCACATCCAAGGGTTCGACGCCCAGGTCTACTGGGTGACCAAGGGCGGGTCGAACGAACTCGACATCCCCCTCGTCCTCCGCCCGACCAGCGAGACCGCCATGTACCCGGTCTTCGCGCTCTGGATCCGGTCCCACCAGGACCTTCCGCTCAACGTCTACCAGATCGTCAACACGTTCCGCTACGAGACGAAGACGACCCGCCCGTTCATCCGGGTCCGGGAGATCCACTTCTTCGAGGAGCACACTTGCCAGGTCGACGAGACCACGGCGACCGCCCGGGTCCAATCGAACCTGGCGGCGTTCGAGCGCATGGCGGCCGCCTTCGCCCTTCCATTCGTCTCGGTCCGCCGCCCCGAATGGGACAAGTTCGCCGGGGCGTTCTTCTCGATCGCGTTGGACATCCCCCTCGGCGAGGGACGCACCCTCCAGATCGGCAGCGTCCATCATTACCGCGAGAACTTCTCCCGGCCCTACGAGATCCAGTTCGAGGCGGCGGACGGGACTACGAAGCTCGTCCACCAGACCACGTTCGGACTTTCCGAGCGCCTCCTCGGGGCGGTTGTCGCGGTCCACGGCGATGCGAAGGGAGCGGTCTTCCCCCGGGAGATCGCCCCGTTCGAGGTCGTGGTCATCCCAATCCTTTCCGCGGCGTCGGGCGAGGCCCCGACGCGTGCGGCGAACGAGATCGTCGCGCGGCTCACTCGCGCCGGATTCCGCGTCCATCTCGACGACCGGGACGACCGACCCGGGGCGAAGTACTACCACTGGGAGCTGCGGGGCGCCCCCCTCCGCTTGGAAGTCGGGGCACGGGAGGCGGCGGCGCGGTCCGCGAGCGTGGTCGATCGCCTCGGCACGCGCGGCAGCGTCGCCCTCGACACCCTCGAGGCGGACGTCGACCGCGCCCTCACCGCCTTCGACCTGGCCCTCCGGGAGAAGGCGCGGACCGAGTTCGCGCACGCCTTCGCTCTGGCCAGTTCGGTCGACGACCTTCGCGAGTCGAAGCACGTCCGTCAGCTCGCGTGGTGCGGGAGCGAGGCGTGCGGTCATGCCATCGAGCAGGCGATCGACGGAGCCCTCCTCGGAGCCCCGGAGGGAGCCCCTCCGATCGACGCCCCGCTACCGGGCGGCTGCCTGGTCTGCGGGGAGAGCCGGGACGTCCGATGGGCCTTGGCGGCCCGGCCCTTGTAGGATCGGTCGGGGCGCCTAGCGCGGCGTCGCCGGCGTGGGTGGATTCGGCAGGACCAGCCACATGCCGGCCAGCCCGAACAACAGCAACGTGATCGTGACGGCGTAGACGCCGTTGTCGAGCCAGACCCCGTAGTTGAGACCCCATCCCACGAAGAACAGGACCGCCAGGACGACCAGGGAGGCGAACCCCCAGAACGTCAGCTGCCGCGTAAACGACATGGGCGCCGGGGACCCTGTCCCGGAAACGTCCGGCTCGTCCGGCGACATCGCGGGCCGCCGAGCCGGGGTCCGTTAGATAACCCTTGCGCCCGCGCGGGGCGGCCGCCGAGCGTTCGGACCCTCGGTCCGGTCGCCCGGAGGAGGGTTTTAACTCCGCCCCCGCCCTAGAAGCCTCCCAATGCCCGACCGGGAGGGCGGCGTCGTCGGCGCCGAGGAGCGGCCGACGCGGTCCATCTCCAGCGACCTGACCGCGGAAGAGCACCGGATCTTGGCTTACGCGAGCGCAATCGGTTCCGAGTTCGACTTCCAGCTGCTGGTCGCCGCCATGACGGCGAACGAGGAGGAACTTGCCGAGCACCTGGAGTCCCTGGTGCACCGCGGGATCTTGCTGGAGCGCTCGGGCGGGGACCGTTTCGCATTCGCCGAGGAGGAGTTCCGGGCGAGGATCTACCGCTCGCTCACGGAGAGCCGCCTCCGGGTGCTGCACCGCAAGATCGCCGAGGCGCTCGAATCGATCCGCCCGGGGCCGCCGCCCGAACTCTTCAGTGACCTCGGTCGCCACTACTTCCTCGGAAAGGTCACCGCCAAATCGCTCGATTTCAACCGTCGGGCCGGCGAGCAGGCGCGGACGGCCGAAGAGCCCGAGCGGGCGATCCACCACTTCGAGCGGGTTCTCCTCGACCTCACGAGCCTGTCCGAGGATCACGGGCACGAGGAAGCGGAGATCGCGGAGGCGCTCGGGGACCTGTACTACTCGGTGGGCAACTACCCGGCGGCCGACCGGTACTACGGGCAGGCCCTCGAGAAGGCGGGGAACCGGGAACCGGGCCTGACCGCCCGGCTCCTCCTCGCTCGGGCCGAGATCGCCCGAGAGAACCTCTCGACGGAGGCGGCGACGCGGGGCGCCCTCGAAGCGCGTCGCCTCTTCGAGGCCGAGGGGGATCCGGTCGGTGTCGCGCAGACGCACCGGCTCATCGCGCGGCTCGCGTTCCAACGGGGCGACTACCCCGGCTCGCTCGACGAGAACATGTATGCCCTCGAGCTCCTCGAGGGGAACCGCGACCCGCGCCTGATCGGCTGCCTCGCGATCGAGATGGGCAACTCGTTCGCCCTCCTCGGGCCGGACGTGAAGGCAATCGCGATCGAGTGGTACGAGCGGGCGGTGAGCCAGCTCCGTGCCGTCTCCGACTGGGTCGAACTCTCCCGCGCCTACCACAACCTCGGCGTCGCGGTCGGCGAGAGCCATCCGCAGGACGGGCTCGATTACCTCGCCCGGGCCCGCGAGGCCGCGGACCGGGGCCACGACCCGCGCAGCGCGGGCTGGTCGCTCCTCACGGGCGTCGAAATGCGCCTGGCCCTCGGCCAGATCGACGAGGCCGATCGGGACAACGAGCAGGCGTTCCGGCTCCTCCAGCGCGCCGCCGACCCGCTCGGCCTCGAGCAGGTCGAGCTGAACCGCGGCGAGATCGCCGAGCGACGAGGCCAGTGGGAGGATGCCGAACGAGGCTACAGTGGGGCCGTCGAACGGTGTCGGAAGTTTGGTCTGGGTGCCGACGAGGCCGAGGCGCTCTACCGGCTGGCCCGGCTCCGGTCGAAGGTGCGCGACTGGGCTGGAGCGCGGGAGGCGTTCCTTCGGTCCGAGCGCCTCGGTCTGCCCGAGGTCCGGCCCAACCTGGCGAAGGCGTTCGCCGAGCTGAAGCGCACGTTGGCCGCCGGCGACACGTCCGACGCCGCGCCCGCCTCGGCGCCGGCGGAGGACGTCTCCGAGCACCCACCCTTATAAGGGCCGCACCGGCTTCATTTCATGATGGCCGTGGGCACGACCGGGCCCACCCGGGGAACCGCGCCGGTCTTCGGGAGGGAGGAGGCCGTGGGGGAGATCCTCCGGGTACTCGACGGGGCTCGGGAGGGCGTGGGTCAGGCGCTGCTCCTGGTCGGCCCTTCGGGGATCGGGAAGAGCCACCTCCTGCAGGTCGCGAGCGATCGCGGTCGGGAGCGCGGGTACCGAATCCTCACCGGTCGCGCGCTCCCCGAGGACCTACCGACCCCTCTGGCGCTGATCCGTGAGATGCTCCGCTCCGAGCGGTCCCCTCCGGTCGACGCACCGGCCCCTTCCTCCGGCTCGGTCTCGACGAGCGACCTGCCGATGTACCTCGCCCCGTTCCTCTCGTCCGAACCTTCCCGCGCGTACGACTCTCCTTCCGATCCGGGCCGGGAGGTTCGTTCGGAGGCGGAGATCGACTCGATCCTCTTTCCCACCACGATCGGCGCCGGCGAGGCGGTGGGACTCGGACGTCAGGAACTGATCGGCCGCGCGGCGGACTACTTCCGCGACGAGGCGCGGAACCGGCCGCTGCTGCTGGCGATCGACGACCTCCAGTTCGCCGACGGCTCATCGCTGGACGTCCTCCGCCGCTTAGCCACCGAGCTCCGGAGCGCCCCGATCGCCGTCGTCGCGAGCGTCGCGGAGGATCCTTTGGTACCGGACCGCACCCGCCCGGCGATCGAGGAACTCCGCCATGCCCCCGCCGTCCGGACCGTGACCCTTCGGCCGTTCGGCCCGCTCGAGGTAGCGGACTTCGTTCGGTGGATCCGGGGCGGACGCCCCGCGGCCCAGGCCGACGTGCTGCGTTGGCACGCCCAGACCGACGGCAACCCGCTCTTTGTTGAGCAGATCGTCCGCTCGATGAGCGGCTACGGGGGAGGGGAACCGGGGCGGGACGAGCCGGTGGGCCGGGACGTGACCGAGATGCTCCGGGTCCGGTATGCCTCCATGGGGGCTCCGGAGCGTCGCCTCCTTGCCCATGCCGCCGTACTGGGCAAGGAGTTCTCCTTCGCCGACCTCGTCGCGGTCGTCGGCACGACGGAGGAGCGGGCCACCGAGGAGCTCGACCGTCTGGTGCATGGCGGGCTCCTCCGCGGACGCGGCGGGGAGATCTACGAGTTCGTGAGCGAGGCGATGCGCGCAGCCGTCTATTCGGAGCTTACGGAGACGCGTCGCCGGATCCTCCACCAGAAGGCCGCCCGTGCCCTCGAACGCCGGGGCGGGGCGAGCGACTCCGAGCTCGCGCGACAGTTCTACCTCGGCCGGGACGACGGCAAGGCGGTCGTCTACAATGAGAAGGCCGCCCAAGCCGCGACGCGGGCCTACGCACTGGACACGGCGGTCTCCCACCTCGGGCGGGCGCTCGAGGCCGAACGTCGCCGGCCGGATTCGAGCCGAAGGTCCCAGGTCCGTCTGCTCACCGAGCTCGGGCGCCTCCTCGTCGAGATCGGCAGCCTCCATCGATCGGACGAGACCCTCGTCGAGGCCGTGCGGCTGGCGCGCGAGGAGACCGACGCCGGCCGTGAGCTGGGGCTCGCCCTCCTCGGGCTCTCCCAAAGCCGGGCCGAGCGGAGCGACTACGCTTCGGCCGCGACCCTCGCCCTCGAGGCGACCGAGCTCCTGGATCGGCTCGGCACGCCGCGGGACCTGATCACGGCCCACCGGGTGCTAGGCCTCGTCTCCTGGCGGCTCGGACGCCTCGAGGAGGCGGAAGCACACCAGCGCACAGCCCTCGATATCGCCGAGCGGGACGGGACTCCCTCCGAGGTCGGCCACGCGCTCATCGACCTCGCGAACGCCATGGTCCCGGAAGGGGCGGGCCGGCTCGACACCGCCCTCGCGCTCTACGGGCGCGCGGCCGAACTCTTCGCCTTGCAGGACGACCACGGCGCCCGGGCCCGCGTGCTGATGAACCGGGCGATGCTGCTCTACACCTCGGGACGCGTCGACGCGGCGCTCGTCGACCTCCACACGGCCATCGGTTCCGCGGAGCGCTCGCACTCGCCCGTCTGGATCGGCTACTGTTACCTCAACTTGGCCCAGATCGAGGCCGAACAGGGTCGGCCGCTCCCCGCCCGGCGGGCGCTCGACCGGTGCGTCGAGTCGATCAATCCTCTCGGGGACCGACTCGCTTCCCAGCAGCTCGCCATGACCCGGGGCATGGTCGCCGAGGCCGAAGGGTCGCTCGACGGCGCCGAGATCCACTACGCCGAGGCGCTCGAACAGGCGAAGGAACTCGGGACCACCGCCGAGGTGGCCGAGTGCCTGATTCACTTGGCCCAGCTCGCCCACGCGCAGGGGGACCGACCGCGCACCCGGGAACGACTCGACCAGGCCCGAGCGACCGGGATCCTCGAACACCGTTCCGACCTCAATGGTCGGGTGCAGCGACTCGAGGCGGCCCTCGCGGATTCGGCCGACCCCCACCGTTAAGCCGCACGGCCGGGTCCGCGCCCGATGGACGAGCGGCGCGCACCGCCACGGCGGGCGCTCGACGGTTCACCGTATCCCGACCGGACCCTTCCGACCTTCGAGCGCGACGTCCGCCGGATGTTCGGCCACATCGCGGAAAGGTACGATTGGTTTGACCACGTCGCCTCCCTCGGCAACGACTTCCTCTGGCGGCCGCGCGCCCTCGGGCAACTCGACCGATTCCGGGCGCCCGGCCCGATCCGACGCGCCCTGGACGTCGGGTGCGGGACGGGGGACCTCGCCCGGCTCATCGCCCGCCGCTACCCGTCCGCCCAGGTCGCGGGGGCGGACTTCACGGCTCCGATGCTGGCCAACGCGCTTCGACGCGGGCGTCGGGCCGCCGAAGGCTCGCGCGTCGCGCTCGCTCGGGCGACGGCCCTGCGCCTTCCGTTCGCGGATGGCTCGTTCGACCTCGTGACCAATGCGTTCGTCGCCCGCAACCTCTCCGACCTCCCGGGGGCGCTCGCCGAGATGCGCCGCGTGCTGCGCCCCGGTGGGGTGCTGCTGACGCTCGAGATCACGGAACCGACCTCGCCGCTCCTCGGCTCGCTCTTCCATGCCTACTTCGACCAGGTCGTTCCCTGGATGGGTGCCGCGGTCGCGTCGGAGGGGCCGTACCGGTACCTGCCCGAGTCTCTCCGTTCCCTCCCCTCCCGGTCGGCCTTCTTGGACCTGCTGCGATCGGCTGGGTTCGGCCGGACCGCCGCACGCGCCCAGTCGTTCGGGATCGTGACGACGTACCTCGCCGAGGCCGGTGCCGTCGCGGACCAAAGGCGTTAAGCCCGGCGGAACCCGTTCGACCCATCGTGGCCGCTCCCGCGTTCGACGCCTTCCGGTACGCCCACGCGCACCGACGCCAGGTCGTCTGGATGAGCCAGAACACGAACCACCTGGTCCCCTCCCAGATGATCCGCGAAGCGGTCGAGGAAGCGCTCCGCGAGCATCGCTACGAGGGGTACCCGTACGCGACCGGCGACCCTGATCTCCTCGACCTCGTCCGGGCCGACCTCGGGCTCTCCGGGCTCGCGCCGTTCCTCACCGGTGGGGGGACGGAGGCGCTCTACATGATCGCCCGTGCCCTCCTCGCGCCCGGCGTCGAGGTCATCGCCTCGGACCCGAGCTACCTCATCATTCACAAGTTCGTCGAGCTCGCGGGCGCACATACCCGGAACCTCGACATCTACGCCCCTCCCTTCCGCCTCACCGCCGACCGCGTGCAGGCGGCGATTGGACCCAAGACCAAGATGATCCTCCTCATCGACCCGTTGAACCCCCTCGGCTCCGGCTATCCGCGTTCCGAGGTCCGCGCGATCGCCGAGATCGCCCGCGACCACCGTCTCACGCTCCTGAACGACGTGACGTACCGAGACTTCTCGCACGAGCCGACCCTCGCCGCGGAGTTCGCTCCCGAGCAGACCGTCACCGTCTGGTCGGTCTCAAAGAACTGCGGCCTCGCCGGCCTGCGGATCGGCGGGTTCTCCGCGACGCCCGAGCGCGTCAAGGCGATCGCCCGCTTCAACACCAACGACCTCGGGGTCAATATCCTGGCGCAGGTCGCCGCGCTCGCGGCCCTGCGCTCGAAACCGAAGTGGATCGGCGAGGTCGTCCGCCAGACCCGCGCGAACGATGAGCGGGTCGCCGCGGTGGCGGCGACGGTGGAGGGCGTAACCGTCCCCGTGCACCCGTCGTGGGCGAACATGACGATCCTCGACGTCTCGGCAACCGGCCTCTCCCCCGAGGCGATCCAGGAGGAGATGCTGATGACGCACGGGGTGTTCGTCCGCTCCGGCAACTACCTCTCCCCGACCCACGGTAGCAAGTTCGTCCGCGTATCGTTCTCCAATCCGCCCGGGGACCTCGACCGATTCGCCACCGCGTTCCCTGAGACGGTCCGCCACCTGAGGGCTCGGGCGCCGGCCCCGCCGGCGGCGTGAGCCCCCACCCGGCCATGCCTTCCTCGCACCGGTATACCGCCACGATCCGCTGGACCGGCGATCGGGGAACGGGCACGAAGGACTACCTCGGCTACCGCCGGGACCACGTGATCGAGATCCCTGGCAAGCCGCCGATCCTCTCGACCTCCGGTCTCAGCCCGCGGAGCGATCCGGCGCGCCACAACCCGGAGGAGCTCCTGGTCGCCGCGCTCTCGTCCTGCCACATGCTCTGGTACCTCCACCTCTGCTCCCAGGCCGGGGTCGTCGTGACCTCCTACGTGGACGAGGTCGAGGGGGTCTTGGAGGTCGACCCGGACGGGTCGGGGCGGTTCGTCCGAGCGACGCTCCGGCCGCGGGTGCAGATAATGGCGGGGGCGCTCGAGACCGCCCGGGACCTCCACGCCGCCGCCCACCGGAAATGCTTCATCGCCAACTCGGTGAACTTCCCCGTTCGCTGCGAGCCGACCGTCGAGCGACGGTCGGCGGCGGCCGACCCTACCTAGCGACGCCCGGGGACTACTCGCGCGTCGACCACTACGTGCGTCCGTCCGGGCCCGTACGGCTTGACTTCTCGAGCCTGCGCGGGCCCGTCGAGCGTTCCGCCGGCCTCCGTCGCGGCCCGGGCCACGGCCGCTTCGGCCACCGTGCGCGCGCCCCGGGCATCGACCACGGTGTGTACGTGCAGCCAGCCGCCCGCCAGCCGGAGCAGCGGGACGGCCCGGCCGACCCACGGGAGCGCCGACGGGAGGTACCCGAGAAAAACCCGGTCAGCGGCGATCGGCGGGAGCGCCACGCTGCGGTTGTCCCCGAGGAACCCCTCGACCCGGTCCGCCACTCCGTTCCTCCGCGCGTTCTCTTCGAGGTAATGCACCGAGAGCGGGTTCCGGTCCACCGCGACGACGCGCGCGGCGCGGCCCACCACCGCCGCGGGCAGGGCGAAGTAACCGATCCCGGCGAACAGGTCGACCACCGTCTCTCCCGGGCGGACGAGCCGACCCGCGCGTGCGCGCTCGGTCCGGTTCCCGGCCGCGAACATGATCCGGGCGGCATCGAATCGCCAGTGGATCCCGTTCTCGACGACCTCCGTCTCGGTCGGCCCTTCGAGCAGGACCTCCACGCGAGGGGTACGCAGCTCCCCCTCGATCGGGCCGACGTGCCGGAGGATGGTCCGGATCCCCAGCGCTCGACGGAACGCGTCGGCGAGGAGCGGGAAGTGAGGCCGAAGCGACTCCGGCCATCGCACGACGAGCACGTGGCCCAGGCGCTGGTAGCCCGTGGGCAGCTGCGCGGCCAGGTCGCCGCCGGCCGCTGCACGCAGCTCGTCGCGGATCCGCTCCACCGGGGGCCGGCGCCGACCGCGCACGGCCGCCCGGCTCACTTCGCGGCCCCGCCGGCGCTGTCGAGAATGACTTCCAGGAACTGCTTGAGGTGGGCCGTGAGGATCGGGTTGTCGGTGAACCCGCACGCGTCGAGGCCGGGCGCCGCGAGCAGGGCGTGCTGCCCGTCGGCGAGGACCTCGGTGGCGAGCAGGTTCTCCCGGGCGACATAGGTGATCCCCTCGGGGACCCGCTGGAGGGGAGCGGTGACGAACGTCACCTGGATCCCTCGTTTGACCGCGTGCTGGATCTTCTTGCCGAGCTCATCGCGGACCTCGCCGATCCCGGGGGTCGTGAGGATGAACGTGTGGGTGGATCCATCAAGGAGCTCGCCGATCTTCTGGAGGACCTTCTCGCGACCCGAGAGAAGGTAGACCAGCTGGGGTTCCCCGTGCTCGGCGACCTCGCGGTGGAGGGTCGCGAGCTGGTCGAACACCTCTTGGACGGCTCCTTTGAGCGACTCCGCGACCTCGAGGGGGGGGCGGGGCCGGAAGAGGATCGGCTTGCCACCGGTCGGCTGGGCGTATCCCTTCGCCGCGAGCGACTCTAAGACCTTGTAGGCGCTGGTGCGGGGGATTCCGGCGGCGGCGGCGAGCGTGGTCGCGTCCCCCACGCCTCGGGCGACGAGCGCGATGTACGCCCGGGCCTCGTACTGGGTCAGTCCGACCTTGCCCAGTACCTCGGTCGCCCGGCGGAACTCCTCGCTGGTCGGGTTTCCCAGGGCGACCGCGGTGTCTTCGATCGTCGTCATCGCGATGGGGGCGGGACGTCCGCGACGGGTCTTAACGGTCCGGTCAGGGGACCGGCTCGGTGAGCCGGAGGAGCGCGGCAGTCCCGAGCAGCGATTCGACTTCGGCGGCGGTCAGGAGGCCCCGTTCGACCAGCAGCTCGCGCACCGGTCGATGGAGCCGCTCGGCGTCGTGGAGCAGCTCGGCGACCTTGAGATAGCCGAACCGGGGCGTGAGCACCGTCGCGAGGGCCGCGGAGCCGACCAGGTACCGCTCGAGCTGGGAGGGGTTCGCCGTGATGCCGTCGAGGCAGGTCCGGGCGAAGACCGGAAGATAGTGGGCGAGGATCTCCGCGGAGAAGAGCACCTCATAGGTCGCGAGCGGCATCATCACGTTGATCTCGAGCTGACCGGCCTGGACCGCGAACGCGGTGGCGACGTCGGCACCGACCACGTGAAACCCGATCATGTCGAGGCACTCGGCGGCCGAGGGGTTGACCTTCGCCGGCATGATCGACGATCCGGGCTGGATCTCGGGGAGGCGGATCTCGTCGAGCGCAGTGGCCGGTCCGCTCGCGAGCAGCCGGAGGTCGTTGGCGATCCGGATGAGCTCGAGCGCGAGCGTGCGGAGCCACGCGGACGCGGCTCCGAGAGGCCAGCGGCTCTGCATCGTCTCGAACGGGTCGCGGGCCGTGCGGAGGGCGAGGCCGGTCAGTCGGGCGTACTCGTGGACCGCGCCCGTGCGGAACCCGGGCACCGAGTTGACTCCGCTCCCAACCGCGCTTCCGCCGAGCGGGATCTCGGCCAACGCGTTCTCCACCGGCGGCAGGGTCTCGAGGACGTGCTCGAGGGCGCTCGCGTACGCTCCGAACTCAGCCCCGAGGGTCACCGGCATCGCGTCCTTGAGGTGGGTGCGGCCGGCCTTCGGGTACTGGGCGAACTCGTCCGCCTTGTGCCGGAGGCTGGCGATGAGGGAACCGACGGAGACCCTCAGCTCCTTCAGGGCCAGTAGGACGGCCACCTGGGCCGCCGACGGGAAGGTGTCGTTGGTCGACTGGCCACGGTTGACGAGGTCGTTCGGGCTCACCGTCGCGTAGTCGCCGCGTGGCCGACCGAGGAGCTCGAGGGCCCGGTTCGCGAGCACCTCGTTGACGTTCATGTTGAACGACGTGCCGGCCCCCGCCTGGAAGACGTCCACCACGAACTGGTCCGCGAACTTGCCGCCGGCGACCTCCTCGGCCGCCTGCTCGACCGCGCGGGACTTCGCCGCATCGACCGCCCCCAGCGCCACGTTGGTTCGAACGCAGGCGAGCTTGAGCCACGCGTACGCGCGCACCAGGTGGGGGGACGCGCAGAGCCCGCTCACCGGGAAGTTCTCGCGGGCCCGGAGGGTCTGGATTCCCCAGTAGGCCTCCTCCGGTACGTCCCGGGGACCGAGCGAGTCCTGCTCTACGCGGCGAGGAGCCATGGCCCACGAACGGGGAGTGCCGAGAAAACCTTTCGGTGGCCCACCCGCCGCGCTCCCAGGTCGGGCCGATAGCGCGCCGGTTACGCGATCGCGTCGAGGGTGAGGACCAGGACGTACGAGCTGTCGACCGAGACGCTCGGCGCGGTCACCGTCACGCCCAGGTCCCAATCGTCCTCACCGCTGTCGACGGCCGACGGCAGCGCGGGCGTCGTGTGGTCGACGACGAACGGCGGGCTGGGGGTGACGAGCGATATAGTATGGTTCGAGGAGTCGAGATTGGCCAGGATGACCGATAGGGTGAGGGTCCAGCCCGAGGCGACCGTCACCGGGAGGCCGTCGGCGTCCGTGACGTTGATGTAGCTCGGACCGAACCATCCGAACCCGTCCCGCGTCGTCCCCTGGAGGAGGACCCATTGCACTTCGGTCACGGTGACCGTCGGCGTGGCGGTTGACGGACGGACGAGGATACCGCTTCCAATCAGCACGAGCAGGACGACGACCACGCCGGCGACGGCGCCGATCGCGAGTTCCCACATCCGCGCTCGGGTCAAACGGCGTCTCATAGGGTCCCCGGGGCGCGGGACCCGTCGCCCGGCACCCCTCGCTCCGTCGCGCTCACGCGTCCGAACCTCCTCACGTTCTCCGGTCTAGCTGGGGGACGGCGCGAGCGACATGACCGGGATCTGGGCGAGGATCGTTTGCGGGGTGCCCGTATAGGTCAGGTCGATCGTGCACGCGTTCTCGCTGACAAAGCACCAGGGCGGTGCCCCGTGGTAGTCGTCGTAGTCGAGTTGCGGAACGGCCGCATCTCCCGACGGGCAATCCCAGGGGGCGTAGAGCCCCACGGCCGCCGCGACGCAGAGGTAGGTTAGCGGATATCCTCCGTTGTGGAGGTAGAGGATGAACATGTCCCCACTGTCCAGGACGTTGACCCCCGGCGTCAAGGGGACGAACATCCCGAGGCGGTTGTAGAGCGACCCGTTCGCCGGTGTGAGGCCGGCGACCCCCGACCAGTTCCCCGCGTCAAAGTTCCCGCAGTATCCGAGATGGGGGGCGTTCGGCGCCGGTTGGGTCGACACGCCGGGAAACCAGACCATCGACGCGAGCGAACCCGTGAGCATGACGGTCGTGCCCCCGCTCGAGCTGGCGTTGTTGCAGACAAACGTCAGCTGGATCTCGGAGAGCGGGATCGAGGCGGGGGAGGATGACGAAACGATCCAGAGGGAGGTGTTGAGCAGAGAGAAGTTTCCGGTCGTGCCGACGTAGCACTGGTTGTACCACCCGTTCGCCCATGTGGTGTACTGGCTGCTCGCCAGCGGGTAGGTCCAGTGGCCCTGCGGCTGGCAATCGGTCGGGTCTCCCCAGGTCGGGTTGCTGCTGCCGGACCGGATGGAGAACGACACCGTCGGCGGGGCCGGTGGGGGGTTGATGCGGAACGACCAGAGGATGACCCCGGCCACGATCGTCAAACCGACCAGGAGGACGACTCCGATGATCGGGGCGATCCCCCCGCGGTCCCGCCGAGGTCGCCGTGCGATCCGACGCATCACTCCCCTCCGCCCCCCCCCACGGGCATATATCGCTCGTCAACTGGCGTTCACCTGGCACGACGCCCTTCCTCGCGCCCGAGCGAGGTCCTCCGCACGGGACCTTCCATTCGTTCTCCGCGGCCGTCTCGGCCCCCGCGATCCCCGTGGACGTCGGCGGTCTTGCCCTCACCCGTGCTATCTGCGGCCGTCCGCCTCCCAGGGTCAACGATCCGGAACCCGTGGCACACGAGACGAAATCCTTAGGCGGACCCCCATCCTCGGCGCTCCCGACAGACCCTCTGTGATCGACCCCGGACAGCTGGCCTCGGACATCGTGGGCAATGCGGTCTCGTTGGCGCTCCCCGGGCTGCTCTGGGCCGCGATCTTCCTTCTCGCGTTCGAGAACGGTTCGTTCTCGGCGTCCGTCGGTCTCGGCCGTCGGGCATTCTGGCTCCTGCTACCGGGCGCCATCGCCTCGACGTTCGGGAATCTCCCGATCCTCCCGATCGGGTCCGACATCGTGGGGATCAGCCTCTCCGGTGCGCTCTTCTCGGCCCTAGTCGCCCTCCTGACGTTCCAATCTCTCGCCCCGCCCGCCCGTCGCTCCCTCGGGCTCTACCTCGCCGGGTTCGCGACCCTGGCGGTCGGCGGCTTGATCGTCGTGCTGGTGCTGTCGAAACCATGGGAGGCGGACGTGGGAGTGATCGGGATTGCGGCCGGAGTCCCGGTAGCGGTGTGGGCGCTCGGCCCGACGCCGGGCTCGATAGGGAACCGGGTCGCCTTCCTCCTCGCCCTGACGGGTGGGGTCGTTGCCCTGACGTTCCTGTTCTCTTCCTCCGTTCGAGGAGTGGGGATCACCGAGGGATTCCCTCAGTACCTCCTCGCCCCGGTCGGGGCGGCGGTCGTTGCCGTGCTCGCCGTGCCGCTCGCCTTCCGGGGAGAGGAGGCGCTGGCCCTCCCGGCGGCGTTCGTGGCGGGGACGTTCGGCGTCCTCGTCGGAGCCGATGTGCTGCGGCAACCTCCCCTCTACCCCAGCGCCCAGCCCGGCCTCTACATCGTCGGCGGCGCGGGGGTGTTCGACCTGGTCTACCTATCGGGACTTCTGGCGCTGGCCACGGCGTTCGTCGCGCACCGGGCCCTCGGACGGAGCTGGGCTCCGGTTCGGGGGTACACGCCGCCCAACCCCACCCCGATCGGTCGGCTCTCGCGCGCGTTCCGAGCCGGCGTACGGGGCGACCTCTCCGGGTCACTCCGCGCCGCGGCGCTCGCCTCCCGCGACGCCGCGACGCAGGCGCGTCAGCTCCTCGCGGTCCCGGAGCCTACGGCCGACCGGCCCTGGCATGGGCTGCCCGTACCGGGGTGGGTGGTCGCCGACCAGGCGAACCTCGACGCGAGCGCGGGGGCGGGGACGACCGACGGGCGGGAGAGCTTCCGGGGGTGGCTCATGGCCCGTTCGCTCGTGCAGCTGACGATCTACCTCACCGCGCGACGGTTCGGTTCGGCGTACCACCGGACTCTCGCCTACGCGATCGACCTCACGATCATCACGGCTCCCGCCCTCGCCCTCTGGGCCTACCTGGCCTCTACGCTTCCCGGGGGGTACGTGGGGGTCGCGGGCAGCGTTCCCTACAACGCCGCTATCTACGGGTACATCTCGCTCGCGTTCCTGTATTTCGTGATCCTCGAGCGCGTGTTCGGCACCACCCCGGGAAAATGGCTCCGGGGGCTCGAGGTGCGGGAGCGGGGGATGCGCCCGGCGGCTCTCCTGCCCGTCCTCGTGCGGAACTCGTTCCGGGTCCCGACCCTCTCGACCCTCGGGATCGGCCTCGCGATCGCCGCCGAGTTCGTCTTCGTCCAGGGGAGCTCGAACCCGGTCTCGTTCGGCGGGCTGCTCGTCCCGCTGGGCGTCCACACGGCGGCGTTCTTCGTGGTGTTCGTCATCCTGGGGGTCGGATTGCTCGGCGTGATCGGATACTTGGCGATCTCCGCCACCGCCGAACGCCAGCGCTGCGGGGACTTGCTGGCCGGAACGTGGGTCGTCCGTCGCGTTACGCCGGCCTCGCCTTCGAGGGGGCCGCCGGTACCGGCGCCGCCACTGGCACCCTCGGCACCGGGGTCGTCCGGAGGACTTGGATCGTGATCGACGAGACGTTGGCGTCGCGACCGCCATGGTTGGTGAGACGCTCCGTGCCAATCGTGATGGGACCCACGTCCACCTGACCTTCGAGGAAGCGGTGGCGAACCACCTCGACCACGTCGACCGCGCGGGCAATCGCGTTGCCGCGGGCTTTCACGAGGACCGGCCCGGCCCCCGAATTGAGCTGGGTGACGACCTGGAAGACGTACGTCATGGTCGGCTTGAGGCCGATGTAGACCGTGATCTCCGGGGACGAGGATTGTGACATGGGAGTAGAGGCACCCCGTATCCCTTCTTGTGGTTTTGCGGGCGCGTCGCACGCCGCCCTCCCGAGTAGGAGTCGGCTTCGCAAAGGTTATGGGTACCCCCCCGTACGCGCGAACGACCGTGCAGGGGTGGCCCAGCTTGGTCAAAGGCGCTAGGTTGAGGTCCTAGTCTCGTAGGAGTCC
>Ga0209415_10006177_pt1 | contig 21400 bp, 17 predicted proteins | sample PeaSoiSIISIP2007_FD_187696 | JGI IMG/M metagenome (GOLD analysis project Ga0209415, IMG submission 187696) | Peat soil microbial communities from Weissenstadt, Germany - SII-SIP-2007 (SPAdes) (version 2) | ecosystem: Environmental > Terrestrial > Soil > Wetlands > Peat | place: Germany... | reverse complement strand
CCCGACCAGCTCGCAGATGAATCCGAACATCGCGACCCGCCCCAGCAGCCGCGTGCCACTGAGGTTCAGGGCCGTCGTGATGCCGAGCAGTACCAGCGCAATCGTCGTGGTCTCGGTCGCCGTACCCGCAAGTCCGAGCAGCTGCGCGATGAATGGCGCCGCGCCGGTCGCGATCGCCGCGAGCGTGACGAACAGCGCCCATCCGTAAACCCAACCAGCCATCCAGGCCCAGCGCTTGCCGAACAGGCGCCGGGCCCAGGGATAGACCCCGCCCGAGATCGGAAACTGCGACACGACCTCGCCGAATACGAGACACACGAGCAGCTGGCCAATGCCAACAAAGAGGTACGTCCACCACATCGGCGGCCCGCCGGCCGCGAAGGTCGTGGCGAAAATCGTGTAGACGCCGACGACCGGCGACAGATAGGTAAAGCCGAGCGCAAAGTTCTGCCACAGCGACATCGTGCGATCGAAGTGGGAGACGTAGCCCAGCGTCCGCAGCTGTGCCGCGTCCTGCGCCGCCGTGTTGGGTGTGTTGTCAGTCATCGGTGCGCCCGCTATCCGTGCGTCACCAGGAATCCGCGTCGCCGTTCGGCCCTGGCGCCGTCACAGTTTGACCATGACATGCCGGGGAACGCTGTAGTCCTCGAGCGCGTACACCGACAGATCCTTGCCGTAGCCGGAGCGCTTGAACCCGCCGTGGGGCATCTCGCTGACCAGCATGAAATGCGTGTTGATCCAGGTCGCTCCGTACTGCAGGCGCGAGGCGACGCTGAGCCCCTTGGCGACGTCCCGCGTCCAGACGGACGAGGCGAGCCCGTATTCCGTGTCGTTGGCCCACGCGACTGCCTGGTCCGGATCCGCGAACCGGGTTACCGAAACGACGGGCCCGAAGACCTCGCGCTGCACGATCTCGTCCGCCTGCTTCGCACCGGCGACGACTGTCGGCTCGTAGAAAAAGCCGCCACCCGCCCGGACCTTGCCCCCGGTCGTGATCTCGATGTGCTTCTGCGCGGCGGCGCGCGCGACGAACCCCGCGACGCGCGCCTGCTGTTTGGCGGAGATCAGCGGGCCCATCTCCACGCCTGATTCCTTCTGCAGTCCGACCTTCAGCGTTCTCACGGCGCCAGTCAGGTCGGCAACCAGCCGCTCGTAGATCTTCGGCCCGGCATAGATGCGGCACGCGGCTGTGCAGTCCTGGCCGGCATTGTAGAACCCAAAGGTACGGATGCCACCGACGACTGCCTCGAGGTCGGCGTCGTCGAACACAATCACCGGGGCTTTACCCCCGAGCTCGAGGTGCGTGCGCTTGAGGTTGCCGGCGGCGGCGGCGAGCACCTTCTGGCCGGTCGCCACGTCCCCCGTCAGTGACACCATGCGCACCCGCGGGTGGCTGACGAGCGGCGCGCCGACCGTGTCGCCGCGCCCGCAGACGATGTTGACGACGCCGGGCGGAAAGATCTCAATCAGAAGTTCCGCGAGCTTGAGCGTCGACAGCGGCGTTTGCTCGGAGGGCTTCAGAACCACCGTGTTGCCGGCCGCGAGCGCCGGTGCAAGCTTCCAGGCCGCCATCATCAGCGGGTAATTCCACGGCGCGATGGAGGCAACGACCCCGACCGGATCGCGGCGGATCATGCTGGTGAAGCCGGCCTGGTACTCCCCCGCGATCAGTCCGTGCTGGGTGCGCGCTGCGCCGGCAAAGAAGCGGAACACGTCGCCGATCGCCGGGATCTCGTCATTCAGGGCTGCGGCGAGGGGTTTGCCCGTATTCTGCGACTCGATCGCAGCGAATCGCGCGCCGGCCGCGGCGATCCGGTCGGCGAGCGCGAGCAGGGCGGTCGCTCGATCCTTTGGGGGCGTCTGCGCCCATCCCTCGGCAGCCTTTTCGGCCGCCGCGACGGCGGCGTCGATTTGCTCGGGGCCGGCCTCGTGGACAGCCGCGATCTGCTTGCCCGTGGCGGAGTCGAGGATGGCCTCGGCCGCGCCCGCGCCCTTGACGAGCTTGCCCGCGATCAACAACTTCGTTTGCATGGTGGAGTCCTTTGCACGAGGGGCGCGCACCGGACGCGAGCAGTGCGCGCGCGAGCAGTCTGCTCAGTCGCCGCGCGCCGTCGGTGCGGCCGGCAGCGCGCGGCGTCGATCCCGGCCTAGAACTTGTACTGAAAGTCGAGCCCGACCGTCCGCGGCTGGTTGGTCGACACACGCGTGATCGCGTAGGTCTGCCACGCGAACACCGTGTTGTCGATCGTGAGCGCTGCCACCTTGTTCGTCAGGTTCGTACCGACAAGAGCTGCCGACCACGTGGCCGCATTGACACCCAAGCGCGCATCCACGATGTTGTAGCCGGGCAGTATCTGCGGGTACGCGGCCGTGTCCCTGGTGTCCCCGGTAAACACCTCCGACACACGCGCCATGGCGGTGAGCGTGTCGGTCAGGGCGTGCCGGTAGTCGATCGCGGCAGTCGCCTGGAAGCCCGGCACGTTGATGACGAGCGTCCCAGGCCCGATGATGGTCGTGCCGAGGGCGTTCGGCGACGGATCGCTGATGTACGCCTTCGTCTTGGTGCCGGACAGGTCGATCGTCAGCTCGTCCGTCACCCGCATGGACGTCTCGAGTTCAGGCCCGTAGACCTTCGCATCCCCGGCGTCGATAAGGAATAGCACGCGGGCTGATTCTCGGTCAACTGGCACCGCGAACGCCGGCTGTGGCGATCGAGCGACTGCGGACGATCGCGACCGCCGCATCCTAGGCACTGCGATGCCTTTCGCGACTGGTTTCGACCACCGCATCGCCACCATGCCGCAGATCGCGCAGTCGCCGGACAACAGGCGCGCCCATGCAACGCAGCCCGCGATTCGGATTCACCGATAAAAAACAGCTGCAATAACAATGCGTCGCGAACGGAAGCTCGGTCACGTCCGCGCGTTCGCAGGCCGTGACTCGACCGCCCATTGCGGAGGCCAGCGCCCAGCGATCGGTGCGCCCACGGGCGCACTGGGCGTGCGGCGCAGGGATGTGGCGACGGCAGTCGCGCGATGCGGAGCGGTGTGAAAAAATAGCGGCGCCTCCAAGACGCGGACGGAGAATTAGAAAGTCGTGAACGGTGCCATGCAGCGCGGTGTTCGACCTGAGCTCACGGTAAGCCGCTCGACACGAACCGCCTCGGGGTGCTGAGCATGCCGTTGCGACTCCTACGCTTCGCGCTGGCCCGGCGGTATCCGGAGCCGCGCATGTTCACGCGCCACGAGCGCCTGAAATCCACCTACGATGTCGTCATCATCGGCGGTGGCGGCCACGGGCTCGCCGCGGCTTACTACCTTGCCCGCGATCACGGCGTGCGAAACATCGCCGTCCTAGAGCAGGGGTACATCGGCGGCGGCAACACCGGCCGCAACACCACGATCATCCGCTCGAACTACCTGACGCCGGAGGGCGTGCAGTTCTACGACGAGAGCCTGCGGCTGTGGCAGGACCTGTCGGCGGACTTCGATCTCAACCTTTTCTATTCGACCCGCGGCCACTACACGCTCGCCCACACGGACGCCGCGATGCGCACGATGCGCTGGCGCGCCGAGGTGAACAAGCACTACGGGATTGCGAGCGAGGCGATCGACTGCCAGCAGGTGCAGAAAGCCATTCCGATGCTGGATATCACCTGCGGCGGACACGCGCCGGTGCTGGGCGCCCTGTATCACGCGCCTGGCGCGATCGCCCGGCACGATGCGGTCGCCTGGGGCTACGGCCGAGGGGCGGACCGGCGTGGCGTCGAGATCCACCAGAATACGGAGGCGCTGGCCCTCGAGCTGGAGGAGCGAGACTCCGGCCCGGCCATCTGCGGAGTGGTGACGAACCGCGGCCGCATCGCCACCCGCAAGGTACTGTGCGCCGTCGCCGGCTACACACCGCGCCTGCTGGCGATGGTGAATCTGCGCTCGCCCATCTACATCCATCCGTTGCAGGCGATGGTGTCCGAACCGGTCAAGTCCTGGCTCGACCCGATCATCGTCTCGGGCTCGCTGCACGTGTACATCAGCCAGTCAGCGCGCGGCGAGCTCGTCATGGGTGCATCCCTCGACCCGTACGAGCTGCACTCGACGCGCTCGACGCTCGATTTCGCCGAATCGCTGTCGGCGCACATGCTCGAGCTGTTTCCGTTCCTGTCCGACGTCAAGGTCATGCGGCAGTGGGCGGGCATGGCCGACATGACACCGGATTTTGCGCCGATCATGGGCAAGACTCCGGTGCGCGGGTTTTACCTGGACGCTGGCTGGGGCACCTGGGGCTTCAAGGCAACCCCGGTGTGCGGCAAGACCATGAGCTACACCGTCGCGAACGATGCCGTCCACCCGATGATCCAGGGCTTCGGCTTCGAGCGCTTCGCGAACTTCGCGCTGACCGGCGAGAAAGGCGCGGCATCGGTGGGTCACTAGCCATGAAGATCATGACCTGCCCGATCAATGGGCCGCGGGCGATCAGCGAGTTCGCCTATGGCGGTGAATTGCGTCCGATGCCGGACCCAGCGGCGGCGACCGATGCGGACTGGGCCGACTACGTCTTCAATCGCAGCGGCGTAGCCGGTGTCAAGCAGGAGTGGTGGTGCCACACGCCGAGCGGCGTCTGGTTCGTGGCCGAGCGCGACACACGTACCGACGCAATCCTCCGCACGTTCCTCTACCAACCGAGCCGCGGATGAAGCGACTGCCACCCGTTGCCGGGGAACTCATCGACCGCACGCGAGCCGTGGCGTTCAGCTTCGAAGGCGCGAGTTACCAGGGCTATGCGGGCGATACCGTGAGTTCCGCACTCGCCGCGAATGGACTCCGCCTGATCGGTCGATCCTTCAAGTATCACCGGCCGCGCGGCCTGCTGAGCGCCGCGAACCATGACGCCAATGCGATCGTGCAGGTGCGCGAGGACGGGCGCAGCCTCCCCAATGTGCGCGCCGACGTCGCGACCGTTCAGCCGGGCTGGCGGATGAGTGCTGTCAACACGCTTGGCGGACTCGCGCGCGACCGCCTCGCGGTGCTCGAGCGTTTCGCTGCGTTCCTGCCGGTTGGCTTTTATTACAAGGCATTTGGCAGCAAGCGGCTGTTCCCGTACTGGGAGCGGATGTTCCGCTGGCTCACGGGACTTGGCACCGTGGACCTCACCGCGCCGCGCCGCGTCTCGCCCAAACGCTATGACTTTTGCGACGTGCTGGTCGTCGGGGCCGGACCCGCGGGGCTCGCGGCCGCGAGCGCGGCCAGCGCACGCGGTGCGAGCGTACTGCTCGTCGATGAGAATGCAGCGCCCGGCGGCAGCGGCTGCTATGCGCGCGGCGGCAGTTCCTCGACCTTCGACCGGTGCACCGCGCTGATCGCGGAGATCCAGCGTAATCCACGCATTCGGCTCATGCTGGACGCTTGTGCGGTCGGCTACTACGCCGATCACTGGGTTGCGCTCGCGACGCCCGCGTACCTCGTCAAGGTGCGGGCCCGGAGCGTCATCATCACGCAGGGTGCATTCGAGCAACCGGCGGTGTTTCGTGGCAACGACCTGCCCGGTGTGATGCTCGCGAGCGCCGGGCAACGGATGCTCTATCGGTACGCCGTCGGCACCGCTACGCAGCTCGCGGTCTTGACATCGAACGCCGAGGGCTACGCCGCCGCGCTTGACGCCGCGGCGCATGGGATTGCGGTCCGGGTACTCGATCTTCGCACCGAGCTCGGCCCCGCCAGCGAGCGCCAGGCGCAGGAGCTCGTCGCCCGCGGCGTCACGACGTACCGCGGGGTGCGACCGATCGAAGCCTGCGGCAGCGGTGGCCTTGCAAGCTTCCTCTTCCAGCACGAAATCTCGGGGCAGGCACGCGAGGAGCGCCTCGCGCTCGACGGCCTCTGGGTCAGCGTCGGATTTGCACCGGCGAACGGGCTCCTGCACCAGGCCGGCGCGAGGTTCCGCTACGAGTCCTCGGTCGAGCAGTTCGTACCTGCGGAACTCCCGGCCGGCGTCTATGCCGCCGGCAAGGTCAATGGCGTCTACGGATTCGAGGGGCGCCTAGAGGACGGTCGCTACGCGGGCGAGTGCGCACGTGCCTACCTCGCAGGCCGTGAGCGGCCGGGCGCGCCGCCCGTTCAGCCGGCCGCCGAGTCGCCGACGCATGCCTACCCGATATTCCCGCACCGGCGCGGCAAGGAGTTCGTGGACTTCGACGAGGACCTGCAGCTCAGGGACTTCGAGAATGCCTGCCAGGAGGGCTTCGACAGCGCGGAGCTCCTCAAGCGCTACTCGACGTTCGGCATGGGTCCGAGCCAGGGCAAGCACTCGAACATGAACGTGCTGCGGATCCTCGCGGCACAGCTTCAAGTCCCGATCGGCTCGCTCGCGCCGCCGACTGCGCGGCCGATGTTCCACCCCGTCCCGATGGCCGATCTCGCCGGACGCGGCTTCACGCCCGAGCGCCGCACGCCGCTCGATGGAGAGCACGTGGCGCTCGGTACCGTCTGGATGCCGGCCGGCAACTGGCGACGGCCGGAGTACTACGTCCGATCCGGCACGAGCCGGGAAACGGCGATCGCCGAGGAGACCGAGGCCGTGCGCCGCGCCGTCGGCCTGATCGACGTCGGGACGCTCGGCAAGGTCGAGGCGCACGGGCCGCAGGCGGCCGAGTTTCTCGAGCGCGCCTACTGCGGACGGTACGCCAACCTCAAGGTCGGCATGACGCGCTACGGATTGATGCTCGATGAGACCGGTATCGTCATCGACGACGGCGTCATCGGGCGGCTCGCACCGGAATCCTTCTACTTCACCACCACGACCGGGAACTCCGCGACCTTGTTTCGTGAATTCGGGCGGCTCGCGACATGGTGGGGCATGAGTGTTGGGCTCGTGAACCTCACCGGTCATTACGCGGCGTTCAACCTGGCCGGGCCGCGGTCGCGCGAGGTGCTGGGCAGCCTAACCTCGCTCGAGCTCGACGCGGCCGCCTTTCCCTACCTCGGCATCCGCGAGACTGTGGTTGCCGGTGCGCCGTGCCGGATCCTGCGGGTGGGCTTCGTCGGCGAGCTCGGGTATGAGATCCATCTGCCGGCCGAGCACGCGGTCAGCGTCTGGCGAGCGCTGCTCGCCGCCGGCGCGCCTCATGGAATCCGTCCGTTCGGGGTCGAGGCCCAGCGGCTGCTGCGTCTCGAGAAGGGTCACATCATCGTCGGCCAGGACACGGACGGTGTGACCCACGCGCTCGAGATCGACATGCCGTGGGCTGTAAAGATGGACAAGCCCTTCTTTGTCGGTCAGCGCAGCCTGCGTGTGCACGAGACCCGCCCGCTCCGCCAGCGGCTGATCGGCTTTCGGCTCCCTGTCGGGACGCCGCGGCGACCCCGCGAGGGAAGCCTGTTTATCGAGGAGGGGCGGATTGCCGGCCGGGTGACGAGTGTCGGACTGTCTCCGACACTCGGGCGTTGCATTGGCCTCGCGCTCGTCGAGCCCGCGCTCGTCGGACGCAAAACGCTCTCGATCCGCATCGCCCCCGGCATGCAGGTGGAGGTCGAGGTCGTCAAGCCGCCGTTCTACGATCCGGAGGGCCACCGCCAGCATGGCGGCGGCGAATCGTGAACGATCGACCCGGACTTCGGCTCAGGGACCTGTCGCGTCGGGCCCGCTTCGGCTGCAAGGGTCCGGGGGCCGAGGACTGGCTGTCGGGTCTCGGCTTTCGGGTCCCGGGTGGCTCCAATGCGACCGCCGTCGAGGACCGCACGCTGGTCGCGCGCCTTGCGACCTCGGAGTTCCTGGTCGAGGCGCTCGCCCCGGGCGCGCCGCAGATCCAGGCAGCCAGAGCCGCGCTCGGTGCGCCGAATCGCCCGCACTCGGTCTATCCGGTCGCGCGCCAGGATTTCGTGCTCGACCTGCGCGGCCCGGCCACGGTGGCGTTGCTCCGCCAGATTTGCAGCGTAGACTTCGCACCGGCGTGGATGAACGCCGGTGCAGACAGCGGGATCGTGCTCACGAATATGATCGGCGTCGGTGTCGTCGCTTGGCTGAAGCCGGATGCGCGCGAGCCGGCGCTCACGCTGTGGCTCGATCCCAGCTACGGCCACTACTTCTGGTCGACCCTGCTCGAGATCGGCCGGGAGCTCGAGGGCGGTGTCGCCGTCGACGAACCATGACGCGCAGTCTCGCCTACCTGCAGGGGGTCACCGAGGTCTATCGGGGGGAGATCCTCGGCGAGGCGCTCTTCTCGCGCCTCGCCGCACTCAGCGACAATGCCGATCGACGCTACCTGTTCAGCGTACTGCTGCAGCTCGAATCGGAGGCGAAAATTCGCTTGCGGCCGCTGCTGGCCCGGCTCGGACTCAGCGTGGTCGAGGACGAGGCGTCCCGGCGTGAGGGCGAGGCTCGAGCCGAGCGGGTGGTTGCCCAGCCTTGGCTGGATGCGGTACGCGACTGGACCACATGGATAGACGGCATCATTGCGACCTACGTCGCGCTCGCGCGCGAGGCACCGACCGCGGACCGGGAGGCGCTCGAGTACATGGTCCGTCACGAGCAGGCGCTTGCCGCGTTCCTTGCGGCCGAGCTGGCCGGGAAAGGCGAGTCGGTCGCGCCGGTATTGAGTTTTCTGTTGCATCCGCTGCCGCGCGGGCCGCGAGCATGATTTCATTGAACGGAGGATAACGATATGGCGCGCGATCCCAAGCACGACGTTCTGTTCCAGCCGATCAAGATCGGCCCCAAGACGCTGCGCAACCGGTTCTACCAGGTGCCGCACTGCATCGGCGCAGGCTCCGATCGGCCGGGATTCCAGGCGGCCAACCGCTCGATCAAGGCCGAGGGCGGCTGGGCGGGGATCAACACCGAATACTGCTCGATTCACCCCGAGTCCGACGACACCCATCGGCTGTCGGCGCGCATCTGGGACGCGGGCGACGTGCACAATCTCCGTGCCATGACCGACCACATCCACAAGTACGGCGCGCTGGCCGGCGTCGAGCTGTGGTACGGCGGCTCGCACGCTCCCAACATGGAGTCGCGCGCCACGCCGCGCGGCCCGAGTCAGTACGCGTCCGAGTTCGAGACCCTGACGTACTGCAAGGAGATGGATCTCGACGACATCGCAATGGTCCAGCAGTACTACGTCGATGCGGCGAAGCGCTCGCGTGATGCGGGCTTCGACATCGTGTACGTGTACGGGGCTCATTCGTACCTGCCGCTCCAGTTCCTCTCGCGCTACTACAACAAGCGCAAGGACAAGTACGGCGGCTCGCTCGAGAATCGAGCGCGTTTCTGGATCGAGACCCTCGAAAAGGTCCGGCGCGCGGTGGGCAGCGATTGCGCGATCGCCACCCGCTTCGCGGTCGACACGCTGTACGGCGAGACGGGCGTCGAGGTCGAGCGCGATGGGAGCAAGTTCGTCGCGCTCGCCGACCCCCTCGTGGACCTGTGGGACGTCGACGTCGGCGACATCGCCGAGTGGGGCGAGGATGCGGGCCCGTCGCGCTTTTATCTCCAGGGCCACCAGGTACCGTGGACGCGTTTCATCAAGCAGATCGCGAAGAAGCCGGTGCTGGGAGTAGGCCGCTTCACGGATCCCGAAAAGATGACCGAGATCGTCACCAAGGGGATCGCCGACATCATCGGCGCCGCCCGGCCGTCGATCTCCGATCCGTTCCTGCCGAAGAAGATCGAGGAGGGACGGTACGACGACATCCGGGTGTGCATCGGCTGCAACGTCTGCATTTCCCGCTGGGAGATCGGCGGCCCGCCGATGATCTGTACGCAGAACGCGACCGCGGGCGAAGAATACCGGCGCGGCTGGCATCCGGAAAAGTTCCCGAAGAAAGGCTCGGACGACTCGATTCTGATCGTCGGCGCAGGCCCCGCCGGCGCCGAGTGTGCGCGCGTGCTGCTTGAGCGCGGCTACACGGTGCACCTCTATGACACCGCCGCCAAGATCGGCGGTCACGTGAACGCGCTCGCCACGCTGCCGGGCCTCGGCGAGTGGGGCTACCACCGCGACTATCGCGAGCTGCAGATCAACAAGCTCGTCAAGAAGAACAAGCAGGCCCAGGTTGCGCTCGGCCAGAAACCGATGACCGCGGATCAGGCCCTCGGCTACGGGGCCGAGAAGATCGTCATCGCCACCGGCTCGTTCTGGAACACCGACGGCACAAACTGCCTGAGCCACGAGCCGATCCCGGGCGCCGACGCCGGCCAGCCGGACCAGCTGACACCGGAGCAGGTTTTCGAAGGCAAGAAGAAGATCGGCAAGCGGGTCGTGATACTGAACGCCGACACGTACTTCATGGCGCCGAGCCTCGCCGAAAGACTGAGCCTCGCCGGTCACGACGTAACGCTGGTGTCAGGCGTGCATCTCGCCAACTACATGCACTTCACGCTCGAGTACCCGAACATGATGCGCCGCCTGCACGAGCTGCACATCAAGGAGGTTGGCGATTCGTTCTGCTCGCGCATCGAAAAGGGCCGTCTCGAGGTCTACAACATCTGGGGCGACGGCTCCAAGCGCAGCTATCGCGGCCCCGGCGTCTCGCCGCGGGAGGCCAACAAGACCCATCGCTGGGTGGAGTTCGATTCGCTGGTGCTGGTGACCGGCCGGCATTCCCACGACGGCCTCCATCGGCAGCTCAAGGACCGCAAGGCCGACTGGGCGAAGAACGGCGTCAAGGACGTGTATCTGATCGGGGACGCCGAGGCGCCGCGGCTCATTGCCGATGCGACGTTCTCGGGGCAGCGGCTCGCGCGTGAGATCGAAGAGGCCAATGCGCAGTTCCCGCTGCCGTACCGGAGGGAAGTCGCGGTCTGGGGCACTTCGCACATGCCGGGCGGCCGCTTCGAGATCGAGTACAAGACCTGAGCGTGATCGACGCCGACCGCATCACGCGGGTGCTCTTCGAGGACTTCGCGCCGGCTGCGGTGCGCGTCTTCTATGTGATTGGCTACGGGGCGATCGCGGTATTCGGCTACGGCGTCTACGTCCAGGTGCGCAAGTACCGGCGCGGCGCCGCGGCCGCGCTCGGCGGAAACGGGTGGGCGCGATTAGGCGCGATGACCGGGAGCCTACTGAGCCATCGGACGGTCGCCCGCCGGGATCGCCCGGCGGGCGCGGCCCACCGGCTGATCTTTTTCGGCTTTGGGCTGCTGTTCCTCGGAACGGCGACGATCACGCTGGAGTACGACATTCTGGCGCCGCTGTTCGGCATTCATTTCTGGAACGGCAGCTTCTATCTGTGGTTCTCGCTGGTGCTCGACATCGCAGGCGTCGCGCTGATCGCGGGCCTCCTCTACATGATGTACCGGCGCGGCTGGCTCAGGCTTCCGAAGCTCGACTATGCGCGCCCGGATCGCGCGCCCGGTGACCCGGACTATGACCGCACCGGTTACCGGCGCGAGGACTGGGCGTTCCTGTGGACGCTGCTGGTCATCGGCGTTACGGGTTTCGTGCTCGAGGCGGTCCGGCTCGTCTGGCTCGCGGCACGCCCGGACGTCTGGGATTACCGCTGGTGGTCGCCGGTCGGCGCGCTGTTTGCCGAGGCGATGCGCGCAGCTGGACTCAGCGCCGTGCCGGCCGGATGGCTGCGGGACGGCCTGTGGTGGTTCCACGGCATCATCGCGCTCGTGCTGATTGCGCTCATCCCGTTCTCCAAGGTCAAGCACATTTTCACCGCCGCCGGCTCGCTGCTGGTGCGCGACCCGCTCGCTGCGCAACGGCTGCCACGAGTCCCGGAGGGGCAGCCGGCAGGCGTCGAGCGGATCACGGATTTCACCTGGAAGCAGCTCCTGAGCCTCGATGCGTGCACCAAATGCGGGCGCTGCCACGAGGCCTGCCCCGCGCGGGCCGTCGGTGCGCCGCTCTCGCCCCGCGACGTGATCCTGTCGCTTCGCGAATTCGCGAACCGGACGCTCCAGTCGGGCGTGCTTCCGGACGCCGCCGAGCTCAGCGTTCACGGCAAGGGACCCGGCCAGGTGGCAATGGAGACCCTGTGGTCCTGCCGGACATGCATGGCCTGCGTCGAGATCTGCCCGGTTGCGGTCGAGCACGTGCCGATCATCGTGCAGCTGCGCCGCAAGCTGGTCGAGGACGGCGCGATGGAGCCGCTGCTCGCAAAGACTCTGCAGACGATCCACAAGACCGGCAACTCTCTCGGCGAATCCCGGCGCAAGCGCGGCGCATGGAGCAAGGCGCTGCCGTTCCCGGTCAAGGACGCGCGCAAGGAGCCGGTCGATGTGCTGTGGTTCGTCGGCGATTACGCCTCCTTCGACCCGCGCAACCAGAAGGTCACGCAGGGCTTCGCGACGCTCCTGCACCAGGCGAACGTCGACTTCGGGATCCTGTACGACGGCGAGTCGAACGCCGGCAACGACGTGCGCCGGGTGGGCGAGGAGGGCCTCTTTGAAACGCTCGCGGCCGCCAACATCGCATCGCTGGGCGCCGCTTCGTTCAAGACAATCGTGACCACCGACCCGCACTCGTACAACACGATCCGCAACGAGTATCCGGATTTCGGCGGCAACTATCGAATCCAGCACTACACGACGCTGCTGCGGCAGCTGTTCGGGGAAGGGCACCTCAAGGTCGCGAAGCCGCTCGGTCTCAGGGCCACATTTCACGACCCCTGCCATCTCGGGCGCTTCAACCAGGGCTACGAGGCGCCGCGGGAGCTGCTCGGCCTGCTCGGCTGCGAGCTCGTCGAGATGGGCCGGTGTCGCGCCAACTCGTTCTGCTGCGGCGCGGGCGGCGGCCGCATCTGGATGGCCGACCCGGTCGGCAGCGAGAAGCCGGCACAGAACCGCATCAAGGAAGCGGCGGCGATTCCCGGGCTGCAGGTGTACGTCGTCAGCTGCCCGAAGGACCTGACGATGTTCGAGGATGCGCTCAAGACCACCGGCAACGAAGGCAGGTTCGTCGTGAGGGAACTCATCGAGCTGGTGCGCGAGGCGGTGACATGAAGATACTGGTGCCGGTCAAGCAGGTCGCGGCGCTCGATGAGGACTTCGAGATCGACAGCACCGGGCGCGATGTCAGCGAGGAATTCCTGATCCGTGATCTGAACGAGTGGGATGATTACTCGCTCGAGGAGGCGCTCAAGATCAAGGACGGGGCGACGATGCCGGTCGAGGTGGTGGCGGTGTCGGTCGGGCCGGAACGGATCGATGAAAGCCTGCGCAAATGTCTCGCCAAGGGGGCCGACCGAGCGATCCGCGTCTGGGATGCGGGCGTCGAAGGCTCGGACTCGATCGCAATCGCGCGGCTGCTCGCCGCCGTCGCCAAGCGCGAGGCGCCGGACCTGCTGTTCGCCGGCGTCCAGTCCTCCGATCACGCCTTCGCCTCGACCGGGATAGCGACCGCATCGTTCCTCGGATGGCCGCACGCCGCCGTGGTCGCCTACCTCGGCTATGAGCCTGGTGCACGCACCGCCGTCGTGCGCCGCGAGCTCGAGGGCGGAGTGCTGCACGAACTTGCGATCGACTGCCCGGCGGTACTGACGATCCAGCTCGGCATCAATGCGCCGCGCTACGCCTCGCTCCGCAGCATCAAGCAGGCGGCCGCAAAGCCCATCGAGGTCCTGGCTCCTGCCGCGCTGGGGTTGGCAGATTCGGATGTGGGACCGTCGGGCTCGCTGTCCCGTGTCCGGCGCATGTACATTCCGGACAAGGGAAGGGCCCAGATGATCGAGGGCACGGCGGTTGAGCAGGCGGCGCGCCTCGCCGAGATCATCCGCAAGTTCAAGGGAGCAGGCGCGTGAGCGGCATCCTCGTGATCGCCGAGCAGCGCCGCGGCGAGCTGCGGGGCGTGTCCCTCGAGCTGGTCACGGCGGCGCAGGCCGTGCGCCGCGGCGGGGATGCGGTCAGCGTCGCCATTCTGGCGGTGGAGCCGGAGCAGTTCGTCCCGGCATTGAGCGTTGGCGGCGTCGATGAACTGATCACGGTGAAGGTCGATGCCCGCGAGTTCGATCCGGACGTGCACCAGGCGACGGTGGCGTCACTGGTCGCCGCGCGCGGGCCCAGTGTCGTGCTGATCGCCCACAGCATCGATTCGTTTGGTTACGCTGCGGCGCTCGCGGCACGGCAGGGCTACGGCTTTGCGACCGACGTGTTCAAGTCCGAGTGGATGGGGGACGAGCTGGTCGCGACCCGCGACGGCTACGGCCAGAAGGTCAACGTCGAAGTCGACTTTCCCGGGCGCAAGACGGTGCTGCTCGCGATTCGTGGCAACGTCTTCAAGCCGGCCGAGCAGCCGGCCTCACCCACAGTCAGCGCGTTTGTCGCACCCGCCGCCGAGCCGCGCTCGCGAAGTCTGCAGTTCATCGAGCAGAGCACGGGCGATGATGTCGACATGGCGAGCGCCGAATTCATCCTCAGCATCGGCCGCGGGATCGGTGAGGAGGCCAAGGTCGCGCAGTTCCGGGAGCTCGCGGAAGCCATCGGCGCGACCCTCGGGTGCTCCCGGCCGATCGCCGATGCGGGCTGGCTGCCGAAGAGCCGCCAGGTCGGGCAGTCTGGCAAGACCGCGAGCGCCTGTAAGCTCTACATCGCGATGGGCGTGTCGGGCGCGATCCAGCACCTCGCCGGCATGAAACACGTCGCGACAATCGTCGCGGTGAACGCCGATTCGGAGGCCTCGATTTTCAGCGTCGCGACCTACGGCATCGTCGGAGATCTGTTTGAGGTCGCCGAGGCGTTGCGCAGCGAGTTTTGATCTCGCCACGATCGACAGCCGCACGCTGGCTTCAGCACCGCGCCGGACCCGGCCAGCGTTGAGGGCCGGGGCGTGAAGCCAAGCGTCCTCCGGTATCGGGCCGACGCGCCGCGCGCCTGCCGGCCAGCGAGTCAGGGTCCCCGGGCGCGGACGTCGTGCCGGCTGGGGCGGGGCAAGGGGTAGGCAAGCATCGTCAGCAGCTCGCGCGCCATGGAGTCGTCACCGGCTACCTCACGCTCGGCGATCCGGATCACCGCTGCCTCGTGCGCGGCCATGAACTGCACCAGAGGCGCATCTTCGGACGCCGCCGCGCGCAGCAGCGCCTGGAACCGGTCGCGATACGGGACGGCGAGTTCCGCGAGCGTCGCCATGGCCTGTTTCCACGGCATTGACGCGAATTTCTCCGCGACACCCGCGCCGGCAGCCCGCTGGCGCGGGTCCTCGGCGAGGTCGAGGCCATGTCTCGCCAGCAGCGGACGGAGCCTGACCTTCGCTTCAGACTCGAGTTGCAGGAACAGCGCCAGCTTGTATTGCTGATCCGGATCGGAGCTCAGCTCGAGCCACCGCGACGCCAATCCCTCACCCAGCACCTCTGCCGCATACAGTTCGGCGATGCCGGCTAAGTACGCTTCGCGGTCCATCCTCTACCCCTTTATCGCCGGCGGCTGGCGCTGCGAAGCGCTAGGCAGTGGCGTCGCTAACGACATGGTCGCGTTCAGGTGCCCGGGTTTCTCTTCGCTATCGCCGACGCGCGCCTCGCGGGGAACTAACCGCGTTCGTCGGCCCCCAGCAGCTGTCGTCGCGCGTAGTGCAGGTGATTGGTGACGATCGCGACCGCCGCCTCCACGTCGCGGGTCCGGATCGCCTCGAACAATGCCGCGTGCTGCTGGTTGTATTCGGCGATCCGCTCGGCCGTGAGAACCTTGTCCTTCATCGCGTTCCACTGGCTGTGGCCGCGCACCGCGTTGATCTGCCGGTACACCCAGACCATCAGCGGATTGCGGGTCGCGTCTGCCATCAGCTGGTGGAACTCCTCGTCCCACAGCGTGAAGCTCTCGGTGTCGCCGCTCGAGCTCTCCATGCGCGCGATCGCGTGTGCGAGGCGCTCGATGTCGCGAGCGGTGGCATTCAGGACTGCGAGACGGACCATGTTGGGCTCGATGCCCAGTCGAACCTCGATGAGTTCGAGCGGGCTCGTGAGCTGCGCGACGTCATCGGTGTCGCCGCGAGTGCGGAAATTAACGAACGTCCCGGCGCCCGGCCGCCGCGTGACGAGGCGTTCCGCCTCGAGCCGATTGAGAGCCGTACGAACCACCGCACGCGATGCCCCGAAGCTCGCGGCGAACTGACGTTCCGCCGGCAGCTGTTCGCCGTGGGCGTATCTGCCATCCAGAATCGCCTGGCGCAGCTGTCCTGTGATCCAGAGCGAGCCGCGGATCGCGGCCGGCATGAGCGCCGGGGAATCGCTACTTGTGGTTGAACCAATTGCGCCCACTTTTAACCCCTTTGGACGATTGGTTTGAAATCGGTCCGAAATCGGGTCAAAGTATGCGCCGCGTCGACCGTACCGCGTCAAGCCCCGGGACCATGACGATACCTTCCCACACGAAATATCTGATCATCGGCGCGGGTATCCACGGCCTCAGTACCGCCTGGCACCTGGCATGCAACCTGCGCTCAGCCGGGCGCGGGAGTGGGGCTGACATCCTCGTTCTCGACAAGACCGCGATCGCCGCCGGAGCGTCCGGCATCGCGTGCGGCGTCATCCGCAACAATTATTTCCAGCCGGCGATGCGCCGTCTGATGGCGCACAGCGTGTCGGTGTGGGAGAGCGACCCGACCGCCTTCAGCTACCACCCTGTCGGCTACATGCAGATCAGCCCGGAGGTCATGCACGCGCAGGTTGCCGGCATCGCCCGAGAGCAGAAGGAGATCGGCTACGAGTCGGTGTTCATCGAGGGCGCGAAGGAGTCGATGGCCTACATGAAAGGGCTGTTTGACGACTGGCAGGCGCAGGGCATCACGTCCGTGCTGCACGAGAAACGCGGCGGCTATGCCAATAACACCGCTTCGATCCAGGGCCTCGCGCGCAAAGCCGAGCACGAGGGCGTGCGGATCCTGACCAGGGTCAGGGTGACCGGATTTAAGAAGGACAGCGCCGGAGCGGTCCGGACGGTCCTGACCGACCAGGGCCCGGTCGATTGCGATTTCCTGGTGGTGGGGGCGGGTCCGTGGGTCAAACAGATCTGGGACATGCTCGACTTGCCGGCCGCGATCACGATCAAGGGGCGCGATGGCAAGCGCCACGACAACGTCCCGATGTGGACTTTCTGGTCGCTGCAGGAGGGCACCCTGGGCGTCGATCCGCAGCTGCAGCGCACGAATGACGGGAAGATGCCGCCGGTGATCCACGTCGACACCGACGCGACGCTCTACTCCGACGCCGATCGCTCGGTGATCACCGACACGCTCTGGGGCATCTACTACAAGCCGGATTTTCACTTCGGCGGCGTACAGGGTGGGGCCATGCCGTTCAAGGTCAAGGCCGACCCTGCGCAGGTGAAGATCGACCCCTACGGCCCGGCATCGCCGGATTTCGTGGTCGGTGAGAACTTCGCACACATGTGGTGCTCGGCCCTGGCGTTCTGCCAGAAGCGCTTCGAAGGAAAACTCCCGCTCTACAGGCGGGAACCATCCGGCGGAATCGGCAGCTTCACCGCCGACAACTTCCCGGTATTCGACCGATTCTGCGACAATGCCTACGTTATCGCGGATTCGAACCACGGCTACAAGATGATCGGCGTCGGCAAGCTCGTGGCCGACGACATCTGCGGCCTGCCAAGCGATCTACTGGCGCCGTTCCGCTTCTCGCGTTTTGCCGAGGGCAGGCTGCATCCGACCTCAAACAGCCCGTTCCCGTGGAGTTAGCAACGAGCGGCGGCGGTCGGCGGGATCAATATCAACCAGGATGAAGGACATGACCGATCTCGAAGCCCATGTGCACGCCAGCGGGCGAAAAGAACTGGTGAAGCAGGTCCGCGCGAAGATCAAGGAACTGGGCATCCAGTACATCTACTACCAGTTCATCTCCGTCACCGGGCGGGTGGTCGGCAAGGGCGTTCCGTCCGATCACTGGGAGACTATGGCCGAGCGCGGTTTTCAGCTGGTGTATGGCTCGACCGCGAACCTGTTCGTCGACCGGCACCGGAACTACATCGGCTACGGAGCGGAAGCCTCCGAACTCGTCGGCATCCCCGACCCCGAGACGTTCGTACAGCTGCCCTGGGACAAACGCGTTGCACGCGTCTTCTGCACCTGCTTTCGCAATCGCGAGGAGAAGGTCAACCCGGGCGGGCACCTGACGTCCGACTGTCGCGGCAACCTGCGGCTGATCCACGAGCAGTTCAAGAAATCCCACAAGGGCCTGCATCTGCGCCACGGCTGCGAGCCGGAGATGATGTGGCTCAAGAAGGGCGCCGACGGCCTGCCGGACGGCGGCTTCTCGAAACCCAATTGCTACCACATCGACCAGTTCGAGTCGCTGCGCCCGGTGTTCATGCGGGCGCTCGAATACTCCCGCGCGATGGGCCTCGACATGATCCAGGGCGATCACGAGGATGCGCCGGGCCAGCTCGAGCTCAACTTCATGTTCGACGACTGCCTGCGGACGGCCGATCGATTGACGACCTACCGCCAGATCTGCGCCCAGGTTGCGCGCGAGTTCAACCTGATCGCCTGCTTCATGTCGAAGCCCTTCATGGGCGTGTCCGCCTCGGGCTGCCACCACAACCTGTCGCTGTGGCGCGGTGGCGAGCACACGCTCAACAAGCTCGGACACGACAGCCTGCCGGGCCTCGAGGACAGCTTCACCTACCTCAGAGGCGGCGAGAACACCTTTCTGCCGAAGAAGGGCGATGCGAAGCCAGGTCCGATCGGGCTTTACTGTATCGGCGGTCTGATCAAGCACGTCGGCGCGCTGACTGCGATCGGCTCCTCGACCGTGAACTCCTACCGACGCCTGTGGGACACCGGCTTTTGGGCGCCCGTGTATGCCGACTGGGGTTATCAGAACCGGACCTGCGCGTTGCGGATCTCGGCGCCTGGCCGCTTCGAGTACCGCTCGGTCGATTCGACCGTCAATCCCTACCTGATGGCGGCCGGCATCCTCAAGTCCTTCGATGACGGCATCAACCAGAAGCTCGACCCGGGCGAACCCGAGGAGCGCAACATCTATGTGGCGATGGCCGCCGGCAAGAAGGTCAAGAAGCTGCCGATGTCGCTGGGCGAGGCGCTGACCGAGCTCGAGAAAGACGAGACGGTGAAATCCGCGATGCCGGGCGACATGTATCGGGTATTCACCCATTACAAGCGCGACGAATGGGAGAAATTCATGTGCACGGTCACCGAGTGGGACCTGAAGCAATACTGGGACTATCTGCCCTGAGGGGAACGCAGCATGTGTGGAATTGCGGGATTGATCCATCGCGGCCGGACCGGTGACATCGGCCAGGAGATGACTGCGATGCTCCAGTCGCTGAAGCACCGCGGACCCGACTCGACCGGCTACGCCCTGTACGGCAAGCCGCACGGCAAGGAGCTGGTGCTGCGCTTCAAGGTCGCCGAGCAGGACGAGATGGCGAAGGGCTTCGAGATCCACCGCCAGGTCAAGGAACGTCGCAGCGAGGTCGATCGCCGGCTAGCGGAACTCGGTGCCAAGATCCTCGAGGCGGCGGCGGCAACCGAATACGCGTTTCGCTACCGCATCGCCTTCGACGGCGATCGCCGGCGTCTTGCCGACTACATCGAGGACGTCGACGGCGCCGAGATCCTGTCCATTGGCCTCGGGCTCGAGCTGGTGAAGGATCTCGGCGATGCGGCGCGGGTTGCGAGCCAGTATTCGCTGCCGGGTTTTATCGGAACGCATGCGATCGGTCACACCCGCATGGCGACCGAATCGGACGTCGACATCCGCTCCGCCCATCCGTACTGGGCCTACCCGTTCGCCGATGTCGCCGTCGTCCATAACGGCCAGCTGACGAACTACTGGGCGGGCCGACGCGCGCTCGAACGCCGCGGTCACCGCTTCGTGTCGGACTGCGACTCCGAGCTGATCGCGGTGTACCTCGCCGACAAGATGGCCGCTGGCGCAACGCTCGAGGACGGCATGAAGCACTCCATCGAGGAGCTGGATGGCGTGTTTACGTACCTGGTCGCGACGTCCGACAGCTTAGGTATGGCCAAGGACGTGATGGCCGCAAAGCCGATGGTGCTCTACGAAAGCGCCCGCTTCATCGCGCTCGCCTCCGAGGAGGTCGCGATCCGCAGCGTCTTCCCCCACGAAATTGACACCTTCGATCCCTACGAGGGCGACGTCCGGGTTTGGCACAACTGAGACTCACCATGGCACTCAGAACCAAAGCGACCGATTTGGGCATGCACACCGAACAGCTGGCGGGCCGCACCCAGCAGCGCTTCTTCCTGCCGGAGGAGCAGGAGCGCTACACCTACCCGCAGGCCTTCGAGGTCGACCTCAAGAAACGCGCCGAGTTTGACGCGGCGAACCTCGACAGCAGCGCGATCAACCTCAAGCTCCGCGAGCTGATGAGCCAGGGCTTCGGCCAGATCCTGATCCGGAACCCGGGCGCCAAGCACGCGATCGCGGTCGGCATCCTGAACCGCCTGAGCCTCACGATCGAGGGCAGCCTCGGCTATTTCGGCTGCGGCCTGATCGACGGTCCCAACGTTCGCATCAAGGGCCGCGTCGGCTGGTCCTGCGCCGAGAACATGATGGCCGGCACGGTGCTGATCGAAAAGAACGCCGGTTCGACCTTCGGCGCGGCCATGCGCGGCGGCGACCTCGTCTGCAGGGGCGATGTGGGCGCGCGCGTTGGCATCGACATGAAAGGCGGCACGATCATCGTCGGCGGTCGCGCCGGCGCGTTCTGCGGTTTCATGATGCAGCGCGGGCGCATGGTGATACTGGGCGATGCGGGCAAGAATCTCGGCGATTCGATGTACGACGGCTCGATTTACGTCGGCGGCAAGATTGCCGGTCTCGGCGTCGACGCCGTACCAGGCGAGATGACCGACCTCGACGTGCAGTGGCTGGAGCGCAAGCTCAAGATGTATGGGCTGGCGGCGCCTAAGGGCGTCAAGAACCTGCAGAAGATCGTCGCCGGGCGGCAGCTCTGGAACTACGACAATCTCGAGCCCGCCGAGAAGAAACTCATCCTGTAGACCCTCGCGCAAGGACAGCATCATGGCGAAGGAAAGAAAGAGCCCAGTCCCGGTGACGAAGAAGAAGCTTAGCCGCAACACGCACGTGCTTGGGCAGAGCTTCCTGTTTACGCCGCAGGTCATCGACGACATCCACATCAAGAGCGAGCTCGGCCGCTACCGGATGCGCGGCTTCTCGCTGTTCAAGAAGATCCCGAGCTGGGACGACCTGACGTTTCTGCCGGGCACGCTGACGCGATTCGTGATTGAGGGCTATCGCGAGAAGTGCGAGACGCGGACCGTGCTCGGTCCGCGCGCCAAGCGGCCGCTGGTGCTCGACATTCCGGTCTACATCACCGGTATGAGCTTCGGTGCGCTGAGTTACGAGGCGAAGATTGCCCTCGCCCGGGGCGCAACCATGGCCGGCACCGCGACCTGTTCCGGCGAGGGCGGCATGATCCCGGACGAGCGGCGCTATTCCTCCAAATGGCTCTA
>Ga0209415_10006175_pt1 | contig 21407 bp, 16 predicted proteins | sample PeaSoiSIISIP2007_FD_187696 | JGI IMG/M metagenome (GOLD analysis project Ga0209415, IMG submission 187696) | Peat soil microbial communities from Weissenstadt, Germany - SII-SIP-2007 (SPAdes) (version 2) | ecosystem: Environmental > Terrestrial > Soil > Wetlands > Peat | place: Germany... | reverse complement strand
CGCAGCCACTGAAGAGACGTCCGCGGCCCCCACACGGCCGTCCAGCCCACGGCTTGCACGACTAGCAGACCGGCCAGCAGAAGCGTTACCCGGCGGCGGCGTCTCATCAACCGCGCGAGCACGAAGACGCTTCCGACCGGCAGGAACAGATAGATGGGCAGTGACTGGAATATCGGAGCGGCAAACAGCAAGCCTTGGAAGAGGGTGTTAGTAAGCAAGACCACCAGTACGGCAGGCAGCAGCAAGATGTCGGCGAGACCCACGAGTCCGGCTGGGCCCAGATTGGCCAGGACGTCAAAGCGCTTCGCCCATATTGCCAGCAGCACGCTCACGGGATGAGTGGCGAGCCCCTTCACCACAGCCGTCGGGCTCAGCGCTGCGCCCGTCACCCCCGCGGTTCCTGCCGCGAGGTAGTCGAAGGCAGCGAGAGCCGAGCCGCTGTTGCCACCGATCCGGGAAATGACCAGCATGTATGCTCCGCCGACGCAGGCCAGCGCCGCGCCGGCGAGGCGGGTGCGCCGGTGGGCCAGCACTCCGCCAACTCCGATTCCGACGAGATAGGTAGCGGCCACGACAGTGCAGGCGAGCATGGGAGCCACCCACGCCCATGCTCGCCGACGGCCATCCGCCAGATCCCGGGCTATGAGCATGGCAAAGGGAAGCGCGAGCGGTTCGGTGTGGAAGTCGAATGAAATCGACCACCATATCCACGGATTTGCAACAAAGAAGACGAGGCCGGCACTGGCGAGCCATGCTGAATACCTGGCCGGGCCAGAGCGCTGAGCAATCTCGCACATCCAGGTAAATGCCACTACCTCGGTTCCGACAATACAGAAATCCTGAAGCCAGAGCAAGGTGACGGCATGTGGCCATACCCAGTAAAGCAACGCGAGCGGCCAGAAAATGAACTCACTATGATTCTTCCAGAACATAAAGGGCTGGGTAGTGCCAAGCGGATCGAAGTTGCCGTGTGCGAGCAGATACCAGCCTTGCTCGTATATGGAGAAATCGCCGGTCTGGCAGAAGTGGTCGTACAGGATCGAACTCCAGATGAGGAAGCCCGCAAGCTGCAGTCCCAGGACCGCGTAACCGATCCGCCGAACGCGGCGCAACGGGTCGGGCATCGACAATCCAGTCTCGGGACCATCAAGTGTCATGACGGCGGTGGTCGGCGTCATGAGCGGAACCTCACCGCGAGGATCGGCGAGTAGCCGTAGGGGTAGAACGATGCCGGGTTGACGAGGTTCGCCTCGAAGTAGACGGGCTCGGTGGCCGCGTAAGGCGAGTGGATCGTGAAGATCGCCACGCCCGCCGCGTTCGTGAGCGCCTCGACCGGGGTCTGGCCTGGCAGGCCCTGATTGACCACAGTCTCGCTGAACCGCAGGCCACGCTGGCCGTAGATGACCTGACCGAGATAGACGGGCACGTTCGCGACCCGCATCGGCTCGTCGAGCCGGTTCACGATCTCGGCGCGGACCGTGATCTGCTGCCCCCGCGCGACGAGATGGCCGATGGACGCCGGCTGCAGCACCACCCGCCACAGGCTCGCCACGTAGGCGCCGGTCTTGCTGACGGTCGGCGGGCCATTCGAGAAGGCCAGGACCTGGAAGCCGTTGCTGATCGACGGCATGGCGAAATAGCTCGGCGCCTCGATCGTGTAGCTGGCCCGCTGATGCGGTCCGAGCACTGCCGGACCGCGCGCGCGGCGCCAGAAGGCCGTCATGGTCATGCCGTTCTCGACGGTGAAGGCGGGCCGCACGCTCCTGCCTGTCTGGTTGGTGACTGCCAGGGTCACCTGCTCCACGGTGGCGAGCTGGCCGGTCGTGCGCACCGAACTGATGGACATGGTCAGCGGGCTGGCGATGGTGAGCGCGAAGGAAATGGCCACGGCGCTGGCCGCTGCGCCGCCAAGCACGGCCCATCGCCATCCCCGCCAGCAGGCGATCCGTGACGGGCGCCGGACCGTGGCGGCCGCCGCGATCGCCGGGGGAATCAGCATCACCAGGTAGCTGCCGAACGAGCGAGTGGCGAAGAACAGCACGATCGACGGGATCAGGAAGGCGGCGGGCTTCAGCGCTGGATAGGTCGCCAGGTAACAGGCGAATATGGCCCCGAGGACGATCAGCGCCGCGGCGTTGTAGGCACGCAGCGATCCGCCGCCTATCGGCAGGGAGAGGCTGAGGCTGATCAGTCCCTGGCCCGCCGGGACGGCCTGGGACGACATCGGCGTCAGGATTCCGCGCAGCCACGCCGCGGGCGAGTCGATCAGGTAGGGGAGGTTCGGGACCGCGAACGCCACGGCGGCGATGCCGCAGTACCTGAGGCCGTCGCGGGCAGCCCGACCCCAGCCGTGCGCGCGCCGGGACTCAAGCACGATGCCCGCGACCACGAACGGAACCACCAGCCACGGCGTCTGCTTCACCGCCATGGCGAGCCCGATCAGGATGGGTCCTCGCCAGGCCGCGGGACCACGGGTGCGGGAGAATCTGTCCCAGCCCACGGCGGCGCCCACGAGCAGCGGCACGAACAAGAAGTCGGTGACTCCGCCGACCGCGTAGCCGATGTACACGTCCAGGCTGAGCACGATGACCGCGAGCGGCGCCAGCTGTCTCGGCAGCACGGCGTAGAGCACGATCGCGCTCACCGCCCAGGCGGCCACGTCGATCCAGACGGCAGCCTGAGTCGCCGCGCCGAGCGCCAGCAGCGGCAGGTAGGCCTCGAAGGCCAGTGCCGGGTAGGACAAGGTGGTGATCGGCCGGCCGTTCAGCTGAAAGGTGTAGCCGTTCGGCGAGACGTGGAACAGCGGGAAGGCCGGCGCCATGGAGTGCAGGTACGGATTGACGCCGTGCAGCGCCAGCTGCGCCGCGTACTGGTCGAAGGCGATCTCGTCGGTACCGTAGTCGGGGGCGATGAAGACCTGGAAGAAGCTCCACAGGGCCAGCCCGGCGAGCGCCATGACCAGCACTCCCCAGCCGATCCTGTGCTGTGCCCGGCTTCCGAGCATCGTTGCGGGGAGCCAGGCCGCGACCACGGCGAGCAGTCCGGTCAGCCCGAGCACCGCCACCGGAACGGCCAGCCACGGGGCGAAGGTGAGAAACCCCGACAGCCGGAACGACCAGGTGAGGACGGAGAGGCCGGCCAGTGTCCGCAGCACCCGGCCCGTCCATGCCACGTCATCGCCCTCGGCGGCTGCGGCCGAGGGTCCCGCGCGATCTCGGACCGAGAGCGGACCGCTCACACCGGCCAGGGCGAAGGGGATCGTCCTGACAACGCCGGCCGCCCGGTCGGCCGGGCGCCTGTGCCGCCCCGCAGCTATCCCCATCGGCTGGATGTCCGGCCGGCGCTAGAGGGCAAAGACCTGGATGTTGCCGTAGTCCTGCGTCCCCACGACCTCGTAGAGCTGGTTCCCGCTCGGCGAGACCAGTATCTCAACGCAGTGACTCGGGGCCGGAAGGACGCGGTGGACGCTCTCGGTGGCGACATCGACGACAGCGACGTTGGCTATCTGGCCAGTGCCCTTCAGCACGTAGAGCGTGCTGCCCGACGGGCTCAGGGCCAGCGACATGCCGGGCTCGTGCCCGACGCTGAATCTGGCCAGCACCTTGCGGTCGGAGATCGATATCTCGCTGACTTCGCCGCTTTGCTCCAGCACGTAGAGCAGCGCCTGCTGGACGTCGGGCGCGATCGAGACGGCATCGGCGGGCACCGGGACAGTCCCGGCGATCTTGCCGTTCTGCGAATTCACGATCGTCACGCTGGCCGCGGTCGCCCAGCCGGTGAGGACATAGAACGTGCTGCCGTCGCTACCGAGGGCCACGTCGCGGGCGGGCGCGGGCAGGCGGACGGTCCTGATCACCTTCGATGTGCGGCCGTCCATCAGCTCAAGCGCCCCAGCCCGATCGGTGCCAAGCGCGAGGCCCAGCACCCCCGACGCGGACTCGGCCACCGAGCGGGCGGCGCCGCTGACCGAGACGCTGCCGACAACGTGCCCGGTGAGCGAGTCCACTTCGAACAGCCCGGAACTCGGCCCGCCCGCCAGCACCCAGATGATCCCGTTCGACTGGGGTTCCGCGACAGCCAGGGTTCGCTTCGGCGCATGCACGATCCGCCTGGGCACCACCTTGGCCGTCGTCGCGCCGTGTGACCCCGCCGAGTGGTGCCTGCCGCTGCTGCCGCAGGCGGCTACCGCCAGGACCGCGGACGTCAGCGCAATGACAGCCGTCGCGCGGTGCGTCGCACTCGCCATGAATTGTCTTCCTTCCTGTTCGTTCCAGCCCAGCCGGCGATCCGCTATGAGGCGACGCCGCGGCCGGCCTCGGCGATGGCGTTCAGCCAGGTCGGCGCGAGCACGCCAAGACCGGGCAGCAGCGTGCCCGCCGGCCTGCGGATCAGCGCGGCGAAGATCGCCTCGCGGGCCCCGGACCGACTGGCGACGGCGCTGGACGTCCCATGCCGGGCGGATCGTCGCACCTTGGCGATGAGCGGGGCCCTCGTCGGACTGAGGACCGCGTAGAACTGCAGGGCCGGATTGAATATGCGGATGGTTACCGTGTGATTGCGCACGGTCGCGCCCGGTACGGGCACGAACCTGCTGCCATTCCACGCCACCACGAGATCGCCGGGGGAGAACTGCGGTGACGTCAGAGTCAGGATGAGCGGACGGCTGAACAGGCCCAGGTACGGTGAGCCATTGCCGTGCTGGATGACGACGCCCACGCCGCCGATGGCCAGGTAGCCGCGGCGACCACCGTTGCCGATGGCCGCCACGTCCGGCTCCGTGATGGTGACCTGCTGCGGAGCGCGAAAGGAGCCGGCGGGCATGACGAGAGTGGCGGTGACGTTGCCCGCGCTGAGCGGCCCGATCGTCCCGCCCGATGCGCCGATCGTCTGACTGGTCACGACCTGGAAATAGCCGCCGGGCACCGGTATCGGCGGTGGCGGCGGGCCGTAAACAGCGTCTGCGGTGGCCGCATTGGCGAGGATCATCGCTGCGGTGCCGAGCGCGGCAATGCTAAGCCGTTGTATCAGTTTCCGCTTTCGAATACGTGGCATATCTAATTGCCCCCGGATGCCCGTGATCGAGAATGTCGCTACGTCAATGGCCTTGCGCCAGCCAAGAGTAGCAGCGTGACTTCTCTCTGTCACTGAGAGCCTAAGACTTGGCATAGTTCGTATCCGAGCAAATTAATTGCCCTGCCCCTGGGATCGGTCCAGCAATAATTGGATCTGCCTGCAAATGCCCGGAATTGATTTTAGGGACTGCCAGGGCCACGCCATGAGTCACTGCGAGTAATGTACGCAGGCGACAGGACTACGCGTTCGTTAAGCGCACCATATGTCGGAGATAAATCGGGGGTATCGTGACCGACGTAGCAGTTCGGGATTATGCGAAATGCGATCAGGTTGTTCATGCTGGCCCGCAACGGCGCGCATATCGCCGGACGTTAGAGGCAGGTTGCGATGCGGGCTCGTGGCTGTCCGGGCTGATCGCCGCGGGCTGGATCACCCACGACCTGGCCAGCCCGTTCCCCGGGCCGCTGCTGCTGGCCCGGGCAGTGCTCGCCGTGGGCGTCCTGTCGGCAGGGACCGGGCTGCTTGCCGGGCTGTACCGCGGCCGCTACCAGCGGGGCAGTGTCGATGAGGTGATCAGCGTCGCCAGGGCGGGCTGCGGCGTGGCCCTGGTGCTCGCGGTGCTCGGCGGCGCGATGCTGCCTGATCAGCACGCACCGCTGCGTACCGTCGCCGGCGGTGCGGTCTTCGCGCTGCTCGCCATGGCCAGCGCGCGCTACATGGTGGTCGCGATCCGGCAGTCCTCCAGGCGGTGCAGGTCATCTGGCGTGAAGATCATCATATTCGGCGCGGGAAACGCGGGCGCCGCGCTGGTCCACAGCCTGGCGCGCCAGCCGGGCCTTGGATACGAGCCGGTGGCATTCCTCGATGATGACTCCTCGAAACGGCGGCTGCGGATTGGCGGCGTCCCTGTGCTCGGAGACCGGACGCAGATGGCACGGGTAGCGGCGCATACCGGGGCGACGGTCCTGATTATCGCGATCGCCCGGGCGAGCGGCAGCGCGATTCGCGACCTGACCAACGAAGCCGACAGATGCGGGCTCAGTCCCAAGGTCATCCCTTCGCTTACCGAGTTGCTCAGCGGCGGCGCGCGGATCGACGGCGTGCGCGACCCCAGAATCACCGACCTGCTCGGCCGCAGGCCGGTGCAGACGGACATGGCCCGGGTGGCCGGTCATCTGGCCGGCAAGCGGATTCTGGTCACCGGAGCCGGCGGGTCGATCGGCTCCGAACTCTGCCGCCAGCTGTATCAGGTCGGGCCGGGCGAGCTGATCATGCTCGATCGTGACGAGTCGGCCCTGCACGCGATCCAGCTGGAACTTCACGGTCGCGCGCTGCTCGACTCCGACCAGCTCGCGCTGGCCGACATCCGCGACGCCGGCCGGGTCAGGGAGATCTTCGATCGGTTCCGGCCCCAGATCGTGTTCCATGCCGCCGCGCTCAAGCATCTTCCGCTGCTTGAGCGCTGTCCGGCCGAGGCACTCAAGAGCAACGTGTGGGGAACCCTGACCGTCCTGGAGGCCGCCGCCTCGTGCGGGGTCGAGTCCTTCGTGAACATCTCGACGGACAAGGCGGCGGACCCGGCGAGCGTGCTCGGGTACTCCAAGCGGATCGCCGAGCGGCTGACGGCCGGCATAGCCGGCCGGACGGCGGCCAACTACCTCAGCGTCCGGTTCGGCAACGTTCTCGGCAGCCGCGGTTCTGTGCTCACCTCCTTCAGCGCTCAGCTGGCCGCGGGGGGACCGCTGACCGTGACCGATCCCGAGGTCAGCAGGTATTTCATGACGGCGGGCGAGGCGGTGCAGCTCGTCCTTCAGGCTGCCGCCATCGGACGAGCGGGCGAGGTGCTCGTGCTCGACATGGGAGAGCAGGTCAGGATCGCCGATATAGCGCGCAGGCTGGCCGCGGGTGCGGCGGATCGGGTCGAGATCGTCTTCACCGGCCTGCGTCCCGGAGAGAAGCTCTCCGAGAACCCGCTGGGCGCCGGCGAGGTCGATGAGCGGCCGCAGCACCCTCTGATCCGGCAGGTGCCCGTGTCCCCCCTGTCGCCCGAAGAGGTTGCCGGGCTCGATCCTGGCCTGCCCGCCGACGAGCTGCGCGCGGCGCTCGCCCGGTGTGCTGGCCTGCGATGCGGCGACCCGGCCCGGCGGGACGTGAGCGGAGTGCGGCCCGAGATTGTCATGCCCCCCACGCGAGATCGACGAGTTGTCCAAGCAGATGGTCGAGCTCTGCGGCCGTAGCGACGTAGGCCCACGGCGCGGCGCCGATCGGGTCAGCGACATCATCGGCCGGGCAGTCACCGAGCAGTCCTGATCGCTCGCGGCCACCGTGCGCGAGCGCGAGCCAGCCGGCCAGCGGCAGCCCAGGTGGCCGGGGTCCGACGATCTGGCCGCGGCGAGCGAGCTCCTTGAGCGTGAATGCCCGTGGCCAGACCTGCGGTGCGGTCACCACGGCATACCGCAGCTGCTCGCGGGCCATCGTGAGCACCAGGTCAGCGCTGGTCAGGTCGTCCTCGCCGGCTCTTCGGCTACGATGCCCGCTGACATCCAGCCCGCGGCTGGCCAGTGCGCAGACGACCTCGGGAGCCGGCGGATCGCCCGCGCCGAGCAGCCCGGCGGAGCGAACCGACGCCACGGCGCCGGCGGCGCCGAGCCGGCCAGCGAGCAGTGCCGCCGCCATCACCGACCGGCACACGTTGGCGGTGCATAGCACCAGGATGTCGGTCATGAGCTGGGAAACTCATCCATTCGCCCGGCCTGACTGATCGGCTGTCGCACGGCAGGGCCCGGCAATCCCGATGCCAGTCGCGGCTCCTGGCCAGGATCGGCTAGGCCGGGTGACGCCATGTCGAAAGAGTCATTACGCAATGCATTCAAGAGTATACTCAGCGTAAGTAGTTCGGGGGGGTGCGGCGCGCTCCGGCTGAGCCACCGGCTTCGCCGAGCGGGTCGGCCAGGACACCTGGCCAGGCTCGTGCGCCGTTCTCAGGCACGGGTGGCGTCATGAGCCGGACCGGCGCCATCTTACGACGGAGGAAGCGGATGACGACTGAGCTCGGCACCCCGACACTTCGCGCCTACCTGGCCGTGGCCCGCCGACGGCGGTGGTGGATTGCCTGCGCCGCGCTGCTTGGCCTGGCGGCGAGCCTCGGCCTCGCGCTGACCCAGCCCAAGCAGTACTCGGCATCGGCCCAGCTCCTGGTGCAGCCATCCGGTGTCAGCTCGGCGCTCGGGACCGCGCCCGCTGCGGTCACGCCAACCGACGTGCAGACCGATCTGCAGCTCGTGACCAGTGCACCGGTACAGCAGAAGGTAGCCAGGCGGCTGGGCAGCAGGCCGGCCGTATCGGCGGCCGAGGTTGCCCAGACGAACATCATTGCCATCACCGCTGTCGGCGCCACGCCCACGCGGGCCGCGCTGATCGCCAACACCTACGCCAGTGCCTTTGTCGGCTACCAGCAGCACGTCGCGATCGAGGCACTGTCGCTTGCCGAGGGGCAGCTGCGTGCGCAGATCCGCTCGCTCGGCCGTCAGATCGCGGCACTGACGAGGACCAAGGCGGTCTCGTCAGAGATGGCGGCCCTGCTGAATTCCGAAGCGGTGCAGAAGGAGCAGCTCGCCCAGATGCAGGTCGACGGCGCGGTGACGACGGGCGGGGTCGAGTTTGTCACTCCAGCCCAGCCGCCGGCCTCGCCGAGCTCCCCCAAGCCGGTGCAGGACGGCGTTCTCGGCCTGACGGCCGGGCTGATCCTCGGCCTGGCCGGGGCCTTCATGCGGGACAGCTTCGACGACACCCTGACCTCCAAGGAGGCGACCGAGCAACTGGGCGGCGCCCCGGTGCTGGCGATGGTTCCGATGGTGCCGTCGTGGAAGCGGCGCGAGCAGCCGCTGGTGGTCTCGATATCGCAGCCGGTATCCCCGGCCGCCGAGGCGTACCGCTCGCTGCGCACCTCCCTTCAGTTCATCAGGCAGGAGCGTGAGTTGCGTGCCATCCTGGTGACCAGCCCGGCCGCGTCGGAGGGTAAGACAGCCACCATTGCCAACCTGGGCGCGGTGTTCGCCCACGCGGGCGAGCGGGTCCTGCTCGTCTCCTGTGACCTGCGCCGGCCGAGGCTCGGCAGCTTCTTCGGCCTTGACGAGCAGGTTGGCCTCACCTCCGTTCTGATCGGCCAGCGACAGCTCGCAGCATCCGTGCAGCGCGTCAGTGACACCATGTGGCTGCTTGGCGCGGGGCCGGTGCCGCCGAATCCCGCCGAGCTGCTGAGCGGGAATCAGATGCGGCAGATGCTCGCGGCGCTGCGAACGGACTTCGACATCGTGCTGATCGACAGCCCGCCGGTGCTGCCGGTGACCGACGCCGCGGTGCTGTCCAACTATGTCGACGGGACGCTGCTGGTGATCGCCGCCGGGCAGACAAAGCGTGTCGAGCTCCAGCGGGCCGCCGAGAAGCTCGCCCAGGTCAACGCGCCGGTGATGGGCATGGTCCTGAACGAGGTGACCAGGCAGAGCGGCTACGGCTATGGGTACGGCTACGGGTACGGGTACGCGGCGGCGGGCACCGATGTGCCGCTGGCGCGGGTGCCGGTTCCGGTCAATGGCAGCAGGCCGGTCTCAGCGTCGGCCGGGATCAAGCACGGTCACCCGGACGGGCTGCCGCCCTACCCGATGGGCGGGCCGCAGGACGGCTCTGGCTGACCGGGGCTGCGATCAGGCTGCTCAGGTCGGGACGGCGGCCGGCGGCGCAGAACCCTCCGCAACTCATAGTGAGTAAATGACTACACGGAGTGACTCGACTGGCTAGTATCCCAGTGTGCGGGGGGAGCTTCAGATCGTGGTTGCCGCGGTGTCGTGCGGTGCTTTCGTTGCCGTTGCCGAGCCCCTGACGATCGCGGCGCTGCACCGGGTGGCCGCGATCGATGTGCCCGGCCTGCGCTCGTCGCACACCGTCGCGACGCCGCGCGGCGGCGGCGCGCCGATCGCCATAGGCCTGGTGGCCGTGGCACTGGTGATCGGCAGCCCGGTAGCTGCCGCCTTTGCCATCGCGGTCTGGGCGTTCGCCGCGATCGGGCTCGGAGAGGATCTGTTCGGGCTGTCGGTCACTGGCCGGCTCGTGCTTCAGGCAGCCGCGGGCATCGCCGCCGCTGCCGCACTCGTCCGGCAGCTCGGGCTATCGCCAGAACTCGCGGTGCCTGTGCTGCTCTTGATCGCCGCATGGGTGGCAGCGTTCGTGAACGCGTTCAACTTCATGGACGGCGTGAACGGCATTTCCGGCGCGCACGCCGTCATTGGCGGCGCGACCTATGCCTGCATAGGCGTCTGGCGTTCCGATGTCTTCCTGATCGGCATCGGCTGCGCCGTCTCAGCAGGCGCGCTCGCCTTCCTGCCCTGGAACGCGGTCCGCGCCCGGGTATTTCTCGGCGACGTCGGCAGTTACGGGCTGGGCGCGGCGCTCGCGGTGCTCGCTGCGGCTGCCGTCATCAGCGGCGTGCCGGTCGAGGCCGCGATCGGCCCGCTCGCTCTGTACCTGGCCGATACTTCCTGGACGCTTCAGCGGCGAGTCCGGTCCGGCGAGCGCTGGCTCGAGGCGCACCGCAGTCACGTCTACCAGCAGTGGTGTGACCTGGGCTGGTCCCATCAGCGGGTCGCGACTCTCACCGCGGTCGCCAGCGCGGGTCTGGCCATGCTCGGGATGGCCAGCCTGTCCGGTCACATCGTGGTCCGGGCCGCCGCCGATGTCGCCTCGGTCACCATGCTGGCGGCTTACCTTCGGTCTCCGGTACTCATCGGGCGGCTCGCCCCGCGGCTGGAGCGTGCCTGACGTGCGGATCCTGCTGGTCACGCACTACTTTCCGCCGGAGACCGGCGCGCCGCAGGCACGGCTGTCGGCGCTGGCGGCCGCGTGGGCGGCCGATGGGGATACGGTGACCGTGCTCACCGGGATGCCGAACCATCCGAGCGGCGTTCTGCCTGATGAGTACCGGGGCGCCATTCGGCGCCGGGAGCACCAGGACGGCTATCGGGTGCTGCGCACCTGGCTCTATGTGACCCCGAACGAGGGAGTCGCGCGCAAGACGCTCGGGCACCTGAGCTTCATGATCAGCAGTGTGGTACTCGGCTGGCGCAGCTGCGGCCGGGCCGATGTCGTGGTGGTGTCCTCACCGACGTTCTTCTCGATCGGCGCCGCCTGGCTGCTCGCCCGGTGCAAGCGCGCCAGGCTGGTCGTCGAGATCAGGGACCTGTGGCCGGCGATCTTCGCCGAGCTCGGCGTGCTGACTCACCGGCCGGTGATCGGGCTGCTCGAGCGGCTGGAGCTGGCCGCTTACGCGGCCGCGGACCGGGTCGTCGTGGTGACCGAGGGGTTCCGCGCCAACCTGATCGGCCGCGGCGTCCCGCCGGGCAAGGTGCACACGATCCGCAATGGCGTCGTGCTCGATCACTTCGATCCACGGCACGATCCCGACCCCGTGATCCGCGCCCGCCTTGGCGCGCGCCGTGGCGACTGCCTCGTGCTCTATGCCGGGACACACGGGATCTCCCACGGGCTGCCAGGAGTTGCCGAAGCGGCCGCATTGCTGGCCGGCGAGCCGGTTCATTTCGCGTTCGTCGGGGACGGGGCGGACAAGACGCGACTGCGCTCCCGGGTGGCAGAACTTGGCCTGGCCAACGTGACCCTGCTTCCCGGTGTGCCGCACTCCGACGTTCCGGCTCTGCTGGCGGCGGCCGACATCTGCGTCGCGCCGCTGCGTCAGGTGCCTTTGTTCTCGTCCTTTATCCCGTCCAAGATCTTTGAATACCTTGCGGCCGGCAAGGCTGTGGTGGGCTCGGTGGCCGGCGAGGCCGCGCAGATCCTCGCCGAGGCCGGTGCCATGGTGGTGCCGCCAGAGGACAGCGCCGCGCTGGCCGAGGCGATCCGCGGGCTGGCGGCCGATCCGCGAAGACGGCTGGAGATGGGGCGGCGGGGCCGGGCGCACGTCGAGCGTTGGTTCGACCGGGTCGCTCTCGCCCGCGAGTACCGCAAGATCCTCGAGCTCGCGCAGGACCGCGGATGAGACTGCTGATCACGGGCGGCAGTGGCTTCCTCGGCCGGCACGTGCTGCGCGAGGCCGCCCGGCGCGGGCACGTGAGCGTCGCCCTGACCCGGAGCGATGCCGCGGCGGCGGTGGTGGCCAGCCTCGGCGCCCGGCCGGTCCACGGGGATCTCGACGTCCCGGCCGGGCTGGGTGCGGTGTTCGCGTCGGCACGGTGCGACGCGCTGGTGAACCTGGCTTCGCTTGGCTTCGGGCACGCCCCGGCAATCGTCGAGGCCGCTGCGGAGGCGGACCTTCGCCGGGCGGTGTTCGTATCGACGACGGCGGTTGCCACCACGCTGCCGGCGCCGGCGAAGCAGGTGCGGCTGGCGGCCGAACGGCGGATCCGGCTATCCGAACTGGACTGGACGATCCTGCGACCGACGATGATCTACGGCGCTCCCGGTGACCGGAACCTGTCGAGGCTGCTCGTCCTGCTCTCCCGTGCCCCGGCGATTCCGGTCCCCGGCGGCGGCCGTGGACTACAGCAGCCGGTGCACGTGGCCGATGCCGCCGCCGCCGTGCTCAGCGCCGTGGAGCGGCCGGCGACGGCCGGCCGCCGCTATGACGTGGCGGGCCCCGAGCCGCTCAGCTTCGCCAGCCTGCTGCGGACCGCCGCGAGCGCGGTCGCCAGCCGGACCCGCCTCATCCCCGTGCCGATGGCACTGGCCATTGCCGTTGCTCGTGGATGCGAGCAGGTCAGCCGCCGCCGGTGGATCAGAGCCGAGCAGCTGCGCAGGCTCGCCGAGGACAAGGCCTTCTCCATCGAGGACGCTGCGCGCGATCTCGGATACTCGCCGCGATCGTTCCCGGAGGGCATTCGCGCCGAAGCCAGGGCGATGGGACTTGCCCGGTGACGGACTCCGGCATCGCGGTGCTGGCCCGAACGGCCATCTTGCTGCGGCCTGGCCAGGTAGCGCACCGTGCCCGGCTGCGGGCTCAGCGCAGGGCGCTGTGCCGCTGGCCGCAGGCCGGGCGCCGGCTGCTGGCCGGCCCCGACCCGTCATCCGCCCGAGGCTGGCCGCAGGAGTTCGCGCCGGTCGACGCCCGCGCGCCGATGCCCTGGCCCGACCCGGCCGAACTGGCGGCGGGCCAGATCCGGCTGCTGGGGATGACCAGGGAGATTGGCGACCTGCCCGGCTGGCGGCAGGCCGACGCACCGCAGCTATGGCGATTCCACCTGCACTACTGGGACTGGGCCTGGGGACTGGCCGGCGATCCCGACCGCGACGCCGCCCGGGCAGTCTTCGCGCGGCTCTGGAATTCCTGGCAGGCAGCCGTGCCGTTCGGCGGCGGCGACGCGTGGCTGCCGTATCCGGCCGCCCTGCGTGCCTGGTCCTGGTGCGGACAGTACCGGGATCTGGCCGCCGGCGGTGCGATCGACGGTCCCCTCGTCCGGGCGCTGGCCGTCCACGCTGGCTTCCTGCGCTGGCATCTGGAGTCTGATGTCGGCGGCAACCACCTGATCAAGGGCCTCAAGGCGCTGATCGGCCTGGCCGTCTTCTTCGGTGACGACCGGCTGCTGCGGCGGACGCTCAGCAGGCTGACCGGCCAGCTCGAGGTGCAGGTGCTGCCCGACGGCGGGCACTACGAGCGGGCCCCCGCCTATCACTGCCAGGTGCTGGCCGACCTGATCGACGTGGCCGGGCTCGCGGCGGCCGCCGGCGCCAGTGCCGCGCCCGAACTGACCGGCGCCATCCGGCGGATGCGCGACTGGCTCGGTCACGTGCTGCTGCCCGACGGCCAGGTGCCGCTGCTCAACGACGGGTACCCGGTGCCCGCCGGGCTGCTGGCGGCGCTGCGGACGGGGCAGGCCCCGGCCGGCCCGCCGGCCGACCGGGCGGCGCTGGCACCCGGGATCGCCGCCGGGGCGGCTGACGGGCCGCTGGTGGTCCTGCCCGACACGGGCCTGGTGCGGGCCCGCATGGGGAGCTGGTGCCTGCTCGCCGATGTCGGCCCGCCGTGCCCGGGCGAACTGCCCGCCCACGCGCACGCCGACACACTCGGCTGCCTCCTCCATGTCGACGGGATGCCGCTGCTGGTCGACACCGGCACCTCGACCTATGTGCCGGGCCCGGTCAGGAACTATGAGCGGTCCACGGCCGCGCACAGCACGGTGCAGATCGGCGGCGCCGACTCGACCGAGGTGTGGGGAGCGTTCCGGGCCGGACGGCGGGCGCGAGTCAGCGACCTGACCGCCCGGGCGACGACGGACCAAGTGACCATCTCGGCCGCTCACGATGGCTTCCGGTCGCTGCCCGGTGGTCCCGTCCACCGGCGCCGCTGGTCGCTGACCGGCTCGGGGCTGCGAGTCGACGACGAGGTGGAAGGCACAGGTCAGCATGCGATCACGGTTCGCTGGCATCTGGCTCCGGCCACCGGCGTCCTCCTCGGGGCTGAACCGGGAGGGTCGCCCGACCCGGGCGAGGCGGCCGGCCAGGCGGCGGCGGCGCTCCGGCTCGGCGCGGGCCCGCAGATCCGCATCGGGGTCACGGTCAGCGCATCCGCGCCGCTGAGCCTGGCGCTTGAATCGGCCCCGGTCGCTGCCGGGTTCGCGCGCACCGCTGCCGCTCCGGTGCTGATCTGCAGCGTGAACGCCGACCTGCCGGTGCAGATCACCAGCCGCTGGCGCAAGATCACCGACCGGCCGCCGACCAGCGAGCCGAACGAAAGCTGCCGTGACGCACATGCTTAATCTGGCGACGAGTTCGCTCGCACCCGTTCTCGGTCAGCGCGTCCCGCTCCGCGGGCCCGCTAGGTTGCTCTACCGGTCGTATGCGAAGACATCGGGCCGGCCAGGCGGCTCAGAAAGACGTCTGACAGCGAAATTCGGTGACCAGTTTGACGTCGACCTGTCAAGTTTCCTGGAATGGCAGCTCTGGGCCTTCGGATCCTACGAAGAGCATGTGGCCGAAATGTTCGAGTACCTTATCGGGCCTGCTGACCGGTGCATAGATGTTGGCGCCAATATTGGCATCCACACGATCCGCCTCGCACGGCTGGTCGGCCCGCGCGGATCTGTCATCGCTCTTGAGCCCGACCCGGAGCTGGCTCGCCGGAATAGCGACAATCTGCTCCTGAACCGGCTGGAGAACGTGCGCCTGATCCAGGCCGCCGCGTCCGAGCGCAGCGGCGGGAGCGCGGTGCTCTTCCGGCCCGGCGCTCATGACCTGAACAAGGCCAGGGCCAGCCTGCTGCCCCACGCCTACCTGACCGGATCGGCCGTGACCGTGCCGACGCTGCGTCTTGACGATGTCAGCGACGGCCCGGTCGCGCTCATCAAGATCGACGTAGAAGGCCACGAGGCGGCAGTCGTCGCTGGTGCCGTCCGCACGATCGAGGCGTATTCTCCGGCGATAATTTTCGAATATGACCCTGAATTGCTCAATGACAGGTCGGACAGTCCTTTCTGCCGGCTCAGGGACAGCGGGTACAGATTGTTCAGCTTCGGCAAGGCGCGGCATAGCGTCACTGGTCGCGGGAGCCTTGAGCTGAGATCTCTGACGGCCCTGCCCGATGACTTCGCCGACATTCTGGCCGTGTCGGGCGCTGCGGCCGGCCGAGTCAGCTCACTGGCGCGCTAGCAGGAGCCGACACCGAGAGTTTGCCGGGCCGGCTCGATGCCAGGCCGTGGCGGGAGGTCGAGTGAAACAGGTGGTGCAGCCCCTGATGGGCGGCCGCGTCGAGGTGCTTGAGGTGCCCCGTCCGACCGCAGGCGCCGCCGACGTGCTGGTGCGCACCGTTGCCTCGGTTCTGTCGCCAGGCACCGAGGGGGCAGTCACCGCGCTTGCCCGGGCCAGCATGCTTGCCAAGGCCCGGGCCCGGCCCGATCTGGTCCGGCGGACGGCGCGCAAGGCGCGGGCCGACGGCATCGCCGCTACCGCCGCGACGATCCGCAGCCGGCTCGCCGGAGACCTGCCGCTCGGATACTCCGCGGTCGGCCGGGTGATCGAGGTGGGCTCGGCGGTCACCGGAGTCCGAGTCGGCCAGCTGGTGGCGACCGGCGGGGCCGGCAAGGCCAATCACGCCGAGTTCCAGGTGGTCGCCGGCCTGCTGTGCGCGGTCGTTCCTGACGGCGTGGCCGCGCAGGACGCCGCGTTCGCCACGGTGGCGTCCGTCGCCCTGCATGGCCTGCGCCTGGCCGATGCGGGTCCTGGCTCGAAGATCGTGGTGAGCGGGCTCGGCCTGATCGGCCAGCTCGCTGCCCGGCTGGCGATGGCCGCCGGATGCGATGTGGCCGGCATCGATCCGGCCGCCCACGCGCGCGCGGCCGCCGCTGAGTCCGGCGTGCTGGCGCTGGACGAACTCGGCGACGGCACGACCGGGCGCGTGCTGGCCTGGTCCCGCGGCCGGGGAGCGGACGCTGTCCTGGTCTGCGCGGCCAGCCCGTCATCAGGGCCGGTCACCCGGCTGCCGGAGCTGTGCCGCGACCGCGCGGCCGTGGTGATCGTCGGCGACGTGGGCCTGCATCTGGATCGCGCGCCCTTCTACCAGCGAGAGCTGTCGCTGCGCTTTGCCCGCTCCTACGGTCCCGGCCGGTACGAGCAGTCCTATGAGGAGTGGGGGGTAGATTACCCGGCCGGGCAGGTGCGCTGGACCGAGGGCAGGAACCAGGAGGCGGTGCTCGACCTGCTGGCGGCCGGCCGGCTCCGCGTGTCCGACCTGGTCACTCACACGTACGACATCGGCGATGCCGCCAGGGCCTACCAGCTCATCGAGCAGCGGACCGATCCGTACCTCGCGATCCAGCTGACCTACCCGGCGAGTCCGGCCGACCCGTCGCCCGCCGGCGAGCAGGGTGCCGAGGCGGCGGCGCGGCGGGCCGGGGCACGGCGGCCGGCCGCGCAGGCGGCGGCAAGCTCCTCGCCAGGTGTCGGCTGGATCGGTGCGGGCGCCTTCTCGGCCGGGACGTTGCTGCCTGCTTTCCGCGCCGCGGGCTTCGTTCATCTCGTGGCGGTAGCCTCTGCCAGCGGCCTGTCGGCACGCCGGCTCGCCGACCGGCAGGGATTCTCCAAGGCGGTCTGCGGCGCGGATGCTGTCATCGCCGACGATGACGTCGAGCTTGTCGTCGTGGCCACGCCGCACGACACGCACCAGGAGCTGGCAACCGCGGCACTGACGGCCGGCCGCCACGTGTGGTGCGAGAAGCCGCTTGCGCTGACGACCGACGGCATCGGGGCCGTCGAGGCCGCATGGCAGGCGTCCGGGCGGCAGCTCATGATCGGGTTCAACCGGCGGTGGTCGCCGGCGGTGCTCGCCGCGCGGCAGGCGCTGGCCGACCTGGCGGTCCCGAGATTCGTCGTCTACCGGATCGCCGCCGGGCCGGTGCCCGACGGCCACTGGTACACCGACCGGCGGCAGGGCGGCCGGCTGCTCGGCGAGGTATGTCATTTCGTCGACACAGCGCAGGCGCTGGTCGGCGCCGACATCGAGCAGATCGTCGCGGTCCGCGGCGGTGATCTGGGCGGCCGGGGTCCTGGCGTGCCGGGCAATGACGCGGTGATGGCGATCCGCTTCGCCGACGGCTCGATGGCCGCCATCTGCTACGGCAGCGCCAGCCCGAGGGCGGGCAAGGAGTGGATCGAGGTCATGGCCGGATCGGCGCGGCTGGTGATCGATGATTTCCGTTCCGTCCGGCTGGACGGCCGTGCGCTCTGGAAGGGCAGGCAGGACAAGGGTCACCGGGCCGCGGCGATCGCCTTCCGGCGGGCGGTCCTCGGCGAGGCCGCGCTGCCGACCGACCTCATGATCGCGACGATGCGGGCAACCATCCGGGCCGCGCAGGGGAGCGGCTGCGGTGGCTGACCGGACGGACGGCCAGGCCCGGCTGCCCGAGCAGGTCCGGCGGCTATTCGACGCGAAGGCCCCGGCATGGTCGGCGAAATACGGTCCCGATGGCCGGCTGAGCGGTCGTCTGACCGAACTGATCACGGCCCTGCATGGCCAGCCACCGCCAGGCGGCCGCCTGCTCGATCTCGGCTGCGGGACCGGCGAGCTGGCCCGCGCGGCGGCTGCGGCCGGCCGCCGGGTGACGGCGTGCGACATCGCGGCGCAGATGTTGCGCCTCGCCGCCGAGCGCGATCCCGGCAGCGCGGTGGAGTGGGTAAGGCTCGACCCCGGCTGGCGCACGCTGCCGTTCGGAACCGCCGTCTTCGACACCGTCGTGGCGGCCAGCGTGCTTGAGTATGTCGATGATCCCGCCACCGTCCTTGGCGAGTGCGCGCGCGTGCTGCGCCCGGGCGGCGTCGTGCTGTGCACGGTTCCGGATCCGCGGAGCCCGGTTCGCTGGGGTGAGCGGGCGGTCGGTCTCGCGGCACGCGTGCCGCTGGCCGGCGCTGCAGCCCGCCGCTGGCCGCGTCTGGACGGTTACCTGATCTACCTGCGGATCTCGCGGCAGCGACATCCGTCGGCCTGGTGGCAGGGCATCGCCGAGCTGGCCGGCCTGCGGCCGGTTCCGATCGGGGCGGCCGCCGATCGGTCTCCGCTCCGCTTGCTGATGTTCCGGCGGCCCGCCGGGACGGACGATACCGGGACGGGGGATAGCTGGTGACCGGGACCGTCACCGTGGACATTGCCGGGGCGCAGCGGGGCGGCGCCGCCCGGTTCGGGGCCGAGCTCTACGGCTATCTGGCCCGGACCGGCCGCGAGGACGTGACCGTCATCGGCGCCAACCGGCCGGTGGCTCCTGGCTGGCTGGTGCGCCGCGAGCTGGCCGCTCCCAGCCGCCGCCGGGTAGCGCTGAACAATGTCGGATTCGTGGCTCCGGGCAGTGAGCGATGGACGCTGCTGCGCAACGCCCTGCACTTCCTGACCGGCGACGAAGCATCCTGCCTCGACCCGTCGCTGCGCGCCGCGGCCGGCCGCGAGGCGGCCGTGGTGCGCCTGACCGCCCGGCGCGCTGACGTGCTGGTCGTGCCGTGCATGGCAATGGCTGACCGGGTGGCGTCGGCCCTGCCCAGCGTCAGCGCTCGGATCGTGGTGCGCCCGCACCCCGTCTCGGCCGACGCGGTTCCACGCGCGGCGCGCGAGCCGGCCATCTTGTGCCCGGTCCTGTTCGCGCCGTACAAGCAGATGACCCAGCGGCTCGCCGAGCTGCTTGCCGCGATGGCGTACGCGGATCTGTCGGTGCGACTGCGGGTCACCGCCGACCGCGGCGACGTGCCCCCGCACGTGGCGCGCAGTCCCAGGGTTGACTTCGTGGGGCAGCTCGATCAGCACGACCTGCGCCAGCTCTGGGCTCGCAGCCGCGCCATCTACTTCCCCACCGGCCTTGAGTCGTTCGGGTATCCGCTGGCCGAGGCACGGGCAAGCGGCCAGCCGGTGATCGCTCGCGACACCGCGCAGAACAGGGAGATCGCCGGGGCCGCGCTATGCGGTTTCCGGCCCGGGGATCAGGCATCGCTGCGGGCCGCCGTCGAGCGGGCGCTGAGCATGAAGGTGGCGCCCGATCCTGAGGCGTTCGATCCCGACGCCTACTTCAACTGGATGCTCGGGCCGCCGCGATGACCGCGCTCGGCCTGCGACCGTACGGTCCGGGGGATGAACCCGCCCGGCGAAGCGTTCCCGTCTGCGTGGTCGTGCTCGCCCGCGACGAGGAACCGAACATCGGGCGCTGCCTGGGGTCCGTGGCGTGGGCGGATCAGGTGGTGCTGGTCGACTCGGGTTCGACCGACGGCACGGTGCCGATCGCCAGCGAGCTCGGGGCGCAGGTGGTACGGCAGCCGTGGCTCGGATTCTCCGGCCAGCGCGACTTCTCGCTCAGGCTTCCCCAGCTCCGGCACGACTGGGTCTACTTCGTGGACGCCGACGAGTGGGTGTCCCCGCAGCTGGCGGCCGAGATCGCGGCTCAGCTGGCTGACCCGTCGGGCGCCGCATTCACCCAACGGCTCCGGCTGGTGTTCCAGGGCACCTGGATCAGGCATTGCGGCTGGTACCGCGGCTCGTGGACGGTCCGCCTGGTAGACCGGCGATATGCCAGATTCGACGGCAGCGAAGTCGGCGAACGGGTGTGCGTGGACGGGCCGGTTCATCGGCTGCGCAACGACATCGTCGACGAGGATCGCAAGGGCCTCGCGGAATGGCTGCACAAGCACGTGCGCTACGCCCAGCTCGAAGCCCAGCGACGCGGCCGGCCGGCCGCCTGGTCCAGGCGGGCAGGCGCCCTGCGCCGCCACGGCAGCACCCGGCCGCTGATCCGCGCGGTGCTGAAGGACCTGATCTTTCCCGCCGTGCCGGCCAAGCCGGTCGCGCTTTTCCTCTACATGTACGTCATCCGGCTCGGCCTGCTCGACGGCCCGGCGGGCCTGCGCTTCTGCTTCTACCACGCCTGGTATGAGGCCAGCGTGGCGGCGCTGCGGGCGGACGCAGCCATAGCGAGGTGAGAGTGATCAGATGGATGCCCGTGTTCCCGGCCGAGCCATCGGCGACATTCGATCGGTCTGCCGGACAGCATGCCCAGGCGCCGCGGCGCGATGGCTAGCGTCCCTCATGATGCGCCTGCCCGAATGCGCCCGGGCCGGTTCCCTGGCGCCGGCCGACCGGTGCTGGGCGCGTACCGGAGCGGGCTTCCGGACGGCAAGCGGCGCGGTCGTCTGGCTGCCAGCTCCCTATACCGCCGGAGCCCGCGAGATGTACTGCCGGAACGTCTATCTCCGCACCGGAGTGACGATGCCGGTGCAGGGCTGGGTAGTTGATCTCGGCGCCAACCGCGGCCTGTTCTCCGTCTGGTCCGCGGCAACTGGCGCACGCGTCGTCGCAGTCGACGCACAACAAGGCTTTGACCCGCTGATCCGTGCCCTGGCCAGGCACAATGGCGTCGCGGAACGCGTCAGCGTCGAGATCGCGACCGTTGGCGGCGTCATCACCCAGGGGGCCACGGTCGGCGTGATAGGCGATGACCTGCGGTGGGCCGCGACCACGCACGGCGCACCGGTACGGCCGGCGGGCGTGTCCGTGCCGCAGCTCATCTCGAAGTACCGGATCGACCGGGTCGGCCTGCTGAAGATGGATATCGAGGGAGGCGAGTTCGCCGTGCTTGCCGCCGACGAGGACCTGCGCTGGCTGGCACAGGTCGACCAGGTCGTGCTCGAAGTCCATCCGGATCACGGCGACGCTGCCGCCCTGGTCGACCGGCTCCGGCGGCACGGATTCTCCGTCGACCTGCGCGACAACGACGGCCGCCGGGTAGGCGCCGGCTCCGGCCGCTTCGACTACGCCTATTGCCGGCGATGATCAGGAAGCCCTGGCTATGACAGCGCGCGCTAGCCATCAG
>Ga0209415_10006173_pt1 | contig 21410 bp, 18 predicted proteins | sample PeaSoiSIISIP2007_FD_187696 | JGI IMG/M metagenome (GOLD analysis project Ga0209415, IMG submission 187696) | Peat soil microbial communities from Weissenstadt, Germany - SII-SIP-2007 (SPAdes) (version 2) | ecosystem: Environmental > Terrestrial > Soil > Wetlands > Peat | place: Germany... | reverse complement strand
GACGCCGGCTCGAGGCTCCGCTTGTTTGGTACGGGCTTGCAAGCCGTTATAGAAATCTCCGCGGAGCCCGATCATGATGGACCAAGGCCCCTTGGTGATGTTGTCCTGAAAGTAGAGTGCTTCCTCCTTGATGTCCGTGTGGCCGTGATAAAGGAATTCGGCCTGATTTGGGTCCGTCGCTGGGTTCGTCAGGTCGTATGGCTGTAGAGTCAAGCATGCGTCAGTAGTGCAGCCTGCGAGTAGCCCCGGATTCACGATTCCAAACTTGTCGTTCTCCGTAAGAAATGTATGTTGAAACGTGCCCCCCACTTTAATGTTGTGAATTCCTTTCACGTACGTCACACTGGAGCGAATGCCCGCATTGGTCAGGGTCCTGAACTGGGAGAAAGTTTCATCCTGAAGTGGCCCCAGGTCGCTGAAAAGATCGGGGCTCGGATAATAGTCATATTGGTCATGCCGCACCCATACGCCCGTGGTAAACACGGTATTGGGATTCAACACGCGGGTCCATGCTGGCGCAATGTTAAAGGTCCTGATTTGCGAGCGCTGATCGGTCGGCCCGAGAGGATTGCCCGTAAGAGGGTTGAGAACCACCGAGCCTGGAGCGTACGCGTCGCCGCTGCACATCGCGGATAGAACCGTGCAGGTTTGAAGTTGCTGGTCCCAGGTGTTGGGAGTTTGGAACCAGGAGCGGGTGAATTGCAGGTTCAAATTGAGGGTATCCGCGTTGGTAGGCTTGAGATCGATCCGGTCGAAAGCATTCTCTTGGTTACCCTTGTCGTGCAAAACGGTGAATTCGGGCGGATCGAGGAAGCGGCTCGTGTCCAATCCGTTCATGGAAATGAAGTTGCCCCATTTCTGGCCTCCATAGGAGAGATCGAAAGCGTCGTTCGTGGTCCCGAATGTACCGTAGGAGGCGGTCACATCGCCGTGGGGGATAGAGGAACCGAGGCCTGACCGCGTAGTTGCCACAATCACCAGACTGGTCTTGCCCCCAAATTCCGGCGCTGGAGCGCCCTCGATGACCTCGAGCGACTGTACGGCATCGACCGGGAGCTGATTTGAAAACACCTTGCTCTGCTGGTCGGTAATCGGCTGCCCATCAATGGAAAACGAGTTCTCGGCGTGATCGCCCAGGCCATGAAAGAGACCGTTCGAATCCGCCGCAACTCCAGGTGAGGCAAGCGTCACCAGTGAACTCAGCGAGGAAGATTGACTTTCGAGCGGCAGTTTATCGAACAGAGCGCGATCTATGTCGGTGTGGGTGTTGGGAACGTTTTCAATCAGATCCGCCGAACTCTCCACGGTCACAGTGGTTGTCGAGGTGCCGATCATCAGACTGTATTTGAGATCGATAGGCACGGTGGATCGCAAATTGACGTCTTCCGTACCGGTCTGAAAGCCTTGGGCAGCGGCCGTCGTGTGATAGTTGTTGAATGGAACGTTGTCGAACTCGAAATGTCCCTGGCTGTCGGTCTGGGTGCTTCGATTGTAGTGCGATACAGGATTCTGGATCTCGACAGTGCTGCCACTGATGGCCGCGCCGGAAGGATCGAGCACCGTGCCGCGAAAAGTCCCTGAGTTCGACTGGGCTAGCATCTGATTTGTGAAGCAGAAAGGAAGAACTGCGAGTGCGGCAAGAGCAAGTCTCTTCATTGCAATAGTATTGAGGAGACAGTACTGGATACCTAGGGAATTCTTGCAACCGGCTAAGAGTCGCCAATGAGAGGCCGTTGAATGCCAATGAGCGGACTTGCCGCTCTGCCTACCAGTGGAGAAGTTGTCGGATGTTGTGGGCCTGCCGTTTGCTCACCACGACTTGCAGGGCGTTGCTCAAGGTGAGCAACCAGCGCTGGCTGCTCATGGCGCTCATCTTCCGCACGTGGTTTAAGTTCACAATCGCATTGCGGTGAACGCGCCGAAACTGCTGTTCATTTAAGCCCTCTTCCAGTGCACCCAACGTCAGAGTCGCTAAGAGCCGATGCTTGGTGGTTACAATCCATACCACCTCGCCTTCCGCCTGAAAGGCCACGACCTCGTCGGCGTCCAAGAGGAAATACTCTCCGCCGTTTCTCCCGACGATCTTTCGATTAGTCACCGGGCTTGGCTGCGGCGCCGCTGATGCTATTTTTGCGATATCGTTGGCGACCGCCAGGGGGTCGGCGAGAAGATGTCGCGCACGTTCCACGGCTTTTCGAAGCCGGACCTCGCTCACCGGTTTCAGCAGATAGTCCACCGCGCCAGCGTCAAAAGCCTCGATGGCATGCTGGTCGAATGCTGTCACGATGACGACGACAGGCAGCCTCCCGCCCCCAAGTTTCCGGACTACCTCAAAGCCTCCCATAACGGGCATTTGCAGGTCCAGGAAAACCAGATCAGGCTTAAGCTCAACGATCTGTTCCAGAGCCTGCCTGCCATTCTCTGCCTCCCCGATAATCTCCACCTCGGAAACGGACTCGAGTTCCTCTCGCAGCACGCGCCGCGCGATCGGCTCGTCATCCACGATCAGAGTCTTCATCACGCGCCCATCCATGTTTACGTTTACACCAATGTTTACGTTTACACCAATTTCCTCCGATGGCCGAGGGAATTATTGCGAGCAGACTCAACGTTGCCGTCAGCGGATAACATAAGCCTGTGAACGGATCAGTGTCCCCATCGGGGATGGGGGAACCGCTCGCCTTCAGGCGAAAAGAAGTTGGGTGGAATGGCTCGCCGGTTTTGCGGCCACGAGCCAAGGAGTGGCGGCCCAACACGTCCTTGGATCGCGTTCAAATACCCTGGGTTTTCGCGGATTTCTGAATTCTTAAGATATTTACATCGGACATTGCGATCAGTCCTTTATCCATCATTTCCTCCAGGACGGGCAGAAGTCGGCGAATGTTCTCTTCCGAGTCGACGATCTGGACCACGATAGGGAGATCGTGCGCCAGGATGTGAGAGCGATGAATCTCAGCGGTGTCGCCATAGCCTTCGAGACCGCGGATGACTGTTGCTCCAGCGATCTTTAGCTCCAGGCACCTATCAACGATGGCCTCATAGAGCGGCTTGCCGTGGTGGCGGTCGCGCTCCGTGAAATGGAGACGCAGCAGCTTAGCTGGCTGGTAGTTTTGCATCGGTAGCCTCCAACGGGGAGTGCGAATGAATGAGACGAACGATGTCCACATCCGATACGACGATGAGTCCGTCCTGCAACATTTCTTCAACCGCAGCCGTGGCCTGACTTAATTTGTCTTCGGCTTCCACAACGGCGATCATGATCGGGAGATCGCGGCTGGTATGCAAAAGATTCTGCTTGTGGGTATGGCCTTTCACGCCATACCCCAAAATGCCGCGATAGACGGTAGCGCCGGCGATATCCATCATGCGAAGGCGCTTTACGATGGCGTCGTAGAGCGGTTCGTCGTGCCAGCGATCGGCCTCGCCCAGGAAGATGCGCAACATTTTGGCCTTGCCCGCCTTGCGCTCATGCGGTGGCTTCGGCTCCGGCCGGTGCTTATCCTTCATCGCGATTTTGACCACGGTGGTGTCCTGCACTTCGATCAGGCCGTCGGTGACCATCTCGTAGAGCGTTGGAAGAAGCTCGTCTACTTTCTCGGCGGTGTCGATGAATTCGATGCGAATCGGAAGGTGGTCGGCGAGCACTTCGACTTTGGGCGTATGCAATACGCGGTGGGCGCCAAATCCGGACAGCGCGCGAGTAGCGGTCGCGCCGGACACGCCTTTATGCATCAGGAACATGAGAATCCGTTCGTATAGCGACTCGAAATGTTCCTGAGTATCCTCATTGACGTAGATGGTGACCTTCTTGGCTGTGCCCTTTGCGAGCATTTTCCCTCCTTACCGCTTAGCGGCGGCAACCGCGCCTAGCCACACTGCAATATATCCCAGCACGACGCTGCCGATCACGTTGATGAGTCCGAGCCAGCGGCCGCCGTCCCGCACTAACCCCAGGGTCTCCCATTCGAAGCTCGAAAAGGTGGTGTAGCCACCGAGGAATCCGACGACCAAGAGGAGGCGCCAAAACGGATGCGGGTTCAGACGCTCTGTTAGCAGCGTCATGAGGAACCCAATCAGGAAGGAGCCGGTGATGTTGATGAAGACTGTTCCCAAGGGAAAGCGTCCGCCCACTCGATTCATGATGGCGGTGCCGACGACATAGCGCGCGAGCGATCCGGTGGCTCCGCCGAGCATCACCATTAAGTAACGGTCCAAAACGCGTCCTCCCTTGGGTCAAAGCCTTGGATCATATGAGTTTACCCTTCCACCGGTTCGGCCGACTCGCCTTCGGCGTTCACCGCTGCCGCAAGTATCGCGGATTTGGACCCCGCGCCGGGAAGGAGGTGCCTGGGCATGAAATACGCATTGGCGATGGCAGTCGGCACCACGGCGCTCATAATGACCGTGGCCACCAGATGTGAATATTGGCTCTGGCTGATAATCTGGTGGTTTAGTCCAAAAAGCGCTGAGATTGTACCGAAAGTCAATCCGGTTGACATCATTAACGAATAATACATGCCTTCATGGCCGATGTAATTGAAGGCCCGCACTGTCGGGACCAGCGGGATCATTTTGCTCAGCATTTTCGCCGCGAGCAGGGCAAGGAAGACCAGGGGCGCGCCGACAAGCGCCGGAACCGACACGAGCGAGCCGGCCCGGATGAAGTAGAACGGAGTCAGAAGGCCGAAGGTCAACGTGCGGAGGCGGCGGATCAGGACGTGATCTTTGCCCACCGTGCCGGCGAGCACCATGCCGATGATGTAAGCCGGCAAGACTGCCTCGCTCCCGGCCCAAGCCGCCAGGCCGCCCATCGCGAATAGAAGGAACAGAATGTATTTCGCCTCAAGCTCGGACACGCGGCCTCCGAAGCGCTCAAAAAACCAGGGTGTCACAAAGGGCAGAGCTGCGAAGACGGCGACGCTGACGGCCACGAAAATCAGAGTCCGCATGGTGAATGGCGCAAAAATGAGGCCGAGCGCGATTACGGTACCGAGATCGTTGACAAAGCAGGCCGCCAAGATGCCCTTCCCAAAGTTGGTTTTATTGAAGCCGAGTTCCAGCATGACGGAATAGACCACCGCGACGGAAGTGGTCGAAAGTGCGACGCCAGCGAGCCAACTGGATGGAACGGTCCAATGGAGCAAGTAGTGCGCCACGGCGGTTGCTCCGAGGAATGGCGAAAAGAAGCCGACGAGGCCCACGACGAAAGCCTCTTTCCATTTGGTTCGAAAAATACCGGGGTCGAGCTCGGCGCCGGCCAAGAATGTTAAGACGATGGCTCCGGTTCCAGCGAGAAACGTGATCCAGGAGGAAGTCGCGCCGAGAGCTTCGGTTCCGATCAAAGCTCCGATGATCAATTGTGCGACGGTTCCGACTACGATCTCCGACAGGGCCGTCGAGATTCGGAACCATATTGAAAGCAGAGTCGCGACCAGGGCCAAGACAAGCCAAAGAGCCGCTACAAGCCAGACCTGTTGCATCCGCCGTTCTCCTTAATCATGTCTTGACGGGAACCGCTTAGGAGGGGTTTGAACGGCAGGCCCCTACAGCGCTTCCCGCCATAGGAGTCATTGGCCGCCTTGCGCGGCGTTAGCCGCGTAGCGCAGCGTTAAGCGAACTCCACCGCTACGACAAACAGGATACAGGATTGAGGGGTGGGGGCGCACGTGAGACGCACACGCGGGTCGGAGACCCGCGCCACTTAGGCGCGGGCGGCCAATGCGGCTTTCACGCGTTCGGCCGTCAAGGGGATCTGGCGGAGACGCACGCCGGTGGCGTCGAAGATGGCGTTGCCGATGGCGGGGGCGATGACGGTGATGGCGGTTTCACCGGCGCCGGTGGCCTCTTCATCGGGACGATCAAGCAGCACGCACTCGATCTTGGGGATTGCGAAACCCAGCGGCAGCGAGTGATACGTGCGCCAGTCGACGGAGGTGACCTTTTGGTCGTCCCAGGTGACTTCTTCGCCGAGTGCGCGGCTCATGCCCTGGAGCGCGCCGCCTTCGGCCTGATTGCGCAAGCCGTCGGGGTTGGAGATTGGGCCGGCGTCGATGGCCACCCACATGCGCTTCACGGCGATCTTGCCGGTGTCCTGGTCGACTTCAACGTCCACCACGATGCCGGTGTAGCCGTTGTCGCCTTCGTAGGCCACGCAGGCGACGCCGCGCCCGGACGCGATGCCGGTTTTGGGGCTCGCGGGTTTCGGCGATGGGCGCGTCTCCCACTTGGCGGCCTTCGCCGCGCCGGTCAGCACTCCGATGACTCGCTCATTGCGCAGATGGCGCAAGCGGAACTCCACGGGATCGGCCTTGGCGCGCGCGGCGAGCTCATCCATGAAGCTCTCGTGTGCGAAGGTGTTTTGCAGACGCGCTGGAGAGCGCAGCGGACCGGTCCAGAAGGGCGAGACGACGTTGTGAACCAGCACCTTTTCGCTCTTGACGGTGCCGGTGCCGCCGCCAATTCCCAAAACCGAGCCGCCCACGTTGCCGGCCACATAGGAAGGGATTCCGTTGCTGTTGTTGTTATAGGCTCTCGGCGGCTGGGCCGCGGCGGGCGAGAACGGCGCGGGCCCGAATCCCAGAAGCATTCCGGTGATTACGTTGCCGGGGGTCGCGGGGCCGGGGCGGTTCCCCAGACCGGGCGTCCAGGCCTCGTGCTCCCACGCGACGATGTTGCCCTGGGCGTCCAGCCCGGCGCGCTCTTCGATGCGCCAGGCGTTGCCGTAATTCTCCCATGCCATCTCGTCTTTGCGCGAAAGCTGCACGCGCACGGGCTTGCCGACGGCTTGCGAAAGAATCATGGCGTCGTAGCTGACCGTGTCGGCGCCGTTCAATCCGTAGCATCCGGCGCCTCGGCGGAAAATCACGTGTACGTTTTCCGGTTTCAGCCCAAGGATCATCGCGCCAGTGGACCGCTGATACCAGACGCCTTGCGTCGGCGAATACAACGTAGCGCGGTCGCCTTGCACGTCGGCGACGGCGCAGGAGCTGCCCATCGACCCGTGCATCTGGTACGGATGCAGGTAAGTGGATTTGAGCGTCACTGGGGCGGCGGCGAGCGCCTGCGAGGTGTCTTTGGAATCCACCATCAGCGCATCGCGCGATGGCTGGCGGAGCAGGGAATCGTAGAACTCGGATTGCTTGGGCAACCCCGAGCCTGCGGTCCAGTTGACCTTGAGCTTCTCGGCGGCCTGCATCGCCTGCCAGGGCTTTTCGGCGACGACTCCGATGAAATTCTTCTTGACGACGACCTTCACGAGGCCGGGAAGGCCCGCGACTGACGAATCATCGACACTAATGATCGTCGCACCGACGACCGGCGGTCGCACTACGCGGCCGTGGAGCATCCCAGGCAGGCGGACATTATGGACATACTCAAACTGGCCGGCGGCCATTGCGGGCATATCGGGGCGGCCGATGGGTTTGCCGAGCACGGTCCATTCGCTCACTGGCTTGCGCTTGGCGTTCTTGTCGAGAGCGAGGTTGAGCTTCTTGCCGGCGGTCAGGTCGCCATAGGAGACCTTTTTCGATGCGTCGCCCTTTACGCCGATCACGCCCGCGGCTGCCGTGAGCTGCTCGACGGGCGCACCCAGCCTCTGAGCGGCCATTTTGAGCAGCGCCTCGCGCGCGGTGGCGGCCGCAAGTGCAAGATTCGCATGGTTGAAGTTCGTTGGATGGGACTGGCTCCCGGATGTATACGCCTGATCCGGCGTCAGCGCGGTGTCGCAATAGATGAGCGTGACGCGCTCGAACGGGACCGAGAGTTCCTCGGCCACCAACTGCTGCTGGGCGGTGGAAATGCCTTGGCCGAGCTCCTCTTTGCCAGTGAAGGCGGTGACGCGGCCGTCGGCGCCGATGGCGATCCAGGAATCCAACTGATCGGCTGGCGGCGATCCGGATAGTGCGGCTTGGCCGAATTGGGCTCGGGCGGGCGGTTCGCCGACGAAACGGAAGCCGACGATCAGCGCGCCGGCGCTTTTGAGGAAACCGCGGCGATTCAAAACACTGCGAGCTTCTGCCGTCAGCATGCTCTTCATTTGGGAAATGGCAGGTCGTGGACCTGCCCCACAGCATAGCGCTGGATGGCCGCATACATACGCGAGTGAGTGAAACAACGACAGAGGACGCCCGAAAGCGCCTGCTGAATCTCCGGCTCGGTAGCCTTGGGGTTCTTGTCCAAGAACGCCTTCGCCGACAGGATGACTCCGTTCAGGCAGAAGCCGCACTGGGCCGCCTGCTCGTCGATGAAGGCGCGTTGAATGGGGTGCGGTTTCTCAGGCGTTCCCAGGCCTTCCAGCGTGACGATTTCCTTGCCCACCGCAGAACTCACGGGAGTTACGCAGGTTCGCACGGCCGAGCCGTTGACGATCGCTGTGCAAGCTCCGCACTGACCCAGGCCGCAACCGAATTTCGGCCCGCGGAGCTCCAAATCGTCGCTAAGAGCGTAAAGTAGAGGAGTGGCCGGATCGAGGTCCAGAGTGTGCGCACGCCCGTTGACTTTTAGTGTTATGGCGCTCATAACCAAAGAGTAGGCTCTGGACCCGGTGAGGGTCAAGGGAGAAGAGACGGTATCGAGTTGAGATCGGCTTAAGATCGGCAACTAAATTGCCGATCATTCATTAGGATATGACCCAGGGAACAGTGATTCTCGCAGGTGTTCTTCCCGTAGAACACGTCGCGCTCGACCTTCTGGTGGCCGAGTTTGGGTGGTTGCTCAAAGAGGCTTCGAGCGTCGCCCGAGTGGCGGAATTGAACGCCGACCACACTGTGGTAACCGTTCTGTTCAGTCCGCACGATTTGGGGCTTCCGTGGGATCAGGCATTGCGCGCTTTGCTGCGGGCGGCGCCGACCGCGCTTCCCATTCTCTGCCATGGGTTTGCGGACGCGATCGATTGGCCTGAATTGGCCGACGCGGGGGTCTTTCATTCCCTTCTATTGCCCTTCGATATGGGCGAAGTCCGGCAGAGTCTGGGGTTTGTGTGGGAGGCGAAGTGCCGTGAGGCGGCGGCGACTCGGGACCTCCAAGAGCTGGAGAAGGCCGTGAAGGCGGTGAAAGAGGATGTAGACTACGAGGTTCGGGAGTTTAGCGGCGAAGCTCCCCTGATTGTGCCTGCAAAAACGGGTTGACCTGCGCGATTTCGCACAGAAAGCGTTGCCGAGTGGGTTAGATCGGGCAGCGGACATATCCAAATTCCCTAGCGGCGCTATTCTTGTAGTCAGAGGTTCCAAGAGCCATGCCAAACCAGACGATTGTCCGTGCGTATCGAGCCTCACCTTCAAAGCGGCTTGCGGCGAAGGGCCGCGCTGGCGCAAAAGAGTGAATCCGAGGTCGTGCGCGAGGCGCTGGAGGCTTACCTTTCGAACGCTCCGGAAGGGCCTTCCGCATACGATCTAGCGGTCAGGGCGGGAGTGATCGGCTGCGTGAAATCGGGTCCGCGCGATTTGAGTACCAACCCGAAATATTTCAAGGGATTTGGCGAGACGCGGTGAAGGTTCTGGTCGACACGGGACCGCTGGTTGCCATCCTCGCCCGCAACGATCAATTTCATGAAGTTTGCACTGAGGCGCTGAAGACATTGTTCCGCCTCTGTACACCTGCTGGCCAGTGCTCACTGAGGCGGCGTGGCTCCTGCGCTTCGATCCGCCGGCTGTCGAGAGGTTGCTTAAATCCGCAGCCGCCGGCCTGTACCGGATTCTGGACTTGGGTGAAAAAGACGCCGTGGCGATTGCAGAGATCCTTAGGAGGTATCGGCGGCTGAATCCGCAACTTGCCGATGCGGCGCTGGTTCATTTGGCTCGCCGTGAGCGCATAGAAACTGTATTTACCGTGGACCGGCGAGATTTTCGAGTGTATCGGCCAGGCCCGAAACGCACCTTCCGAATCGTGCCGGAAGGGATCGTGGATTAAGGAACTGATCGCGAAGAGGCCTGGGAACTAAGGGAACGGCAATCGGGCGCAGCCGATTGACGAAGAGCCGGAACAGAGGTTAACCGGCAAATTCCCGAGCATTTGAAGCCACAGCGTTTGAAACCCACGATCAGTGCTGCGCCCAACATTGAGCGGAATCTCAAAATCGTCAGGGCCGAACACGGGATCGCGCTCGATTTTCGTCAGGGTCGCCACATAGGTACCCATGTTGAGCCGTTCCCACAAGACCGCCTTGCTCGCTTCATTGACACATAGTTCCCTGGTGACAGGCCATAGCTCGTACGGCGGAGTGTAGCGAGTGTCCAGACCCGCCTGGACCGCGTATTCCGCCAGAGTGCAGCGCGCCGTCTTTGCCGCCAAGCACTGCGAACAGAAGGAAATCGAGCTGAGCGTCCCAGTCGAGAGCAGAAGGGTCACAATTCGCCGCCGTCGCGGCCCCGACGCTGCCGGAGGCACTGATGCCGTGGTATCACGCGTTCCACATGGTCGAGCCGTCGCACACAGTCTGATCGAAGCTCTCTGGCCAATTCTCCGATCGCCCCCTCGGCTCGCCAGCCCTTGGCGGAACGCGCCGCCTCGGCAACCTGCCGGAGAAGTGCGACTCCGTCGCCGGTCGGCTGGGCGCTGGCAGCGATGGCCGCGAAGATGAGAAGGGCAAGAAGCACCGCTTAAAGGATGTCACATTGTCCGGCTCGACGGGGGTAGAATCATTTAAGCTTCGCCGCTTCGAGGAGAATTTATCTTGCCTAAAACCCTGTTTCGGGTCGTGATCGGATTAGCTGTCGCCACCAGCCTGTTCGCTCAGACTTCTGTTAATGACGCCACGCTCAAGGGCGCGGGAAAGTCCGGAGGCGAGTGGCTCACCTATGGCTTGACCCAGGGCGAAACTCGCTACAGCACGCTCAACCAGATCAACACGTCGAACGTCAGCCGGCTGGGGCTCGCGTGGTCCTACGATGTCGGACGCGGGGGCGGGGGCCAGGAAGCGACGCCGCTGGTGTCGAACGGCACGCTCTACAGCGTCACCAACTGGAGCATTGTTTTCGCGGTTGACGCTCGCACGGGCAAGGAAAAATGGCGCTGGGACCCGGAGGTGAATCAGGACAAGACCCGTCCGCAAGTCTGCTGCGGCGTGGTGCAGCGCGGCATCGCACTGTATCAGAATCTGGTGATCGCGCCGGTCATCGACGGCCGTCTGATCGCCCTCGATACGCAGACCGGCAAGCCGGTGTGGGAGTCGCGCGTGTCTTATTCGCAGGACGGCTACACCATAACCATGGCGCCGCGCATTGCCAAGGGCAAAGTGATTATCGGGGTCGCCGGCTCGGAGCTACCAATTCGCGGATACTTCGACGCTTACGAGGCGCGCACGGGTAAATTCGCGTGGCGATTCTACACCGTCCCCGGCGATCCTTCGAAGCCTTTCGAAAATCCCGCGTTGAAGAAGGCCGCGGAGACGTGGTCGGGCGATTGGTGGAAGCTCGGCGGAGGAGGGTCGGTTTGGGATGGAATGGCGTACGATCCCGATGCCGATCTTCTGTATGTCGGCACCGGGAACGGCGGGCCGTGGCCGGAGGAGCTGCGCAAGTCCAAGGGCAAGGACAACCTTTATGTATGCTCGATCCTGGCGATCAAGCCGGACACGGGCGAGCTCAAATGGTATTTCCAAAACGTACCGGGCGATTCGTGGGATTTCGATAGCGTGCAGCAATTGCTGCTGGCCGATATCACCATCCGAGGGCAGCCGCGCAAGGTTCTGATGCAGGCGAACAAGGACGGGTTCTATTATGTGATCGACCGCGTCACCGGCCAGTTCATCTCCGGTCAGCCCTACGCGAGGGTCACCTGGGCGAAGGGGTTGGATGAACGCACCGGCCGACCCTTCGTGAATCCCGAGGCGCACTATGGCACCGAGCCCATTCAGATCACTCCCGGCCCTGGCGGCGCGCACAACTGGTCGCCGATGTCGTTCAATCCCACCACGGGTTTGGTTTATATTCCAACGTCCCTGGTCAGCAGTTCCAATTTCGCCATCGATACAAACTTCGTGAAGAAGCCCGGCCAGAGCAATCTTGGAGTTGTGCGTGGACGTCCGCCGGCCGACGGTCTGGGCTTCGCACCGCCTCCGGCTCCGACTCTTCCTCCTCCGCCCGCGATTGGACCGACTCCGCCTCCAGAGGGATCGCCGCAGAGCGCGCTGGTCGCGTGGGACCCGGTGACGCAGACGCAGCGCTGGCAAACTCCGGGCGGCGGATCGATCGGAGGCGGAACCGTGACCACCGCCGGAAATCTGGTGATCCAGGTGATTCCCGACGGGCGGCTGATGGCTTACTCGGCTGATAAAGGCGAGAAGCTGCTGGATCTCCAGACCGGCCTCAAGGGCGGAATGGGCCCTCCGATCACGTATGAACTGGACGGCAAGCAGTACGTCGCGCTGATGGGCGGCACTGGAATTGTCGTGGCTCGCAGCGCCGAGCCCGGCGCTCCGCCGCCGGCGCCAACGGCGCAAACCGTCTTCCCAAAGTTGATGGTCTTCGTGCTCGACGGGAAGTCGTTACAATAATCGGGTGTGGCGCAGGCCCTCGGCCTGCGATCAGATTGCGGACGTGTTACGATTTCCTGGATGGCTACCGAACACATTGTTGCTTTACTGACCGCGGAACGAGACAAGCTGAACAGAGCGATTGAAGCTTTAGGCGGCGCAGCCAAGCGCCGCGGACGTCCGCCGAGGAATCCGCTGGCAATTGCGGCTTCCGCGCATGCGCCTGTTAAGGCCGCCGCGCCGGCGAAGAGGAAGGGCCGCACTTTCAGCGCCGCTCAGCGACGCGCCGCCGCCGAACGAATGCGCGCAAGATGGGCAGCCAAGAAGAAGGCTGAGAAGAAGACCGCCAAAACGGAGTAGCGGGCATGCGTTTGGTCACATGCGCGGCGGTTGTTCTCGCGGGTGGCGCGAATCTGTTCGCCGCCGCCAACGATTGCGACCGCGCCTGCCTTAAGGCTTCGCTGGATCAATACTTGAATGCGGTCATCAAACACGATCCCTCCGCCGCTCCCTTATTCGTAGGTTTCCGGCAAACGGAAAACGCGGTTGTCGTGCGTCCGGGCACGGGCGTCTGGAAGACGGTTACCGGGCTTGGAAAAGTTCAGCGGCGATATCTCGATCCAGTCAGCGAGCAGGCGGGCTACTTCGGCACCGTTGAAGAGGGCAGCGATCTGGCGATCGTAACGGTGCGGGTAAGGGTTGAAAACCGCAAGATCACGGAAGCCGAATGGCTGATCGCTCGAAAGGGCAATCCGGGATTGAACGGGCTCACGGCCACGGGCCAACCGTCCGGGAATTTCTTCGATCCGGAGAACCTCGCGAACAATCCGCCTTCGGATAAACCGGCTGCGAAGGAGGTACGCTCATCCCGCGAAGCGATGATTGCCGCCACCAACAGCTACTTCGACGGGATCACGACGCATGACGGCTCCATCATCATGGCGCATCCCGGATGCAATCGCACCGAGAACGGCAACACCGTAACGGGGCGGGGCAGAGCGCCGGCGGCCGCGAAAGCGGACCCCAACGCTGTGAACGACTGCACGTCCAATCTTGCGAACATCAACGTTCAATTGGTCGCGGCGCGGCGGTACCCGGTGGTGGATGAAGAAGCCGGAGTCGTGCTGGCGCTCGCGGTCTTTCTGCGGAAACCCGGCACCACCACACGGCGAAACATGTTCAGCGAATGGTTCATTATCGAAAACAACAAAATTCGCAGCATCTATTCCGCGATGTTCTATCCCACTCCGGAAGAGCCCGTCCCCAACTGGCCGCCGTATGAAGGAAATTGGCCGCTTCCCGCGAGTCTCGTGGCTCCGGCAGCGCCGACTCCAAATCGATAACGCGTGAGCCTGACGATCCGCCACCTGTTGGCGTTTTTCGTTCAATTTGGTGTGTTCGGGCTACTGGGTTTGGGCATTGCGGACGACTCCTTTCTATTTATTCCGATTGGTACGGATTTGCTCATGGTGGTTCTGGTTGCCAGGCATCACGAGCAACTGGCAGAGTATGTGATCGCGGCAGCCGTGGGATCGACCATCGGAGTCCTCCTGCTGGACCTTGTATGCCGAAAAGGTGGCGAAGAAGGCCTCAAGCTGCTGGTGAACCCGAGGCTCCTCCGCTACTTGAAGCGGAAGATGGAGAAGCATGCCGCTGTGGCGCTGATCGTCTCCTGCCTGGCGCCGCCGCCCTTTCCGTTTGGCGCAGCCATCGCGACCGCGAGCGCATTTCAGTATCCCAGGCCGCGCCTGCTGATTCTGGTTTTAATTGCTCGCGCAGTCCGATTCTCACTGGTCGGCTGGGCCGCCATCTATTTCGGACGCCGGATCATCCGGATGGCGGACTCAACCGAGTTCTTGTGGTTTATGAGCGGCTTCATCGCGCTTTGCGTCATCGGAAGCATCGTATCGATCGTCCATTGGGTCCGTATCGGCCGTTCCCGGTAACCGCAGAACGACCGTATACGGTCATCTGCCCGATGTGCCGGTCTAAGTCTGTCGTGAAAAAAAGGACCGTTCCACGAGCACGATTGTGTTTGTATGCTATCCATTGCGCTTGCCTCAATCGTTGGCCGAAGGTAGGCACGACAAGTGCCTCCTCTCCGCATAGGAGATTAATCATGCCCCGTTTCTTGAATGCCGTATTACTGGGTGCCGCCCTGATAGCCCCGATCACAATCGCGCCGACCGCGTTGCGTGCCCAGGATCACAAGGTCGTCTACCACGACAAAGGACACAACGACGATCATGAATGGAATAGCCACGAAAATCTAGCGTATCGTAAATGGGTAAAAGAGGGCCATCGCAGAAATACGGATTTTGCCAGACTCAACGAGAACGATCAACAAGCCTACTGGGGCTGGCGTCACGAGCATTCAGACGCCCTGCTCAAGATTGAAATACGCTAGCTTCTATTTATTACGTCCGCGCAGTGTCGCGATCCCGATCTGTCCGTGGATATTTTCCACCGGGTGAGCCACATCGCCGCCTCCGAACCAGACCCGGACGGAGCCATCGGGCGCAAGCTCCACCGTGGGGTCGCAAACCACTTGGCGGTCCCAGGCCTGATCGCCGGAAACCGGAGCGAAGCTTTGCTCGCGTTCCCAACGGACGCCGTCCGAGGAGCGCGCCAGACCGAGGCGGCGATGCTCGCCACGGTCGCGGCCGGTGTACAGCATCCAATAGAATCCGCCAGAGGACCACACCGCGGGCTCGCCCAGACCATTTTCGTCGAAGGCGCCGGGCGGGCCCGGTTCGAGCACCGGATTCGAGCGCAATTTCTCCCAGCGGACACCGTCGCGGGAGCGCGCTACGCCCAGCCTCTGCCGCGCGGCGCGATCCTGACCGAGATAGAAGAGATAAAAGGACTCGCTGCGGCGGATCACATAAGGATCGGACACGCCGCGCTCATCGAAGCTGCCGCGCGGACCTAATGGAACAACAGCCTCCGGCTGCTTGGTGAACGCGACTCCGTCGCGTGAACGTGCCAATGCGATACGCGGCGGATCGCCGGCAGCGTACCAATACAGGATCTCACCGCCTTCGACGAGCCCGGAACCGTTGGTAGCCCAGTTCGCTTCCCAGCCTCCCGGCGATAGCACCCGACCTCTTTTGGTCCAGGCGACGCCGTCGGGAGAAGTTGCTGCACCGGTGCTCCAGGTCTTGCCGTCGAATCCGGAGTAGAGATTCAGATAAGTGCCGCGGAAACGAATCACGGAGGGATTCAGCACGTCGACGGAATCCCAGGCTTGCGGACCGCGGCCGAGCACCGGCGCCGGAGCGGCTTCCCAGGTGAAGGGCGCGCCGGGCCCAGTTGCGTCCGGAGCCGGAAGAGTGAAATCGGCGTAGCGCCCGCAGCCGCCGACGACGAGCCAAGAACAAACAGCAAGGCATGTGATGCAAACCCGCGGCGGGGATTTGCGCGGGCATCGCATGTTCAAGCGGCCGGAACTTCGAGGTACTCGGCTGCGGTTGTGGGCTCCGGAACCGGATCCCCGTCCTCGCGCATGCCGGCGAGGTGCATCTCGATCGTGCGCTCCATCAACGCCTTTGTTTCCGGAAGGTCGTCGCCCGCGGCAACGCACCCCGGAAGGTCGGGAGCATAGCAGCTATACCCGGTGTTGATCTTTTCGTAAATCACAAGGTACTTCATGATTTTAGCCCTGCCTGTTTGAGAATACTGTTCAACGTTCCCGGAGCTGCCTCTTTTGAAGGATGTCCCGCGATAGTGACACGTCCCCGCTTCACGGGATGCTTGAATTGCCGGTGGCTCCCCTCTTGCGACACCAGACGCCACCCGTCTTTTTCAACCATCAGAATGTCTCGGTACTTCATCAGTAAGCAAAAACTCATCCGCGGCAACGCGCAAAGTGCACGGCAGTGCGCTAAGTCTGTGTCCCCGATACCGCTGAGACGCTTTCGGCTCCGAAGTGCTCCACAAATCGCGCTGTCAGCAAGCGAACCCACCTTGTTTCGTTCTCTGGCGAGTCAAATCCTTCTGCCCGCAAGGCCGCGATGGCAAATTCACGTGCTCCCAAGCGGTGGCTTTGCGCGATTCTGAGCTGGTCATCAGCGGGAATGCAAAACCCCCAATGACGACAGATCCAATCTAAGAGGACGGCTAGCTCTTGTTCCGGTAATTTCACGGGCTGATATAGCACAGTCTACGCCGCTTCTAGCAGCTCGTGCTCACTCCATACGTTGCGATCCCGGGCAGCCATAGCCGGAGTGACACGGAGCGATTTGTGGACGCGGTAAAAATCGTAGAACGCGAACCAGCCGGCGACCGCAGCCCAATGGTTCTCCCAGGCCGCCACCAAGAGGGACACAGATTTAACGCACCGCCCATTACACCGGCAGCCGGATCTCAACCTTGGCGCCTTGTCCGGGCTTAGACTCGATCACTAGCTGGCCCGACAGCATGCGCACGCGGCGCTTGATGCTCACCGGCCCCAGGCGCAGAAGCTCCAGCTCGTCCAATGTAAACCTTCCGCTAAACGGGAAGCCCGCGCCGTTGTCCTCCACCGTCACCTCGATAGTGTCGTCGACGCGCGCCGCCGAGACAGCCACGCGCGTCGCGCTGGAATGCTTCTGGATATTGTTCAGCGTCTCGCGCACGATTTGCAGGAGTTCCAAAGACACCTCGACGGCGGAGGGATCGTGAAACTCGGCCGAGGTGAAGGTCGCGACGATTCCGGCGTCGCGCTGGAACCCGTCCACCATGCGGTTCAAGGAGGCGCTGAGGCTCATGCCCTCGTCGGCCGGCCGCATGCTGCGCACGAAGCTCCGCAGGTCCGCCACCTGGCCCTTGCACAATACCTGGAGCTGGCGCAGCTCTTCCGCGGCGGCGGCTGGATCGCGGGCCATCAGCTTCTTGATAATCTCCAGGCGCATCTGAAAACTGATGAAGCTCTGGAGCGGACCATCGTGGAAATCGGCGGCGATGCGCTGCCGCTCCGCCTCGCGCGCGCCCTCGGCCTGGGAGCGGATGATCAGGTTGTTGCGCAGCAGGGCGGACATGCGCTCGTCTAGATAGCGTTTATACGTGGACAGACTCGCGGCGACGGCGCCGGCTGCGCCTACGGTCCATACCAGAGAGGGCACGGTCGGGGAAGGGAGCAGAAGCGCCAGCAGCAACGCGACCACGGCCACCGCGGTGGTGCGCGGGAGATCCTGCAAAATGCACGTAGTGCCCAGCAAATATCCCGCGGCCATCGACGGCATCCATGCCCCCGGCGCCATCCACGCCCACAGTCCGAAATACAGGGTGTCGGCGAGCACGCCTACAGGCGAGCGCATCGTGGCATCGAAACGAACCTCCGACAGCGCGCCCAGCGAATAGACGGCATAGGCCGTCAGCAGCGCCATCCACCAAGTGACGTGCAGCCCCGCGGTTACGGCGTACCAGCCCAGGCAGGATAGCGCCAGTGCGGTGCGAGCAATCCGAAGGCTCAACCGCCCCCGATAAGGAATCATGGTTTAGCGGCGGTAGAGGTACAATTCGTGCGCCCGGCCTTCGCCGTCGTCGTCGATATCCACCGTTCGCTCCGCCTTCCACGCCGCGAACTGGAAATCGTGCGCCACGATGCGAGTGCCCTTCTTGAGTTGCTTTTCGAGAATCGGCGTGACCAGACTGGTGGCCACCGGCAGCAGATAAACGGTTAGAAGATCCGCGGAAGAATAATCCTGCTGAAGCAAATCGCCGTGAATGATCCGCGTGGTGGGGGAAAGCCCCAGGCTCTTGATGCGATTCATGCTCTGCTTGTACAGCGAATCGTCCAACTCCACGCCGATGGCGATGGCCTTATACTTACGCGCGGCGTCGATCACGATGCGGCCGTCGCCGGAGCCCAGGTCGAACATGGTTTCCCCGGCCTTGAGCTCGCCCAGCTTGAGCATTTTGTCGACGATGGTCTCGGGCGTCGGAAAATACGGTGCGATCTTTCCTCCTTTATCGGGCGGGGCGTTGGTTTGTTGAGCCCGCACAAAAACCACGCAGAAGAACACAGCGAGCGCGGCGGGAATAGCCAAGTGGAGGAGACGCATCAAGGTCCAATATATACCCGCACTGCGTTGCTGGTGTGGCCGCCCGCTTCGATGGACAACTCCGCGGGTCCGTAATTGACCAGACTGGGAAGCTCAATCTCGACCAGATAAAATCCCGCCAGCCCAGGCGCGAGCGCGGCGCTTGCGACCTGGACCGGAGCGCCGTTCAGAGACGCGGCGACTGTCGCAGCAACCTTGGGAGGATCGTCCGTAGGCGCCGGTTTGCCCGCGGGCCAATCCGGATTAACACGGCCGAGACCCGTGGCTACAATCTGGATGCGCGCGCCCGAATGCGCCGGGTTGGATGCGTCGAGCCTCGCGCCTGTGGCCGCGTCGAGCAGCACGGGCGTGCCGTCGCCATCCACCAGAATTCCGGGCGAGGCCGGCGCCATGGCCAGCGGCGTCGTCACTCGGCTTCCGGATGCCGGGTCGAAGGAAAGCGAAAGCGTCGTCCCGCTGGCTTCAAACGGGATCTGAATCTGCGATTCCGTTTCGGTGGTCAGCAGCACTGGAACCGCGAGATTGCCGGCCTGCGCCGAGGACACCTTCGCGCCGAGAATGCTCATCAGGGAGCCAGGCGCGGCTGCTCCCGCGACAAGATTCGCGGAGCTGACCACTTTGGGATCGTCCAACCGATGCGGCGCCAGCGTGGAGTAAACTCCGAATCCCTGTACCGCGGCCCACAGCCGGTTGTCGCCCGAGTCGAGACGCACATCCTCGACCGGAGCCGCCGGAAGACCCGCGACCGGCTGCCACTGGCCGGGGAAGCTGAGGACGCTGACATCGGTCCGCATGGAAAATACGCCCGTGTCAGTCGCGATATAGATGGCGCGCCCTGAGACGGAGGCCGCGACTCCGTGCACGGCAATGTCGCCAAGATTGGAGGTGATGTCATCCCAATGCGCGCCATCCACGGTATGGAGCACATGCTGGGCGGTGGAGCTGGGAAGGGCACTCTCAGGCCGCGCGCCCATCACCGCCAGGGCGATTCGTGGATCCGTGGAATCCACCCAAAACCGCTCCACAGGTCCGCCGTTCGAAGCGCGGGATGGTACCGGATCGTTGCCGCCGAGCTTCACGCTCAGGGAGCCATCCGCCGTGCCTTGATAGACCGCGTTCCCGGAAATCGAGCTTTCGGCAATCTGAATCGCCGTCGATCCCGTGGCGCGCCTGAGGCTCTCATCTCTAAGCGCATCCGAATTGTTCACCGGACGCCACGCCTGTTTCTCTCCGGGCTGCCATTCGACGATATTGGCGCCGGGGATCTCGAGTTGCGTGCCCCTTCCGCCGGAAGGCAAGTCGCGAATACGTAAGGCGGGTAGATTGGGCAAGCTTTGATTTAACCCACCCCAGGATTTGCCGCCGTCGAGCGACCGGAACACGCCCGCCGAGGTCGCCGCCGTCAACTCTTCGGGATCGCGGGGCGAAACCGCCAGATCCCGGACGCCGCCGCCGATGATGGAGCGCGAGCCCCAACCCGTGAGGTTATCCCAGCTTGCGCCTCCGTTCTGGGATTGGTAGACGAACGCGCCGAAAGCATACAGCGTGGACCGCTCCTGGTTGAAGCCTCTGAGCCGCGCGCCCGGCTCCGGCAAGAGCGTTCCCAGGGTCGAAAGGTCCGGCGCCGCGGTGGCAGTGGCAGTGGATTCCTTCCAGGTTTCGAAGTCTTGAGCTTCAAATGTTTTACCGGAGAAGGTCGTGGCGTAGAGCGTCCCGCCGTCGGCCGAATACCAAACCCGGTCCACCGGTCCGCTGCCGAGTCCCGCGAGCGAAAAGTCCACCAGCGAATTGCCGACCGGATACCAAGTTGGGGCGGGGGATTGCGCCCAGGCTGCGGAAATGGACGCGGCAGTGAGCGCCAGCGCCATGATCGCGCCTGAGGCAAAGACCGCGCCTGAGGCAAACCGATCCAGTACTGTGGCCGCCCTACTCATACAATGAGTCCATTGTACCCTGATCTATCGGCATTTCCTTCGCGAAACTGCTGATTCCAGTAACCCTAGGCCAAGGAATCGTGCTGGGAGGTGCAATTGCATGCGCTACTCGTTGTGTTAGACTAAATCTTCTCGCGGGTTTGAACGATTTCCAAACCCAAGGGATAAGTTTATCCATGCACCACGAGCCTGGGCACCGCAAACCTAGCATGCGGACGGTCAAGCTGTCGCTGCTTCTTGCAGTTGCGGGTTCCGTGTGCCTGGCCCAATATCCCTACTGCCCCACCGGTACCGGCGCTTACTCCGCCAACGTTTTGACCGCGAGCGGTCAAGTTTCGATCCTAAAGGATTCCCGCCTGATCGCCCTTTCCAGCGGCGACCCGGTCCAGGTAACCCAAACCATCGTCAGCGGCCCCGACGGCCACGCCATGTTGCAGGTTTCCGATGGCAGCACCATTGAAGTGATGCCCAACTCCCAGATGGTGTTCCGCAAGAATTGCGGCGATTGGAAGGATCTGCTGGACCTGATCATCGGCACCATTCGCGTGCATATCGAACATCTCGCGGACAGACCGAATCCGACCCGGATCATGACGCCGACGGCGGTCATCTCCGTGCGCGGCACCACCTTCGACGTCAGCGTCGAGGAAGCCGACGAGACCACCCAGGTAGACGTGGAGGAGGGGACCGTGGTGGTGGATCACGCGCTGCTTCCCACTGGCCGTATCGCCACGCTGCACGCTGGAGAATCGATCCGCGTGTACAAGAACGTGCCGATTGCTTCCAACCAGCTCGATAAGGGCACGATCTTCCGCTATGCGTTAAACGCGCTGAGAGAAGCCGCGCTGATGTTGAGCTCGCACGGAGCCAAGATTACTCTGCCTGGGCCTGGGCCGAGCATCCCCGGCGATACTTGCAAGCCCGGCCTGCCTGGCTGCCCCGGAGCACCCCCCCCCCCCCCCC